>OGYE01000417.1_pt1 | contig 26821 bp, 24 predicted proteins | sample 1576471 | NCBI WGS metagenome assembly OGYE01 (sample SAMEA3541532, study PRJEB24748) | human gut metagenome | biome: human gut; feature: human-associated habitat; material: faeces | place: China | collected 2012
CCTTTTTATCTCAAGTTTTTGTCTGGTATTTTCGTTTTATTCTTGCGGACGCAGCCAATCAGGCATCTCGTCGCTGCCGCTTGTTCCGCTGTCGCCGGTATTGCTGCCGTCACCCGTGCTGGGGCCGGTCGTTCCGGTATCACCGGTGTCGGGCGTGGTGGGCTCGCTTGGCGTGGTCGTACCGCTGTTATCGCCAGTGTTTCCGGGATCAACGGTCGTACCGCCGCTGTTGTCACCGGTATTGCCGGAGTCGACCGTCGTGCCGCTGTTGTCGCCGGTATTGCCGGGATCGGTGGCCGTACCCGGGTCGGTCGTCGTGCCGCTGTCCCCTGTGCCGGTCTGTGAGCCGGAGGAGGAATGGTGGTTCTGCGGCCTGGCCGCCTTGCTATCCTCCACATGTCCCGTGGACGAGGACACCGAGCCATCCGCGTTGACGGACATGATGTCAAGGTCGCGCATCGTGAACTTCTCAACAAACGGGCTGAGCTCGTTATTGACGAGGTCCAGCAGCTCCTGCGCGTTTGGCGTCACGTAAGACTGCATTCTGTGGTACACGCGGCTGTAACACGATTTGTTCGTGTTCGGCATCGTGACGAAGTTGACATTCTCGATCTTGAGCCCGCCCATGACGGCCTGCGAGCCGAACCACAGCATTTCCTCAAACGTCAGGTCGGAGGTAACGTTGTTTTTCACCACGCGGGCAAAGTCGCCGATCTTCGTCACGTTCTTGAGCTGCAAAAGCTGCTCGATCATCGCCTTTAAAAGCGTCTGCTGCGTCTTGATGCGGCCAAGGTCGCCGTCCGGATAGCCATAGCGCATATCGTTGTCGTGGCGGTAGCGCAGCACCTGCATCACATCGCTGCCGCTGAGTTTGCGGTAGCCCTTCGTCTGGTGGATGTGCAGATCCTGATAGGGGTCGTCGTAGTTCATGTTGCGCGGCACATCGTAATAGATGCCGCCCATGGCCTTCACGATCTCGCCGACGGCATCCCATTCGACAACGACCTGATAGTCCGGTTCAAAGCCGACGAGCTGGGCGATCTCCTTATAGAGCGCCTGAATGCCCTTGTCTCCCCCGCCGTAGTAGTTGTAGACGGAGTTGATCTTCTTCACATCCCATGGGACGTTCACCATCGTGTCGCGCGGGATGGACATGACCGTCGCCTTCTGGTTCGTCACGTCGTAGCTCGCGAGCAGCATCGTGTCGGTGTTGCCGCCTCCGCCCGTGTCGCGGCCGAGCACAAGGACCGTGTAGAAGTCCTTGCTTTTCCGCTCGCCGCTCACGCGCGGACGCACACCGTCGCCGTAATCCAGATCGACGTCGGTCTGACCGGGGTCCTGCGTGTCGCCGTCCCGGTTCGGCAGCTCCGGCGCACGGATCTTCAAAAGGTAGCTGCCGCCGACGATCACACCGATGAGCAGCACCGCCGCCAGCGCGGTGAGGATCAGCCTTTTGGGATGGGCAAAAATGCCCTTGATCTGCTCCCACGCCTCGTCGCCGTGCTCGTCGAAGGCCGCGTCCACACGGGAGCGCAGCTCGTCGAGCTTTTCCGATTTGAAGTTAAAGTTGTTGTCCGCTTCCCGCTTTCCCTTCATTTGTCTTTCCTTTCAGATAATCACGTGCCGCCAGGGTGTTGACGTGGATGGGGTTCCCCATCTCCTCCATTTCCTCGACCGTCATTTCAAGGCCCATCAGAAGCCCGCGGTCCAGATCCTCCCACACGGTCCTCCGCAGCGCGTCCACGCCCGGAAAATCGCGCGTCGGCTCGATGAAGTCCGCGAGGTAGATGACCTTTTCCAGCACCGTCATGTCCGGCTTTCCGGTCGTGTGCCAGAGGATCGCATTGTAAATTTCATCGTCCACGCCGAACACGTCCCGCGCGAGCGCCGCGCCGGTCTTGGCGTGGAGCAGCTTGAGCGCCTTTTTCTCCAGCGCGTCGAGCGCGATGCCGTACTTCTCGCACAGCGCGAGCTGCTCCGGCATCGAGAGCCTTTTCGTGCAGTCGTGCAGCATGATTTTATAATTTATCTTTAACTGTTAATGACCTTCTTTTTTTGTATGGATAAGTATACGGTTTCTGGATTTTCATTTCTGTTGTAATAACAACATTATTCCGATTTATCTGTTCCAATCAGGACTTTCTTTCCACAAAACGTGAAACCATAATGCCGGACCTTTTATTTGGGATACCATCAAATAATAATCCCATTCAGATGATCGCACTCATGCTGAATAATCTGCGCCGTCCATCCGCTGTATTTCTGTCTCTGCCGTTTAAAATTGATATCTTCATATTCTACTTTGATTTCCTGATAGCGCACACATTTTCTTACACCATCCAGAGACAGGCATCCTTCTTCTGTCTCATACTTTCCGTTTCTCTTTACAATCTTCGGATTGAACATCGCAACATTCATAAATCCCATATTGACTGCAATGATCGCTTTATTTACCCCGATCATATTTGCTGCCATTCCCACACAGCCATCTTCGTGCGCTTTTAATGTATCCAGTAAATCAATTGCAACTGGAAAATCTCCTTTCGTTGCTTTCTCTGCCTTCTGGCGCAGAAAAAAGAGATCTCTCATAATTGGTTTTACCATTTTATCTTTCCCCTTTCCGTAGTACTAGTTACTGTTCACAGTATCTGTGACCAGCAACTAGTACTTTCCAGTATACACGATTTTTCCCATTTTTAGGTTGGAAAAATTGGAAAATGCACATATAATTAGATTAGTTTTCAAATACAAACAGGAGTGTACTATCTATGGATAAAATCAAAATCATAAAAAAGAACGATGAATATTCTTCCGAATATCAGATCGGAGATACTTTTAAAATCGAGGGCACCTGGTATGGTGGTGTTCATATCATCGGCAAGACCGGCGCACCGGTTTCTCTTGATAAAGATGAATATATTTATCTGGATGCCAATCCGGAAAATAAAGCAGCTTCTACGTCTGTAATTTCCCACCCGGAATCGTCTGCCTCAACACAAACCAGTACGGTTATCCCAGAAGCACAACCTGCTTCTACGCTTTCTGCCAATACCGAAAAAAATAACGCAGAACCCCTCCATGAAATCCATGTTGGCGATATCGTGCGCCATTTCAAAAGAGAATGGGTATCAGAAGAGAGCACCAAATATCTCTACAATGTACTGGCTTTCGCCGAGCATACCGAAACAGGCGAAAAGCTGGTTGTCTACCAGGCAATGTATGCACCATTCAAAATCTGTGCAAGACCATACGATATGTTTATGAGCGAAGTCGATCACCAAAAATATCCGGGGATCAGGCAGCAATGGCGTTTTGAAGTAAATGAATAAATCATGATTAAATAAAAATGGAGAATCTCTCCCAGTCCCCGGCTGATACCGGAGCGGATGATTCTCCATTTCAGAATGTCTGCTTTGTTTCTTCTTATTTCAGGTTCTGATACTCCTCAATCACCTTATCCATCAAGCTTTCTGCTTTTTTATACACTTCTTCATCCATCTGATTGTATGGGAAAATTGCACGATCCGAAACTTCTACTCCTCTATGTTGCATTAGTTTTTTGAACAAGAGCGAGAAATTTGAATCCATGTCATAGAGTGGCATCAGTTCATGTGTCAGTGCTGATAACTTCATAACTCTGTCAAAATCTTTTTCCTTTGTTGATTTTACAAGATCACTCCAGATTTCAGGCACAATATTAGAAAGCGCTCCTATGCATCCTACTCCTCCGGATGTAAGATTATAAAGGAACTGATCGTCAAATCCTGAGAACATCTCAAACTCATGTCCTTCTACAGCCAACATCAGTTCATTTGTATGATTTGGTTCTGACACGGAGTCCTTTAAACCTTTAATATTAGTATTATTTTCTACCAGTTTTTTCAAGGTTTCCGGAGCGATGGAATGTCCACTTCTTGCCGGGAAATTATAGATATAAAGATTTCCTTTTATTGACTTTGCAAGCGTATCATAATATACAAAAATCTTTTCCTGATCCAGTGCATAATAACATGGTCCGATAACCATTGCTCCTTCATAGCCCATTTCATTCACTTCATTTGACAACGCCACAGTATCTTCAAAATTAAGGCTTCCGGTTCCAGCATAAAGCTTTGTGCGCCCTGCAGTATAATCTGCATAGAATTTGAAGAAATCATGTTTCTCCTGTTTCGTAAGTCCTGTAAATTCACCGGACGATCCCAACACAAGAATTCCATCAACGCCTCCTTCAATCAGGAAATCAATTACCTTTTTATTCCCTTCATAATCCGGTTTTTCTTTTTCATCAAAAACTGTAACAACTGGTGTAACGATTTTACACATATTTTCTACCTCTCTTCCTATCTTTATCCTAATTCACTTTCTTGTAAAAATCAGACAATATAATTCGTCAGCTGACCAATCCTGTCTATCTCACATGTAACTTTATCACCTTTCTTTAGAAACCTTGGTGGCGTAAATCCCATTCCAACACCTGCTGGTGTACCGGTTGCAATAATGTCACCAGCCTCCAGAGTAATTCCTTTGGACAATTCTGCAATCAGCCCCGGAATTTTTTTAATCAGATATTTTGTATTTGAATTCTGTCTGAGTTCACCATTCACATAACTCTTAATATCCAGTTCTAACGGCATCGGAAGCTCTGTACGGTCTACGATCACAGGCCCCATGATCGTATAATTATCCAGACTTTTTCCCATCAGCCACTGTCCATGTCTGGTCTGAATATCTCTTGAAGAAAGATCATTAAATACGGAATATCCAAATACATATTCTTCTGCTTTTTCTTCCGTGATTCCTTTTCCTTCTTTTCCTATAATGACCGCTAATTCTGTTTCATAATCCACTTTTTCATCGATATCAAACCGTCCCTGGATCTCTTCATTTGCCCCAAGAATACGGTTTGTTCTTTTTGCAAAATACACAGTACCGGATACTTCATCCGACACAGCTCCTGCCAGATGTTCCTTTGTCTCTTCCAGATGATCTGTATAATTTACTCCAACGCAAAGAATATCATGAACCGGGCGTTCAATCGGTGTAAGCATTTCCTGTTCTTCTATTCTATGTACCAATCCATCTGCAGCACAGATCATCTGTGCTGCTTTTTGCGGATCGCCATTTACCATATGAACAAAATCTATCAAAGATTTCCCTTTTAATTCCGGGAATAATTCATCTAAAAAGAACACTTTATCTTCCTTCTCAAAAGCTGCCAGATGAATTTCTCCATTTTTATCTTTTACTCTGGTATAACGCAATTTTTCCACCCCATTTTTACATATAGTTACAAACTCTTGCTATTGCCATCTCGGTATATCCAAGAGCTTCTGCTTTTGTCAGCTTGCCATCAGCAACTTCCTTAATTTCTGTCATCAGCTCATCGCCAAGTTCTGTCATTGTCTTTGTTCCATAAATATACGGGCTTGCATCGATATCAATATTATCAGACATATTTGCAAAAGTAACTTTATTACCGGTGATCTTAATTACCGGCGCAAGCGGATTTCCTGTCGGTGTACCACGTCCGGTAGAAAATACAACAATCTGACATCCACCGGCTACCATTGCCGCTACTGATGACGGGTCATTCCCCGGAGTGTCCATAATAACAAGTCCCTGTTTTGATTCTACCTGTTTTGCATAGTCATATACTGCTGTTACTTCTGAATGACCGCCTTTATGGATACATCCCAATGATTTTTCTTCCAGTGTTGTAAGTCCTCCTTCTTTGTTTCCCGGAGAAGGATTTCCTTCACGGATATCATGTCCTACTAACTTGATTGCATGCTCATAGTCATGAACGATCTGGTAAATTCTGTCACTGATTTCTTTTGTCTTTCCGCGTCTTGCCAGAATATGTTCTGCACCAATAAATTCTGTTGTCTCAGAAAGAATTGAGGTGCCTCCAAGTTCTACCATACGATCACTCATCTCTCCGATCAGAACATTTGCAGCAAGTCCTGAAGTCGGGTCAGAACCACCACATTCAGTTCCAATGATCAGTTCAGAAAAATCAAATTCTTCTTTCTGCAGTAGAGAAGCTTCCTGTGCCATCTCTTTTGCTGCACGGACAGCTTTTTCTACTGTAGAAATCGTTCCTCCGTTTTCCTGGATAATGAAATGGCGGATTGGTTTATTCGTTCTCTCTTTAATTGCATCTAACACAAGATCCATCTGACAGTTTTCACATCCAAGTGATACAACAACCGTTCCATATACGTTCGGGTTTGCTGCATATCCTGCCATTACATCCATCGTGAACTGCTGATCTGACGGAACCTGGGAACATCCATTCTGGTTATTGAATGTAACTGCAGATTCTATCTGGGACGCGATAATTCTTGTTGTATCTGATGCACAGACACTTGCCGGTAAAATTAAAATTTTATTTCTGATTCCAACTCTTCCATCTGGTCTTCTATATCCCCAAAAAGTCATTTTTTCCATTTTAAACTTCCTCCTGTCTTCTTATATTCCGTATTTTAAAGATTTTCTCTGTGATTCTGAACATTATGTACATGTACATGCTCTCCGACATGGATATCACAGGCAGCAAGACCAATATGTTCCCCATATTTTACTACTTCTGTTCCTTTTGACATTTCTTTGATCGCTACTTTATGGTACATTGGTACATCTGTTATAGCTTTAATCTTCTGTACATCTCCATTTCTATCTCTCCAGATCACTTCATCTCCTGCATTGATCTTTTCAATTGCTACAACGACGGTATCTTTTTCATCAATAATTGCTGCATTAACTGTTACTGCCATTTTGCTCATCTCCTGTTTTCATTTTTTAATATGTGATATTTACAAATACTACTTTGTTGCTGCTTTCTTATCCTCAAGTGGGAACTTCGGACATCCGTATTTATGTGCCCACCAGTTTGTAACAATTGGGACAATAATCGCTGTGATAACTACGGATGCTGCTACCTGAGCAGTTGCCTGTGGTACATATGCTTCCAGACTCTTATCTGCCAGTCCTACAACTGCCGGTACAGCTACTGCATTTCCTGCTGTTGTCGCTACTGCCCAGCCGGCATAACCCGGTCGTTTTGAAATCTTCCGATCACATAATACAATAAATGCTCCACCAATAAAAGTAGTCATAAATCCAAGCAGAACTCCTGACGGTCCTCCCTTTATAACTGCGGAAAGATCAATTCCTGCTCCAAGTGTAAGTCCTACAAAAGGAATTAAAATCGGTCCTGCCGGTGCAAGGAAATCAGAAAATGATTTATCAAGATTTCCAAGGATCATGCCAACAATGATCGGTGTAATTGCTGCAAGGATTGAAAGAATCGGAATATTTGCAAGTCCTGAAGCTCCCATTGCGACCAGTGTAAAAAATGGACCATCATTCAATGAGAGTAATGCCATTGCGCCACTATCCACTTCATCACCATAAGACTGCATCAGGGAAAGATATACGGAACCATTGCTGTTTGTTACCGCACAGATAATTGCTAATGCAGATAATCCAAGAAATCCATCTGTACCGAACACTTTACCAACAACAATACCAATTACTGCTCCAGCCACAAATTTGGAAATCAAAAGGACTCCGCCCCTTTTTAACACACTTCCGAGTTCATTAAATCTTAACGTTGTTCCAAGACATACCAGCTGAATTCCCATCGCTGTTGCCGCACCTGCATTTGAAAAAGTTGCTGTTGTAAGTGAACCTACCTGAAGTATCGACGAACAGAACGTATTTAAAATTGCTCCAATCAAAAGCGGAACAATCATCATCCCAGCCGGTACTTTCTTCAAAAAGTTCATAATCATAGTTTTTTGCCTCCTCTTTACCTTTTTTCCTTTCGTTTCATTTGTGCGTATATACGTACTCCGTATGTATTTACATACTTCATGCTTTTAAAATAGCACTTATGTATTTTATTGTCAATATATCATTAAATGAATTCATTATTTTTATCATTTTGCACAATTATTCTATATAAATTTCTACATATACGTCAAACAGCTCTGGAATTCCATACAAATATCTGATATAATTTTTATATACTTGATTGAACTTTAGATTATTTCAATGTTAATAAAGGAGATTTAAACCAATGGCAACAACTGAACACCGCCCTACTGAACGGGTGCTCGATATACTGGAGCTTCTTTCCAACTCTGAGGAAGGAATGACTCTTACCGAACTTGCCAAAGCACTGAATGCCCCAAAAAGCAGCATTATGCCGCTTGTTCATACGATGACTGCCCGTAATTTTATTTATATGCAAAAGGATACGCTTCGCTATCGTATCGGAGTTGCTACATATTCTGTTGGTGTAGCCTATAATAACCGCAAGACTTCTTTACAATTCATTCAACAGGAGATGAATAACATTACTGCATTAAGTAACGAAACATGCCAACTTGGTATCCAATCTCGAAACATGGTATTTTATATCGCAAAAAAGGATTCACCTCAGCCAATCCGCCTGATGTCTTCCGTAGGAAAGCAGCTTCCTTTGTACTGTACCGGTTTGGGGCGAGCACTTCTTGCTTATAAATCCGAAGAAGAAATTCGTAGCCTGTTTCCAGAAGTTCTCACTGCATATACACCACACACAATCGCTACCATAAATGATCTACTTAAAGAGCTAGAACTTACCCGTCAACGGGGATATGCCGTGGAACATGAAGAAACAAATTTAATGGTAAATTGTATCGCCGTTTCGCTTGATTACAATAATGCACCAATCGCTGCTTTAAGTATATCCATCCCAACCTTCCGTATTTCCGAGTCTAAAGAAAAAGAAGCTGTCCAGATTCTTTGGAAAGCCAAACAGCGTATTGAGACACATTTTAAAATGTATGGCGTTGATTTTGGAAATTAAAAAATACCTGACAGAAAGCCTTCTATCCTTCTGTCAGGTATTTCTTTATGCATCTTTTCCTTCCCCTGCAAAATATTCTTTCACAAGTTTTACCACAACTCCTGATAACAGGAAGACTGCAATTAAGTTCGGGATTGCCATCAGTCCGTTAAATGTCTCTGCAATATTCCACATCAGTCCAAGATCCATCGTTGCTCCGACGATCGCAACCAGTGAATACAGCACCATAAACGGTTTGTTGATCTTCGTTCCAAATAAAAATTCAATACATCTGGTTCCATAAAGTCCCCATCCGATAATCGTTGAAAATGCAAAGCAGCACATTGCAACCGCGGTAAAAATCGATACCCAGCTCCCATATGTAGAAGTAAATCCAAGAATCGTAAGCTCCGCACCTGCTGCCTCCCCGTAACCAATCGGAACTCCACTGCACAGGATCACTAGTGCCGTCAGAGTACAGATTACGATCGTATCTACAAATACTTCAAAGATTCCGAAGAATCCCTGTTTCACCGGTTTTTTTGTATCTGCACATGCATGTGCAATCGATCCGGTACCAAGACCTGCCTCATTAGAGAAAATTCCTCTGGACACACCTTTTTTCATACTGATAAAGAAGCTTCCGACTGCCCCTCCGGTAACAGATGTCGGTGTAAATGCACCTTCAAAAATTGAAACAAATACATGTGGTATATTTTTCAAATTCAACAGAACCACTCCGGCAGCTAACAGAACATAGATAACCGCCATGAACGGTACAAGCTTTTCCGTTACCTGTCCGATTCTCTTGATTCCACCGAGAAGGATCAGTGCAATCAACACCGCAAGCACAATTCCGATCACAAGATTGACCGTCTTTGCTGCATCCACTCCAATCACCCCGTAATTGAATAATGCGGAATCAATTGCTGTCGTAATCGTATTGACCTGTGTCGCATTTCCAGTTCCAAATACTGTCAGCACACCGAATGCAGCAAACAAATATGCAAGCCAGTGCCAGTTTTTATTCAGACCATTCTTAATATAATACATTGGCCCACCGACCAGATCCCCTTCTGCATTCTTTTCACGGAAATGTACGGCAAGTGTTACTTCTGAAAATTTAGTACACATTCCAAGAAGTGCGGAGATCCACATCCAGAAGACTGCTCCCGGTCCGCCGATTGCGATCGCTCCTGCAACTCCTGCAATATTCCCGGTTCCAACTGTCGCCGCAAGCGCGGTACAGACCGCCTGAAATGGTGTCATTGCACCATCTGTGGCATCTTTTTTCCGAAGCATGCGCCCAATCGTCACCTTCATAGCGTATGGAAATTTTCTGATCTGGATAAATCCGGTTCTGACACTGAGCAGAAGTCCTACTCCGATGATACAGATCATTGCCGGCACACCCCAGATAAAATTATTGACTACATTATTGACCGACTCAATTGTAGATAACATCCCTTATTCCCCTCCAGGATTGAAAGATTTTCCTCTTCATCTTTCATTTTCTTATTTTGGGTATATAAAATGAATATTTTATTTATTATACACAATTCGTCAGGGAAATACAACTGCTTTTTCATGGCGGACGTTTCTTCTTTTTTATGCCTCGTAACGTATTTCTTCTTTTATTTTATCCTGGATTTCCACAAGAACTTCCATTAAAAGCGGATTGAACGCTCCGCACTCTCCGTTCAGGATCATCTTCATCACCTGCTCATGTGAATACGCATCTTTATATACACGCTTACTCACCAGTGCATCATAAACATCTGCCACAGATACAACCTGTGCCGCAATTGGAATCTGTTCTCCAATCAGACCATCCGGATACCCTTTACCATCATAACGTTCATGATGCCATCTGCAGATCTGATACGCGATCTTGATCATCTTCTCATCCTTATAATGCTCCAGCTTATCCAGCATAGAAGCATCAATCAGCGTATGCTCTTTCATAGTCTCAAATTCTTCTTTAGACACCATCCAGGCAACGGATCAGCTCGAGCACATATGGCTTCTCATCCACTTCTATATAACGTGCGATCACTTGATAAATCCTGCCATTTACAATCTCCAGCTTTCCTTTTTCTTCTTTCGTGGTCGCTGCACGCATCGCTACACAGTTATCACAGGGTGTTTCCCGTTTTCAATAATGATAGCAGTTCTGCCCCTCGTTGATTTTTCTCCATTCTTCATCAATATCTGATATATTTCCAATTGGGAAAAGACGGATCTCCTGAAAGATCTTCCGAAAATATTGGATTCCTTCTTCTAATTGTCCTTTTGTCATTCGTTCTTCCGCATTCATGTCTTGTCCTCCAGACTTCTACTACGCAGTTTCCTGTTATTTCCATTTCTAATTATTTTACAAAAAATAAAAAGAATTATCCCGATATATGTGAAAAAATTTTTGTGAAGCATAGGCTACATCTGCATTATTGTAAGAAAGACTGTGCTCGGCACATTCTCGCGCCGAGCACAGTCTCTTGCGACATTCTTCACCTTCGTGCGAATGCGCATTTCCGGCACGCAGTGCCTTTTGTTTCATAGGAAGTTCCTTCAGAATTTCCTATGAAATGAAAAAAGGACCACCAAAACCTGTTTTCGGGAATTGGTGATCCTTCATGAAATACTTATATAACTATCCTTTTATGTAATTTATTTTCTCGTCATCACGCGATTTTCTACCGCTTCAGTCATCGGAACTTCCGCTGTCACTGATGCATTCTCGATTTCCACAGAATAGGTCTTGTGGATCAGACAGTTGATCGGATCTTCTGTCGTGATGACCAGTGCCAGGCTATGTCCAGGCTCTACCGTATATCTTGTCGCATTCAGATAAATATGGTAATCATGGTATTCACCCTTTTTCAGTTCGATACTGTTCTGTGCTGTCTCCGGTTCATATCCTGCTTCCGGATTGCACAGATCTGCAAATGCCCGTGTGATCACACGGTATTTCTTATGTACAGTAGCAAACTCCGCTTCATTCCATGCCGGAACCTCTCCTCCGCTGATAATTCCGCCTTCTTTTACCACATTGACCGGAATTGTATTTCTCTGCGGATCTACAGACTGAATGCTGTCAAATTCTTCATCGCACACGTCACAAAGAAGAAGAGTAAGCTTCACATCATCCATACGTCCTGACATTTCATGCATTCCAAGCTTCATCGTCAGAGTATCTGCATCATTACTGTTTACCGGATTGAAATCTGCTTCTGCATCTCCATCTTTTAACGCTGCTCTTAATCTTACGCAGGTTGTTCCCTGTAATGTCACTGCCTCTTTAAATGGATCCGTCACATAACGCTGTGCCATATTGCTTGATCTCACACCCATCACATCATCGAAGTTCTCTGCACTGACACCCGCTGCTTCCCAGTCTGTATCGATTACAGTTGTTCCCTGTTCTTCGCATGTAAGATTCATCTTATATGCTGTCTCCCAGGAATCTGCTGTCTCCCATTTTCTCTGGTCATAGTTCATCTGCACCAGGATTGCCGGTCTGTTCTCTGCACCATTTTCAACTCCGTATAAATAATGAGAAATCCATTCATTGATAATATCATCATAGAATTTACCATCCACAAGGATTCCATATCGCTTCGGCATCGTTGGTGTGATATGTGCACCCTGATGAAGGATTGCTTTTACATTCTTTCCTGCCTTCTGGAAAGATTTGTACATCATCTCATACTGCTTGGTAGACACGTTCTCGTCATTCAGTCCCTGTACGATGAGTGCACTGCATTTGATCCGGTCTGCATGAAGACGATAATTTCCCATACCCCAGAATTCCGGATTATAGTCAAATCCACCCTTGATCTGCTGAAGGCTCATCTCATGATGGAATGCTGCCATATCCTCCCGCTGCTTCTCGGTTAATGTCTCATCATTGTAACGGCTGGAACAAAAATAGGCAAGGAAGCTGTTCAGCATTTCTTTCGGCCAGTACCGCTGTGCGCCCTGCATGTTCTGCTGGCTGTACCAGTCCGCGATTCCTGCGATCGGTACGATTGTCTCCAGTCCTTCTACTCCTGTTGTTGCCACTGCAAACGGCATGGTTCCGGCGTAAGATCTTCCTGTCATGGCAACCTTTCCGTTGGACCAGTCTGCCTTTGTCTCAACCGTTCCTTCGCGGTCTGCATATCCGATACGGTCTCCATGCAGCCATTCTACAATTGCTTTGAAAGCGTCTCTTTCATAGTCTGAACCAACATAATTGAATCCGTCAGATCCTTTTGAACCAAATCCCGCACTTAAAACAACTGCAAATCCACGTACAAGATAATAATCAAAGGTGTCGATATTTTCAAAAACCATAATGTTATTATTTCCTTTATCCGGATAATACCAGTCTGCCGGATCTGCTTTTAAAGAAAGATCCATTGCACTGATACATCCCTGCGGAACATGCGCATCCACTTTTTTGTCAAGATCTGCAAAATTAACCGGATGATATTCTTTTTCTGCCACTTCTTTCATATGCGGATATCCATCTTCCTGGACTCCCGCCGCATATGGACGTGCCTCATATAAAGTTGCAGCCTTATAATTCCCCTCTACTGCACTTCTTGGTACCTGGACAACAGCTTTCACAAGATCTCTTTTTCCATCTCCGTCCACATCGTAATCCGTTTCCACATAAACACAATATCTTACGATACTGGATGTTGCCGGATCATACTTTTCTCCTGTCTTTCCATCTGTAAGTGGAAATACCGGCTGTGCAAGTCCGTTCTCAAATACTGGTACTTTGCTGTAATTCTTTTCGTTCATGGTAAACCTCCCAAACATTAAATAAATACTCGGATCTAATCACATATTATTTCCCCAATATTATTGTGATTTCATTTCTCCATTTCCTATTATAACGAGATGCAATAAGAACTTCAATGAGATTTTTCGCTTTATTTTATAGTTTACTATACCTATTTTCTTTTCTCAATTCTATAGAAATAATCTTTTAGACATGCTATAGTAAACTTATATTTTACATAGATTTATCTATAATTTAACAAACAAAAAGGGGATATTATGAAAAAGAACATAAAAAAGATATTAAAAGTTCTCGGAATCTTCCTGCTTATCATTCTGGTTGCGCTGATTGCATATCTGATCTATCTCTTTGCAAGCTATCACCGCATTCCGGATAATCAGGCTTTGAAGATCGAGAAAACTTCCGATGGAACAGCCGCAGCTGACACACTGACAACCGAAAAAGAATATTCCGCTCTGACCTACAATGTTGGTTTTGGAGCCTACACGCCGGACTTCAGCTTCTTTATGGACGGCGGAAAATCTTCCTGGGCAAAAAGTAAGGAGAGTGTCGAATCTGATATTCAGGGTGCCGGAGAACTGGTTGCTTCCAAAGATCCGGATTTCGCACTGATCCAGGAAGTTGATCTGAACTCTACACGAAGCTACCATGTAGATGAATATTCAATTTTAAAGGATACGATTCCAAGTTACAATACGGTATTTGCACAGAATTACGATTCCGCATTCCTTTTTTATCCATTCACACAGCCGCATGGTCGCAGCCGTTCCGGACTTGCTCTTTTCTCCAAATATCCGGTTACGGATTCTCTGAGAAGAAGCTTTCCGATATCGACAAGCTTCAGCAAGTTCTTTGACCTTGACCGCTGTTACAGCATTTCCAGAGTCCCTGTAGATAACGGGAAGGAACTGGTTATCTTCCTGCTTCACATGTCTGCTTACGGCAACAGTGATGCGATTCGCGAAGCACAGATCCGTATGCTGAGTGCAGATATGGAAAAGGAATACGAAGCCGGTAATTATGTACTTTGCGGTGGTGATTTCAACCATGACCTTAAGGCATCCGAAAAAGATGCAGAAAATTGTGAGTCCTGGGCTTATCCATTCCCACGCGAAGAGCTTCCGGAACACTTTTCATTCTGCCTGGACAATCTTTCTGACAGTGAAAAGGATGCTCTCTGGGACAGTGCACGGAATGCAGATATGGAATATGTACCTGGTGTGACCTACACGGTGACGCTGGACGGATTTATTACTTCCGATAATATTGAATGCACAGAATATGAAAATGTAAATACCGGATATAGCTACTCGGATCATGATCCGGTGTATACGAAATTCAAATTATTAGATGAATAATATGTAAAAAGGCAGCTGATCTTTTCAGACCAGCTGCCTATGTTTTCGTCTATTTTCTTTCGTCCTACTCCAGATCAATCTTCTCCTGCAATACCACACAGCCTGCCATATCACCAATAACATTTACACAGGTTGCTCCCATATCGCAAAGCGTATTGATACTGATATAAACGCCCATAACACCTGCCGGAAGTCCTGCCATCGTAGCAAGTGCCGCAAAGGATGCGATTGCAATACTGGAAATCTGGTTGGAAACACCAAGTTCATTCTCCACACAACTCTTACTGATCGGAATGGTTGCCGAGCTTGAACAGGTTCCGAATGCATTCAGTGCTGCCGGCATGATCGCGCGGAAAAACTTAAACGGACTTGTCTTTCCAAAAAATTTTACTGCACCGCCGTACACAATAAATGCAAATCCATAAAATGCAACATACAGAATGATCAGCTGTGTTGCCAGTGATACGATCGTACTCGTTCCATTTGCTTCTACAACCGGAACAATGGTACAAAATACACCGATCGGTGTAAAATACATAACAGTACTGATTACCTTCAGACACACCTCGTTACAGGAATCAATCACCTTTAATAATGGCTCTCCCTTTTCTCCGATCGCAATCAGAGTAAATCCGACAATCAGCGCAAACATCAGGACCTGAAGCATATTCCCCTCTGCAAATGCAGCAACCGGGTTGGACGGGATCAGTCCTTTTACCGTATCCAGAATACTGTTCATCTTTGTTGCCTGAATATCGGATGTCACCATCTCAAAGCTGACACCTTTTCCAAGGTGGATCATTCTCGGAATCACCAGTCCTACAAAGCTTGCAATTACAGTTGTTGCAAGAAAGAACAACATGGCCGCACCGGTGATATGTTTCCGGTATCATTGATAAAAATTCTTCATCTGTACTCTCCTTACCTTTTCTTGCACAAATCTCTCAAATCCGTACATTTTTAACCAGATAAGTGTATAATAAATTTTTTCTCACGTCAACAATTGATAATTTTAAAACTTTACCACTGTAAAATCCGTGCTTGACATAAGTCCGATTTCAGACTATGCTCTTATAAGTATGATTTCGGACTTGCTTTGTATGATCGGAAATTCAGTCATCTATATAATTGTATAAATGGAGGAAATTATGGATTCTACTGTACTTATCAGCAAATATTTAAAAGAATACAATCACATATATAAAGAAGCAAATGACATCTATCACGAGATTGCCCGAAAACTTCAACTTTCGGACAGTGCGTTAGACATCTTCTATACAATTTTTGAAATAGGCGATAACTGCCTGCAGCGTGATATCTGCAAAGCTTCCTGCATGCCAAAGCAGACGGTTAATTCATCTATACGAAAACTGCAGACCGACGGTTATCTTACCCTCTCACCCGGAAAAGGACGAAGTATGCATATCCATCTTACAGCTTCCGGCAAGAAGCTTATTCAGGAAAAGCTGCTTCCTCTCATCCAGATTGAAAATGATACTTTAGCTTCTTTCAGTCCCGAAGAATGTGAACAGCTTCTGCGCCTGAATGCCAAATATAATCAGACCTTACGTTCTAGACTTTCTAACCTTGAGGAGGATCTATAAACTATGAAAATTCAATTATCCGAACACTTTACTTATAAAAAACTTCTGCAATTTGTGTTTCCTTCTATTATAATGATGATCTTCACATCCATTTACAGTGTGGTTGACGGACTTTTTGTCTCCAACTTTGTTGGAAAAAGCGCTTTTGCAGCGGTTAATCTGATCATGCCTTTTCTGATGGGCATCAGCGCTCTCGGTTTCATGATCGGAACCGGTGGTAGTGCCATTGTTGCAAAGACGCTTGGTGAAGGAAAGATCGAAAATGCCAATGAGTATTTTTCCATGCTCGTCTATATCACTGCTATCGGAGGAATCATTATCGCAATCCTGAGTATGTTCCTTGTAAAACCGGTTGCCATTTTATTCGGTGCAAGCGGTACTCTTCTTGACAACTGCATTTTATATGGACGCATTCTTTGCATTTCGCTGCCTGCTTTTATGCTGCAGAATGTATTTCAGAGCTTTTTTGTAACTGCCGAAAAGCCACATCTTGGACTTCGCGTGATCGTGATTGCCGGTGTGACCAATATGGTTCTCGACTTTTTATTTGTAGCTGTACTCCACCTCGGACTTCCCGGTGCCGGGTTTGCGACTGTATGTGGAGAGTTTATCGGAGGGCTTTTCCCGTTATTCTACTTTGGACGGAAAAATTCCAGCTTATTAAAGCTTGGAAAAACACATTTTCATGGCAGAATCTTATTAAAGACCTGTACCAATGGCTCGTCCGAGCTTATGACCAATCTTTCCAGCTCTGTTGTAAATGCTCTTTATAATATGCAGCTCATGAAATTTGCCGGTGAAGACGGCGTTGCAGCTTACGGAACGATCATGTATGTCAATTTTATCTTTGTTTCGATCTTCTTTGGTTATGCGATTGGAAGTGCCCCGATCGTCAGCTATCACTACGGTGCCAACAATCAGGATGAACTAAAGAATCTTTTCCACAAGAGTATCCGGCTGATTGGAACCTGGGCTGTTTCCTTATTTATCATCGCACAGCTCATCGCAACACCACTCGCCACATTGTTTGTCGGTTATGACCAGGGGCTTTTTGAACTGACACGCAGTGGGTTCCGTCTGTACAGCTTTACGTTCCTGATCAACGGGTTCAATATTTATGGCTCTGCATTTTTTACCGCATTGAACAACGGTCTGCTCTCTGCGCTGATCTCGTTTCTCAGAACACTGGTCTTCCAGATGGCAGTGGTTCTGCTACTTCCACTGCTTCTCGGTATCAACGGAGTCTGGTGCTCGGTTGCAATTGCTGAACTTTTAACTTTATGCGTTACCGGAACTTTTATCGTCCTGAAACGTAATACTTATCATTATTTGTGAACTACTCGGCAACTAAGTTACCAGAGCATCTGAATTTTGGCGGGATACCGCCTTTTTTCAGGGTGCCGTTGCTAGAATCAAACTTTTTGAACCAAAAATATTATTTGTTATTGAACCAAATCATTCGAAGTGCTATAATCAATTTAAGTTTTGAACTTCGCTGTTTTATTCTTAAATTGAACTTTTTAGTTTGAAAGGAGATTCTCAAATGACAACTTTCTCAGATAGACTTAAAGAGGCGATGTATGCACAGAACCTGAAACAGATTGATCTGGTTCATATCGCCGCAGAAAATAATGTAAAATTAGGTAAAAGCCATGTAAGCCAGTACGTGAGCGGAAAAACTGTTCCGAGAAATGATATCCTCCATTTTCTGGCAGATACACTTCACGTAGATGCCGATTGGCTGCTCGGTGACAGTCAGGAAAACTTTACTGCTCGGGAAAACAACTCCGTTGCCCCAAAAGCTCCGTCTACCACTAAGACTTCTGGTTCTGTCGGAACTTCAAACTCTTCAAAAAGGGGAACTACACCGATGAAAAAGGCAATAACCGACAAAAATGATAACGATAATGCAGGAAGTTCTGCCATGCATATATTCAAAAAATCATCAAAACTCGATAATGTATTATACGATGTCCGTGGACCGGTTGTTGAAGAAGCTGCCCGTATGGAAGAACGCGGTACCCACGTACTGAAGCTCAATATCGGTAATCCGGCTCCATTTGGTTTCCGCACACCGGACGAAGTCATCTATGATATGAGCCAGCAGCTTTCTGACTGCGAAGGATATTCTCCTTCTCAGGGACTTTTCTCTGCACGTAAAGCAATCATGCAGTATTCCCAGATCAAAAAGCTGCCAAATGTCACGATCAGTGACATTTACACCGGAAATGGTGTCAGTGAACTGATCAACCTGTGTATGTCAGCTCTTCTTGACAACGGAGATGAAATCCTGATTCCGTCACCAGACTATCCTCTGTGGACCGCCTGTGCCACACTTGCCGGCGGAAAGGCTGTTCACTATATCTGCGATGAACAGTCTGACTGGTATCCGGACATCGAAGATATGCGCCGTAAGATCACAGACCGTACCAAAGCTCTTGTAATCATCAATCCGAACAACCCGACCGGAGCACTTTATCCGAAAGAGGTGCTGCAGAAGATTGTTGATCTCGCAAGGGAACATCACCTGATCATTTTCTCAGATGAAATTTATGACCGCCTTGTTATGGACGGAAAAGAACATATTTCCATTGCTTCACTGGCACCGGATCTGTTCTGCGTCACCTTCAGCGGTCTTTCCAAATCCCATATGATCGCCGGATTCCGTATTGGCTGGATGGTTCTCAGCGGAAATAAAGCAATCGCAAAAGATTATATCGAAGGAATCAAAATGCTTTCCAATATGCGTCTCTGCTCCAATGTTCCGGCACAGTCTGTCGTTCAGACCGCTCTCTGGGGCAATCAGAGCGTCAACGACTACCTCGTTCCGGGCGGACGTATTTACGAACAGCGCGAATATATTTACAAGGCACTGACTGACATTCCGGGAATCACTGCCGTCAAACCGCAGGCTGCATTTTATATGTTCCCGAAGATCGATGTAAAGAAGTTCAACATTGTAAATGATGAAAAATTTGCACTGGATCTGCTGCAGGATAAGAAGATCCTGATCGTACAGGGAAGTGGATTTAACTGGAAACAGCCGGATCATTTCCGGGTAGTATATCTGCCACGAATTGAAGTTCTGAAAGAAGCTGTGGGAAAAATTTCTGATTTCCTGAGTTATTATAGACAGGGGTAGAATGATAAGCACCGCCGGAAAAGAAAAATAGGGTACGGGTTCCGTTGCACTGGGCATTCCGATGAGCTCCCGAAACCGTCAATTGTGTCAGCAATGGCTTCCACAATTGACTGGATCTCATCTCCATAGTGCAAAGTCACCCGTACCCTATTTTTCTTTTCCGGCTCCTTCTGCAATTTTACTGCATCTATAAATATTAACAGAAATAGAATCTTTTGACCCTGGTATCATCATTTACATTTTCATATTTTAATTTTCTTATGAAAGCAATGCTCTCACTGCTTCTCCGTCAAACACAACTTCTTTTACATGATTTACCTCGATCTGGTACAGTGCATTTGCCGCAATATGTTCGGCTGCCTGCTCCAGATCACGGATTCCTGATGTATTGGAGTAAAGTTCAATTATCACATCAAGACCTTCATCTGTCACCGTACACTCGTCCTGACGAAGGCTCATTCTCTTCAGGATCTTCGGAAGTGCAAATCTGGAGAAGATGATCTTCTTCTCTTCCGGTGTATAATCCGGGATATCGATAACTGCAAAACGGGACATGATCGGTGCACTGATCTGATCTTTTTCATTGGCAGTTGCAATCGGATATACGCCAACTGTCGGAACGTTACACTCAATATAGTTATCCGTAAATCCAAGGTTATCAAGGAGTGTCAAAAGTACATCCGCCGGATTCCCATTTCCTTTTCCGGATGCTGCTTTATCCAGCTCATTGATGATGAATACCAGGTTGGATTCTCCGGCTGCCGCAAATGCTTCCATAATAATTCCCGGTTTCGCATTGGCGTATACACGGGAACTTCCTGTAAGCTGTTCCGGATCGTTAATGGAACTCATATCCAGAGTTGTCCACGGAAGCTTCAGGATACGTGCAATTGCATAAGCGATCTGCGATTTACCGGTTCCGGCCGGTCCGATCAGAAGGATTCCATACGCCGGAAGAGTGTGCGTTCTGTTGATCTGGATGATTGTTTCGATGATTCTCTGTTTGACACGTTCCATTCCGTAAAGCTCTTCATCCAGGATTCTTCTTGCCTCATCCGGATCAATGGATTCAAAATAATTGCTCTTCCACTGAATATTCATCATGATTGAAAGAGCTCTCTGCGCATGTCTTCTTTCTTCCGGTGACACTTCGTGTGATCTTGCAACAGCAAGGTTTCTTCTTGCCCACAGACGGATATTGTCCGGAAGGGTTCTTCCTGCACAGTTCATAAAATCGGTGATACTCTGCAGGCTTGTCAGCTTCATGCTGTCGCCGTCCTCTTCCATTTCCTCATCCACTGCTTCTTCTGTCGGCGCACTGCTTGCGAAAAGACGCTCGATCATGAACTGCAGGAAACCATCTTCAGCTGAAAGCTTGGTTGCCCCACCGAATGCGATCTCCCGGATCTTGTATACTGCATAGCCGTCTGCACGGTTTTCACCGGAAAGGCGGACATTGATGTGATTCTCGCCCAGCCATTTGATCAGGCTTACAAATCTCGCATCGATCTGGAGAATGTCCGCACTTACAGTTCCATCTTCCTCGTCAAATTCAAAGGATGTCTTCTTAATCGGGTTGGTGAAAACACCACAGGAATGATGCTTCCATTTCCGGTTGCTGTTATCCAGAACCAGCATCGGTTTCTCCGCTGTCGCTTCTGTCTCATTCGAGCGGAATGTTGTATAAGTACATTCCTGGGTCTTTTTTTCATCTGGTGTGTGTTTAAAATCAAAAACTGGCATGATTTTTACTCCTTTTTCCTTTTATATTCGCTCTTTTCAAATTGTATATTCTTGCACATTTTATGAATAGTCTGTACCTATCTTAACACACTTGTTGCATATCTGAAAGTCAAAACCATTTCTTCATAGTATTTTTATTCATTTAGATTTTTATTTTCCTTCTGCTCCAGTCCTGCAAAAAACAGCTCATAAAAATCATCTTCTCCTTCCAGTTTCGGTGAATTTTCCCCACCTCCATTGGTGCTCCGCTTCATCTCAGCATGAAATTCTTCTCCGGCACAGATCAGTCAATCTTAAGTTCCACTCTGCTTCCGCCTGCTTTTTCCTTTGTCACCACAATCTGTTTCTCAATCCTTGCTTTTAATTCCTGTACATGGGAAATGATTCCCACCAGACGATTGCCTTCCGTAAGACCGTTCAGTGCTTTCATCGCCTGTTCCAGTGACTCTTCATCCAGTGAACCAAATCCTTCATCGACAAACATAGTATCCAGCTGGATTCCGCCTGCCGATGCCTGGATCTCATCAGAAAGTCCGAGTGCCAGCGAAAGAGAAGCTTTAAAGGATTCCCCGCCGGAAAGCGTCTTCACGCTTCGCTCAGAACCATTGTAGTGATCGATTACGTTCAGTTCCAGACCACTCTGACTCTTCCGGTCATCCGTATCAGTCTGGCGTTTCAGCTCATATTGTCCTCCACTCATCACCATAAACCGCGTATTTGCACGGGCAATGATCCGGTCAAAATAATTGGTCTGGATGTAGGTCTCAAACTTGATCTTTTCTTTGGATCCGCCTTTGATCTTTCCATTTACCGTATCGGAAATTTCACGCACCTGTGTCCAGTTCCGCTCAAGCTCAAGAAGTTTCGCACTCTGCTTGTCAATCGCATTCCTGATTTTCAGATTGTTCTCATAACGGATCCTGATCTCTTCCATCTGTTTTTGAAGCTCTTTTTTCGCACCTGATACTTCCTGTCGTGCCTGCACAAGCTCTTCCATATCGGTTTCTTTATTACCTGCAATCTGCTTCTCCAGCGTTTTCTTCTTCGTCTTTGCCGCTTCTACCGACTGACTGCAGTCCTGGAATGCCTTCTGGGCAGCATTCAGATTCTTATCGATCTCTTTTTTCTGCTTATCCAGCTCTTTGATCTTCTGTTCTGCTTCTGCTTTCTCCGGAAATTCCAGTTTGCCACGCACCTTCACAGCCTGCTCTTCTGCATTTGCTTTATCTCTCTCAGACACAAGGAGCTGATTCTTTCGTTCCTGTTCTTCCTCCTGAAGCTTTTTCTGCATCTGCTCCAGTTCCGGGATCTCAGCTTCCAGCTTCTGCTTTTGTGCCACTGTTTCTTTAGCTACTTCCAACTTTTTCTGTAATTCCTTTTCTGACTTTTCGAGGGCATCCATCTGTTGACCGATCAACGCCAGCGATTTTTCAATCTCTTCTTCCTGTATGCTGCTGTCAAAACTTTTCACACTCTTTTGGATTTCTTCTTCCAGCGCTTTTAACTGGACCAGCTTTTCATTTGCCTTAAAGCTTGCATCATTCGTCTTTTTCTCCACATCGGCAGTCTCTTTCCGGTATTTTTCAAGCTCTTCTTTTTCCGGTGCACCTTCCGTCATCTGTGCCGGACATGGATGGTGGACCGATCCGCACACCGGACACGGCTCTCCCGTTTTCAGAACCTTTGCAAGAATCCCCGCCTGCTCATCCAGAAATGCCCTCTCCATCCAGGCAAGCTGTGTCTTTCGCTCTATACATTCCTCCTGCATGACAAAGTATGCTTTCTGCGCCTCTTCCACACTTTTCTTCTGTCTTTGGTATCTTTTATATTGAATAAGAATGTCTTCTGCCGTTTCTTTTCTTACTGAAACCTCTTTTTGTTCTGCTGTAACTTTCAGAACTTTAATTTCCGCATCCTTCAGTTGTTCCAGTAAATTCCTTTTCTGTTCCAGCTGCGCCTGCATCTGCGCTTTCTTTTCCTGATACTGGCTTTCCCGGCCCTTTAATATCTCAATCTGTTTTTCAAGCTCTTTAATCTGCTTCTGAAGTTTTTTTAATTCGTCATACTCTGCAAGCTTTTCCTGCCTCTTTCCGATCTCTTCTGTTAACTGCTCTCTTTCCGGCACTTTTTCCTGTTCTTTCTTCAGTGCCATTTCCAGTTCTTCCAGCGTTGGTGTCTTCTCTGCTATCGTCTGCTCCGCTTTTTCCAGTTCCTTTTTTGCACGGATCACTGCCTCTGCCTTTCCGATTCTCTGGTTCAGCTCTTCCAGATCTTTCTCGATCTTCGTTAAATTCTTCTTCTTTTCTTTCACCGAATCTGCATCCTGATTTGTCAGAGTTTCCAAAAGTTCCAGAACCTTGTCCGCATGAACCACCGCTTTGCTCTCACGGATCTTTTTCACATCCGCAGCAAGCACGTCATCCTCATCACAGCTGATATCCTTCATGTACTGCAAAATGCTTTTGCTGACATCCTCATACTGTTCCTGCAGTCTGCCGCTTGCATTTTTCATTTTCTCCTGAAACGCAAGATACGGTCTGGTATGGAAAATTTCCCGGAAAATTTTGCTCCGCTCCTCAGTTTTTGAAAACAGAAGCTTCATAAAATCTCCCTGCGCCAGCATTGCAATCTGAGTAAATTGTCCGCGGTCGAGCCCGATCAGTTCTGTCACTGCTTTCGTGACCTCTTTTGCCTTTGTGACCGGAAGCCTGTCATCCGGAAATTCCAGTACCGCATCCGCTCTTTGCAGCGTCATGCCCTCGCCCCTGTCCTTTGGACGCATGTACTCCGGATTTCTCCGGATATGGTAGTTCTGCCCCTGATAGAAGAACTCCAATTCCACAAAAGTCGGCGTCTTCGGATCCGCATATTTACTCCGAAGCATCCCCGGCTCTCTTTCATTTCCACTCGCTTCCCCGTAAAGTGCAAATGCGATTGCATCAAAAATTGTGGTCTTTCCGGCACCGGTATCGCCGGTTATCAGATAAAGCCCCCGCTCACCAAGTTCATCCAGAATGATCTCTGTCTCTTTTGCATACGGTCCGAATGCAGAAATCGTAAGTTTTATCGGTCTCATCTCTCATCCTCCCATATTTCTTCCATCATTCCTCTGGCAATCTCTTCCTGTTCATCTGTCATGGGCTGGTTGTTCTGAAGCTCATAGAACTCTCTTAAAAGCTCCATCGGGGATTTCTCCTCTACTTCTGCCGTTCCTCTCACTGTCCCTGCCGCTCTCGTCCGCAGATTGTCATAAGACAGCTTCATGATATTCGGATAAATGCATCGTAGCTTCCCGATCGCATCCGGGATATCCTCTTCATCAGTCAGCGTAATGTGAAGATAATCGTCCGTGTTCATATCCTTGTAAAAATCCAGCGCAGTCACTTCCATATACGTGCCTCTGACTTCCCGCATATCATGTTTCGGCAAAAATGGAATCTGCTGAATATTTATTTTGCCTTTTTCTTCTACATCAACGATGACTGCTGCTTTTTTGTGATTGGTTTCAGAAAAAGAATATTTGAGTGGCGTCCCCGAATACCGCACTGTCTCTTTCCCGATCTTCTGCGGGCCATGGAGATGTCCAAGCGCCACATAATCAAATCCGTCAAAGACAGATGCGTCCACATCATCCACACCGCCTACAGACAGTTCTTCTGAATCACATCTTGCCGCACCGGTCACGAACTGATGCGCAAGCAGGATATTTCGTTTGTCTGTGTCGATCTGCATATGCTGCACTGCCACATTTACAGCATCCTGATAGGTGATGATTTCTTCCTCCGGATACACTCTTTTTACCAAAGACGGCTTCACAAATGGAAGCATGTAAATATTGATCTCACCGTACCGGTCACTTATCGTTACCGGTTCTACATCCGACTCAAATACCGGTGAAAGATAGATCTGTCTGCTGCTCATCAGTCTTGAACCGAAAGCAATTCTTTCTGCAGAATCATGGTTTCCACTGATCAGAAACACCGGAAGCTCCCTCGCGGCGATCCTTGTCAGGAAATCATCCAGAAGCCTCACCGCCTCTGCGGACGGAATCACCTTGTCGTAAATGTCGCCCGCGATCAGAACCGCTTCCACCTTCTGCTCATCGATAATGTTCAGTATCTCTTTTAAAATATATGCCTGATCCTCCAGCATGGAAAATTCATTCACACGCTTGCCGAGGTGCAGGTCTGATAAATGAAGAAATCGCATGGTTTTCTTCCTCCATAAATGCCTGATTAAAGAATAATCTCTTCTATTTTACAGGTATGTTCTTTCGTTGCTTTTTTGTAATTAATTCCTACAAGGTAATATCCAGATAAATCACATCGTAATGATTGAGATATTTTTCAAAAGTTGCATCTTCCGGTATCATCCAACGCTGTCCTTTTTTTACTGCACCATATATTTTTGTCCGCTTTTGCACAGCGCATTTACCTGACGTTTTGAAAGATTTCATTTATCTACTGACTGTAGAGATGTTATATATTCCATTGAATCCATCCTTTCTGACTTAATTTCTGTTATTCCAATTATAACCGGGAAGTGGGAAGTAAGCAACGCTCGCTTCCCACTTCTCTATATGTTGGATTTATTTTGAAAATATTAAACTGGAAACGGGTATTTATGATTCAATTTTTCATTCTGACAAAAAGTTTTAAAAAGGGAGATGTAAAAAAACTCAATCGAGTTTTTTTACATCCCCTTAAATTTATATTTTCCTTTTCCGTGACCGGATACCGGCTCAATAATCTCTGCCTGCGTCAAATTGGCAAGAAGTTTTGAAGCACCTGAACTTTTCAGTTCAAGAAGTTCCATAACTGCACTTCTTCCAAATACCTCATCAAAACCAAACTTTTCAAAGAGTCTATGATTATGAACTGTCGTTTTTACTGAGAAATCACTACTTTTTTCGGAAAGTACACTTTCAATATCCACTTTTTCGTCTTGAATGTCCACTTTTGCATCCCCAAAATCTTTCTCCTGTGAAAAATCGTATTCAAGTGTAGCTCTCAGTTCTGATGCACTACCATACATAACGGTTGCTCCATCAAGCACCCATTCTTTGTGATGTTGTAATCTCGAATCTTTCCGGCGTGTTTATAAATTCCCTGAAAGAGTTTGCGATGGATAGCAATATACTCGTTCGGGGAAAATGAAAACGCTGTTTCAGAAAGAATTTCAGCAATACGGGAATTTTGCCTTCAATATTCTGAATGGCCGTATCAATCAGATATTTAGATGGTTTGAGTCCGTCCACCGCCTGAAGACCGATTGCCGTACTCCAAGCATACCCCTTATGAGCTTTATCTGGTTCAGACTCCCTCAAATATTCCTTAAACGGGTCTT
>OGYE01000428.1_pt1 | contig 26521 bp, 23 predicted proteins | sample 1576471 | NCBI WGS metagenome assembly OGYE01 (sample SAMEA3541532, study PRJEB24748) | human gut metagenome | biome: human gut; feature: human-associated habitat; material: faeces | place: China | collected 2012
TCTTATTACACTTAACAGTAACTTTTATTTTCGAAGTAATATTCTTGCCTGCTGCTGTCTTTGCAGTAACATTAGACAAAACATTGACTGAACTGTTTAAAGCTACATCAGGATTCTTTACTGCACCTGAAATAATAGGTTTCTTTGTATCTACTACCTTAAATTTTAAAATCTTAGTCTTTGAATTTCCTAAGCTGTCTTTTACTTTAAACTTAATCTTATACTTTCCTAATTTAGATGTTTTAATCTTACCAACTGTAGTAATCTTTACATTTTTTTTTGTAAGAACGTTGCCTGCTCTGTCTTTTACTGTAATTAAGTCAGACAATTTAACTTTTGTTCCATACTCAATAGTCTTTACTTTTGCAGTAATTACAGGCTTATTGCTCTTGTATGGATTCTTAGGATCAGGATCAGTTGGGTCCCAATCTGTAAACTTACCGTTTGTAATAGGTGTAAATGAAGGTCTCTTAATAGGATCATCCTTCTTTGTTCCTCTAAAAATTATAACCTTTGTTCCTAATGCACAATGATCATAAATCCACTTAGAATCTTTACATAAAAGTCTTACACAACCGTGTGATGCCTTCTGTCCCATTACATTGTATGCCTTAACTGACATTGTTGATTTATCACCATTCTTGTAATACCAAACTGAATGGAATAAGATGCTGTCTGTAATTCTTGTACAATACTGTGCATAACAATTTCCTATCATCTCATGCCATCTGTATTTAACAGGTGTATAAAATGTTCCTATAGGTGTTTCGTTGCTTGGTGAACAAATCATAGCCTTTATTGCTTTTCCATTTTTGTAAACTGTTGTACAGTTTGTTCCTAAGTTAACTTTAATAACATAACCTTTGCTTTCTTTAGCTTCTGTCTTAACTGTTGCTGTGCCTGAAATACCAAATGCCATAACAACAATCATTAATACTGCTACTAATTTTGATGTGATTTTCTTCATATCATTACTCCTTTGCTTATTTTGAAGCCCTTTACGGCTTATTCCCTTTAACAGAATTCGCCCTTATTATACTATTTTATTTGGCAATATACAATCACAAACACCTATTTAGTTGTTTTTCATAAGTGGTTCATATATAATGTACTTAAACGTTTTTATTTCACAAAAATATCGTATTTACTTAAAATTTATATTTTATAATCTAAGAAAATGCACATAATATTATGGAGGCTTTTATGCTCAAAAACAAATTTAAACTTTTTATTTTTATGCTGGCAATTGGTTTCGTTCTCATAACATTGGACGTTAATGTTACAACTCCATTTAAATATCCGCATAAATATAACAATTCAGGTTCGGTAATCGGAGAATTTCAGTATTATAACATTGCATCTAACTATAATGCCTGGTGCGATTACAAAGTTATTAACACAAGTTCAGAAAAAGCTGATGAAAATTCACATTATAATACAACAAATGATAATAGCTCAACCAATTCATCAACAAACACCGGTCAGAGCACGGCAAAAGTTATTGACCACGTTTATTTTGGAAATATTTCAGTAGATATTTTCAGTGATGCTTTAGGTTTTCTTCTTATATTTATTGCATGCTTAAACTTAGCTAAAGTTAATAACCGTTTCAAATACGGTTCAGTTACGACATTGTTCGCCTTAATTTTGCACATTGTTATTTTGGCACTTCCATTCTTCCTTAACGGAATAGTTCTATGCAATACAGCTCTCGTTTTGGGACTGACTTATCTTGGAAGCAATATTATAACTACTTTTATGTTCAGTAGCGGACTTCTTAAGATGTGCACGGACATTTGCTGTAGAGATGAAAGAAAATGGTGCAAAATGACTTGGTACGTTACTTTTGTTCTACAGATATTAGTCACATTTGTTTTCTGGATAGGTTCAGATTTCAATATGCTCCTGGCTGTGGGCAGATTCTTTGAAGGCGTACTTGTATTTATGGTAATTGTTTTTTGGATTATCCTGAAACGTACATATTATTATTTAGAAAGGACATGGCTTAATTATGAAAAACAAAATTAATTTAGGAACAAAGTTTATTGCATTTCTTGCTCTTTTTATGTTTAGCATTTTGGCAATTAATGTTTCTGCCAAAGCAGGGCAAATGAAAATGCATGCCATTTATGTTGACAGGGGTGATGCCATTGTTATCGAAAGTAACGGACATTTTATGCTTGTGGATTCAGGTATTTCACAAACATCTGAAAAGGTACTTGCATATCTTAAATCTTTAAACATTCCGGATAAAAAAATTGACTACGTTATATCAACCCACCCTGACGGGGACCACGTTGGCGGTTTTCCTGCTGTTTTCAAGGAATACGAAATCGGTCAGGTAATTTACTCACCATGTACAAAACCAAGCAAAGACTACCTTAGTTTTATAAAAACCGTTAAGGAGAAAGATTGTCCTTTCAGGATTCCGGTGGAAGGTGAAAAATTCAAATTGGGCGACGCAACTGTGGAAGTGGTTTATGACGGTTCACAAGGTTCAACCTATAACGAAGCCAGCATTGTTATGCGTGTCACATGCGATAACAAGTCTATTCTCTTAACCGGCGACCTTCCATCTACCATGGAAAATGAACTTCTTAAACAAGGTTACAATTTTAAGGCTGATGTTCTTAAAATAGGTCATCACGGTGCTGCCGCTTCATCATGTGCCAACTTCCTTGACGCAGTTGCGCCACAATACGCAGTTGTTTCCTGCGGAACTCCTGATATATGCGAATTTCCTAAGGAATCAGTACTTCAAAGACTTGCAAGACGTTTTATCAAATTATATAGAACTGCGGATGCTAATGTAGTTATCAATTTTAACAACGGTGTAATTTCTACTTCCAATAAAGAAAACAATCCTTTTGTTTCAATAAAAAAAGGTACAATTACATTGAGTAATAACGTTTTCTACGCAACAGGTAAACAAATCAAACCTACTGTCAATTTGTACGTTGACGGTCAGTTAGTTCCTGCATATCATTACAAGATTACTTATTCATCTAACATTAACACAGGTGTTGCCAAGGTTAAACTTACTGCAACAGAAGTTAAATACGTTAGCGTATGTTCAACTACATTTTTGATTTTGCCTAAGAAAGAAACACTGAAAGGTTCCGTTTCTTCTTATAACAGTGCACATTTAAGTTGGGACAAGCAAGGTTCCGCAACAGGTTACACAATAATGTATTCCACTGACAAAACATTTAACACGGCATTTAAATATAAATACATTACAAAACCTGAAACTACAAATACTACTATCAAAAATTTTAAATATAACACAAAATACTATTTCAAAATCAGAGCATACAAAACAAATGTAGGCTACGGAAAATGGAGCAAAACAGTTAAAATAAAAACAAAAAAGAACCCTGCTCCTGCAACTGTAAAAATCAAGTCAGCAAAGAAATATTCAAAAACTTCTATTTATGTAAAATGGAAAGCTCAGACTGCCCGCGGAAAAAGTGGCTACTATGTCCAGTACTCCACTAACAAACGATTTAAGAAAAATACGAAAACACTAAAGAAAAAAACAACTTTGCAAAACTCAGCTACAATTACAAAGTTGAAGAAAAAGAAAACATACTACATACGTGTTCGAGGATATAATAAGCATGGAAAAGGTAATTGGAGCAAGACAATGAAGGTGAAGCTGAAGTAAGAGATAAAAAAATACGTGTCATAGAGCGTTTTAGCTATATGGCACGTATTTTAATTTCTAATCAGAATTGCAAAATTAATTCTGATATTCTCCTGAAATAATAGTTTCCCACCATTCTTTATTGTCAAGATACCATTTGATAGTCTTCTTAATACCGTCAACAAACTTAGTTTCCGGCAACCAGCCAAGTTCGTTGTGAATCTTAGTAGGATCGATTGCGTAACGCATATCGTGTCCCTTTCTGTCAGCGACGTATGTAATAAGGCTTTCAGGCTTGCCTAATTCCTTACAAATAATCTTAACAATGTCAATGTTCTTCATTTCGTTGTGACCGCCAACATTGTAAACTTCGCCAACTCTTCCCTTGTGAATAATCAAGTCAATTGCGCGACAATGATCTTCAACATATAACCAGCCAGTCACGAATGTTTTCGCCCTTGCCATATACAGGAAGTGGCTTGTCATTTAATGCATTGGCAATCATAAGGGGAATCAACTTCTCTGGAAAGTGATATGGTCCATAGTTATTAGAACATCTACTGATTGTAACAGGAAGTCCGTAAGTTCTGTGATATGCAAGAACCAAAAGGTCAGCCCCTGCCTTTGATGAACTGTAAGGACTGCTTGTGTGAATTGGTGTTTCCTCTGTAAAGAACAAGTCAGGTCTGTCAAGAGGAAGGTCGCCGTAAACTTCGTCAGTAGATACCTGATGATAACGCTTAATACCATACTTTCTGCAGGCATCCATAAGAACTGCAGTACCAAGAATATTAGTGTTAAGGAACACTTCCGGGTTCTCTATTGAACGGTCTACATGACTTTCTGCTGCAAAGTTAACAACCATGTCAGGATGTTCTTCCTCGAAAAGTCCGTAAATTGCATCTCTGTCGCAAATGTCGATTTTGCAAAAACGGAAATTAGGATTGTCCATAACTGGTTCAAGAGTGGATAAGTTACCTGCGTAAGTGAGCTTGTCCACACAAATAATTCTATAATCAGGATATGTATTCAACATATGAAATACAAAGTTACTTCCAATAAATCCGGCTCCACCGGTTACGATAATGTTCATCATTATTTGCTCCTAAAAAACTAATATTTGTTTCCAAAACAAAATTAGTTCAATAATGCCTTATCCTTAACTAAATCCTCGACTAAATTCTTGACTATCCTTGACTAAAAAATATATTTTTTAGTCCTTAGTCGAGAGATACCACTCTGAATTTATTGCAATACCACGCACGTCAATGGTTCCATTTTTTTTCATTTTTTGCAAAAGATTTGACAATTTTCTTGATTTTTGTTGTTCAGTTAATACATCTGGTAACATATCTTTCAGCACTGCCAAAAGATCTGCTTTCTTGGCTGGTCCAAGTTTTAATGTAGACAATATAAACTGCATACACACTTCTTCATCTAACCCTTTTTGGCGAACATAATTCGCCTTATCTCCAACAACCTTTGCTACTTTATATGATACATAAATATTCGGATATCTTCCCTCGACTAAATTTCTTGACTTAAGTTGACTAAAATCATCTTTAGAAATAGTCTTCTTTTTCTGCACCTGATCTAATAGAAACACAGTTTTCAAATCTAAATCACCGTTGGCATGTAGCAATCTTGTATAATTAGGATCTAACACTTTACCATATACTGTTACAACAACCCTATTAGGAGTATCCAAATCAAATGTTGGCAATGGAAAACATTTATCTTTCTGTATCTCATAAATCATCGGTATTCCCATTGAATTAGTGTCTATCATATACATATTCACCATAGCATTACATAAAAATGCATTTCTGTAATATGGTGGTTTATAACCTGGCTCCAATGCTTGTTCTACTGTTTCAGGAATAAATGCACCTTCATTAATGAAAGCAAGATGATCTTCATATTCTTCAACATTTATTTTTCCACGTAATCTATAATCAGAATGAGCTATACAATTATTAATAATTTCCTTTACTAAATTAGGATTATATTGGTCCACTTCTTCCGGAAATAAAGTTGTCTGGTCTGCAATATATCTATATTTTTCATTTCTTATTTTTCCATATACTTTATCAACAGCCAATAGCAAAGGCATATCAAAATGCTCATATGCTTTTACCGATTTATCTGCATTATATAATGTCCACGTAATTCTTGGAACAAAACCATCAAAATAAAAACTTGACTCCTTTTTACCAAGTAACATTAACGCAGTTCTAGTTATCTGTCCCTTAAATGTAAGTCCAGCCTTATTAAGCACTTCTATATCAGATAATTTCTCGATTATATCTAATGCTCCTGTTCTGTTTTCCTCTCTCCTTATGAACATTCTTCTCGCATATGCAATTGCTTCAGGATCCAAATCATCAATAGTTGCCTCTGATACAATTTCCTTTGACCAATCTCTTCCAACTTGACTTCTTATCAAATCAATCTTATTCATAGGAAGTGGCACTAAAGACTCATATTCTCTTGCATAAGAAGCCCCATGCCATGTAGTTACTATACCCGGAATTGCTGGTGGAATCTGAAATGCAATAACTCTCTTACCACCCATTTCAATACAATATATATCATAGAACGTAAGTTTTTCATTTGTACCGCTAGTTATTTCCTTTTTCAGTGACTGGAGATTACCATCTTTTCTATAATTTGTGCCTTTAATCTGCTTATTATTTGTTATTCCAAAAATTAACCATGCCTCTTTAAGACCTCGTATGTTAGCCTCATTCCCTAATGCAGAAAAATATTTTCCAATATCATTAAATGAATAGTTGCTAGTTGCTTCCTTAAATTCTACAACTTCGCTTTCAAAATCCTCAATCATTTTATATATTTTCTTCTTCAATTCACTTTCCGTATAAATCAATGCATATGCCTCCTATCCTTTATTAATTGCAATATTTCGCCATAAATTAACACCATTTCCTTCATTATCTATTAAATTTTTAATTCATATTTTTCAATTTACCCATTCTCTTACTCGCACAACAGTATTATAAATCACTTCGTAATCTTCCATTAGTTTTAAATATATTATTAATTCTATACCTCCCCGTCATATAATCAAGCGTTTTTTTATAAATAGAAATCAATTTTCAAAAGCTATAATATGTATATTATTAAATTTAATATACAAAGGAGATTTATTATTATGAACAATTTACAGACACATATCGATGATTATTTAAAATATTGTGAAGTTCAAAAAGACTGGATTTCAAAACGCTAAAGGCTTATTTCGTTATTTTGAATATCGTGATTTAATCGAGAAAAACCCGTTCAATAAAATTCAAATTAAATTCAGAAAAGCAACCATATTACCTAAAACAATTCCACTAAACTATATAGAATCAATTTTAGCTACTATATACGATTACAAAAGCAATGCAAAAACTAAATTCCAACAAAGAAATGCCTTACGCGATGTTGCTACCATTGAACTATTATTCGCTACAGGCATGAGAATATCTGAACTATGCTTTCTTAAAATTAACGATATTAACTTAGATAATGGAACGATTTTAATTTTGGGAAAAGGCTCTAAAGAACGAATATTGCAAATAGGAAATGCTGAAGTTCTTAACATTTTAAAAGAATATCAAACTGATTTTTTACGTGAATGCGAAAACTGTGGACATTTTTTTGTCAATCAATCGGGGACTCCACTCTCAGATCAAACCGTTCGTAGAATGATAAGTAAGTATACTAGACTTGCATCAGTAAATCTAAATATAACACCACATATGTTCCGCCATACATTTGCGACAAGCCTTCTTGATGCGGATGTTGACATTAGATACATTCAGGAAATGCTTGGACACAGTTCAATTAATGTCACTGAAATATACACCCATGTTGCAACAGCTAAACAAAGAGATATATTAAGTACAAAACATCCCTGAAACATGTTTCTTATATAAATTAGTTTCTCCGTGTGATTATTTTAACGATAATTTTTAGTTACCTTGCATAAATAGTATACTATATTTTAAATTTATTTTCATCAAACAACTTTTCATTTTTCGACTAAAATAGCTACAAGATAATAACTATTGTTTAATGACTTGTAAAAAATGAGCAAGCCCTGCTCCCCAGCAAAACCTGCCCACTCATCATTCTTATTTATCATTTCCCTTTATGCCTAACCCTATATATCACATAGTACACCGCACCGCCAACGGTTCCGCCCAGGGTGTTGTACACCAAATCCGATATTTGGAACGTGCCAAGGTGAAACAGTAACTGTGAAAACTCGATTCCAAAAGAAAAAATTCCAACTGCCACGGTAGACTTCCATAGAACTTTTCCAAGTCTTACATCACTTCCAAGAATCTCATCCTTAAACGCCCAAAGCAAAAGCACCGCAAAAGGCATAAAAAGCATAAAATTCTCAATAGGCTCCGTAGACAAAGTACCATCTGCATTATTAAGCCCCCAATTTCCCATAATATCGCCTAATGGATCAAACCAAATATCTCTATTCAAAATCGTTCTAAAAAGAATCATAGTAGAATAAAACACCAAAAGGAAAGCCCTTCTAAATGTAGAGCTTTCCTTAAAATTTCTAAACCATGTGCCAAAAATATTTTTAATCAGGCTTCCCTTCTTCCAGCCGTGTTCCCTTGCGTAAAGAAAAACAAACATAGAAACAAAAGCCATTAGCACTGCTGCGCCAAAAGGTTGATAAAGTGCAGTAAGCACCTCTTTTATAATGTTAGTAATAATATCATTTGCTTTGTCCATAGTAAACCTTTCGTATGGATAACTATTCTACCGCAACATATTGCTATCTGTTACCATACATCTTTTCATAATAATTCTGGTATTCTCCCGAAATAATAGTTTCCCACCATTCTTTATTGTCAAGATACCATTTGATAGTCTTCTTAATACCGTCAACAAACTTAGTTTCCGGCAACCAGCCAAGTTCGTTGTGAATCTTAGTAGGATCGATTGCGTAACGCATATCGTGTCCCTTTCTGTCAGCGACGTATGTAATAAGGCTTTCAGGCTTGCCTAATTCCTTACAAATAATCTTAACAATGTCAATGTTCTTCATTTCGTTGTGACCGCCAACATTGTAAACTTCGCCAACTCTTCCCTTGTGAATAATCAAGTCAATTGCGCGACAATGATCTTCAACATATAACCAGCCAGTCACGAATGTTTTCGCCCTTGCCATATACAGGAAGTGGCTTGTCATTTAATGCATTGGCAATCATAAGGGGAATCAACTTCTCTGGAAAGTGATATGGTCCATAGTTATTAGAACATCTACTGATTGTAACAGGAAGTCCGTAAGTTCTGTGATATGCAAGAACCAAAAGGTCAGCCCCTGCCTTTGATGAACTGTAAGGACTGCTTGTGTGAATTGGTGTTTCCTCTGTAAAGAACAAGTCAGGTCTGTCAAGAGGAAGGTCGCCGTAAACTTCGTCAGTAGATACCTGATGATAACGCTTAATACCATACTTTCTGCAGGCATCCATAAGAACTGCAGTACCAAGAATATTAGTGTTAAGGAACACTTCCGGGTTCTCTATTGAACGGTCTACATGACTTTCTGCTGCAAAGTTAACAACCATGTCAGGATGTTCTTCCTCGAAAAGTCCGTAAATTGCATCTCTGTCGCAAATGTCGATTTTGCAAAAACGGAAATTAGGATTGTCCATAACTGGTTCAAGAGTGGATAAGTTACCTGCGTAAGTGAGCTTGTCCACACAAATAATTCTATAATCAGGATATGTATTCAACATATGAAATACAAAGTTACTTCCAATAAATCCGGCTCCACCGGTTACGATAATGTTCATTATTCTTCTCCTTGCGTAAAATCTATTATACTAAAAACTTAAAAAATAAGCTTGTCTTCTGCTACACGAATCAAATGCTCACCATATGGTGATTTTCCATACAAATTAGCTGACTGAATTAACTTTTCCTTAGTAATCCATTTTTCGTAATATGCAATCTCTTCTGGGGCGGAAATAACCACTCCCTGTCGATTCTGAACAGTCTGAACAAAAATTGACGCTTCCATAAGACTATCCATTGTTCCTGTATCAAGCCATGCAAAACCTCTTCCAAGAATCTGAGCCTTAAGCTTATCTTCCTTTAAATACATATCATTTAAAGTAGTTATTTCTAATTCGCCTCTATCAGATGGCTTAACATTAGCTGCCATCTTTGACACCCCTGCAGGATAAAAATAAAGTCCTGTAATACAATAATTAGACTTTGGATTCTTAGGTTTTTCTTCTACAGAAATAACATTTCTGTTCTTATCAAACTCTAAAATTCCAAATCTTTCAGGGTCCTTTACATAATATCCAAAAACTGTTGCATCTCCATTTTCAGCATTGGTAACAGCTTCCTTCAGATTTTTTCTAAACCAACCACCATAAAAAATATTATCTCCCAAAATCATAGCACATGGTTCGTCACCAATAAAATCTTCTCCTATTATAAACGCCTGTGCCAATCCGTCAGGGCTAGGCTGAACTGCATAAGACAAATTTATTCCGAAATTGCTTCCATCACCTAAAAGTTCTTTAAATTTAGGTGTGTCCGTAGGTGTGGAAATAATCAAAATATCTCTAATCCCTGCCAACATTAATGTTGATAATGGGTAATAAATCATTGGTTTATCATAAACCGGCAACAACTGCTTTGAGGTTACTCTTGTTAACGGATACAATCTTGTTCCTGAACCTCCGGCAAGAATAATTCCTTTCATATTTATCACCTACTTTCTACACTTTAGTATAATCTCACAAATTCTATCAACATCTTCCAAATCCAAATCTGCATACAATGGAAGCGTCAAAACACGCTTACTTAAATGCAACGCCACTGGAGTTAAATTAGGATCATATTTACCATGGAAACAATCAAATGTATTTGTTAAAGGATAGAAATACTTTCTAGCTCCAATCCCTTCATTTCCTAACGCTTCGAAAACTTCATTTCTACTTGATCCAAAGACTTTTTCATCAAAAATTGCCGGAAAGTATGCGTAATTAGGTTTAACATCTTTCTGTATTGGACTAAGCTGTATACCTTCAACACCTTCAAGATGCTCTCTATATCTTTCAACTACTTTTCTTCTCTTCTCAATCTCTTCATCTACATGACGTAAATTACATAAGCCCATTGCTGCACAAAACTCATTCATCTTGGCATTAGCTCCTACGCCGTCAACAACTTCAGGTCCACGTATTCCAAAGTTCTTAAGTCTGTATAATTCCAACCCAAAATCTTTATCCTTAAAGCATGCTGCTCCACCTTCTATTGAATTAAATACTTTTGTAGCATGAAAACTAAAACATGACACATCTCCAAATGAAGCAATTCCTCTGTCTTTATATCGTACACCAAAAGTATGAGCAGCATCATAAATAACTTTCAATCCATACTTGTCCGCTATTCTCTGAATTTCGTCCACATTGCAAATATTTCCATAAACATGAACAGGCATAATAGCACTCGTTCTATCCGTAATAAGCTCCTCAATCTTTGTAACATCCATAGTAAAATCAACTGGATTAACATCACAAAAGACTGGTTCTAAACCATTTCTCACAATAGCATGTGTAGTAGATGCAAAAGTAAACGGTGTGGTAATAACTTCACTATTCTTTGGCAAATTCATAGCCTGTAATGAAAGTTCAAGTGCCATATGACCGTTAGTAAACAAATCAATTTCATCTACTCCAAGATACTCCAATAATTCCTTCTGAAGTTCTTTATGCTTAGCTCCCATATTTGTAAGCCAATGTGTATCCCAAATATCTTTAATTTCATCTATGTATTCTTCAAATGGTGGCATTGAAGAACGTGTTACTAAAATATTATTCATTTTCCGTATTCTCCCATTTTTCTAATGTATTTTATTCTATATGTTCTGCAAAATGGCTTTTATACTTTTTCTTGCTCCAAACTCCCATTACAATTCCAAGTAAAGACCATCCACCTACAATTATCCATTCTTGCCAAGTCAAAGTACAATTAGTTTCCGGCACTATATACATCAATGCCATTCCTCCTGACATAATTACTGCTATTGCTCCAACTAATTTATATCTTTTGACTTTATAAGGTCTATCTATTTTAGGTAATTTCTTTCTTAAAATAACAAATGAGATAGATACTATGCAATATGCCAAACAGCAGCCAAAATTACCTGCATCTACTATCCATACTAACATAGATCTTCCAAAAAAAGGAGATGCAATTGACAATAATCCAATTAAAATTAATGCGTTAACTGGTGTTTTAAACTTTTTGTTAACAACTCCAAGCCTATGTGGTATCATAGATGATTTTGCCATAGAATATATTGCTCTACTCCCACCAATCATAAAAGAATTCCAACTAGTAACTATTCCACACAAACCGCCTATTATAAGTACTTTTGCCATATTAGAACTATTAAAAGCCTTAGCCATTGCATCTGCTGTTACAAGACCTGTTGTATTCATAGAATTTTGCATAGCTTCTGAATTCATTACATAACCAACAGCCAATACAACTAATACATAAAAAGAAACCGCTAATACTATTGATAATAGCATTAACTTTCCCAGCTTTCTTAAAGGTACATTTATTTCTTCCGCAGCCTGTGGAATAACATCAAACCCAAAAAAGAAAAATGGTGTCATCATTGCAACTTTAACAATGTTTTCAATTATTTCGAAATCATTTTTACCATTGAACATTTGTCCTTTAATGTTGCTAATATCTCCTGAAAAAGTTGAGCCTGCAACAAGTAAAATGCCAACTCCCGCAATAATGCACGTTAATACTTTTTGAAAACCTGCAGCTTTTTTAGTTCCAATTATATTCAATATAAGGATAAGTACTGACATAAATATTGCTATCAATAACCAACTTAAATAAATGTCAAATCCGTTAATGGTGTATAAATATCCAATCATCATTTTAGGAAACAGATATTGTAAAATTGTAGGAAATGAAACTGCCTCATAACAAACAACTCCAATATAACTCAAAACTATTGCCCAGGTACAAATAAATGATCCCATTGGTCCCATTGCTTTGTAGCTAAAAACATGCTCTCCTCCGCACTTTGGCATAGAAGATGTCAATTCTGCATAGCATAGTCCAACAAAAAATATCATCAGACCACCTATCAAAAATCCTAGTATCGTTCCTACAATTCCGCCGCTTTGAATCCATTGTCCTGATGAAACAACCCATCCCCATCCTATCATAGCTCCAAATGCGACAACCAAAATGTCTCCTGTATTTAATACACGATTAAATTCTCCTTTTTTCTCTGACATATATTCCTTTCCTCTTTACGCACACCTTCTTATAGCTCTGGCTTATCCCAAACTTTCAACTCTGTTCCTATATTATTATTTATAGCATTCATATAACAATCGTAACCCCATGCTACATCTTCGATTGGCATTCCTCCAACTGCATACAAAATAATTTGTTCTTCACTATCTCTTCCTGATTTTTCACCAGTTAAAATTTCTCCCATATCAGTAATAGCCTCTCTTGGTATCTTACCTTCTGTTACTGCATCATAGAATCCCATTCCCAGAAGTGTAGATACATTTTTCTGCGTTGGAAGAGGTTGTCCGCTTCCCCAACCATCATACATTTTATAATTATCTGAAATCAGTTTTACATCTTTATCTGATAAAAATTCAGTATCTACCAACAATGCTGAAGCTGCAATCACCAAAGCACCTTTTTTCAGCCATTCTTTCTTTACCGTTGGATTGTCTTCATATTTAGCTGCATTAGTAGTTCCATAGAAAACAATATCTGCATCTTTACATACTTCCTGAACATCATTACAAACAATGTATTCTTTTATTGTAGGAAAATTCTGCTTGCAATATGAAATAAAGTTGTCTATTCCTCTCTTGCTTCTACCTTTTATTCTTACTACTTCAATAGATGGTTGTGCTGTAATAAATGAGTACAGTGTATACTTACTCATTGTTCCTGGTCCTATTATCGAAACTACTTTTGGATTTTTTACAGAAAGATGTTTTGCACCTACACCTGATGTAGCACCTGTTCTCATAGCACTTAAAATATTTGCTGACATATATGCCAATGGTGCCCCCGTTGTTGCATCCATTAATGACATCATAAGTATTGATCTAGGTAATCCCTTCTGTGCATTATCTGGATTTGAACCATAACTTTTAATTCCAAACATCTTAAATCGTCCACCTAAATAAGCTGGCATTGCCATAAATCTATAATCTGGCTTATGGATTGGCATTCCTTCAACATTTGATTCTTTAGGAAATGACACACGTATTCCATGCTCATTAGCATTTTCTCCACCCATTCTATAATCTTCTTTATGCAGAAGCATAAACATATCTTCCATTGTCAGAATACATTTATCCATATTCTTAACTCCTGCATTTATCATATCCTCTTCATTTAAATATAAAAATTTTAAACTTGTATCCATTATTTTTTCCTCCTAAATATGCTTTACATTAGGAATATTATTCTCTAATGCACATTTTTGAATACTCTTTAATACACCTGAAAAAGGTTCATCATAAGAAGTGTTTAATATTGTATCTATCATATTTTGTATTGTATCTTCTTTTGAATAACATTCGTTAATTTTATGTACCTTTTTCTTTATATCACTAATAGAAACTTTCTCATTACAATCTCCATCCGGTTCGTATGCTCTCGACTTAAATTTCTCTCCACTTTTTAGCGTTATTTCTGCTCGGCTAAGCCTTTTTGCTGGGAAAACCTTATCATACTCTTCATCGTGATGAAATTTTACTTTTCCAATGTTTTCCTTTACTCGGCTATCTAGCATTTTTTCAGTACTACTTTCCAACGGTCCACATCCACCAAATATCATTTGTGCAACGATAGGATACAATATATTATACTGAGCCTCATCCTCATTTTGAGGTGCTGCTTGATATAACGTTCCTGCATTTCCAAAAGAATAAATATCCACAGATTCTATTTCTGATAGCTTAATACTATTTTCTTCCATTAATGATTTAACTGCCTTAATAGGACTATGTGCCCATCTGCAACACGAATAAAACTTTATATACAAATCAAAGAAATAAAATTTTTCTCCTAAACTATCTATATATTCTTTATATTTTTCATCTAAAATCACAGGATTTTTGCCAGATATTCCACTTTTCGCCATCATAACTGCCTGCACTCCAGTATGCTGTCCCCAATATATTCCATCTTTATTCATAGAAGGTACATAGCAAGATCTTTTTGCCGGAGTAACCGGCATAATAAAATCAGCAATTCCTAACGCCATTTTCTTTTGTTCTTTGCTAAGTTTTAATATCTTACTAACAGCTGCCGCTGTAGCAAAAGTTCCGTAACTTCCAGAGCTATGATCCCATCCATAAAAATCTCTAATGGCATATCCTTGTCTAATTGAAACTTCATATGCTACTACTATAGCTGCCAAAAATTCTCCATAAGTACAATTTTGATTTTCTGCCGCTGAAATCAACGCTCCAAAGAATCCTGCCCCCGGATGTCCTCGTAGTAAAGAATATCCATCATCCAAATCTAATGCATTAGATGCCATTCCATTTGCTAATGCTGCCCCAATCAAATTTGTCTTCTTTCCCGTTCCTAGTATTGTATATTCTCCAGTTGGATAATTATTTAACACATAATTCGCCATAGTCTGTGATGTATTATTCTTTGTACCTGCACAAATTACACCTGCTAGGTCCAAAAACATCTTCTTTGCTTGATTCTTCACATCCTCAGAAAAAGAATGGAAATCACTGTCTATAAAATTTATTAATTTATCATAACTTACACTATTCTTCATTTTCTATACTTCCTTATATTCGTATTTAGAAACTACCATAGATTTACCATAAGTATCAAGTACCTGATATGTATTGTATATTTCATCAACACATTCTTTTATTTTTTTCTTATCTTTTATATATACACCTATAGCTGCAACTCTTTGAGCTATATCTCCTGTTGCGGGTATTACTGTTCCTTCTTCTATTATCTGTCTTGAGTATACAACATAAGGTAATTTGGCAATTTTATCTAATCCGCTAATTTTTTCAATCATCCCAGGCTTTACTGAAACTGTAAATAAAAGAGCTATTCCATCATTTAATTTATAACAATTTTGGGGATTTCCCACCGCATATTTATAATCTCCTGTTAACGCAAAATTAATATATGATTTTACAGTACTAAACCCTGTTGCCTTCTCCAATATAACATCATAGTCACCACCTGGCATCCTTTGTGCAGGATCATAATATCTTATCGTTTCTCCATCGACAAATCCTTGTAAAAACACAGGTCCAAACTTTATTCCTAAAGATTTAATCATATTTTTCACTCTATTAATCACATTTTTTTCAAACATTTCGGAACTATTCGATGGTAATTGTGTACATATTACCTGTTTGTCTAAATTATCTTCTTTTTTACCTAAATGCCTATCTCCGAATTTAACCAAATATGGCTCACCGTCAACCACAAAGAAGGCAGATCCAATATCCTGATAATCCCCCATATATTTTTCACAAACAAATTCGTTATCTGATGATTCTTTTTTTGCAATTTCTATTCCTATTAGTGCTTCTTGCTTAGTCTGACATATTGATTGTCCTCTTGACCCTCTACTATTGTTAGGCTTAATAAAAATAGGATATTCAACTTTATCTTCCATAATTTCGCTCTCAGAGTATTCTGGAATAACATCAACATTATGTTCAACACAATAATCTTTAAATTTTCTTTTATCTGTTAAAACATCAAAGGTTTTCTTTGTTCCAATGCATGGCAATCCCAACTTTTCACAAATTTCTTGATATGGCTTTTGCCCTGGATCTATACAGAAATTTATCACACCATCTATATGAGTCTCTCTACACTTTTCTACTATTTTATCTACATCCTTAATATCTATCAACCATGCTTCATCTGCGATTTTTTTAGCCGGTGAATCAGGCAAATAATCTGTAACTATAGTATAAATTCCCATTTCCTTAGCTGCTTTTACAACTTTATTATGAACACCTGCTCCTGCAATAATCAATAGTTTCTTTCCTTTTAAATCCATATACTATTATTCCTCCTAGTAATAACCTAATAATATTATATTAACTTCTAATGCAATGAATTTACACCCCCCAATAGTTTACATTAAAGAAACTGCAAGACAACTAATCCTGCAGTTTCTTTAAATATGTTTTTATCTCTTCATTACTTATTTTTTCTACATCCTCATACATTGCAATACCGCGTCTTATGATAATTTCTTCTATACAGGCTATTTTTTCTGATGTTAGGTTTTCCATTATTTTTATGTATTCAGAAAAATCTAATATTTTATCATACGAATCTAGTTCTATACAAAACATTCCTCTTGATAAAGTTTCTGCATTACACTCACCACTTAAAACCTCTTCAATACTATTCTTTAACTCACTACCTTTACCATAAAAAACATACGGTTCTGCAAAATATTGATCTTTAAACATCTTATTTGTTAATTTTGCTTTTCTATCTCCATCTATTTCTACCGAATATTTTCCATTATTTTTTATTGATGCTAATATAGTGACTCCATTTCTCGACATAGCTCTCTTAATATGTCTTGTTAAATTGGGACCATATATATAACTATTACCATATATAACAAATGTATTTTCGCTAAACCTGTGGTTTATATGATTACATACATTTATTTCTACTCCGGGAAATTTTATCTCTTGGCATTCTCCAACAATAGTTATATTGGTTATTCCCACCAACAAAAATTGTGATATCAAATAATGTATTAATGGCTTATTATATACTGTCGTATTTGCTGGAACAGATTCGTCTAAAATTAGGCAACCATTCCACTTGCTCTCTCCTGTATGACCATATATTAAATTTTCTATATCCGTATTCAATATTATTGAAAGTTTATTCCATAAAGAAACATCTGGACATGCAATACCACGTTCCCATTTTGAAATAGCCTTATCACTTATCCCTAGTTTTTTTGCCAAAGAAGCCTGAGTAAGACCTGCATTTTTTCGTAACTGTGCAATTGTTTTTCCAGTTAACTTTTGGTCCATTCTCAACACTCCCTTCTCAAAAAAATTACTTGCGCTTTTTCTTATTTAACATATTTTTTAACATTCCACATAAATACTCGAAAGCCTCTAACTTCAACACTACTGATAATCCGATATACATAATTGCCCCCACAATAATCTGTACTATTAATACTAATATAGTTGGTAATTTTATATATCCTACAAAATAAACACACACACCCATAAATACTGCTAATAATATTCCTGGTAAAATATCTTTCAATTGTTCTAAATATCCATAGTTAAGAAGTTTTCTATTAGGCCAAGAATTTATAATTTGACTTAATACACTCCCTAACAGCAAGCTATATGCCATAGCCATTACTCCAAACCACATTGTTGAAAGAAGTATAGCCATTCCCATTATTTTTTTCATTACTTCAAGTTTTAAAAATAAATCGCTTCTCCCCATAGCTTTAATTGCATTTAAATTAGCTGTATGAATAGGATAAAACATATACGTTATACAAAAAATTCTTAAAAAAGGAACACATGGCAACCATTTGTCAGTTAAAATCAATTTGATAATTGGTACTCCACAAAATGCCAATCCCATCATTAACGGTGCCATGACATATGTACTAGTTTTAATAGCTCTTTGTGTCATACTTTTGACATGATTCTTTTCATCTTGTGCCCTTGACATAGTTGGAAGTAATACACTATCAATCGATGTGTTAATATTAGTAACAATCAGCTTCGGAAATCTATCTCCTTGATTGTAATATGCCAAATCAACTGCTGAATATATTTTCCCTATAACAAGATTTCTTAAATTGTTATATATTGTATCCAATAATGATGAAACTAACAATTTCCATCCATAAGATAACATTGCTTTCAATCGTTGCCAGCTAAATATCATCTTTGGTCTCCATTTAACCGTAATCCAAAGAATTAGTGTATCCATTAAAGCATTTGAAAGTTGCTGTGCTACTAATGCCCAAACTCCCATTCCAATATATGCCATAGTTATTCCTGCAAATGCCGATGCTATTGTTCCACCTATTGTTGAGAAAAAAAATCTTTTAAACATCATATTACGGGAAACGTAGGCTTGCTGAATATTTTTCACCCCTGCAATAACCAATATCAAACTTACAATTCGTATGACGGGAACAAGTTCCTTATCCCCATAAAAAGTAGCAATAAATGGTGCTGAAATAAACATTCCCGCATAAAGGACTAAACAAACTAGAAGATTAAACCAAAAAACAGATGAAAAATCTAAATCATCCGCATCTTTCTTCTGAATCAATGCTGTGCCTAATCCGCTGTCCACAAACACTTGTAATATAGTTGTAAATACTGTAATTAATGCTACTATTCCATAAACAGATGGTTCTAACAATCTCGCCAAAACAATTGATACAACAACTGATACACCTTGTGCTCCACAACGTTCAGCAAAACGCCATATGAAATTTTTGACTACTTTATTTTCTGTATCCTTGTTCATAATATCTACAATTTCCTTATCCTCAAATTTAATTGATTTACATTATTTAATTCTTTTTAAAAACATAACTCCTCTTTTGCCTCCAAAAATATATGCCACTTTCAAAATAATTTCTCGAATAGAATACCTTTTTTCAAATGAATAGTATTCCTTAATATCAATAGCTTTTTTATAGTATTCAAAGTGTGTACTTAATACTTTGCAAATTCTTTCTTTTGTTGTCTGAGGGGGATAATTAAACTTTTTTCCTTTCAAAAAATCTAAAAATAATATTTTTTCTATATAATCATATATGTTCATTTTAGATGCATTCTCTCCAACTACAGTATCCATTGTGTCCAACCCCAAAACTCCTAGAGCCTCACATTTAATAACATCCATAGATATTGTTGGTGAATATGTACAAATTGCCGTTGCACTTCCTGCACCCGCAACACACAGCTTCATTTTTCGTATCATTGATTCTGGAATTGGATACATATACCCCGTTATCGACAACTCAACATTTTCCGCATTAACTACTATTTTTTCTAATTCGTTTTCAGCCACTTTTGTACCACCACCAATGACAAAAATATGGAATTGGCTCTTATTATACTTTCTTGCGATTTCAACAACGGTATATACAGCCTTACTCACATATGGTTTTGAAGTTCTTCCTACAATTGCAATGTTAATCCTATTCAAATCTATCTTTAAATGCTTTGGCATTTCTATATCATCCACCGAATTTGCACATACAGCAGGTAATGAAACCGCTTTATAGTCAGCGGACTGTGGAAATCTAAAAAACAAATTATCCATAATTGTATCCTTTATAAACGCTAATTCCCCTCTTTTTCGCTTATATTCAAAAAATCGAATTTCACTCATATGAACATCATTAAACGTTTCTCCTAATAAATAACAAAAATTCTTTCCCTCACTACTCTTAGCAAATACCTCCCCCCATAATGCCATTTCTGTTGTTTGTGATTCAATAAAAACCTCATCATCTTTTTCATAAACAATTTTTTTCAAAAACCAATCAGTCATTTTTTTTATTTGTTTCTTTGATGTTATAATTGGTGAAATTTTTAAATCCGCATTTACTAATTCTTTGTATTTTTTGAAATCTTCTATATAAACTTGTGCCTCTTCCAATGAGAATATAAAAACTTCGTATCCTAAATTTTTAGCATAAATCATTTTATTTCTATTATAAATTTGTGCTCCTCCTATATTTCCTATAGAGAAACTTAAAATAACATATTTTTTCATATTACTATAAGCCATAATCAACTAATTTGATTAATTCCTTTCTTTGATTAGAATCAATAAATCTTTTAAATATAAAAAAGCTTATTATTAAGAAATACATTTGCATATGCACAGAAAATACAATTCCACCATAATCACTAACGAGCCAAATTATCATCATTATAAATAAAAAACGACTTGTTTGATTGCTTTTTCTTTTTTTTATGCTTTTTATTAATGCTTCTATATGAAATCTATAAAATAACACCGCTCCCACAAAGCCATAACTTGTTAGTATTTCTATATAGTTATTATGACTATACACAGCATATAATATAGCATTTCCAACTCTAACATTTCCCCTTAGTAATGATGTATAAAATGCATCTGTTCCCCATCCTAAGATTGGTCGTTGTAACACCATTTTCCATCCAAGCTCTATATACGCAAGTCTTCCAACCGTACTTGCATCTGATGAAGAACTTCCCATAAACATTTGTTCTATCCTAACAATATATGTATTATATATATACGGTATATTCACAAGCACTGCTAAAAATATCATCCCAACTAATCCAAATATACATAATCTTTTTATTCTTAAATTTGAGGATTTTTCTGTTAAATTATACAAAAGCACAAAACTTAATAACATTAATATGGATCTTCTTGAACCACATAAAAACAATGTTATTGAAAAAATTGAAATCATTATGCAAAAAATATATTTATTAAAAAGAAATTTCCAAAAAACTGTAAAGCATATTAACATAAGGCATATACTAGCTATACCATTTCTCATAAAGCCATCACCAAAACTCACGAATTCCTCTTTCCCCCATACAGAAATCGGGTTAATCAGCACCGTAAGTACTGAAAATGCAACTCCAGCAAATATCAACGCTTTTATGACTATATTAACTCCATCAACAATAGACATATAATACAAAAGGCATATTCCTATAACTCCAATGCGCAACATTGTTAATAGTGTGCTTGCATCTGCCCTCTCTGAGTATACTGCCCATATTCTACTTAAATATGCCCATGTGACTAAGCCTCCATACCATGCAATATACCCAATAAGAATTTTAATTGTTCTATTCGGTACGCCATTCTTCATTATTAGTATCATTATATACGCTATTAGTAACATTTGACCAAATAGCTGAATGTATGTATATGTATAAAAATTAAGCATTATTGAGAAATAAATAAACCACACAATAACACTTTGAGATTTAGCATTTAATTTTATAATTCCATTGTTATACATAAAGCACCTCTTACACTATAATTCAAGCATGTTTCCAATTTCAACATCCCACTTTTCGTCTGTGAACTTTCCTAAACCTGATGCAGGGAAAAAAGTAAGCTCACCAAAATATATCTTTCCATCTACGTTATAGAAATCAACTCTAATAAACGGTAATCCTTCAGATAATACCTCTGCTAATTCAAGCATTTTTTCAAAATTTTGAGGTTTCTTTTCTATATGATTTCGATCCGGCATAAAATCTACTTCTCCAAACGGCAGCAATTTCATATTTAAATCATAATAATTAGCCCTATGATTGCTAAAACGATCAAAATCAATCTTTAAAAATTTAACTCTCCCGTTAAAGCAAAAAAATTTGTAATCCTTCAATTGTCCCTCTTTATCATCATTTATAAACTCCTCAGCTATTATACGTGGTTTAACATTCTTATATGGCCATTCTCTCAATCTGTAAAAATAATTTTCCGACATCCTTTTTTTCAACTTATCTTTAGATTCTTTAAAATTAAGTTCTTTTTTATTCGAACATATAACAACTGTTCCTGAATCATGAGTACATTTAAGAACAAATTGATTAGGCAAGTCGCTTAATGAAATTTCATTAATCGAATCATATACTTTTAATGTGGGGATGATATATTCCTTGCCTATTTTTTTCGCTACAATATCTTTTACAGCTAACTTGTCAACATAACTTGTATATATGTCTTTTCTATTATATAATTTTAGCCATTGCATTTTTTCGTTAAATGTTTTGGGTGAATCTAAATTTAATTTTCTGCCAAACACATCTCTATATAATATTTTCACCATAAACTTATCCGAAATCCAATTTGCTAATCCTCTGTTATTCAAAATAACAAAAAAATGATATGGTCTTCTAATAACATTCAATATTTTTTTCATCATATGCTCTATTTTTCCTTACTTATTAAAGATTTTCTAATATATAAATTTCCACTTATGGTAGCAATGCATATACATTTTTTTAGTTGCTTACTATATACACAATTGTTTTAATGACTAAACCAAAAAAGTCCATTCCTCGCAAATTTTATCTTTAGACAATTCTTTTCTTATACAAATGGCATTTTCTGCTAACTTGTCCACCAATTCATCATCCTTTGCCAATATATTTAATGCATCTACTAATTCTTTCTCATTATTATTTTCAACTAATATTCCATTTACACCATTTTTTATTACCATTCTTGCTCCACCTGGTGGTGAATCAGTACTAATGCATGGTAAACCAATAGCCATTGCTTCTAACAATGCATTAGATAGTCCTTCGTATTCCGATGACATAACAAACATTCTTGCATTAATAATCTTATTATGTACATCTTCACAAAATCCCATAAAATATACTTTTTTTTCAATCTTTAATTTTGTTGCTAGATTCTTCAGTTCTTCTTTTAACTCACCTTCTCCATATATTTTCAAAACATATTCTGGATATTCTATCGAAAATTTTGAAAATGCTTTTAATAGTAATGGATAATTTTTTTGTTTTGTTAGTCTACCAACCGCAACTATCTCTTTTTCCCTTTTTAAGTCCTCGGGAACTGGTAGTTTGTCATTAATAGGATTTAAAATAATCGTACCTTTTTTCTGAATTTTTTTTGGAAAAAACATTTTTGCACCATTTGTTTGAAACACAATTCTATCTGCATGTGCATACAAAATATTTCTGATTGAATTTAGCCAATTCTTCCCATATAATGTTTTCGAAGGATCGTTTCGCTCTGAAACTATTGTTTTAATCTTTAGTCCAATCGTTGCTGTTAACATATACAGATTTTGATAAGTTAAAAATGATATACATGTTGCACCTTTTTTACTTTTTAAATTATGTCTAATAAACTTAATTTGACCTATTGGTGACGTATCTTCTTTGTTCACTATGACTTTAATATTACTATTTATCTCATATTTTATGTCCACTGATTTAGTAAATAGAAATGAAACCTTATAGTTTAATTCTGCCAAATAATTTGCCACAATAGCCATTACTCTCTCAGCTCCACCACCGCCTAAATTGGGAATAATAAAAACAACTTCTTTCATAAGTCCTCTTTTCATTTTCTTTTATAATAACAATATTAATCTCTTTGAAAAATATCACGTGTATAAACCTTATCGCGCACATCATCTAAACAAACATCATATCTGTTCGCAATAATAGCTTGACTCTGTTTTTTAAATTCTTCTAGGTCATTGATAACTCTGCTACCAAAAAAAGTTTCTCCATCATCCAATGTTGGTTCGTATATGATAACAGTTGCTCCCTTTGCTTTAATACGTTTCATGACTCCTTGTATTGAACTCTGACGGAAATTATCACTGTTACTCTTCATTGTGAGACGATACACACCTACTATAACTTCCTTTTCTTTACTTTCATCCCAACTATCATTTGCCTCATAGGCTCCTGCTATTTCCAATACTCTATCTGCAATAAAATCTTTTCTAGTTCTATTACTATCTACAATTGCTTCTATTAAATTTTCCGGAACATCTTCATAATTTGCAAGCAATTGTTTTGTATCCTTCGGTAAACAATATCCACCATATCCAAAGCTCGGGTTGTTATAATGAGTTCCAATACGCGGATCAAGACATACACCATCAATAATCTGTTGTGTATTTAATCCCTTCATTTCTGCATACGTATCCAATTCATTAAAATAGGAAACTCTTAATGCTAAATATGTATTTGCAAACAATTTTACAGCTTCTGCTTCTGTAAATCCCATAAACAATGTCTCTATATTTTCTTTTATAGCACCTTCTTGAAGAAGTTTTGCAAATGTATGAGCCGATTCAACTAATCGCTCATCATTCATATCCGTTCCAACAATAATTCTACTTGGATACAAATTATCGTATAACGCCTTGCTTTCTCTTAAAAATTCTGGGCTAAAAATAATGTTACTACAATCAAATTTTTTTCGAATAGATTCTGTGTATCCAACTGGAATTGTTGATTTTATTACCATAATCGCTTCTGGATTATATTTCATAACTAATTTAATTACTGTCTCAACCGCTGATGTATCAAAAAAATTCTTTTTTGAATCATAATTCGTTGGTGCAGCTATTACAACAAAATCAGCATCCTTATATGCCTCTTCTGCATTTAATGTTGCTGTTAAATTCAAGTCTTTTTCTGTCAAATATTTTTCAATATATTCATCCTGAATTGGAGACTTTTTATTGTTTATTAAATCAACTTTTTCCTGAATAATGTCTACTGCACGCACTTCATGATGTTGTGATAGTAATGTTGCAATTGACAATCCAACATATCCTGTTCCTGCAACAGCAATTTTCAATGAATCAAAATCTCTCATCTTGCCATTCCTCTCTTTTTTTAGAAAATTTATTTATAAAATTCTTTATACCATTCTGCAAATTTTCGCAATCCCTCTCTTAAAGATGTTGCCGGCTTAAATCCATAATCTTCTTCTAACGCTTGTGTATCAGCATATGTTACTGGAACATCTCCCGGTTGCATTGGCACAAGTTCCTTATGTGCTTCAAAATCATAATCTTCTGGTAAAACTTTTGCTCTTATTAACTCTTCTTGAAGTATTTCCACAAAATCCAATAAATTTTCTGGATGATTATTTCCAATATTGTAAACTGCATATGGAGAAATTGGTAAGCCATCCTCTCCATTCTTTTTTTCAGGTGCTCCTTGCATAACTCTGATAACACCTTCTACAATATCATCGATATATGTAAAATCTCTTTTGCATTTTCCATAATTAAATATTTTGATAGTTTCGCCTTTCAACAGTTTATTAGTGAATCCAAAATATGCCATATCTGGTCTTCCTGCTGGTCCATATACTGTAAAAAATCGGAGTCCTGTAGATGGAATATTATAAAGCTTTGAATATGCATGTGCCATTAACTCATTACTCTTCTTCGTTGCTGCATATAAAGATACGGGATTATCAACTTTATCATCTGTGCTATATGGAACTTTTTTATTGCTTCCATATACTGAAGAACTTGATGCATATACTAAATGCTCTACCGGATGATTTCTACATTCTTCCAATATATTATAAAAACCTACTAGGTTTGCCTCTATGTATGCATCTGGATTTGTGATTGAATATCTAACCCCTGCTTGTGCTCCTAAATTTACCACGATACTAGGTTTGTATTTTTCAAAAATAGATTTAATAATTTTTTTATCTGCCAGGTTTCCTTTTATGAAATGAAATTTTTTATTTTCTGCTAATTTTTCTAATCTGTATTCTTTTAATTGAACATCATAGTAGTTATTCATATTATCAATGCCTACTATCTCTATATCCTCAACTTGCTTTAACAATCTTCCTGCTAAATTTGCTCCTATAAATCCAGCCACTCCCGTAATAAAAATTGTTGCATTTTCTAATTCTACTAACTTCTTCCCAACTTTTTTTTGTTCCATATTCTCTATTTCTATTCTCCCATCTGCTTTGCAATATCTGCATCAACTATTTCTTCACCACTTTTATCTTTAAGTTGTTCTCTTGAAGCGTCGCTCAATCCGTCATTAATTGTTGCGCACATATCACAAGTACTGCATTTATCTAATTCTTCTTTAGTTACCTTGCCATCTCTGTAGTCACGTACAATTTTATTCTCATACATACTATATGGGTGTTTACTAAACAATGCTTTAAACTTATGTTTAAGTACCCAGAATCCAGGTTTCCAGATGTACTTGTGCATTGCTGGAGACA
>OGYE01000434.1_pt1 | contig 26405 bp, 22 predicted proteins | sample 1576471 | NCBI WGS metagenome assembly OGYE01 (sample SAMEA3541532, study PRJEB24748) | human gut metagenome | biome: human gut; feature: human-associated habitat; material: faeces | place: China | collected 2012
ATCTGAAAAAGGAGATCGCCGAGAAGCTCATCAAGGAGAAGATCGAGCAGTTCAACGAAATTGTTGATACCCATGTTGGCAGCTCCTCCCTATCAAGTCTCTAGTTTGCGTTCTTGAATTTCTGCATGCGCTCCTTGTCGGCGACCTCGTTCGGGTTAGTTGAGAACAGATCGTAGAGGACGTTGCCGGACGGGAACTTGCCTCGGATCGGGACGCGTGCACCGCCGGCGATCAAAAGGCCATCGCCGGGCTCAATCGACTCGTCGATGAACTCCTCCTCTTGCTCTGAAAGGTTGAGCAGCCGTGACCATTCGGCACGGTCGAGCGGAGACTGTTTAAGCAGAAGCAGGAAGTCGGAATTTAGAACAAGATTTTGAGCAGCTTTGTTCTTCAACATTGCGACGGCGTTCTGACTGATACCTGTCAGCAAAAGTCCGAATTTTCGACCCTCATTCGAGAAGCGGGAGAAGTAGTTCAAGACGGTCGGATAGGCGAAGAGCGACTGCATCTCCTCGACATACAGCCATGTGCGCACGCCGCGTTTCGCATTAAAGTACATGCGGTTGCGGACGGCCTCGCAGACGTTGATAAGTGCGAAGACGAGCATCGAGTCCGGCAGCTCTTTCAGGTTGAAGTCGATAATGCGAGAATTGAAATCGACATTCGACTGATGGTTGAAGAAGTTCTGAGTACCGGTAACGAAACGTTCGTAGCGAAGCGCGATGGTGAGGGCTACCTCCTCGGGCTGTTCCTGAAGGATATTGTAAAAGTCCTCGAGAAGCGGCGGTTTGTCGCCCTCGCTGCGGGCTTTTATGAATGCTTTCTGCACGCAGCGAGTGATAATCGACTGCTCAACCTCATCCAAATCGCGACCCGCCTCGGCGGCCGATGCACCTGCCTGAGCAAGCATGGCGTCGATTTTGAATGCGAGCTGGGCATCCGGCGACAGATGGTCGACGGATACCGTGTCGAACGGATTCAGATATGTTTTGGAATCGACCGAGAAGTTATAGGTCGATCCGCCGTAGCGGTTGCAGATGCCGGTATACTCGCCGGCACGGTCGATGATATAGATCTCATCGGTGGGATTCGAGAAGATCGTACTGGTCATTTCCGTCTTGACGGCCATGCCCTTACCGGATCCCGTCTTGCCGCAGACAAAACCCATCGGCGATGTCAGCAGCTTGCGGTTGCAGAAGATAAGGTTGGAGGAATGCTTGTTCTGGCCGTAGTAGTTACCGCCCTTGTCATCGAGCTCCATGGTCGCGAAAGGCATGAAGATGGCGACTTCCGCAGTCGTGGACATGCGGGAGATCTCGCAGTAGTTGTGACCGAGTGGCAGCACGGAATTGAGACCGTCGCGCTGGCGATAGTCATACATATCGACTTCGATTGAGTTCTGCCGGGCAGCCGAGATAATAGAAAGGATCTGGTTGTCGAGCTGCTTCTTCGTGGGGGCATAGGTGTAGATGAGACCCGTGAACACGTAGAGACGCTGGTTCTTATTCTGAAGGTTGTCGAGGACGTCCTCAGTCTCCTCCTTGGAATACTTGAGTTCCTGCGGAAGAATTGAGAAGTCGTAGCCCTTACTGACGGCGCTTCGCTGCTCCTCGATCATTTCCTTGTCAATCCAGGCGCTTCGCTGACGGACGAATGCGACAGCCGCGGCCTTGTCCATCGGCTGTGCGTACAGCGTCAGGTTCAGGGGAACCGGCAGCTCCGTGATATCGGAGAGCGCCTGGTCGGTGAGCTCTGAACCAAGCTTGCGGATGACGAGAACCTGTCCCCACATGTCACCGGTCTTGAAGCAGTCTGCCATTCCGTCCGGCTTGAAATCTAGACTCATGGGTGCGATGCAGTCCTTCGTAGTCTGCACCATACGGGCAGAGATATCGCGCTTGTAGTCGAAATCAAACGGCTTGAGTGGGTTGAGTTGAGAGTTTAGAACTTGCAGACGCTCCGTGCCGTTCATGACATGGCTCTTTGAACCGATAGACGACATGATCGAGGAAATCTGGTTCTCGATGCGGGTGATTTTCGGAATCGCCTCGTCGACATTGGGTGCCGAGATGGAGAATGTGACATACATGTCCCGCTTGATATTCGAAACGCCCTGACGCATCTTCTCGTTCAGGATTTCATTGAAGACGGCCGCATCGTTTGCGGCGTTCTGCGTACGTTGCTTGCTCGGATCGAAGAACTTTCGGTGACCGACCTGCTCTTTGAGGAGCGGGGTGTTGATGATGTTCATCTGCACGAGCGTGTCCGCGCCGAACTGGTCGTAGAGTCGACACATTGCGGCGAAGATACCCTTCTGTGTGTCTTCGCGCACCGAATGATAGGAAGTGTCCTCGAATTTGATACTCGAGGAGAACATCCCCTCCTCGACTTCGCAGATGCCGTCCTCGTACATACGGTTATAGCCAATGAAGGAAACGACGTCCTTTGCCGAGCGGCGGCGGTGTCGGGCGGTAATCATCTTGGAAGAAAGCTCTTTATCGCGGTCCTTCAGCTGTTGCTGGATGGACTTCTGCTTCTGGGCGTTCTCCCTGAGTTTCTTCTTGTTTTCCTTTTCGAGCCGCTTGGCCTCGCGTGCGCGTTCCTTTTTCTCCTTGCGGGTCAGCTTTTCCTTTTTAGGGCTGACTTGGAGACCTGGCATTTCCTCCATAAAGGAACCGACTGCCTGCATATCGATATCGGTAGTGTCGGTGGAATCGAACATAGGAGCAGGCTTTTCCTTCACGGAGTGCACTACGCTCGAGGGGTCGAATGTCGGTTCGTCGGGTCGGCCTGCGTATACAGTGTTATCGTACTGATCTGGATAGGACGAATCCATCGTCTGCTGATTGGCATAAGGGTTGGATTCGGGCTGATAAGGGCGATTCTGCACAGAAGTCTGATCCGGTACCGCATAGGCTCGCTCTTGGGCATGCGGCATCGCAGAGGCAGTTTCCTGCATAGGCGCCGTTGACTGAGCAGACAGGGGCACCGGATATGTCGTATCCGCCTGCATGGTAGCTGCAGGCTGAGGTACCGGTGTTACGTTTTGCGAAGCCGTAGCGTCAACGTAGTTCTGGCGGGCGACTGCAATCACGTCAAGGGCCGTCTCGTTGCTAATCTGCCCGGTACCGGCCAGCTGCATGATTTCCGCAATATTGATTTCCTTGCCGGCCGCCGTAATGATATTGAACGCAGTGTCCATATCAAGCTGACCGTTCTGTACCATCTGGAGGACAGGCAGGAAATCGAATGTGTTATTTGACGACATGTCCTGCGCGGGGGCTGTAGGATTCGAGGCCATTTGTCCCGTCCAGGAATTTTCGATATTTCTTGTCATAGATGGGTTCTTTCCTTTTTTGATCTGCGGGCTTCACGAATCCGCAGCGGATGAATGTTGGATGGTAGAAAAGACGGTTGTCGGAGAATTGCTGTTTCAACCAAAGCAACGCAAACCGCTCGAACGGCATCCCTTTCGGCTTCCAGAAGCCGCAGCACCAGCACGGAAGGCTGACTGCGTAGATAACCGAGGAATGTGTGCTCGGATTTATACCGAGCACGAAGTTCATATAGAGAGCGGTAATCACCGCCAGTCCGATACCGGCGGTGATTGAGATAAGCGTGCGTGCGGTCATCTTGCCGACAAGTTTCGGCTGATATTCGGCAACGTCTTTATGGATTGCAACTGAAAGCACGCGGACACCTCCGGTCTAGTGGCCGGAGACAGTGCCCCAGTCGATGGTGCTGAAGTAGCCGGCGGCGACCATGACGATGAGTCCGCCGACGATCATGGCGATGGCGCCGCTGAGCTGGCCGCCGCCACCTTGCATACCGTCCTTGACGGTCATACCGAGGTTGACGAGACCAAAGACGAGAAGGACGCCGCCGAGACCGGTGATACCGTCCGTAAGAAGAGTAATAACGTCACTGAGCATAGTTGTTTCCTCGCTTTCCGATTCCCAATATAAGAGGGAAATCAATTTATTGACTGTAGCCATAGATTACGGCGAAAGCCAGAACCATGAGGCCGGCGATTGTCATCGCAGCGCCCCTGATGACTTCATGGCTTCCGCCAGAGAGCCCTTTAAGATTGATACCTGTGTATACCAGTCCAATCACGGTGAAGGACGAACCGAAGATCCCAAAAACAGGGGCGATTAGGCGGACGAGATCTTCCAAAACATTTCACTTTCCTTTCCAGACTTACGTCTTGTCTTTCCACGAGGGCTAAACCTCTCGCATTAGTTTACAACGTGAACATCCTGTTTATGGTCAGGAGAGCTACTTTTCACCCTCAAGTTCATCATCCAGGGAGTGCTTCCTGTCGATCTCGTCAAGGTATTGAAGGATATCGAAAGGCTTGTCGTAAAGACACCTGTTCCTAAATTGCCACTTCTTGTTTCGCCCCGGATCAAGATAGATATAGTTCGGATGCTTTTCAATCGGGTATTTTTGATCCTTGAGCGGGTTTGTTCCAGCGATCAGGAGAATCGCTTCGCGGCGGCTCATTTTTCCGATCTCGGCGGCGTCAATCAGGTCACGGCCTTGAATTTGAATGTTTTTCGAGCTTGAACCGGACTGCCCGCGCGTCTCACCGAAGGTTTTCTGGTTAATCGTCTGCTTACCGATCATTTCCGAGATTTCCTTGTTGGTGGAATTCGACTTGCCGCCAAGGAAGAGAGTGGTGTCGCAACAGTCGATAATCGTCTTGGATTTCTTATCGTAGCGACTTTCAAGCTGGGCGACTGACTGCAGGATGATTGAGATGCCGATGTTTCGGGAACGGGTGACGGCAATGGTCTGCTCGATATCGGGGATCGTGCCGATATTTGCAAATTCGTCGAAGATGAAGTTGACCATGGTCGGCAGCTTGCCGTTGTATTTCTCGAGTGCCCGGCGGCAGAGGATATCAATTGACTGCCACATCATGATTGCATGCAGGAACGAGAACGACTTGTCGGTATCGGACATGATGGCGAAGACTGCGGTACGCTGTCCGGGATCGCCCATTTCGTCCAAGTCCATTTCGTCATATCTGAGCAGTTCGCTTACCTGCTCGATGCGCATCGGCTGCATGCGGACGTTGCAGGAAATGATAATCGATTTCAGGGTCTTTCCCGCAGCGACCTTGAACATCTTGTAGTTGGCGAGGGCGTAGTCTTGGTCTGAGGTCAGTCCGCCATGATCTGCAGGACTGACACCATCGCCGTTGCGCTCCATTGAACTCGGTTTCCAGATAAATTCGTCTGTCGTGTTCTCGCTAATTGCCATTCGGTCCGATTCTGCAGCCGCATAGGATGTAAATGTCGAAGGGCCTCTGTAATTCTCATTTCTCTCATAGACCATGCCCGTCTCGATCTCGTCAAAGATGAGATCGAGCGGTGACTTGAAGTTCTCGTCATTTTCCTTGGCTTCCGCCATGGACAGGAGCTCGAGCAGGCCGACCAGCGAATAGTCTTCCTTTGGGAACCAATCGCGCAGGAGTGCAATGAGCGCCGTATAGAGAAGTCGCTCGGAATTCTCCCAGAACGGATCGCCTCCGGACGGTTTATCGCCGTTGGTGTTGGAAATCAGGCAATTGACAAATGACAGGATATCTGCGTCGGTATGCACATATTTCAATGGGTTATAGTGCATCGATTTGGCAAACTCGATGGTATTGAACACCTTGATCCGATACCCGTTGTCCCTGAAGAGGTAACCGCACTCCGGAAGGGAGGTGCCTTTGGGATCCGTCAGGAAATAGCTGGAATTGAGCTGCATGAGGTTGGGTTTGACGTAGTTGCGCGTCTTACCAGAACCGGAACCACCGATGACCATGACGTTTAAGTTACGGTCATGCTCAAGGTCGAACTTTTGTTTTTTCAGCGCGAGGCCGTAGTTCTTTGTGAACAGGAGATTGTTGGACGGATCCGTCTCGTCCTTGAAGGCCAATCCTTCCTTAAGTGTTCCCCATTTGGCGGAACCTGCTTCCTCGCCGTAGCGATAGTTTCCGGCGTACATGATCAATTGAAGCCAAATGAGGAGCACTGCGATCGATGCGATGAGACTATATAGCATCGGAATGGATGCAGTGGAGAAGAGGCCGGGGGCGGCCAGGATTGACATTGCCGTCAACCTGACCCCTTCCCAGAGCCCCATGGTATGGAAATCGAAGATCTGACCGAACCGGTTTCCAAAATAGAAAGCCGCGCCGCAGAGCGCGAGGACGAAAAGAAGCTGTCCAATCCCCGGTGTCTTTGAGTTACCTGAAGCCAATTAGTACTCCTACCTCGTGATATTTTCTGCCCCATGGGCGTCGCCATGGTCAAGGGAGTTGAAGTCGTGCGACTTCTCGTTCTTGCCCATGTCCGCGATCTGAGCCATCTTCTCCTGGCGTTTAAATTCGATTGAGGCGTTCTTCAGATGTTGTCCGGGGAAAGCCAGATTTCGCGCCCACTTCGGATCGAGATTGACGGCATTGATGCGTTGATGGTTGAGCTGCATATTCACGAATTGCAGCTCTCCACCCTTGGAACGGAACACTGCGACGCCGCGGTCGTTGCATGCCTTGATGAAATCATTGATGTTTATGCCGGGGCGGTAGGCAGAATCGACTCTCTCGCGGATATCTTCCTTCCAGGATCCCTCGACGACACGCGTACGGTTGTCGGGATCCATGCCATCGTGTGAACGGATAGCTTCGGCACGATTGGAGACTTCGTCAGCATCGAGAGCCTGTGCAGCCTCCTGGTAACGGGAAAGGATTTCCCCCACACGGTCGGCCGGAGGGTTCTTTCCAAGGCTTTCAATCTCGCTGTCACCGATGACGCCCTGCTCATGGAGCATGTTGATTTGTGCAATTTGCTCTGGAGCCGCGATGCGAGGGCGATCGTCCATTTCAGGCGCATCGTTGATCATCGACTTCAACGCATCCAAGAGCTTCGGAAACTCATTCATGTCTACATACGCTGTCGTGCCGTCGATATTGACCTCGAAGCCGTTTTTATCGCAGTAGTCGGCGAACATTTTGGCATTTTCCTCGGTGCCGAGCGGCAAGACGGCCTTTGTGGAATCTCCGATATTGATGCGGTTAATATTGCCGTAACTGAGTTGATAATACGCCTGCCTCATTGCCATGTTGAACGACTGTTGGGCTTTCTGTACGACAGAATTGCCGAACTCGTCTCCAAGATCTGCCATCTCGATCATCCTTTCTGTTTTGGATGCTCTTGCATCCTACGTTAACTAATACGTGAAAACCAGGTCGCATGCAAAGGCTTTCCTGTGGGAAATGTCCATATGAACGTTATGAACGGTCATGGAAGATATCATTTGCAGACGTCTCGACGGTTGCTGTCGTCGGGTCGAGATCCATGCCGTCATGTGATTTAAAATATGCGTTCTGTTCCTCAAATCGGTGACCTTGGGCGATGTAATCCATCAATGATTTCTGCTTGCTGATGATCTTTTCGTTATCGGACATCGTTCGTTACCGCCTTGTCGTTCGATTTACTGAATGAAGCGTTGAATGCCTTGGCAGCGTCCTTAAGGGTCGCAAACTTGCCGTGGAGTGATTTTTGGGGTGGCCGCCGCATAGGCTGCGCTTCCCTGTAGTTTCGAATGGCTTCCTTTATGGGGCGATCGAGCATGCCGGTCGACTTGAAGATATCGTACATCTTCTGGTTTGCCATGATGTCCGGTTCCGATACCCCCTCGAAATAGATACCGTCGCGTATGCCATGAACGAAATCGGTAATGGAGTTGATGCCGGCTGGACCGATTAAGTTCTGTATGGAACCGAACCACTGATCGATTGTGGAAAGGTACTCCGGGGTGAGCGGCGGGATGCTCTTCATCGTGCCATCGAAATTGATTGGGTTGTGCGCATCGTTGTGCATTTCAGCTAACAAGGTGATAAGTCCGCCTTTAGTGAGGTTGCTGTCGATGCTGTCAAAATGGAAATCCGCGGTCTTGCCGTCGTGCGAGAGCGTGACGCTAAGGTCGCTGTCTGAGAGTTTGACGGCATCCATGCGGATTTCCGAGAGGAGTTTCACAGGATTCGGCATTTCGTAAATTTGCTTGATGACGGGAGGAAAGAGGTTTACATTCTTCGGCGCAGTCTCATCCGCGAGCCAATTGCTCACATATGGAGCAAAAGGATCGACTTCGGCGCGGCTCGGGTGGCTGGGAAGCGAGTCAAGTGCCTTGATGGCGTCTAGGCGTCCGGTCGAGACTGCCCAGATTTTCGCAAGTGCGAGTAATTCCTCAGGATGGGATTCTATACGGGTTCTGAAAGCAAACGGATTCATAGTTTTACCTCGTTCCGTTCAAAAGTCGGCCGGAAGGTCGGTGTCGAGCACTTCGCAAGGACGGTCGAATTCCTTCTCGTCCATATCGAACTCATATCGAGCGGCTGAACCGTCCCTTGCCGTTGCGGCTTTGTCTGAAAGACCGACGGGATGGTGTTCCAGCTCCTCAAGGCTCGTCACCGGTATTGCGGTATCGACATTCTTGAATTTCCCGTTCTCCTTGAGAATGGTAACGCGTGCATCGAGATCGTCGTTTCCGCTCGCAATCATGTTGTCGCGGAACTCCCTATCGAGAGGACGTTCCCAAAGCCTTGAATCGCCCATGATGACGGACAGCACGTTGAATTCTGTCGGTGCGATATCCTGCGCTTTGAGCTTTTCTCGGATATCCTCCTTGACCCATCTGACGCTGGCGTCCGCGATGATCTCAGGGTCGGCGGCCTCATGGGCGCATCCGAGATCGCTGAAGTACTTTCCGTATGACCACGAGGCCGTCGCGCGGTCATAGTCTGTAGCCACGCAAAACGGCTGCGCGCTGCCCGGCTGGAAGAGAAGTGCCGTGCCGTCTTGGAACGGCTCGAGGACGATGTTGCCCTTTGTATCGATAGCGCCTAGGGCATTCATCATTTTTTTCTGCTGGTAATTGCTGCTCATAGGATTTCTCCTTTCTTTGGTAGGGTCTTGGAAAATCTTTTGTAAGATTCTACCACTTCGCATCTTGTACGGTCGGGGGAACGTGGCAATTTTCCGTTCCCCCGTGTTTTCAGATCGTCTAAGCTGTCGCGACCGCTGATGTGCAATGGGTTTCGTAATACTCGTTGGCCCGTTCCGTTGCCTTGCTCCACTCCTCCTTGAGGCGGCTTGCGTTCTCCACGTCAGACGTCATGCAGGCATGTCCCCAGAGTGACCGTGCCTTCGAAACGGCTGCCTCAAGGTCCCTGAAGGTCGGATCGGTCGCGGCAAGTGTCAGCCGATCGTTCTTTGCCTCCGTTGCGGCCCTGAGATCCGAATCTTGACCACTTGTAGCCTTGGTGGCTGTCGTTGTTCGAATTACAGGTTTCTTGGCGAAATACGCGAAACCATCGCTTTTGACGAACCAATCTGACAGTTGCTTCGCAAACCTCGGTGAAGGGTTGTTCTGCCGATAGGCTTCCGCATAGTCGATATAGGCCTTTTCGATGGTGGCGGGAGAGTATCCTTCCCCGATTCGCTTGGCATATTGTTTTGCTGCTTCGTTCCGAACGGCTCCCCTTACCGTCTTGATGGACAGGGAACAGAGGCGGTTGAAAGCCTCGAATTCGGAATTTGAGAGGGTATATCCATCAGCGACCGTAGGGAGCGAATCATAGGTGCCGTCAGGCACCGCATCTAACGCGTCCCGTCTATTCGCATCGCGATCCGACTCGCCGTCATCTCGTTGAGTCGAATCAGTCATTCCCTCGATGACTTTCCAGTCGCTTGAACCTTCATCATCGGAAGGATGGGCGGCGGATTTATCTATTGATACTTTTGGATTGATATTAGTATCTATATATAGCTTGTCGCCAGATTGAAGACAACCCTCGTCTTCAGATTGGAGACATGGCTTCAGATTGGAGCCCCTGTTTTGAGCCTTGGCTTCAGATTGACGACAAGGCTCGTTACCTGCTGATTGCTGAAGACGCTCAGACTCAGAATCCCCCTTATGACTCACCATGTCCTCGTTATGGAGATTCGCCACCAAGCTGCTCTTGATTTCATTGCGCCGGTTTGCAATCTCGTCGATTTCCGTCTTGATGGCGATCGGGTTCTGTGGCAGCGTGTAGACAGTCCTTAACCCCGCAGAGGTCGCCGTGGTCTCGATCGAGATGAAGCCCCATGAGACCAGTTCCTTGCGGATCTTGTAGAAACGGTTCTTGCTGATATCAAGCTCTTCGAGAATGCGGGAAGTTGATGGGAAAGCCGTGTCCCCCGCGCCGGCAAATGAGCTCAGGTATCCGTAGAGTGCCTTCGCCTCGATGGATAGGCCCTTTGATCTCATCACGAGCTGCGGCGAGAGTCCATATCCGTGGGAGAGCAGCGCATCGAGCTGCAAAAGGTTGCGCTCATCGATTTCAGTTGCGTTTCCCTGCATTTCCATCATTCCTTTCCTTTTTAAAATTCATCGCTTTGTTGTTATTGTTGATCAGGCGGGTGATCAAAATCTCCTCGGCTTCTGCGGTCGGTACGGGCTCGTCGGGAAAAGAGTACTTTGCGACCCCGCCGCCGGACGTGATCGTATTCTCGACCTCGATGAGTCCGAACGCTTCGAGCTCGTTTCGATATCGATAGAATCGCGTCTTGCCGATACCGAGCTGCCTGATAATCTGACAGGTCGAGGGCGGAGCGCCATCATCGAATGAGCAGAGGTATGCATATAGCATACGTGCCTCGATTGACAACCTGTTGTCGTGAAGCACGTCTGCTATCTGCGAATTCATCATTTTGTGTGGCATATGTAGAACCTCCTCTTAGGTCATTGGAACTTTCGGAAAAGGAGGCTTGTCTTACCGAGTGTGGTATACTCGAAGCAACAAGAGCCACCTTTGAGCCTCATTGAGTTTTCAAAGAAGCTCGCTTTCCGAAAGAGCCTGTCCGTTCGCCAAAACTTTGGGCTTTTTCAATCTGCCAGGGGCCGCAAGGCCCCTTTCGTTTTTTATAGTACCATACGAACTTTTTTGTAATGACATCGGGTTTTAAGAATGGTAATTCTCAAGTAGATGCGATAACTCTCCTTCTCTTTTTCCTTGATTACCTTTTTGATTACCTTTTGATTACCCGATGCCGCAAACCCTTGATTTATAAGGGTTTGCGGACCCTTTCGTGGGTTCAAGTCCCGCTGCCGGCAGTTGATAATTAACTGGAATTGAATAAAAGATATGAGAAGTACATTGCGATGATTCGTGATGTATTTTTTCGTATATACACAATTGTTGTGGCACATTTCGTGTATCTGTAATTTTGATGAGGATCTTTTTTACCCCTTCATGTATTGAAAATATCAAAAAAAAATGTCATAATGAGATGTTGTATATTTGAACGAATAGATAGAAAAGATAGAAGTAAGTGATGAGACTTACAGAGAGGCAGTTGATTATGAGCAAAATCGTATTGATAGACGGACACAGTATTCTGAACAGGGCGTTTTTCGGACTTCCGGATCTGACAAATGCGGAAGGACTCCATACGAATGCAATATATGGATTCTTAAATATTATGTTCAAGATCCTGGAGGAGGAAAAGCCGGAGTATCTGACCGTTGCATTTGATGTGCATGCGCCGACTTTCCGCCATAAGATGTTTGAGGCGTATAAGGGGACGAGAAAGCCGATGGCAGAAGAACTCAGACAGCAGGTACCGTTGATGAAGGAAGTTTTGCATGCTATGGGAATCCGGACGATCGAGCAGGAAGGGCTGGAGGCAGATGACCTTCTTGGAACGCTGTCCAAAAGATGCGAGAGAATGGGGATGGAAGTGGTCATTATTTCCGGAGACAGAGATCTTCTCCAGCTTGCTACAGACCATGTTGAGATCCGAATTCCGAAGACAAAACGGACCGGAACTGAGATCGAGAATTATTATGCAGTGGACGTAAAAGAAAAATACCAGGTGACACCGACAGAATTTATCGATGTGAAAGCATTGATGGGAGATACTTCAGATAATATCCCAGGGGTGCCGGGAGTCGGAGAAAAGACGGCGACCAAGATTATTGTAGAATACGGATCTATTGAAAATGCCTACAAGCATGCATCCGAACTGAAGCCGCCGAGAGCATCGAAAAATCTGGTGGAATACTGGGATCAGGCACAAATGAGTAAGGTGCTGGCGACAATCGATGTAGACGCGGATTTTGCTTATGAACTGGAAGAGGCGAAGCTTGGAAATCTTTATACAGAGGAAGCTTATGTCTATTTCCAGAGACTGCAGTTCAAGAATCTGCTGAATCGTTTTGATGTGCAGAGTGAGAATTCGATTGAAGATGCATTTGTGATCGCTGTGGGAAAAGAAGAAATTCAGAAAATCTTTGCGGAGGCAGAAAAAGCGCAGACAGTGGGAGCCGTTCTTTACAAAGACACCAGAAATGTACTTCCGCTGTTTGCAGGAAATGCTGAGATAGGTGGAATTGGAATTTCGTTTGGAAAAGAGAAGATCTACTGTATTCCGGCAGGAAATGGATACAGCATGGAGGAACTTCTGGAGGCACTTGTACATGTGGCACAGCATGCCGGACGGTTTGTGGTGTTTGATCTGAAGTCATCCCTGCCTTATCTGAAAGGATTAGAAGGAGCAGCAGAGGAGAAGTGCTTTGACAGTATTGTAGCAGCTTACCTCCTGAATCCGTTGAAAAATGATTATGGATTTGAAGATGTGGCACAGGAGCATCTTGGATTGATGATCGATCCGAAGACAGAACTGGAAAAAATGGTCTGTTATGAAGCCTATGCTGCATTTGCGTCATCGGAAGTTTTGGAAGAAAAGCTGAAAAAAGAGGAAATGTGGAAGCTTTTTACAGAAATAGAGATGCCGCTTGTATTTACTCTGTTCCACATGGAGCAGAATGGGGTGCGTGTAGAAGCAGAAGAACTGAAAAGCTATGGAGAACAGCTTGGCGGAAAAATCGTACAGCTGGAAAAGGAAATTTATGAGCTTGCCGGGGAAGAATTTAATATCAATTCACCAAAGCAGCTGGGCGTGGTCCTTTTTGAACATCTGTCCCTCCCAAATGGAAAGAAGACGAAAACAGGATATTCGACGGCAGCAGACGTACTGGATAAGCTGGCACCGGATTATCCGATCGTGGCAAAAATCCTGGAATATCGTCAGCTTGCCAAGCTGAAATCGACTTATGCAGATGGGCTTGCCGTGTTTATTCATGAAGATGATCACCGGATCCATGGAAAATTCAACCAGACAGTCACAGCGACCGGACGTATCAGCAGTACAGAGCCAAACCTGCAGAATATCCCGGCGAGGGTAGAACTTGGACGGCTGATCCGTAAAGTATTTGTGCCGGAAGAGGGATATGTGTTTGTAGATGCTGATTATTCGCAGATAGAACTGCGTGTGCTGGCACATTGCTCCGGAGATGCAGCACTGATCGAAGCATACCGGGAAGCAAAGGACATTCACCGGATCACAGCTTCTCAGGTGTTTCATACTCCGTTTGATGAAGTGACCGATCTGCAGAGGCGAAATGCAAAAGCAGTCAACTTTGGTATTGTCTATGGGATCAGTTCTTTTGGACTGAGCCAGGATTTAAGTATTACGAGAAAAGAAGCGGCCGAATATATTGACCGTTATTTTGAAACCTATCCGGGCATCAAGAAATTTCTGGATGATGCAGTTGCTCATGCAAAAGAACAGGGATATGTTGTGACCTTATTTGGCAGAAGAAGACCGGTTCCGGAGCTGTCTTCCAGCAATTTTATGCAGAGACAATTCGGGGAACGTGTGGCAATGAATTCTCCGATCCAGGGAACGGCTGCAGATATCATGAAAATTGCAATGATCGCTGTGGACAAAAAGCTTCGCATGAGAAACATGAAATCCAGGCTGGTTCTGCAGGTACACGACGAACTTCTGATCGAGACATGGAAGGAAGAGGAAGAGGAAGTGCGGGAGATCCTGAAAGAAGGCATGATGCATGCGGCAGATCTTTCCGTTCCGCTTGAAATTGACATGCATAGTGGAAAAAACTGGTATGAGGCAAAATAAAAGGAAACAGATATGAGAAAAATAGGAATAACAGGAGGCATTGGTTCCGGGAAGAGCAAAGTACTCGACTTTTTAAGTGTAGTGTGCGGTGCGGTGATCTGCCAGTCAGATCTGGTGGCACATCAGGTACAGCTTCCGGGAGAAAAATGTTATCAGAAGGTCGTGGAGACGTTTGGGAAAGAAATTTTACATCCTGACGGAACGATTGATCGGAAAATTCTTGGCAGAATTGTGTTTGATCAGCCAGAGAAACTGCAAAAGCTTAATGCGATCGTGCATCCGGCGGTCAATGAAAAGATCCGGGAGGAAATGCAGAAGGCGCAGGAAGAGGGAAAAGAGCTTTTTATTCTGGAAGCCGCACTCCTTACGGAACCGGTATATCGTGAGATGTTGGATGAGATCTGGTATATTCATGTGCCACAGGAGATCCGGATGGAGCGACTGAGAAGTTCACGCGGATATTCAGATAAAAAAATGTATGCGGTGTTTGCAAATCAGCCGTCGGAAGAGACATTTACAGCGGTTTCGGATCTTGTGATCGAAAACGGCGGAACCTTTGAAGAAACGGAAAAACAGATAGACTTGGCACTGGGAAGAGGCTAAGAACAGGGAGAAGAAACAAGATGAGATTATGCAGCATTGCCAGTGGCAGCAGCGGAAACTGTATTTATGTGGGGAGCGATCGAACGCATCTGCTTGTAGATACAGGAATCAGCAAAAAACGAATTGAGGAAGGCTTAAAGGAACTTGAAATAAAAGGGAAAGAGCTGGATGGAATCCTGATCACCCATGAACATGCAGATCATATTCAGGGACTCGGTGTATTCAGCAGAAAATATGAGATCCCGATCTATGGAACACCGGGAACGATTCAGGGAATCCGTGATTATAAAAATCTCGGGAAAATGCCGGAAGGACTTTACCATGAAATCCAGGTAGACAAAGAATTTAAGCTGGGTGATATTGACGTGCATCCATTTGCTATTTCCCATGATGCAAATGAACCGAGCGGCTACCGCTTTGAGCAGGATGGAAAGAAGATCGCGGTAGCAACGGATCTTGGAAAATACGATGAATATACGGTAGAGAACCTGAAGGATTTAAATGCGGTCCTGCTGGAATCCAATCATGATATACATATGCTGGAAGTCGGTCCTTATCCGTATTACCTGAAGCAGAGAGTTCTTGGGGACAGAGGACATTTATCAAATGAATTGTCAGGACGGCTTCTTTGTGATATACTACACAATAACTTGCAGAGTGTATTGCTGGGGCATTTGAGCAAGGAGAATAATTACGAAGAACTTGCATATGAGACTGTCAAGCTGGAGGTCACTTTGGGGCAGAACCCGTATAAGGGGGATGATATACCGATCGCAGTTGCAAAAAGGGATCAGGTGTCTGCAGTGATCGAGGTTTAGAAAAAGAAAGTATGCAGAATTAGATTCAGGAGGACAGGCAGAATGAAGAAATGCATTATTACAGTAGTCGGTAAAGATTCGGTCGGAATTATTGCGAAAGTATGTACATACCTGGCAGAGACCAATATCAATATTTTAAATATTTCCCAGACGATCGTGGATGGGTATTTTAATATGATGGCGGTTGCAGATGTGGAAAATTCAAAAAAAGAACTGGATATCGTAGCGGTAGAACTTCGTGATATCGGCTTACAGATCGGTGTCAATATTCATTGTCAGAGAGAAGAGATTTTTGAAAAAATGCACAGAGTGTAAGGAGAACTGCTATGATTAATTTTTACGAAGTAGTAGAAACAAACCAGATGATCGAAGAAGAAAATCTGGATGTAAGAACAATCACATTGGGTATCAGTCTGATGGACTGTATTGACTCAGATCTGGACAGACTGAATGAAAAGATATATAAAAAAATCACAACACTTGCAAAGGATCTTGTATCGACAGGAGAGAAGATCGAAAGTGAATTTGGAATTCCGATCGTTAATAAGCGGATTTCCATTACACCGGTTGCACTTGTTGGCGGTTCAGCCTGCAAAAAACCAGAGGATTTTGTGACGATCGCAGAGACACTGGATAAAGCAGCAAAGGAAGTCGGTGTAAACTTTATCGGAGGATACTCTGCAATCGTATCCAAGGGAATGACAAAGAGCGATGAACTCCTGATCCGTTCCATTCCGATGGCAATGGCAAAGACAGAGCGTGTGTGCAGTTCGGTCAATGTAGGTTCGACAAAGACTGGTATTGATATGGATGCAGTCCGTCTTTGCGGCGAGATTGTAAAAGAGACAGCAGAGGCGACAAAGGACAAGGATTCGATTGGCTGTGCAAAATTTGTAATTTTATGTAATGCACCGGATGATAACCCGTTTATGGCAGGGGCTTTTTTAGGTGTTACCGAAGGAGATGCCGTGATCAATGTCGGTGTCAGCGGACCTGGTGTTGTAAAAAGAGCGATTGAAAAATGTCGTGGCGAGGGCTTTCAGGAACTTTGTGATACGATCAAGAAGACCGCATTTAAGGTGACAAGGGTTGGTCAGCTTGTAGCCGGAGAAGCTTCCAAAAGGCTTGGTATTCCGTTCGGAATCATTGACCTGTCACTTGCACCGACACCGGCTGTTGGCGATTCAGTAGCGGAGATTCTGGAAGAAATCGGACTTGAGAGAGTTGGCGCACCAGGAACAACAGCAGCACTTGCTATGCTGAACGATCAGGTGAAAAAAGGTGGCGTTATGGCGTCTTCCTATGTAGGAGGTTTAAGCGGAGCTTTTATTCCGGTCAGTGAGGATAAAGGAATGATCGATGCAGTCAATGCCGGATCTCTTTGTATAGAAAAGCTGGAGGCGATGACTTGTGTCTGCTCGGTAGGACTTGATATGATCGCTATTCCGGGTAAGACGAAAGCTACTACGATTTCCGGGATCATTGCGGATGAGATGGCGATCGGAATGGTCAATCAGAAGACAACGGCGGTTCGTGTGATACCTGTAGTTGGAAAGGATGTTGGAGATATGGCAGAGTTTGGTGGTCTTTTGGGATATGCGCCGATCATGCCGGTCAATGAATTTGACTGCAGTGCATTTGTGAATCGAAAGGGAAGAATTCCTGCACCGATACATAGTTTTAAAAATTAGAAAGAGGTAAAGAGAGCATGGGGAAAGTTGCGATTGTAACAGATAGTAACAGTGGAATTACACAGGCAGAAGGAAAGAAGATGGGAATTTACGTACTTCCGATGCCATTCTATATCAATGAGGAGTTGTTTTACGAGGATATCACACTCACGCAGGAGGAGTTTTATGAAAAACTGGCAGGAGATGCAGATATTAAGACTTCCCAACCGGCTCCCGGAGATGTAATGGATATGTGGGACAAGGCGCTGGAGGAATATGATGAGGTTGTACATATTCCGATGTCAGCCGGTCTTAGCAGTTCATGTGGGACTGCAATCATGCTTTCCCAGGACTATGATGGAAAAGTACAGGTCGTAAATAATCACCGGATTTCTGTTACGCAGCGAAGATCGGTGGAAGAGGCGAAAAAGCTTGCAGATGCTGGAAAGAGCGCGGCAGAAATTAAAGAACTGTTAGAAGCGATCCAGTGGGACAGTGATATCTATATTACAGTAGATACTTTAAAATACCTGAAGAAAGGCGGCAGACTTACACCGGCAGCTGCAGCGATTGGAACGGTTCTGAACCTGAAGCCAGTTCTCCGTCTTAAAGGAGAAAAGCTGGATGCGTTTGCGAAGTCAAGAGGATGGAAGAGTGCAAAGAAGACGATGATCAAGACAATTAATGAGATTCGTACTTCAGAATTCGGAGATTGTGATGGAAAAAAAGATTTGTATCTGGATGCAGCTTACACAGGAGACCGCAAGGAGGCACAGGAATGGCTGGATGAGCTTCATGAAGCATTTCCGGAGTTTGAAATCCGGATGGATCCACTGTCGTTGAGTGTGGCATGCCATATCGGACCTGGAGCCAGGGCAGTGACTCTTACCAAAATTCTTCATGTGAACTAAATGAGAAAGAGACTTTTTGCACAAACATGCGTAGTAGTGATGTGCAAAAAGTCTCTTTTTTGACAAAGGGGAAGGGTTAAATAATTTGCAACTGCTTCTGGTATTCATTTGTAAAAGGTGTGCCAAATTTCTCGGTAATTATGGATTCATACAGGTCTGATGCGAAAATGTCCAGGTTCAGGAGGACCTGGGTGGCGGAGGTGAGATTTCTGGCATCTGCAAGCTTTGTGATCAGAGGGATGGCGGCATACTCTTTGATCTCTTTAAGAATTTGAGTATCTTTTTTTTGAAAACCGAGTACGCGGGCATAAAGGGCGGATGTGGATGACCGCTCTTTTTTTGCTTTGCCGGAAATGTTGCCGGAATCTTCTGCAAAACAGAAAGGAGGCTCATGTCGGAAGGTGTCCTTTTCTATGCCGAGCAGGATGTGCAGCAGGGTGCGGCTGATCCGGGTGTAGGTAAGCTCTCTGGTTTTCAGAAGATCGCAGAAGGAACTCCAGGTAGCAAAATCATTTCTCTGATTGATGATCCGGTTGGCGAGGTCTTTGCTGACATCAAGGTAATCGGTCAGAGAGGAAGCACTCTCACAGAGCAGTCGATACTTTAGCAGGAGCGAAAAATCATCCTGGGTAACCGGAAGTGAGGACTGGTAATTCTTTCGCAGCAGATCTGAAGAAGCGGGCGGAAGTTGTCCTGCGACGGATGAAAAAGCATCTTCTGGTAAAGATGGATTCAGAATTCGGTTGCGGATCGCAGTTGCGGAACTGAAGGTTTCGCAGAGGGCAGTATCGTGGTAGCCGGATCCCTCGCGGGGAATCGCGAAAGGCTGGATCGGACTTTTGAAATACCGGAGCGCTTTTAAGTATTCAATCCCAAGGGTATTGTTTGGTGAGGACAGGATTTCGGCAAGGGACGGATCCTTTGTATAGACACTTAGGGCAGTCTGGCGTGCCTGCGGAAACGGTCGGCCTTTTCGCAGCTCATCCTGCAGGAGCTGCCGGTAGACTTCTGGCTCTTCGGAAAGAATCCGGGCAAGCCGATTGAGTTTTTTGATATCGCCACACTCACTGCCAAAACAGAGATAGGAAATACAGCCAAGACTGTTAAAAATAGAAACGGCACCTCTTGCAAACAACTCTGCACTGCCACAGGAAAAAAGGACCGGGAGTTCCAGAATGAGTGATGCACCGCCAAGAAGGGCAGCTTTTGCCCGCAAATGCTTTGGTGCGATAGCAGGGGCGCCACGCTGGACGAAGTCACCACTCATAAGGATAACTGCCGCATCTGCCCCTGTTTTTTGAAGTGCCTGGTCTATATGATACTGATGCCCGTTGTGGAACGGATTATATTCTGCGATGATACCGACGATTTTCATACTTTTAACTAAAATCTCCTTTGTGTTGTTTGTGAAAAGATTATACTATAAAAAGAGTTTTTGTGCAAAAAACATTGTACTGGAAAATATTACGTGAAAAAAATAACATTACTTGTATACAATGTGTGCAAGGAGTATAATTAAGAATAGAGTGTGAGTTCTAATAAAGAAAATTCTAGTACCAGAAGGGAGAAACATCAATGAATGTATTAGTAATCAACTGCGGAAGTTCATCACTGAAGTTCCAGCTCATCAACTCAGAATCGGAGGCGGTTCTCGCAAAAGGTCTTTGCGAAAGAATCGGTATTGACGGAAGACTTACCTATCAGCCGGCAGGTGGAGAGAAGAATGTATCTGAAAAGGCTATGCCTACACATACAGAAGCAATCCAGTTCGTAATCGACGCGCTGACAGATGCAGATACAGGTGTTGTTAAGAGCCTTGACGAAATCGGAGCAGTCGGACATCGTGTTGTTCACGGCGGAGAAAAGTTTGCAAAATCTGTAGTTGTAACACCGGAAGTAAAAGCTGCGATCGCAGAGTGCAATGACCTTGCACCACTTCACAACCCGGCAAACTTAATCGGAATCGAAGCTTGTGAAAGCCTGATGCCGGGCACACCACAGGTTGTTGTATTTGATACTGCTTTTCATCAGACAATGCCTGAGAAAGCTTATATGTATGGACTTCCATATGAATATTATGAAAAATACAAAGTAAGACGTTATGGATTCCACGGAACAAGCCACAGCTTCGTATCTAAGAGAGTAGCTGAGATTGTTGGAAAACCATACAACGCAACAAAGACGATCGTATGCCATCTTGGTAATGGAGCATCTGTTTCAGCAGTGCTTAACGGAGAATCAGTAGATACCTCTATGGGACTTACTCCGTTGGAAGGTCTTGTAATGGGAACACGTTCCGGAGATATTGATCCGGCGATCATGGAATTCATTGCTAAGAAAGAAAACCTTGACATTGCAGGAATTATGAATGTCCTGAACAAGAAATCAGGTGTGGAAGGTGTATCCGGTGTATCCAGCGACTTCCGTGATCTTGAGGCAGCAGCAAAAGCAGGCAACAAGCGTGCAGAACTTGCAATCGACGTATTTGCATACAGAGTAGCAAAATATGTTGGTGCTTACACAGCAGCAATGAACGGTGTTGATAATATCGTATTTACAGCAGGTATCGGTGAGAACTGTGCACTTGTAAGAACAAAAGTCTGCAGCTATCTTGGATATCTTGGAATTACAATCGATGAAGAAGCAAATGGAAAACGTGGAGAAGAGATCATAATCTCTACACCAGATTCCAAAGTGAAAGTTCTTGTAGTTCCGACAAACGAAGAACTTGCAATTGCAAGAGAGACAGTTGCACTTGTATAACAGAAGAAATTAGAAAAAACCTTAAAATCTGTAAATCATCCTTGACAAAAAGAATTTACATGGTATAATAGTTTAGGTGTGAACAGGAGAAAGAATTATGTTAATTGACCTGTCCGAAGTCTTATCTGAACCGCATAAGTCCATTGACGAAGTGGTCGGCACTGAGATGAAAGAAGTGAAGGTGAACGGAAGCAGATTTCCGGTAAGCCGGACACAGCCTGTGCATATTCATGTCGAGTATGCCGGCGAAAAAAAACTTCATATCAGTTGTGAGACAAGTCTTACGGTAATCATTCCGTGTGACAGATGTCTTACAGATGTACCGACAGATTTCACGCTTTCCTTTGAAAAGCAGGTGAATACAGCTCTGGCAGACGGAGAAGATGATGGCGAATCCGATGAAGCGAATTACATTGACGGATATCATCTTGATGTGGAGCAGCTGCTCTATAACGAGATTTTAGTAGGGTGGCCGATGAAAGTTCTATGTAGCGAAGACTGTAAAGGGATTTGCAGTGTATGTGGTCAGAACTTGAATGAGGGAAGCTGCGACTGCGAAGACACCAGTCTTGACCCTAGAATGTCAGTTATCCGCGATCTTTACAAGAATTTTAAGGAGGTGTAACCTATGTCAATTTGTCCAAAGAATAAATCTTCTAAAGCAAGAAGAGACAAAAGAAGAGCAAACTGGAAAATGAGCGCACCAAACCTGGTAAAATGCAGCAAGTGTGGCGAATTAATGATGCCTCACAGAGTATGCAAGGCTTGTGGTTCATACAACAAAAAAGAAATCATTGCTCAGGATTAATTTTTGAAAAATGATAAAAAAGAGGCAATCAGTTTTGGTTGTCTCTTTTTTTGTCATGCATTCGGAAGAAGCTACCGTTGGCAGGTTCTGCAGATGCAATCTGAATATGCAGAAAATATTTTTCATTAAAGTTTTCTGTATATAAATTTTGTGAAAAATTTCGAAAAAAAGATAAAATAATTGCTTTTAGTGTTGCAACATTTCGCAAAAGTGTTATAATTTTAACCAGATATAGAACGTAGTTTATAAATCAGATGCCGATGGGGAAAGAAATCTGTTTTACTGGCAGAAGAAGAAAGATTACGTAGCTAAGGAGGAAAACAAAATGACAGAAGTAGCAAAGCGTATTGAAAAGCTTCGCGCACTGATGGCAGAGCAGAATATCGATGCATATGTTGTACCGACTGCAGATTTCCATCAAAGTGAGTATGTAGGAGAGCATTTCAAAGCAAGAAAGTTCATTACTGGATTCAGTGGTTCCTACGGAACAGCCGTAATCGCAAAAGATGATGCGGGTCTGTGGACAGATGGAAGATATTTCACACAGGCACTGACTGAGATGGAAGGCAGTGGAGTACGTCTGATGAAGATGTTCGTTGATGATACACCTTCTACAACAGAATGGCTTGCCCAGAAGATCCCGGAAGGCGGTAAGGTCGCATTTGATGGTCGTGTCCTTTCTATGGGTGAAGGACAGGAATATGAAGAAGTATTGGGCGCAAAGAATATCACGATCGAATATGAAGTAGATCTGATCGACCAGATCTGGGAAGACCGCCCGTCTCTTTCTAAGAAACCTTGTTTCTTCCTGGAAGACAAATACACAGGAGAGAATGTTGCATCCAAGCTGAAACGAGTTCGTGAGAAGATGGCTGAATACGGAGCAACGGTACATTTGATTGCGTCTCTGGATGATAACGCATGGCTTCTGAACTTCAGAGGAGATGATATTGACTTCTTCCCATTGGTACTGGACTATGTGATCGTACGTAAAGACAGTGTAGATCTGTATATCGATGACAGCAAACTGAATGACCGCATCAGAGAAGAGATGGCAAAGAATAATGTCAACATTCATCCATACAATGACATTTACGAAGATGCTAAGAAGATTGGTGCAGATGAGGTTGCACTGATTGACCCGATGAAGATGAACTATGCACTGTATAAGAGTCTTCCATGTAAGGTAGTAGAAGGAGCTAATCCGACTATCTTGATGAAAGCAATTAAGAATGCTGTTGAGATTGAAAATATCAAAAATGCAGAATTAAAAGACAGTATTGCACTGACGAAGTTCATTTACTGGGTTAAGAAAAATTATGACAAGATGGAGATTACAGAGCTTTCTGCTTCAGATAAACTGACAGCTCTGCGTGCAGAACAGGAAGGATATATCCGTGATTCATTCGAACCTCTGCAGGCTTTCGGTGAGCACGCTGCAATGATGCATTATGCACCGTCTAAAGAGACAGACGTTGTATTAAAAGAAGGCGGTATGCTTCTGAGCGATACAGGTGGCGGATATTATGAAGGTTCTACTGATATTACCAGAACAACAGTACTGGGACATATCACACCGGAACTGAAGAAATATTACACAGCTGTATACAGAGCAATGCAGCACTTAAGCGCAGCAAACTTCCTCTATGGTAACCACGGATGGTCTCTGGATGTATTGGCAAGACAGCCAATCTGGGATATGAACAAAGACTTCCAGTGCGGAACCGGACATGGTTTCGGATATCTTGGAAGTATCCACGAGCCGCCAACAGGATTCCGCTGGTACATCGTTCCTTCTAAGAACGAACATCATCAGTTTGAGCCTGGTATGGTAATTACAGATGAGCCGGGAATCTATGAAGAAGGAGATTTTGGTATCCGTATCGAGAACAACCTGCTTACTGTAAACGGTGAGAAGAATAAATATGGACAGTTCATGCACTTTGAGACTCTGAACTTCGTACCAATCGACCTTGATGGTATCGATCCGGAAGAACTGACAAGATCAGAGAAAGAATGGCTGAATGATTATCACAAAGCCTGCTACGAGAAAGTTGGTCCATATTTGACTGATGAAGAAAGAGAATGGCTGAAAGAATACACAAGAGCTATCTAATACTTCTAAAGTACATAGAAAAAGCTGCAAGTAAGTAACTTTACTTACTCATAAGAAAATTTAACTGACAAGGGGTGTCAGAAAATTATAATAAAAAAATGCCGCGGACCAGCGGTCTTCGGCGTCTTTTAAGAAAAGGAGAATAGGTAAAATGGCAAAAATTACAGAAGGATATATGCCTTTCCATGGCTATCAGACATATTACAGAATCGTTGGAGAACAGAAAGATAACGGAAAAGCTCCGTTGATCTGCTTACACGGTGGACCTGGATCTACACACAACTATTATGAAGTCCTGGATAACGTTGCAGATGATGATGATCGTATGATCGTTATGTACGACCAGTTAGGATGTGGTAAATCTTATCTTGACGGACATCCGGAGATGTGGACACAGGATCTCTGGCTGGATGAATTAGATGCTTTAAGAGAACACCTTGGATTAAAAGAATGCCACATTATCGGACAGTCATGGGGCGGAATGATGCAGATTGCATATGCCATCGAGCGTGGAGCAGAAGGGGTAAAATCCTTCATCATTTCTTCCGGACATCCAAGCAGCAGCCTGTGGGCAAGAGAAGGTATGCGTAGAATTAAGATGATGTCTGAAGAGGATCAGGCAGCGATCAACGATGCCCTGGAGCGTAATGACTTCACAGGAGAAGCTTATCTGAAAGCAGTAGATAACTATATGGACAGATACTGTAATTACTGGAGAGAAGATCTTCCAGAGTGTTGTACAAGACCTAAGAAATCCGGTGGAGAAGCTTACCTGTATGGATGGGGACCGAACGAATTCGTTCCATCTGGTACACTGAAAGACTTCGAGTACATCGACAGACTTCACGAGATCAAAGTTCCATCACTGATCATGAGTGGTATCTCTGATCTGTGCTCACCATTAGTTGCAAAGACTATGGCAGATGAAATCCCGAATTCTAAATGGATCCTCTGGGAGAGAGCAAGACATACAACATTCGTAGACAGACACGATGACTACTGTGTAGAACTGATCAAGTGGATGAACGAATACGATAAATAAAATACATAAAATGATTTGAAAAAGATCTCCGTCATTTGACGGGGATTTTTTTCAAATGCGATATCTGTAAATTAATAGTGACTTTACTGCGTAAATGTGATAAAATAAATCGTCTGGCATATAAGAATAATCAATGTCTGATAATATAATCTGATAAGAAAGAGGGAAAGTTCTGATTGATTGTAATCATGGAAAATCGGAACTGAAAGAGAGATGGAAAAAGAAAAAAATAACAGAAGTTCCTTTTCAGGAAAAATAGGATTCGTTCTGTCTGCGGCAGGCGCATCCGTCGGTCTGGGAAATATCTGGAGATTCCCGTATCTGGCCGCAAAATATGGTGGAGGTATATTCCTCCTGATCTACATCCTGCTTGCGCTGACATTTGGTTATACAATGATCGTTGCGGAATCAGCTCTTGGACGTATGACAAGAAAGAGTCCGGTTGGTGCGTTTAAAGCCTTTGGCAAAAAGGCCGGATGGTTGTCGTTCGGTGGATGGATCAATGCAATCATTCCTGTTTTGATCGTACCGTATTATTCTGTCATCGGAGGATGGGTAATTAAATATTTTGTAGAATATCTGAAAGGGAATGGCGCAAAATTAGCAGAAGATGGATATTTTTCAAAATTTATATCCAATGGCCTTTCTACGGAAATATGCTTTATTGTTTTCTGTATGTTCACATTGATCATTATCTATGCGGGTGTCCGTAATGGAATTGAGCGTGTTTCCAAGTTCATGATGCCGATACTGGTGGTATTGTCTGTGATCATTGCAATCTATTCGGTGACAAGACCGGGTGCACTGGCTGGTGTGAAATACTTCCTTGTACCAAATCCTAAAAACTTTTCATGGATGACGGTTGTAACAGCCATGGGACAGATGTTCTATTCTCTGTCAATTGCTATGGGTATTCTGGTCACATTTGGCTCTTACATGAAAAAAGACACGTCCATCGAAGATTCGACAAGGAATGTTGAAGTATTTGATACTGCAATTGCAATTATGGCTGGTCTGATGATTATTCCGGCTGTATTTGCATTCTCAGGTGGAGATCCGGATACGCTGCAGGCAGGTCCGTCATTAATGTTTATTACAATTCCAAAGGTATTTGACAGCATGGGATTTGGAACGTTTGCAGGAATCCTGTTCTTTTTACTTGTATTATTTGCTGCTGTTACGAGTTCTATCGCATTAACAGAAAGTGCAGTTTCTACAGTAGAAGACGAATTGAAATGGAGCCGTAAGAAATCCACAGTTATTGTGGGATTCATTATGATTATTCTCGGAACATTGTCATGCCTTGGATATGGACCATTATCATTCGTAAAGATTATCGGAATGCAGTTCCTGGACTTCTTTGACTTCCTTACCAATTCTGTAATGATGCCGATTGCTGCGTTGATGACAAGTTTATTTGTATCTAAAGTAGTTGGTGTGGATCGTATGGAAGAAGAAATCCGGCATGGGGAAAGTAAATTCCGCAGAAAGAAGATATTTGTCGTAATGATCAAGTATCTGTGCCCAATCTTTGCTATTATTATTCTGGTCAGTTCGGTAGCAAATGCATTTGGGTGGATTTCAATGTAAGTGTATTGGGATTTAATTTAGAAGGCATGACTACCCGGACCTGCATAAAAAGTAGGAAGC
>OGYE01000440.1_pt1 | contig 26334 bp, 18 predicted proteins | sample 1576471 | NCBI WGS metagenome assembly OGYE01 (sample SAMEA3541532, study PRJEB24748) | human gut metagenome | biome: human gut; feature: human-associated habitat; material: faeces | place: China | collected 2012
GGACATGGTATCCCATTTGCCGATGAGGATGGCGCCCTTTTCGCCCTCGATGGCGCGGATATTGAATTTACTTTATTTTATTACATTTGTGTTACATTTTTTGTTTACTTTTCGAGCTTTGCTAGGGAATTATAGTTTTGAAGATTCAAAAAATCCACCTAATGAAAAATGTTATACACATTTTTTCCATTTTAGGTGGATAATTTTAATCTAATATTATCATTTTTAATTGTTTGTACATAAAATCTGTTTTATAAATTTTTATATGCAAATAAGTTTGCTAAAATTCTCATCTTTATAAGCTATTTAAGCATATGCATAAAGTTTAAGATTTATTGCACTGATGTGTTTGTTGTATTGTTTTCAGGTCCAACATATTCTGCTTTTCCAAATCCTAATATCATTTGGAATATTGGGCTTAAGAATAAAAGTCCAAATATAAATGCTGTAGATTGATTAAAGGCTTTTGCTAGTTTTACCGTAGAAACTATAGATAAGGCTATTGATATAATCCATCCAACAACAGGTACTACTGATAATAAATATAATAATAGTAACCATGGTGATAATCCTATTATTTTATATAAAACAACTACATTATAAATTGGAATTAATGCTTTCCATCCCTCTTGACCAGCTTTAGTAAATATTTTCCACTGTGCAACTATTATAAGTACATAAAAAGCTAAAATTATAAGGCTATATGTGCTTATTAAAGATGCTAATGTTGCTACTGAAGCAAATGTTGCCATATCTGCATATGAAGAATCGTACATAACTAAATCCCCCTTCCTTTATTTTCTGAATTTAGAATACCATAAGAATAATTAAATTTCAACGTTTTTCGTAAATTTGTATAAATTGTTACAGATTATTCTAAAGTTCTTTGTTATTTTGTGCCCCGAAGTAGCTGTTTTTCTTTAATTATTTATATAATGCAATCTTTACACTTTATTAATTAAATTCTGTTTTAGAAATACTCCATTATTCCGTTATATATTCCCCATGCAAGCTTAGTTTGGTATTCTTCTTGTTGTAATTGTTTTTCCTCTTCAGGATTTGATAAAAAACCACATTCTACAATAACAGTTGGTATTTCTACATGTTTTATGATATACACGTTGTTAATTTTTAGTGGCGTTCTCTTATTTCCCTTTTGTATTGTTTCATTTAGATTGTTCTGTATACAATTGGCTAGTCTCTTTCCATCTTCATTACCATCTTTAAAAAAAGTTTGCCAGCCATAATACTGATTTTCTGGTATTTTGTTTAAATGTATGCTAACAAATATATCTGCTGACGAATTATTTCCTATTTTTACTCTGTTCTTTATGTCTGAATTTTTCTTTTCCCTAAGTGTTTTTTTATCTATGTCATAAATTGCATTATTATCAGACCTTGTAAGAATAACACTAGAACCGCTTTGTTCTAATAATCGCTGTAATTTCAAAGCAATTTTCAAATTAATTTCAGCTTCTGCAACCCCATTATTACTTACGGCTCCTCCATCTTCGCCTCCATGCCCAGCATCTATAACTATTGTTTTGCTACTTACCGGTGTTGCCATTGTTTCTAGTGTTTTATTATTGGTTGAATTACTTGCGGTTTGTAGCATAAAAACGCTGATTGGCAAAAATGTTGCTATTATTAGGAAAATTATTCTTTTTTTATTAATCATAAACATAAAAATCTCCTACAAATATACTAATTATTTTAATATATTCGTAAGAGATTTGTTTTATAACATTCTTACTTTATTAAATACAGTTTAGTTCATTAATATAATTATTTTCATTTTTTATAAAAACATTGCCATATAAATTGGGAAAATATCAATTTCACCTTTTTTCCCATAGTTAGATGGTGCAAGTTTTATTCCTTTTTTTACGCCATATTTTTCCATTAAAGTTTCTAGTGATTTTGATTTACTGTTTCCTGATGATTTTACTTCTATGGCTGTAATAACTCTTTCGTATCTAATAAAGAAATCAACTTCTAAAGTAGAATTATATTCAAAATAATATAATTTTTTTCCTTTTTTTGCCAGAACATCTCCTATTATGTTTTCATATATTGCACCTTTATATATTCCAAGATTGCCATCTATAATATCTTCCTGTGTTCCTTCATCAAGCATAGCAACAAGGAGGCCTGTATCTCTCATATAAACTTTAAACGTATCGCTTTTTGAATTTCCCTCTAATGGCAACTGTGGTATTTCAAGATTGTGACAGAAATTTATAATTCCAGCATCATATAGCCACATAAGGCTTCCTGCATATTTTCTTGAACTTCCACTTGGCATAACTAAACTATATCTAAATTTTTTATAGTCCTTTGACAAATGTTTTGGTATAGACAAGAAGCAAGCTCTTGCTTTAGCCTTTTCTGAACCATCTGCGTATTTAGCTATGTCATCTTCATAATCACTAATAATTGCTTTTTGAATTTTTAATACATTTGCAAAATTATGATTTTTTACAAAATCATTGACAACTCTAGGCATACCGCCTACTACAATGTACTCTTTAAATAATTCCATCATTCTTTCATGCATTGCTTGAGGCACAACTTCTTTTTTATCAAAGAATTCTTTTACATCTAATATACTTTGTTCTTCAATTCCATTAGCCCACAAAAATTCTTCAAAATCCAATGAATACATTTCTAATTGTTCTGTATAACCTACTGGAAATGATTCAACCTCTTTATAATTAATGCCAAGTAAAGAACCTGAAGCAATCACATCAAATCTTTTATCTAATGCTAAAAATTTGAGAGCAGTTCTTGCATTTGGACAATTTTGAATTTCATCTAAAAATATAATTGTTTTATGCGGTACAAGGCTTACATTTGGCACTCTTAAAGATATTTGTTTTATTAAATTATTTACATCTAAATCACCATCAAAAATTACCTTATACCCAGGATTTTCGTCAAAATTTATATATACATAATTTTCATAATTTTCTCTTGCAAACTTATCTATAATAAAAGTTTTACCTACTTGTCTAGCACCTTTTACAACAAGGCACATCTTTTCAGTCTGTTTTTTCCATTCTATTAATGATTGATATATCTTTCTTTTTAACATACAAACTTCCTCCTCTAGCATTAATTATAACATTAGTCAAAAGTAAATGCAAGTTTTTCAAACGAATATTATGTATATATTGCAACTTTTTCAAACGAATATTGTGTATATATTGCAGTTTTTCCAAACGAATATTGTATATTAGTTGCAATTTTTTTCAAACTAATATTGCATATTTTTAACGAATACTATATGTGGTAACATAATTTTATAATATGAAATAATATAACTGAAAACTTTAAGTTTTAAATCTGCTTTTTATAATACTCATAAAATTAAAATTCTTAGTATTTTTTTCGTTTGCAGAAATTTGTTTCATAAATTTTCTGCACAATATAGTTTTATATATTAAGAAAATTTTATGACTTTCCTATTATATAAAAAAATCTCCCACAAATATATTTGTTAATTTAATATATTTGTAAGAGATTTATTTTTTGTATTTTACATACTTTATGTTAAATTTTAGTTTTCTGATGTTTCGTCTGAATCTGTATTATCAATGTGTTCTGATGTTTCTGTGTTTTCTGCTTCGGCATTTTCTGTATTTGCTTTTACGTTTTCTTCATCAAGTACATCGTCTGCTATATTTTCTAAGTTCTCATCATCTACTATTTTTTCTGCATTTTTTGTTTTTTCGTCTGCTTCTACTTTTACTTCTGTGTTTTCTGGTTCTTCTGTGTTTATTCTTATTTTCTTGTATCTCTTCATACCAGTTCCGGCTGGGATTAACTTACCAATGATAACATTTTCTTTTAATCCTATTAATTCGTCTGTTTTGCCTTTTATTGCAGCTTCTGTTAATACTCTTGTTGTCTCTTGGAATGATGCTGCAGATAAGAAACTATCTGTTGCAAGTGAAGCTTTTGTTATTCCAAGTAATACACGTTTACCTGTTGCAGGTCTTAATCCTTGCTCTTCGGCTAACTTGTTCTTGTCTTCGAATTCATACATGTCTACTAGAGAACCTGCAAACATGTCTGTATCTCCATTGTCTTCAACTCTAACTTTCTTTAACATTTGTCTTGCAATAAGTTCGATGTGTTTGTCGTTGATATCAACACCTTGGTTTCTATAAACCTTTTGAACTTCGGCAATGATGTATTCAAATACACCTTGTGGTCCGCTAATTGCAAGTACTTCTGCTGGGTTTTTAGAACCTTCTGTTATTTGGTCTCCGGCTTCTAGAACATCTCCTTCTCTAACTTTTAGTTTAGCTCCGAAAGGTATTAAGTATGTTCTGCTATCGTCGTTTGATGTTACTGTTACTTCTTTTCTCTTCTTTTCGTCTCTTATAGAAACTTTTCCAGCGATTTCTGTAATTATAGCAACACCCTTTGGTTTACGAGCTTCGAAAAGCTCCTCAACTCTAGGAAGACCTTGTGTAATGTCGGCAACACCGGCAACACCACCAGAGTGAATAGTACGCATTGTAAGCTGTGTACCAGGCTCACCAATTGATTGAGCTGCTATTATACCAACTGTGTCTCCTATATCAACTTCTTTTCTAGATGCCAATCCCATACCATAGCACTTAGCACAAACTCCGTGTTCTGTTCTACATCCGAATACACTACGTACTTTAACATGTGTAATTCCTGCATCTACTATCTTATCTGCTAATTCTTCTGTAATTAGAGTATTTTTGTCTACTATTATTTCTCCAGTAGTTGGATTCTTGATATCGTCTAATGGATATCTACCTAATAATCTTTCTTGCATTTTTTCGATTACTTGGTTTCCATCTTTTATATCATATACTTCAAGTCCATCTGTTGAACCACAATCATCTTCTCTTACGATTATGTCTTGTGATACATCAACCAATCTTCTTGTTAAGTATCCAGAGTCTGCTGTTCTTAAAGCTGTATCTGAAAGTCCTTTACGAGCACCGTGTGCAGAAATGAAGTACTCTAATGCGTCAAGTCCCTCTCTGAATGATGATTTGATTGGGATTTCAACTGTTTTACCAGTTGTACTAGCCATAAGTCCACGCATACCAGCAATTTGCTTTAACTGGTCTAAGTTACCTCTGGCTCCAGAGTCTGACATCATGAACATTGGGTTTTCTTTACTGAAGTTGTCTCTCATTGCATTTTTAACATCATCAGTAGCTTTTTCCCAAATCTTAATTACTTCGCTGTATCTCTCATCATCTGTAATTAATCCACGTCCATATTGTTTTAATATGTTATCAACATCTGCTTGAGCTTTTGCAATTATTTCCTTTTTCTGTGGTGGTACCTTAACATCATCTATAGATACTGTTACAGCACCTAATGTAGAATATTTGTAACCTGTAGATTTAATATAGTCTAGTAATTCTGCTGTTCTGCTTAGACCATGTACAGAAATACATTTTCCTATAATCTTTCCTAGGTTTTTCTTTGATACTACTCCATTTATTTCATATTCAAATTCGTTTTCTGGCTTACTTCTATCAATAAATCCTAAATCTTGAGGAATTCCTCTATTGAATATTATCTTACCTGGTGTTGTAGCAACTTTTGCATGTTTTTCTACACCGTCTACAATCTTAGTTCTTCTTACGAAAATCTTAGAGTGCATTGTTACATCGTTGTTTGCAAGTGACATTATTGCTTCTTCTGGAGATGAGAAGTATGTTCCTTCGCCTTTTTCTCCATCAACATCCATTGTTAAGAAGTAACTTCCTAGAATCATATCCTGTGTAGGAGTTGTTACTGGCTTACCATCTTGTGGTTTTAACAAGTTGTTTTCTGAAAGCATTAAGTATCTTGCTTCTGCTTGTGCTTCTGGTGATAATGGTAAGTGAATAGCCATCTGGTCACCATCGAAGTCAGCATTGAACGCTGTACAAACTAATGGGTGAAGTTTTATTGCTCTACCTTCAACAAGTACTGGCTCAAATGCTTGAATACCAAGTCTGTGTAATGTAGGAGCACGGTTTAATAATACTGGGTGGTCTTTAATAACATCCTCTAATATATCCCAAACTTCTGGACGTAATCTCTCTACCATTCTCTTAGCATTTTTTATGTTGTGTGCTATTCCACGGCTAACTAGCTCTTTCATTACAAATGGTTTGAATAATTCTACTGCCATTTCTTTTGGAACACCACATTGGTAAATTTTAAGTTCTGGTCCAACAACTATAACTGAACGTCCTGAATAGTCAACACGTTTTCCTAGTAAGTTTTGTCTGAATCTACCTTGTTTACCTTTTAACATGTCTGATAATGATTTAAGTGGTCTGTTTCCAGCACCTGTAACAGGTCTTCCACGTCTTCCATTATCTATTAAAGCATCTACTGATTCTTGAAGCATTCTCTTTTCGTTTCTAACGATTATTTCTGGAGCTCCAAGTTCTAGTAATCTCTTTAATCTGTTATTTCTGTTTATAACTCTTCTATATAAATCGTTTAAGTCTGATGTTGCAAATCTTCCACCGTCTAATTGAACCATTGGTCTTAAATCTGGTGGTATAACTGGTACAACTTGCATTATCATCCATTCTGGTCTATTGTTTGAAAGTTTGAACGATTCAACTGTATCTAATCTTTTTACCAATTTGGCTCTTTTTTGTTCGCTAGCCTTTTCAAGTTCTTTCTTTAATTTCTCTGATAATTTATCAACATCAATTTCTGATAGTAATTTTCTTATTGGTTCTGCACCCATTTCTGCTTTGAATGAGTCTCTACCAAATTTTTCTTGAGCCTCTACAAATTCTTTCTCAGAAAGTATTTGTCCTTTTGTTAATGTTGATGTACCTTTATCTGTTACTATGTATGATGCAAAATATATAACTTTCTCTAAGGCTTTAGGTGAAACATCTAACATTAAAGCTATTCTGCTTGGTATTCCTTTGAAATACCAGATGTGAGCTACTGGGGCAGCAAGCTCTATGTGCCCCATTCTCTCTCTTCTTACTTTAGATTTTGTAACTTCAACGCCACATCTATCGCAAACTATTCCCTTATATCTTACTCTTTTGTACTTACCACAATGGCACTCCCAGTCTTTTGTTGGTCCAAATATTCTTTCACAGAATAGACCATCTTTTTCTGGTTTTAATGTTCTATAATTGATAGTCTCTGGTTTTTTAACTTCTCCATGTGACCATTCTCTTATTTTCTCATCAGATGCTATGCCAATTTTCATTTTATCAAAATTTTCTAATTCATCCACTATTTTTTCCCCCTTGGAATTAAAAGTACCTATTTAGTTTTACTCATCGTCATCATTAAAATCTTCATCTTCTAAGATGCTTGAATCATCATCTAGTATGATGTCATCGTTTTCATCATCTAGGTCATCAAATAATTTGTCATCTTCAGAATCTTCGTCATCTGATGATTCTTCTGTGTATCCATCTGATAATTCATTTTCATCTACAACATTTTCTTCATGTAGAGATTTATTTTCTATATTACTAAAGCTTGTAGAATCGTCTATATCTTCTTTAAGCTCAACTTCCTTGTTATCATGTGTATACAATCTTATGTCTAAGCCTAAAGCTTCTAATTCTTTTACAAGAACTTTGAATCCTTCTGGAACGCCTGGCTCTGGAATGTTTTCCCCTTTGACAATAGCTTCATATGTTTTAACACGTCCTACAACATCATCTGATTTAACAGTTAACATTTCTTGTAGTGAATATGCAGCACCATATGCCTCTAATGCCCAAACTTCCATTTCTCCGAAACGTTGTCCACCGAATTGAGCTTTACCACCTAAAGGTTGTTGTGTAACTAATGAGTAAGGTCCTGTTGAACGAGCATGTATCTTATCATCAACTAAGTGGTGTAGTTTCATCATATACATAACACCAACTGTAATTGGTTTAATGAATTGCTCTCCAGTTCTTCCATCGTATAGAATTGTTTTTCCATCACGACGTAGTCCTGCTTCTTCTAGCAAGTCTTCAATTTCATAGTCTTTTGCACCATCGAATACTGGTGTTGCGACTTTCCAGCCTAATGCACGAGCAGCCATACCTAAGTGAACTTCAAGAACCTGTCCTAAGTTCATACGAGAAGGTATACCCATTGGGTTAAGAACTATATCTACTGGTGTACCATCTGGTAAGAATGGTAAATCTTCTTCTGGTAATATTCTTGAAATAACACCTTTGTTACCATGACGTCCAGCCATTTTATCACCAACTGATATTTTTCTCTTTGTTGCTATATAGCATCTAATTACTTGGTTTACTCCAGGAGCTAGTTCTTCTGAATTTTCTCTAGTAAATATCTTGATATCTACTATTGTTCCAGCTTCTCCGTGTGGTACACGAAGCGATGTATCTCTAACTTCTCTAGATTTTTCACCAAATATTGCACGAAGTAATCTTTCTTCTGCTGTTAGCTCTGTTTCTCCCTTTGGAGTAACTTTACCAACTAATATATCTCCAGGTCTTACTTCTGCACCTATTCTTATAATACCGTTTTCATCAAGGTCTTTTAATACGTCGTCACCAACATTTGGAATATCTCTTGTAATTTCCTCTGGACCTAATTTTGTATCACGACATTCACAATCATATTCTTCGATGTGGATTGATGTGTACACATCTTCTTTAACAAGTCTTTCGCTTATTAATACGGCGTCCTCGTAGTTGTAACCTTCCCATGTAGAGAATGCTATAATTACGTTTCTTCCTAATGCCATTTCGCCATTCTTTGTAGCTGGTCCATCTGCTAGGATGTCTCCAGCTTTAACTACTTCACCCTTTTGAACAACTGGTCTTTGGTTAATACATGTACCACCATTTGTTCTCTTGAATTTACGTAGTCTGTAATGGTCTATCTCATTTTTCTTATTTCTTACTTGTACTTCGTCAGCTGTAACCTTTTCAACAATACCTTCATTTTTAGCAGTTACTGTTGTTTCAGAATCACGTGCAGCTTTGTATTCCATACCTGTTCCAACTATTGGAGCCTCTGGTATTAAAAGTGGAACTGCTTGACGTTGCATGTTAGATCCCATTAGAGAACGCTTAACATCATCGTGCTCCAAGAAAGGTATCATGGCAGCAGCAACAGAAACTAATTGTTTTGGTGAAACATCTACATAGTCTACTTCGCTTGCCTTAACCTCTGTAATTTCAGATCTACGTCTTACTTTTACCATTTTGTTTACAAATCTGCCTTCTGCGTCTACTGGTTCTGATGCTTGTGCGATTGTATATTTATCTTCTTCATCAGCAGGCATATAATCAACTATATCTGTTAATTTACCTGTTTCTTTATCAACTTTTCTATATGGTGTTTCTACAAATCCATATTCGTCTATCATAGCAAATGATGAAAGTGCAGAGATAAGTCCAATGTTTGGTCCTTCTGGAGATTCAACTGGGCATAGTCTACCATAGTGAGTATAGTGAATATCACGAACCTCGAATCCAGCTCTTTCACGAGAAAGACCTCCAGGTCCTAATGCAGAAATTCTTCTCTTATGAGTAAGCTCTGATAATGGGTTTGTTTGATCCATGAATTGTGATAATTGAGAGCTTCCAAAGAATTCTCTTATTGATGATGTAATAGGTTTTGTATTGATTAATGTTTGTGGTGTTACAGAGTCTAAGTCTTGTATTGTCATTCTTTCACGAACAACTCTTTCAAGTCTTGCTAAACCAATTCTGAATTGATTTTGTAATAATTCTCCAACACATCTTATTCTACGATTTGCTAAGTGATCTATATCGTCAGCTTTTCCATATCCATGATACATATTTAATAAATAGTTTATTGATGCTATCATGTCTTCTGTTGTTATATATTTTGGAATTAGTTCTTCTTCTCTTTGTTTTAATGTTTTAACTAATTCTTCTTCTGAAGTATTTTCCATTATATTTTTTAATACTTCATAATTTACATATTCTTTTATATGTAAGCTACTTAAGTCTACATTTGGTAATACTGAATGAATATTTACTATTCCATTACCAATTATTCTTAATTTTTTATCTCCAAACTTAATATCTACTACATTTATACCTGCATTTTGAATTGCTTCTGCTGCTTCTGCTGAAATTACTTCTCCTGCTGCAACAAAAACTTCTCCTGTTTCTTTATCCATAATGTCTTCAAATGCAACTTGATTTTTTATTCTGTTTGCGATACTTAATTTTTGGTTAAATTTATATCTTCCTACTTTTGCTAAATCATATCTTCTATTATCAAAGAATAATCCATTAAATAAGCTTTTTGCAGCTTCTACTGTTGGTAATTCTCCAGGTCTTAATTTTTTGTAAATTTCGATTAATGCTTCTTCACCTGTTTTTATTGGATCTTTTTGTATTGTTGTTTCTAGTAATGTTTCATCTCCAAATAATGCTCTTATTTGATCATCTGATACTAATCCAATTGCTCTTAATAATGTTGTAATTGGAATTTTTCTTGTTCTATCAACACGTACCCAGAATATATCATTTCCATCTGTTTCATATTCTAACCATGCACCTCTTAATGGCATAATTGTTGATGTATATGTTTTCTTTCCTGTTTTTGTATCAAATATTTCATCATAGTAACATCCTGGTGAACGTACTAACTGGCTAACTACAACTCTTTCTGCACCATTTATTATAAATGTTCCACTTTCTGTCATTAGTGGAAAATCACCTAAATAAATTTCTTGTTCTTTGATTTCACCTGATTCACGGTTTATTAATCTTACTTTTACATGTAATCTTGTAGAATATGTTGCATCTCTTTCTTTTGCTTCTTCTTCTGTGTATTTTGTTTTTTCTTCCATGTAGTAGTCAAAAAATTCTAATACTAGATTTCCTGAATAATCTATGATTGGTGAAATGTCTTTTAATACTTCTCCTAATCCTTCTTCAATAAACCAGTCATAAGAATCCTTTTGAACTTTAATTAAGTTTGGCATTTCTATAAAATCGCCAACTTTTGAGAAATCTTTACGGGTTGTTCTTCCGAATTTAACATCTTTGATTTCCAAAAAAATCACTCCTTATAAAATATTAAGCAGCTTTTGTTTCGCTCGAAATCTGCCAATCTAAGAATAAATAAGAAATTATTGTTTTTATATAAGACTAAATCTATTTCTTATTACAGAACAAATCTTAAAAAATCATAAATTTTTAAGTAAATTTTCTGTGCAATGTATTTTTTTATAATAGGAAAGTTTTGAAACTTTCCTATTTATATAAAAAATGCCATATTTAAGTAATGGCTTGGCTAGTTTTCTTACGAGAAAATATTTAATTAGAAAAATCCCTTCTTAAAATATAGTTTTGTAAAGTTTTGATTATTGTCTGCTCTACAATTTTCTCCCTTTATTTCTACTTATATTTAATTCTTATTTTTCTAAATTTTATCATTTTGAATTAACTCTGATAATTTCTAAGAATTACCAATTTGCAAATTTATACGCATATTATTATATCATATTACAAAAGTTGTTGTCAATGCTTTTAAGCTTATTTTCTAACTTTTTATTTTATTATTTTGCTTTATTTATATTTACATAATATATTGACTTTGCTTAATTTTTATATTATAATTATTTTATGCACATTGAAATGCTAATATAAGAAATTTGGAGGATTTTTATGTAATTTTTAGTTTCTACTCACCTTAAAAGTATTTTAATTTTAAATTTGGAGGGAAAAATATGTTTGACTACACTTATAACTTTGAGTTAAGTAAAGAAAATCTAGCATCCTTAGAAATCGCAGTAAATCCAGATAATTATTGTTCTCCGCTTCTCAAAACTAGTATTGCAGAAACTCAAAAGCAGCTAACAGAAGATTCGAACTTTAAAAATAAGTTCTATAGTCTCTGCTTCTGCTCTATTATTTCACAAATGTGGAGTGCAAAGGCAACCAAATTTGTAGGAAAAAGTAATTTGATTTACAATCCTACACTAAATTGCTATGAATTTGCCGTCACTCATAAAATTATTGGTGAAACTCTTTCTATTACAAAAAGTAATATGTTTGGTATGTTAAGTTCCAAACGGAAATGTGTTGGATTTCTGTATATCAAAATAAGTGTTATTGTCACTGACAATATCGTAATTCTAAAATCCAGGCATTATAAGTCCATTGCACAGCAACATCCTGTTTCATTCAAGGTTTGCCCTGATTATGAATATAGTTTAACTCCTTTTATTGTAAAAGATGGGAACATGTCTATGTGTGAGTCTTTTGAAAAAAAGCTTGCAAATGCTTTTTACAAAACACTTTCGCAAATTGCTGATTCTTTTGCAAACATCGAAATTTTTAACGGAGATGTTTTAGATTGTTTAAATTTTCAAAATCCCAACAATTCTTATTCTTCTAAAGATTGTCAAGTAATTGAAGCAGTCTACTATATGGCTTGTAAGTTTTTCCCATTGTTTGCTTCTGTTGATTCTCAACAGCAAATTGAAATGTTAAAAACTGCAAGTGAAGAAACTCAATTTGAAGTAACAAATGCTAGAAAATATAAAGCAAATTTTCAAGTATCTGTTTTTGCAAAAAATCTATACTTTGAAATTATGAAAAAACATTTAGATACTGTTGCAATTTTTAGCAAATTTTCGAAAACTCTGACTATGCAAAAGTGGAATACTTCTCCTTCTTGTCTTCTGTATACAGAGAAAGATTTTGAAGAATTCGATTATTCTAATTGCAATCCTGAAGAACTTATTTGGGTAAGATATGATAGTTCTAATTATAATGTCCAGGAACTCTATTCCAAACTAGTCCCAACAATTAGTGTAGTAAACGCTTTAAAAATCAACTGCTTTATTGATGAAATCAATTTAGCAGATTCTCAAATTTCCTAAAGCCAAATGCAGGTGGTTAATACCACCTGCATTTCTTTTTTTTTCAAAAAGTACTTGCACAAATATTTAATATATTATAATATAATACAGAAATTGAAATATAAAAAATATATTATGAAAGGAGTTTATTATTAAGCGCCAGAACACTATTGTGTTGACGAGGTCTAGAGCTAATCGAATTTTCGGCGGATACTCTAGTGGCTTAACTTAAGTCAAAGCATTATAACAAAAAACAATATAATATTGTAACAGAAATTAATGCATAAGTATATTTCAATTCCGCATATAAGGGATTTTATATCAAAAATCCTATTCAATTATTTTTAAGGAGGATTCACAAATGTGTGGAATTATTGGATATATAGGACATCAAAAAGCTAGTCCTATCTTAATTAATGGTCTTTTAAGACTTGAATACAGAGGTTATGACTCTGCTGGAATATCAACTATAGAAAAAAATGGTCTTTCAGTTATGAAAGATAAAGGAAGAGTTAAAAATTTATATAATTTAGATGGAATTGATTCTCTTGAAGGAACAATTGGAATTGCTCATACTAGATGGGCAACACATGGAAAACCTTCAAAAGAAAATGCCCATCCTCATTTAGATAATAGTAATACTTTTGCTGTTGTTCATAATGGAATTATTGAAAATTATAATGATTTAAAAAAATTATTATTAGATAATGGTTATACATTTCATTCTCAAACAGATACAGAAATTATACCAAATCTTATACATTATTATTATTCAAAAGATAAACATAATGATGATAAAAAAGTCTTACGTGCTGTTCAAAATGCTTGTAAATCATTTAAAGGAAGTTATGCACTTCAAGTCATCTCTAAATATATGCCAGATAATATGATTGTTGTTAGAAAAGATAGCCCTCTTGTTATAGGAAAAGGTAATGGAGAAAACTATATTTCTTCTGATATTCCTGCAATTCTATCCTTTACAAAAGATTTTTATCTTTTAAATGATAATGAATTTGCTCTTCTTTCAAGAGACAATGTTGAATTTTTTGATATTGATTTAAATAAAATAGATAAAAAATTAACAAGCATTGAATGGAATGCTAGTGCTGCAGATAAAAATGGTTTTGATGATTATATGTTAAAAGAAATATTTGAACAACCAACAGCAATAAGAGAAACTATTGGTTCACGTTTACCAGAAAATGAGCCTTGTAATTTTGATGATTTAAAATTTACCAAAGAATTTTTATCAAAAATAAATAAAATATATATAGTAGCTTGTGGAACTGCAATGCATGCTGGACTTTCTGGGAAAATTGCAATTGAAAACTTATGCAATATCCCAGTTACAGTTGATATAGCTTCAGAATTTAGATACAGAAATCCAATTATTGATAAAAATACTTTATGTATTTATATCTCTCAATCTGGCGAAACTGCTGATACTATTGCTGCATTAAAACTTGCAAAATCAAAAGGAGCTACAACACTTGCTGTATCAAATGTCATTGGAAGTTCTATTACAAGAGAAGCTGATTACTCTATTTATACACATGCTGGACCAGAAATTGCTGTTGCTTCAACCAAAGCTTATACTTCTCAAGTTATGCTACTTATAATTTTAGCAATTTATTTTGCTGAAATATTAGGATCTACTCCATCTTCAGAATTAACAAAATTTAAAAAAGATATCTTTAATCTTCCTGATAAAATTGAAGAAGCATTAAAATCTTCTGAAGAAATTAAAAATTATGCAAAAAATATTTATCAAGAAAAAGATGTTTTCTTTTTAGGTAGAGGTATTGATTATAACACTGCTCTTGAGGCTTCTTTAAAACTAAAAGAAATTTCTTATATACATTCAGAGGCATATGCTGCTGGTGAATTAAAACATGGACCTATTGCATTAATTGAAAATGGAATATCTGTTATAAGTATTATTACAGATAAGAATTTAGTTGAAAAAACTATTAGTAATATTCAAGAAGTTATTACACGTGGTGCAAAAACATTAGTTATCACAAGTCAAGAATTACCAAGTAATAATATAGACACAATTGTTAAAATTCCAAACACAAATATTTTGCTTTCACCTATTGTTGCAATTGTTCCATTACAATTACTTTCTTATTATATTTCAAAAGAAAAAGGATTAGATGTTGATAAGCCAAGAAACCTTGCAAAATCAGTAACAGTTGAATAATTATTTTTTTATATTAAACACAAATAAACTATTAAGTAATAAATTACTTAATAGTTTATTTTTAATTATATAGATACTTTTGAGGATTAATTGCTACTCCGTTTAATCTTATTTCTAAATGTAAATGTGGTCCTGTTGTATTTCCAGTCATTCCAACTTCTGCAATTATATCTCCTGATGATATTTTTTGACCAACTTTGGCATACAACTTATTACAATGTGCATACCATGTTTCTACACCATTTCCATGATCAATTTTTACAAGATTTCCATAAGATCCATTATATTGTGCAAAAACAACTGTACCATCTGCAACAGCTTTTATTTTCGTTCCAAATGCACATGCTATATCTGTTCCAGTATGTGCTCCAGATCTTATTCTACTTACATTTCCAAATCTTGAACTTACATATCCATTAACAGGAAGTGAAGCTAATAATACCCCATTTATTGATGGTAATTTTGTTTTTTCATCTTCTTCTATTAATATATCTACTTTTTGTTCAACTTCTTGTTTGGCAACTTCTACTGATTGTATTCCTATTTCATTAATATTTTCTGTATAATTTGTTGTTACTGCTAAATCTAATTGAATTGTATCATCTTTATGCTCTTCTTTTATTTGTTCAACAGCTTCTTCAGCTTCTTCTATATTATCAACATAAGTTATTGTTTCAGCATTCAAAATTACAGTATAATATTTATACATTACTTTTGCATCATCTTTTAATGCTAACATTATTTCATCTTCATTTGTTGTTAAACTTTTTTCTACTAATTTTAATTCATATTTTGGCATATTATCTAATGTAACAAAATCTATATTTTCTCCATCCATATCAATTATTTCTGATTGAATTCTATTTTGTAATTCTGCTGCATTACTTACATATCCTATTTGTTCTCCACACAAACTTACTACATATGTTGGCTTATACTTAAATAAAATAATCGCTATTATTAAGCCTAATCCTAACGCCATTATTGTAAAAAACTTACAGCTTTCTTTCGTATAGTATTTTAGCTTTTTCTTAAAAATAATTTATCCTCTCCTTTTTATTGCTTATCTTATAAGCTGAATTTTTAGCGACCAAGATTTATTATACCATAATTTTACTCATTTTGCAAATTTTAAATTTTCATTTCTTGTTTCTTAAGTATTTTCAGATCTTTAATATCCTAAAAAATTACTTTTTATTATATATATTACTCATTTTTCCTGCATTTTATTCACTTTTTCTCTATTTTCCTCGTTTTTTTGTATTGAAAAAATAAATATACTATGATAATATATTAATATATTTTAATTTGGAGGTTATTTTGAAAACTTTAATTGTTACTAACAAATATAATGGAAAAAAACTTTGTAATTTTATTTTAACGTCTTTTCCAAATTTATCTCAAAATACTTTATACAAAGCTCTTAGACAAAAAGACATAAAAATTAATGGAAAAAGAGTTAATAAGGATTGTATTATTTTTGAAAATGATGAATTAAATATATTTATTGCAGATTCTTTGCTTTTCCCACAAATTAATTTAGATATTGTTTATGAAGATAATAATATTTTAGTAATTAATAAACCCATAAATCTTGAAGTTGTTGGTGAAAATAGTTTAACAACCTTAGTTCATCAAAAATATCCCAAACAAAAACCAATGCCTTGTCATAGACTTGATAGAAATACAACTGGATTAGTTTTATTTGCAAAAAATGACATTGCTTTAAATATTTTATTTGATAAGTTTAAAAAACATGAAATAAAAAAATCTTATACTGCTTTAGTATATGGCATTCCAAAAATAAAAAAAGCTAGATTAGAATCATATTTATTCAAAGATAATAAAAAATCTATCGTATATATATCAGATGATTTTAAACCTGGATATCAAAAAATTATAACTTCTTATTCTGTAATAAAAGAATTTGATAATAATACTTCTTTGTTAGAAATTAATTTAGAAACTGGTAGAACACATCAAATTAGAGCTCATTTAGCTCATATTGGATATCCTATAGTTGGTGATGGTAAATATGGCATTAATCAAGTAAATAAACAATTAGGTTATAAATATCAACAGCTTAATAGTTTTAAATTAGAATTTAATTTTGTAACAGATGCTGGTATTTTAAATTACTTAAATGGTACAGTCATTACACAAAAAGCACTACATTTGATTTGATCAATCAATGTAGTGCTTTTTATTAAAATTTAAAGAAAAAACTCTCCACATTTCTGTAGAGAGTAAAAAGAATATTTCTTTTTAATTAATCATATTTTTCCAAGTACCCGTTTAATTCTTGCGTCTTTCATAAATCCAAATTCTCTATTGTTCATAAGGACACCAAAGAAATGGTCTGTATCATCTCTTCGAATTTCTACAATTTTGCCAATTCCTCCATGACTAATCCCTGGACAAATGTTTCCATGGCCGTCATCAGTTACCTGTACTAAATCATACAGTCGATATTTATCCTCTCCATTAACCCGAACTGCAACAGGAATGTTGAATTCATCAATAACAAGCTGATAATTAGAATAACTAGTTCTTTCAAGCTTCATAATACTTTTCTCCTTACGTAATAACGCGTTTTATATTGTGTATTTCCTTTTGATGCAACGGAGTTACAAAATGTTACATCACTTATAATTATAGCATATTTACATAAATTGTCAATATACTATTTGTATATATCTATTCTATTAGTTAGAAATAATACGTCATTGGTGCCACCAAGCAGAATCGAACTGCTGGCCTACGGGTTACGAATCCGTCGCTCTACCAACTGAGCTATAGTGGCAAATACAAAATTACTATAACACATTTTTCTTTAAATAACAATATATTTAAAAATATTTCTTCTAAAACGAAAAAGGACACTACTCAAAAGTAGTGCCCTTCTTCGTCTAACATACTGTTAGAAATTATAGATTAACCATCGATATGTGCAGAAATAAGCTTCTGAATCTTGTCATCAGAGACAAGCATCTTATACTGCATATCATTGCAGAGATAATATTCGACCAGAGTCACGAACTTAAGTGCCTTAGCATACTCCTGAGCCGAATCAAAGCCTGCCTTGATCATATCCTGAAAATCAGGCTTAAGTTCAGTTTGAATCTGCTCAACCTTGAGATTTGCGACGCCTTCGACTTCACAAGTAGAAATAAAGGTGCCACATGCAGGAATTTCTCCAGAATAACCAGGAGCAATCAGATAAACCATCTGATTTTTGGCCGTTTCAATCTTATTTTCGATTTCTCCCAACTTTTCATTAAGCTTCTTGATCTTCTTACTGAAAGTTGCAACCTCCTTTTCTGCATTCTTCTGAGCAGTCTTTGCCTTCTGCAATTCCTGACGTGCATTGTTAAATGCTTCAGTTGCCTTCTGCAGAACCCGCTCACAGGTTTCCTGAAGCATTTTGGCTTCAGTCATCTTCTTCTCTTCAGCAGAAATTTCAGCAACAGTGTCAGCATGACTCTTTTCGAGATTTGCCATATCATCATTCTTGATGCCGACAACGGTAACTTTGCTCACAGTTTCAGGCTTGCTTTCAGTCTTAGCTTCTGCAGAAGCTTTTGCTTCCACTTTAGTAGTAACAGTTGCCTTCTTCTCGTTTGCCTTTGCCTTGTTGCTCATTTTCTTTTCCTCCGCATCATTTTTTTCCAGTGCTCTTTTAATTCGATTAAACAGAGTCTTGTTGTCGATAACCTTACTCAATTCATCAAGCAAACTTGCCTGATCTTTGAAATCAAGATGCCTCTTTTCAACAACCTGGCTCGTAGAGCAATGATACTTCAGGATATCATCAGAAATAGTGCTCCAGCCGATAATCTGACCATTAATGTTCTTCAAATCCATAATTTTTTCACCTCAAAAAATTTTTTTCTTGTTGTTTCGACTTTGTTGCCAAAAGGTGACTATAAAAATAGACCTAATGTCGACATTACTATTATAGCACAAACTTATCAGTATGTCAATTTTATGTAAATTTACACTTATTTTTTATATTTATTTATTGATTTACCTTGTATATTGGTAAAAATTGTGATATAAAATATGTATAACTTAATCGGAGGTCTTATATGGAAAACAATAATTTTGATGATGAAAAGAAAACAATATTAATAGTTGATGATGAACAAAAAATTGTTGATTTACTCGTTCATAATTTAACTAGAGAAGGCTATAATACAATTGAAGCTAATGATGGGCAAACTGCAATAGATTTAGCAATTTCTCAACGTCCTGATTTAATCTTACTAGATGTAATGATTCCTCGTGTTGATGGTCTTACTGTTTGTAAAAAAATAAAAAATTATTATAATGTTCCAATTTTAATGGTTTCAGCCAAAGATGATGAATTAGATAAAATTGTAGGATTAGAAATTGGAGCAGATGATTATATTACAAAACCATTTAGCGTAAGAGAAGTTGTGGCTAGAGTAAAAGCTAATTTAAGAAAATCTGAAACACATTATGATAGTTTAAAATCTTCGCATGATTCAGATTCCCATAAAGAAACTAAAAAACTAAACACTATAAAGATTGGAGATTTAACTTTAGATTTGGAAAAATATGAAGTTAATGTTAATGGAACAATTGTAAATTTAACTTTAAGAGAATTTGAAGTTTTAAAATATTTAGCTCAACAACAAGGGCAAGTTGTTACAAGAGAATCTCTTCTTGAACAAGTTTGGGGATATGAATATTACGGAGATATCCGTACTGTAGATGTTACTGTTAGAAGAATTAGAGAAAGAATTGAAAAAGATACTTCTAATCCAAAATATTTAATTACAAAAAGAGGAATTGGTTATTATATTCCAAATTTTGAAAAATAATATTATAAAAGCTATGTGATATCACATAGCTTTTTCCTTTTATTATAATTATTCTAAATTTGATAATGCTTTCATTATACCCAACTTGCCATATTGATATGTAAGCCCACCTTGCATATATGCAATATATGGTGCTCTAATTGGTCCATCACAGCTTAATTCTATTGTTGACCCTTCTGTAAATGTTCCTGCTGCCATAATTACCTGATCATCATATCCTCCCATTGCACTTGGTTCTGGAATTACATTCGAATCTATTGGAGAACCCATTTGAATTCCCTGACAGAATTTTACTAATTTATCTGCATCACCTAATTCTATTGTTTGAACTATATCTGCTCTTTTTTCATTATATAAAGGATCTACTTTATATCCTAATTTTTCTAATATTCTACTTGCAAATACAGCTGTTTTTACTGCACTTACCACTACACTTGGTGCAAAAAATAGTCCTTTTATAAATGGTATATTTTGATTTAATGATGGTCCTATTTCTTTTCCTACTCCTGGAGCAGTAAGTCTTTCTGCACATAATTCTATTAAGTCTTTTTTTCCTACAATATATGCACCACTTGTTGCAATACCAGCACCTAAATTCTTCATTAAAGAACCAACTAGAATATCTGCCCCAACATCTGTTGGCTCTTTTTCTTCAACAAATTCTCCATAACAATTATCAACCATTATTATAACATCTTTATTTACTTCTCTTATTGATTTTATTGCTTTTTCTATTTTATCAATTGTTAAACTTTTCCTTGTTGAATATCCTTTTGATCTCTGAATTTCTATTAATTTTATATCTTTTTTGGATACTCTTTCTTTTATTGAATTAATGTCAAAATCATTATCAATTAATTCTATTTGTTCATATTTTACTCCAAATGCTTTTAATGAACTCTTACTTTCTTCTTTACTTATTCCTATTGCAGTTTGTAATGTATCGTAAGGTGCTCCTGAAATACTTAACATTGTATCTCCTGGACGTAAAATTCCAAATAATGTTACAGCTAGAGCATGTGTTCCTGATATTAATTGTGCTCTTACTAATGCATCTTCAGCATTAAATATTTTTGCATAAATCTCTTCTATTTTATTTCTTCCAATTTCATCAATTCCATATCCTGTTGATGAATTTAAATGCATTTCTGATAATCCACATTCTTGAAATGCTGATAAGACTTTTAAACTGTTTATTTCTTCTATTTTCTCAATATTTTTAAATATTGGTTGTATTTCTTTTTCAACCTCTTCTGATAAATCTAAAATTTCTTTTTTTATTCCAAATTTCTGATACATATAATAATATCCTTATATAATAAATATTTAGGTTTTTTATGTGTATGCCTATAAACACATAATTATTATAACATTTTCTTTTTGATAAGTCTACTATTTATTATATATTTATGTAATCTATCCTGTTTTACTCATTATATCTTTTCTCATTTTTCCTATTATCTTTTTTTCTAGTCTTGATATATAACTTTGTGAGATTCCTAATTCATCTGCTACCTCTTTTTGCGTTTTTTCTCTGCCACTAATAAAACCAAATCTCATTTCCATTATATTTTTTTCTCTAGAATTTAATTTTCTTATTGCTTCTTTCAAAAGTTTCATATCTACTTCATCTTCCAAATTTCTATATGTAATATCTGGATCTGTTCCTAATATATCTGATAATAAAAGTTCATTTCCATCACTATCTTTATTTAATGGTTCATCAATTGATACTTCTGTTTTTATTTTATTATTTCTTCTTAAATACATTAATATTTCATTTTCAATACATCTCGATGCATATGTTGCTAATTTTATCTTTTTTTCTGAATTAAATGTATTTACACTTTTCATCAAGCCTATTGTTCCAATCGATATTAAGTCTTCGATTCCTATTCCTGTATTTTCAAATTTTTTAGCTATATATACTACAAGTCTTAGATTCCTTTCTACTAATGTTTTTCTGGCATATTCTCTTTCATCTGTTTCTAGTTTTTTTATCATTTCCTCTTCTTCTTTTTGTTCTAATGGTGCTGGCAATGTTTGACTACCTGCAACATAAAATATCGGCAACATTTCATCACTTAGATTTCTTTCAATATATTTTGCACATAAATTATTTATGCTATTTTTAATAATCTCTAAAAAATTCATTTAACATTCCTTTCTTTTATTTTTTAATTCATCACCTCTTTTCTTGATTTTTATTGTACAACTCTGACAATAAAAAAACTGTCTTTTCTTATTGTAGAAAAAAAGAAATAATCGCTATTGTTCGATTATTTCTCTTTTATTTATTTACTTTTCTTCTAATTATATTATGTATTTTTATTATCTATAATAAATCTACACCAACTAAAGCCCTATATTCGCCATTTTTCGTCAAACTTCTTCCATATATACCAATTATAATATTAGGAGTTTTTTTCTCCTCATCTTCGCTTTTTACTACAATCTCAGATATCTTTATTCCAACTAACATTCCATTTTCTTTTCCTAATGATGAAAATGGTATACACCTCAATTTTGGAAGATATTGTTCTTGTATATCTTGTGGTAAATTTTCTAAATTTCCACATAAAATATTTTCTAAGTTTTTTAATATTTCCTTTGGAATAATTCCTTCTAGTAATGACTCTTCCACTATCACAACTGGTGTATTAGTAATTGGCTCTTTTACAAGATTTCCTGTATCTATCATTGCTTTTGTTGCTATTTGTTTTTCATTTATTTTCAAATTTATATCACAATACATATTTTTTGTATTAAATTTTGTTTTTATTATTTTAATTGATATTTTTATTATTATAAATGCCATAATCGCACCTAACATTATTACTTTTAATGCATATTCACCAGTAAATAATCCATTTTTTATATTTATATTTTCTGGTCTTAAAAAATATATTAAATTTAATGCTACTCCACCAAATACAAATGATGTTAAATAAAAAATTATAATCTGTTTAAATATTTTTTTTACATCATTTGGTTTAAAAGCTACATAAGCCATTACAACTGATAATATAAATTTAGATATTATTGATGAATATATAGTCAATTGGGTTATGTACATTAATATTGAGTAAATTGATCCAATTACTGCTGATATTATTAATCTAATATTTTTTACTTTTTGTTTTAATATGATTGCTGTTGCATATAAAATAATTGTATTCATTATTATATTTTCAATAAATATTATATCAATATATATTATCATAATCCCCTCCAAATATAATATATTTTATCAACTACTTATTATACTATATTAAGAATAAAAAATTTGTCATTATAATGTTAATATTATTAATATTATAACAAAAAAATCACATACTATTTCTAGTACATGATTTCATTTATTATATATTTTTTCCTTTATTTTTACGTAAGAATGCTGGAATATCTAAATCTCCTGAATTAGAATTGTCTGTAGATGTTGGAATTGAATTTATTTTTTTATCCCATTGTTTATTTACAAAACTATCTACACTTGAAGCAACTCTTGCTTCTGGTTTTTCAAATCCTGTTGCAATAACTGTAATTTGAATATCTTCTCCCATATTTGGATCTGTAACTGTACCAAATATTATATTTGCTTCAGGATCTACACTGCGTTGAACAAGTTCTGCTGCTGTATTAACTTCATGTAATCCTAAATCTTCACCACCTGTAATATTTATGATTACTCCTCTTGCTCCTTCTATTGATGTTTCTAGTAATGGACTTTGTACTGCTTGTTTTGCAGCATCTTCTGCTCTGTTTTCTCCTGATGCTCTACCAATACCCATATGTGCCATTCCTGTATCTTTCATTATTGTTTTAACATCTGCAAAGTCTAAGTTTACTGTTCCTGTAACAGCTATTAAGTCTGATATACCTTGTACACCTTGTCTTAATACATCATCTGCCATTCTAAATGCATCATTTATTGATGTTTTTCTATCTATTATTTGTAATAATTTATCATTTGGTATTACTACTAATGCATCTACTTTACCTTTTAAACTTTCTATTCCACGTTCAGCTTGTGAAAGTCTTTTCTTTCCCTCAAATGTAAATGGTTTTGTTACAACACCTATTGTTAATATTCCCATTTCTTTTGCTGATTGTGCAACTATTGGTGCAGCACCTGTACCTGTTCCACCACCCATTCCGGCTGTAACAAATACCATATCTGCTCCGCGTAAAGTTTCTGCAATTTCTGATTTATTTTCTTCTGCTGATTGTGCTCCTATATCTGGATTGGCACCAGCTCCTAAACCTCTTGTTATTTTTTCTCCTATTTGAATTTTAGCACTTGCTTTTGACTTTTGTAATGCTTGTCTATCTGTATTAACTGCGATAAAGTCTACTCCTTTTATTCCCGCTTCAATCATTCTATTTACTGCATTATTTCCGGCACCACCAACACCAATTACTTTAATTGTTGCAGCTCCATCCATCATTGTTTCTTCTTCATACTCTTTCATTAAGTTTTCCTCCCCATAAAACTAAAATATTTTTTCTTTAAGAATAAAAGAACTCTTTTACTCTATCTATTATTGTTTTAAATATGCTTTCATTTGGCTGTCTATCTATACTGCTTGATACAGATTTTACATAAGGTCTTGCAGCAATATATCTAACAAGTGCATAACTAGTTCTAAACTCTGGTTTTATTGTACTTATTAGTCTTCCTGTTGACATTTTTACAGGTATATTCAAATTTATCTTACCTGCAACATCACTTTTATTAATTGTTGTAATACCTCTTCCTGTTAATATAACAGTATTTATGTTTTGCTTTACATTATTATTTGTTATATCTTTATTTATTAATGTAAATATTTCTTCAATTCTTGCTTCAATTATTTCTATTAACTCTGAGCTCTTTATGATCTTATTTCTATTCTCATCTTTACAAGTGTTTAACATTATCTCATTATCATTATCTATAAATGATTTTAAAGCAAGCCCATATTGTTTTTTTAGTTTTTCTGCTTCTTCTTCTGAAATATTTAATACTAATGATATATCATTTGTAATATTATCTCCTCCTAGAGGAATTGTATTTGTATAAGTAAAATTATTGCCTTCAAATACACCTATTTCTGTATTTCCTGCCCCAATATCAAGTAACATTACATTATCATATAATTCATTAGTATCTAACATTAAATTTTTTTCTGCTAAAGCTGTTGGAACTATTCCATCAATTTCAATTCCAACTCTTTTAAAGATTGATGTTAATTGTCTTACATAATCTTTATTTGCTAAGATAACTTGTGCTTTTAGTGTAAAATTTGAGCTTAAATTGCCAACTGGATCTGCGACAATTTTTCCGTTATCAAGTATTACTTCTGATGGTACTATATCTATTATTGTTTTCCCTTCTGGTATTTCAATATCTTTAGCTTGCACAATTGCACTTTGAACATCTTTTAATGATATACCAGCAAATTTGTCTTTTAGCTCTTTTAATATGCTATTTTGAACTATTGTAACTTCTTTTCCAGGAATAGTTACATATGCTGAGTTTATTTTAAATTCCGCTTCTTCCTCAGCATCTTTTATAGTTTTTGCAACACTTAAACTAACTTCTTCTTCATTAATAATTTTGCCTTTTTTTATACCATTGCATTTACTTTTTTTGAGATTTTTTGCCTGAGCAGAAAATGCCAAAAACTTTCTCTTTCCGGCAAAGTATGTTAGAATAGAGCCACTAAGATTCAGGAGGATATTTTTATGCTGAAACGTCTGCGCGCAAAGCATCCCGTCGGCTTCTGCGTTTTATCCGAGGTGCTGTTTCTGGGCAGCCTGCTGCTGTCATCCTATCTCATTGTGTTTGCACTGGTGCTCTTTGGAGTGGACCTGGAACGGGTGGATTCCTACTTCCTCAGCGCCGTGCAGGAGGCGGTGGGCATGGTGGTGGCGTTGGTCATTCTGGGCCGCACCGGTAAGATGTACCTGCTCCGCCGCCGGGGCAGCGGCTTTTTCAATGGGCTGCTGGTGGGAATGTATCCGCTGGTGCTCATCGGTTACAGCCTGTATACCAAGCTGATGTTCGGGATGCCCGAGGATGGCCAGCTGCAGCCTGCGTTCAGCATCTTCAGCTTCTTTTTGAGCATGGCACTGGTGGGCGTGGCAGAGGAGTTCATCTTCCGCGGGGTCATTGCCCAGAGCCTGCTGGAGCGCTTCGGCACCGGCAGGGCCCCGTGCGGACACATTGGTCTGCACGGGGCCTTTTTGTCTGTTCGTTTGTCAGGTCACACCGTGGTCTCGACGCGCGGCGCACCGCCCGCGATCTCCTCGGCGGTCAGGGGCCGGGCCGGGGCAGCAGGGGCGTTCAGGCGCTCCTTGGCAACGGCCAGCATCAGCTTGATGCGGTTTTCCTGATTGACCTTGGTGGCGCTGGGGTCATAGTCGATGGTTCTTCGTCTGCACTACTTTTA
>OGYE01000444.1_pt1 | contig 26243 bp, 28 predicted proteins | sample 1576471 | NCBI WGS metagenome assembly OGYE01 (sample SAMEA3541532, study PRJEB24748) | human gut metagenome | biome: human gut; feature: human-associated habitat; material: faeces | place: China | collected 2012
CATATAAATAAACTACTGCTGCCGGGATAGCGAGGATGGCACTGTCAAAACGGTCAAGTATTCCACCATGTCCCGGCAGAATGTTTCCGGAATCTTTCAATCCCAGATAACGCTTGAACAGTGACTCACTCAAGTCACCCCATGTACCGAATACGACGATAGTCAATCCTAGTCCTACCCACACTCCTGTTGACATAAATGGGAAAAAATAAGCCATGACAAAAGCAGCGATAATGCTGAATACACCGCCACCGATAGAACCTTCCCATGACTTCTTGGGTGAGATGCGTTCAAATAGGCGGTGCTTTCCGAAGAGCATTCCGGTACAATAAGCACCGGTGTCATTCACCCAGTTAAAGATAAAGATGGAGAGAGGAAGAATAGGGTTGTATTGTGAAACACTGATTGTTTCATCAGAATGGAATGCCAATACATTTAATAAGGCAAACGGTAATGCAAGATAAATTTGGCTGAACATGGCGTAAGCCCAATTGTTCAACGGATTTTTCTTCTTGAGATACAGCTCGCTTACCATTAGGTAGATGATTAGTGCCAAATAGGGAACGAATATACCTGTTTGAGCGGGGTTGATGCCATAATAGAAAAAGCATAGAAATAAGAATATGCCTCCTAATATGCAGATACGCTTATTCATCTGCACGTCTTCTTGCTTGTTGATTAAATTGCCAAATTCATTAATGGCTGCTGCACTGATGATAGCAAACAAGATGCCGAATGAAACGGGGCCTCCTAGCGATCCCGAGATCGATCCGATCGGCGCGTGCGTCGGCCCCCGCGGCGGGCGTGTGGCGAGCATCGTCAACGAGCTCGGCGGCGAGAAGATCGATATCATCAAATACAGCGAGGATCCCGAGCAGTACATCGCCTCGGCGCTCTCCCCGGCGGAGGTCCTCTCCGTTGAGGTGCTCGAGGAAGGCCACAGCTGCCGCGTGATCGTGCCGGACAGCCAGCTCTCTCTCGCCATCGGCAAGGAGGGCCAGAACGCCCGTCTCGCCGCGCGTCTCACCGGTTATAAAATCGATATCAAGCCGGAGAGCGCCGCGAACGAATAAACCACCCATCAAACAAACCCCGCCAGTCCACATACATTTCAGGAGGAGCGCTTTTGCCGAAAACCGTACCGCTCCGGCAGTGCATCGGCTGCCGTGAACAAAAACCGAAAACCGAACTGATCCGCGTCGTCCGCTCGCCGGAGGGGGAGCTCTCCATCGATCTGCGCGGCAGGGTGCCGGGACGCGGCGCCTATCTCTGCCGCAGCAGCGAGTGTCTGAAGCGCGCGGTCAAATCGCGCGCGCTCGAGCGCGCTCTGTCCGTCCCCGTGCCGGAGGACGTGTGGGCGCGGCTCACGGCGGAACTGGAGGCGGGCGATGGATAAGGCAGCGCAGTATCTCGGTCTCGCCCGGAAGGGCGGGATGCTCGCCGTCGGCGAGGAAGGAAGCGGCACGGCGATCGCCGCCGGAAAGGGGCGGCTTTTGATGCTCGCCGCCGACGCTTCCCCCAACGCGCAGAAACGCGCCGCGGGTTTTCTGTACGGTCACCGCGCACCGCTGCAGACGCTGCCCTGGACGAAGGCGGAGCTCTCCGCCATGCTGGGCAAGCGCGGATGCAGCATGCTCTGCTTCACCGATCTGCCCCTCGCCGCGCGGTTCGCCGCCGCGCTTGCCGAGGAGCTTCCCGGCTGGAAGGAAACAGCCGAACTTCTCGCCCAGCGCGAGGATAAGCTCAAGCGGCGGAAGGCCGCGCCCCGTAAGCACACCGAGAGCGGAAAAAGGAGGAAATAAGTATGGCGCTTGATTTTAAATACCGCATTCACGAGGTTGCCAAGGATTTCGGCATGACCTCCAAGGATATTTCCCAGATCCTCACCGACTATGCCACGACGCCGAAGAACCATATGCAGGTTCTCGAGGACGCCGAGCTGGATCTCATTTTCGAGTATCTGACGCAGCATCACCAGGTCGGCAGCATTGCCGAGATCTTCGCCCCCGAACCGGAGGAGAAGAAGGCCCCCGCCAAGGCGCCGGAAGAGAAGAAGCCCGACGCTCCCGCGCAGGAAAAGACCGCCGGCAGCGCACCGGCTCCCGCCGCGCCCGTACAGCAGCCGCAGAAGCCGAAGCCGGAGAAGCCCGCCCAGCCGAAGCAGGTCGTGGAAAAGCGCGTCGTCGATACCCGCGGCTCCGCCGGAGCGAATCTCTCGAAATACGACGAGCGCTTCGACAAGATCGCCGGTAACGCCGGCAACGCCGGGAAGGACAAGGACATCCGCCGCGGCGGCAAGGAGAAGATCCAGAACAAGAACAAGCAGCGTCAGCAGCAGGTCGCAAGCGCCAAGCGCCGCCAGGAAGAGCGCGACAAGATGCAGCGCCTGCAGTTTGAGGTCGCGAAGAAGCAGCAGCTCAAGGTCAGCATCCCCGACGAGATCAACGTCGGCGAGCTCGCCTCCCGCATGAAGAAAACGGCGGTCGAGGTCATCAAGCAGCTCATCAAGCTCGGCGTGATGGCGTCCGTGTCCGATGTGATCGATTACGATACCGCCGCGCTCGTCGCCATGGAGCTTGGCTGCAAGGTGGAGCACGAGGTTGTTGTGACGGTCGAGGACCGTCTTATTGACGACCACGTCGATACCGAGGACGAACTCGTCCCCCGCGCGCCGGTCGTCGTCGTCATGGGCCACGTCGACCACGGCAAGACCTCCCTGCTCGACCGCATCCGCAGCGCGAACGTCGTTGCGGGCGAGGCGGGCGGCATTACGCAGCACATCGGCGCGTACCGCGTGATGGTCAACGGCAGCCCTGTCACTTTCCTCGATACGCCGGGCCACGAGGCCTTCACCACCATGCGCGCCCGCGGCGCGATGGTGACCGATATCGCCATTCTCGTCGTTGCGGCCGATGACGGCATCATGCCGCAGACGATCGAATCCATCAACCACGCCAAGGCTGCCGGTACGCCGATCGTCGTGGCGATCAACAAGATGGATCTCCCCGGCGCGAACCCCGACCGCATCAAGCAGGATCTCACCAAATACGATCTCGTCCCCGAAGAGTGGGGCGGCGACACGATCGTCTGCCCGATCTCCGCAAAGACCGGCGCGGGCGTCAAGGAGCTTCTGGAAAATCTCGTGCTGCAGGCCGAGATCATGGAGCTCAAGGCCAACCCGAACCGTCCGGCGCGCGGCACGGTCGTGGAAGCGCGTCTCGACAAGGGCCGCGGCCCGATCATGACCGTTCTCGTGCAGAACGGCACGCTCCACACCGGCGACATCATCATTGCCGGTACCGCCGTCGGCCGTGTGCGCGTGATGACGAACGACCGCGGCGAGCGCATCACCGATGCCGGCCCCTCCGTCCCGGTGGAGATCGCCGGTATGTCCGAAGTGCCGTCCGCGGGCGACGTGTTCAACGCCGTCGCCGACGAACGCATGGCGCGCGCTCTCGCCGAGGAGCGCCTTGCCGCGCAGCGCAGCGCCGCTGCCGCGGGCGCGGGCAAGAAGGTCTCGCTCGAGGATCTGTTCGCCCGCATCCAGGAGGGCGATCTCAAGGACTTCAACATCATCGTCAAGGCGGACGTGCAGGGCAGCGCCGAGGCCGTCAAGACCTCGCTCGAAAAGCTCTCCAACGAGGAAGTGCGCGTGCGCGTCATCCATTCCGGCGTCGGCGCGATCAACGAGTCGGACGTCATGCTCGCCTCGACGAGCAACGCCGTCATCGTCGGCTTCAACGTCCGTCCGGACAACGCCGCGCGCGACAGCGCCGAGCGCTCCAAGGTCGAGCTGCGCATGTACCGCGTCATTTATGACTGCATCAACGACGTCGAGGCCGCCATGAAGGGTATGCTCGCGCCGAAGTTCCACGAAGTCATCATCGGCCACGCCGAGGTTCGCCAGACGTTCCGCGTGTCCAAGGTCGGCACCGTGTGCGGCTGCTATGTGCAGGACGGCAAGATCCAGCGCAACTGCAGCGTGCGCGTCAACCGCGACAACATCGTCATTTTCGAGGGCGAGCTTGCTTCGCTGCGCCGCTTCAAGGACGACGTCAAGGAAGTTTCCGCCGGTTACGAATGCGGCATGCAGGTCGAAAAGTTCAACGACATCAAGGAAGGCGACGTCATCGAGTGCTTCGTCAACGAGCAGCTGTAAAGAAAGGAAGGGTAAATTATGCCGTCCAATCACATCCAGCGCATTAACGACGATATCCGGCGCACGCTCGCCTCGCTCCTGCGCGAGGTGAAGGATCCGCACGTGCAGCAGGGCGATCTGCTGAGCATCGTCCGCACCGAAACGACGGGCGATCTGCGCTACTGCACCGTGTATCTGAGCGTGCTCGGCGACGTGAACGAAAAAGAGCTCAAAAAGGGTCTCAAATCGTGCAGCGGCTGGCTGCGGCACGAGCTGGGCACCTCGCTCTCGCTGCGGTATACGCCGGAGCTGATCTTTGAGCTCGATCACTCCATCGAGCACGGCGCTCACATCAACGACATCATCCGCCATCTGGACGGCGCTTCGCCCAGAGACGGGGAAAACGGGTAACCATGGAACTTCTGGAATGCGCCGCGTATCTTCGCGCGCACGACAATTATCTTCTGGTGACGCATCAGAGGCCGGACGGGGACACTCTCGGAAGCGCCTCTGCGCTGTGCCACGCACTGCGCCGTTTGGGAAAAACGGCGCATCTTTATAAAAACCCCGAGATCACGGAGATGTTCGTCCCCTTCGTTTCGCCGTACTATGTGCCGGAGGGGTTCGTCCCCGAGACGTGCGTGAGCGTGGACGTGGCGGAGAACAAGCTCCTTGCCCGCGGGTTTGAAGGGAAGATCTCCCTCAAGCTCGACCACCATGTCCCCCGCGGCGAGCAGCCGGAGAACGCCGTCATCTGGACGCACAGCGCCGCCTGCGGCGAGCTTGTTCTCGCGCTCATCGATGCGCTGGTCGGCGGGCCGGACAAAACGGAGGCCGACCTTCTCTATATCGCCGTCTCCACCGACACGGGCTGCTTCTGCTACGCGAACACCAACAGCGCCACGTTCCGCGCCGCCGCGCGCCTTTGCGACGCCGGGGCGGATCTGCCGCTGCTCAACAAGATCTTTTTCCGCACCAAGTCCCCGGCGCGGCTCGCGCTCGAGGGCATGGTGTGCTCCTCGCTCCGCTCCTACCGCGATCACGCGATCAATATTGCCGTCATTACGCTTGACATGCTGCGCCGCGCCGGTGTTACCGAGGACGACTGCAGCGATCTCGCCTCGCTCGCCGGACAGGTCCGGGGCAACCGTGTGGCCATAACGGTGCGCGAGCTCTCCGTTGACCCGCCGCGCAGCAAGGTATCCCTGCGCACGGACGGCGGCGTGGACGCCTCGCAGGTCTGCGCCCGGTTCGGCGGCGGCGGACACAAAATGGCGTCCGGGTGCGAGCTGCATCTCCCGCCGGACGAAACGGCGGACGCGGTGCGCCGCGCCGTGGAGGAAGTATGGGCGTAAACGGTATTCTGCTTCTCGATAAGGACGAGGGCTGGACAAGCCAGGACTGCGTTTCCAAGCTCCGGGGCATTCTGGGCGAGCGTCGCATCGGCCACGCCGGTACGCTCGACCCGCTGGCTACGGGGCTTCTTGTCGTGCTCGTCGGCCGAGCCACGCGCGCGGCGGCGTTTGCCGAGGCGGAAACGAAGGAATACGTCGCGGCGTTTCGGCCCGGCATCGTTACCGATACCCAGGATATTACAGGCAACCTTCTGCGCTCGTCGGACGTCTTACCCTCGGAAGAGGATGTCCGCGCCGCTCTTCCCCGGTTCTCCGGCGAGATCGAGCAGATCCCGCCGATGTACAGCGCCATTAAAATTAACGGTCGGAAGCTCTACGACATCGCCCGCCGCGGCGGGGAGGTGGAGCGTGAGGCAAGGCGCATAACCATTCATTCCATCGACTATCTCGGGCAGGAAAACGGCGATCACATACTCCGTATCCGCTGCTCGAAGGGCACCTACATCCGCACGCTCTGCCACGATCTCGGCGAGTATCTCGGCTGCGGCGGGTGCATGGCGGCGCTGCGGCGCACGCGCTCCGGGAGCTTTTCCGTGGAAAATGCCCGGCGCATCGGCGAGCTCACGCGCGCCGACCGCGATACGCTTCTCCCGGCGGACACGCTCTTTTCCGCGGCGGCGTCTCTGACGCTCACCGCCGCGCAGGAAAAGCGCTGCCGCTGCGGAAATCCGTTCCGGACCGACGCGCCGGAAGGAGAGACGCGCTTTTATTCCGAAAACGGCGAGTTTCTCGCCATCGGGCGCGTCGCAAACGGCGAGGCCGTTACGGTAAAAAGTTTTTTTGAGGTTTGATCATTCATGGCAGAGAGAAAATGCGTTCTCGCTCTTGGATTTTTTGACGGCGTACACCGCGGCCACGCGGCTCTTTTGAACCGCACGATCGAGCGCGCCGAAGCGCTCGGCGTCGAAGGTGCCGTTATGACCTTCGACACGCACCCTGACACGCTCGTGCAGGGCACGCCCGTGCCGCTCATCAACAGCGCGCCTGACCGCGCGAATCTCATCCGGCGGCTGTTCGGCATCGACCGCGTGGAGTTTTTCCGCTTCACGGAGGAGACGATGCATATGCCGTGGGAGGAGTTTCTGCGCAGCATCCAGGCAGAGCTTGGCGTCGTCGGCTTTGTCGTCGGCTACGATTTCCGCTTCGGCTGGCGCGGTGAGGGAAATACCGGGCGCCTGCGCGATTACTGCGCGGCAAACGGCCTTACATGCGATGTGGTCGATAAGGTCGAGCTTGACGGCATCACCGTCAGCTCCACCTACATCCGCTCGCTTCTGCGCGAGGGGGACATGCTTCGCGCCGAGTATTTCATGGGGCATCCGCATTTCCTCACGGACGTCGTCCGCCACGGCCACCGGCTCGGCCATCATCTCGGCGCGCCGACGGTCAACATGCAGTTCGCGCCCGGCGTGCTCGTTCCGCCGCACGGCGTTTATGCCGCGCGCGCCCTTTTGCCGGAGGGCGAGTTTCCCGCCGTTACGAACATCGGCGTTCGCCCCACCGTGAGCAGCGAGCCGGTCGTCACCGTGGAGAGCCATCTGCTCGGGTTTGACGGGAATCTCTATGGCCGCACGCTTGCGCTCGAGTTCTTTGATTTTCTGCGTCCGGAGCGGCGTTTTGCCGATCTCGACGAGCTTGGCGCGCAGATCGCCCGCGACGGCGAGCGTGCCCGGCAGATCGTGGAGGCGCGCCGATGAATTTTGCCGATATCCGAAAGAAATTTTCCGGCGGGGATCGCGCCGCGAGTGCCGACCCCAGCCGCGCCTTCGGCTCGGAGGCGGAAATGATGCAGGCGCTGCGAAAGCAGGAATTCACCCCGCCAAAGCCCCGCCCCACGGCGGCGGAGGTCATGGGCAGCATCCGGCAGCGCTTTGCCCGCCCCGCGGAAGAGATGCAGGACCGCATCCCCCGCGACGAGGCCGCCGCGCGTACATACGCTCCCGAGGCCATGGCGCAGCCGGAATGGGAAAACCCGTTCACCGCGCCCGAAAAGCCGAAGAAACCGCCGCGGGATGTGCCGGTATACGAAACGGTCGGCGGCGATATGCCGTTTGAGCGCCGCAGCGCTCCGGCGTATATACCGCAGAGCTACGCGCCGCAGCAGGGCTATGACCCCTACGGCGGCTATGCAGCGCCCTATCCCCCGGCCGGGTACGAGCCTTACGCCGCCGCGCCCTATCCGCCGCAGGGCTATGCCGCGCCCGCCTACGGCGCGCCGTACTACGATCCTTACACTGCTCCGGCGTACGATCCGCGGTATAACGCCCCCTATCCCCCGAACGCATATTACGCGCCGCAGCCCGTCTATCCGCCCTACCCGCCGCAGGGCTCCGCCCCCGCGCCGGAGGCACCCTATGCCCCGCCGCAGCCGGAGATGCCGCGCGCCCCGCAGCCGGAATATGAGGCCGCTTTTTACGGAAGCGGCATTCCCGCGCCGGAGGGCTATCCCGCGCCGCAGCGCCCCGCCGCGCCGGTGAGACCGAAGCGCAAGCCGCTGGAGGGCGCCGATCTCCGGTACGTTCTCTGGTCCGGCTCGATCGTCTCCGGCGTGCTGCTCACGCTCGTAGCGTTCGTCTATGCCTGTACGCTCTAAAGAATCCATAATATGAAATGCGCCCCGCTCGGGGCGCATTTCGCATATTTGTTTCAAATATTTCTTTTTTCTGTTAATGACCGGGTGCCGATCCGTAGTATATGGGTGAAGGCGAAAGGAGGTGACAGCCCATGACCGACGATGAGATCATCCGCCTGTTTTTTGAGCGCTCGGAAGAGGCGATCACAGAGCTTTCCAAAGAGCACGGCCGCGCCGCCGCGCGCGTGGCCCGGAACATTCTCGGCAGTGAGCGGGACGCGGAGGAGTGCGTCAACGACACGTATCTCGCCGTCTGGAACGCCATCCCGCCGCAGAAGCCCGATCCGCTGCGTACGTTCGTGTGCAAGATCGCGCGCAATCTTGCCGCGGCAAAGTACCACGCCAACACCGCGAAAAAGCGAAACAGCCGCTACGACGCAGCTCTCGATGAGCTGGAAGACTGTCTCGCCGCCGGAGGCAGCGTGGAGGAGGTGTACGACGCAAAGGAGCTCTCCGAGGCGATCAACGCCTTTCTCTCGTCGCTGAGCTATACCGACCGGTTCCTTTTCGTGCGCCGGTACTGGTACTCCGATTCGATGCAGGATATTGCCGCCATGACCGGCTCCACCGCCAACAGCGTGGCTGTCCGCCTTTACCGTCTACGGGAAAAACTCCGACACTACCTTATCAGGGAGGGATTGCTTGTATGAAACGGGAAACCATCACTCAGGCGCTGGGCGGTCTGGACGACCGGTTTGTCAGTGAAGCCGCGGTCTATGCTCTCGGGACGATGCAGGAAGGCCCGGAAAGGATCGTACGCATGAAAAAGAAACGTTTTCTCAGCATCGTGCTCGCCGCGGCGCTGATCCTTGCGCTGGGGATCACGGCTTACGCGGCATGGAGCACACACGCCGCCCGGCAGGAAGAGATCAAGGCCGATCTGAAGATCGAAGAAAACAACGTGAGCAGCTATGCCGAATACCCCGTCCCGGAGGCAGCCAACAGCACGGTCTCCGACGTTCCGGAAGAGGAAGGGTCGGAAAGTGAGCTTGTCCTGCTCTCCGCCGTAAACGCCGGAGAATTTCAGCGCGTCTATGTGAATATCTCGCCGGTAAGCGAGAAATGCATCGCCGATTACCCCGGATATCCGGGAGCGCTGAACTTTTCCTGGAGCATCGACGGCACCGGTATCGGCGGCTTTGCCTCGCCGAGGCTTCCGTCCGGTCTCACGCTGCACGGACAGGAAGCGATCCGCGACGCCATGCTGCAATACGCCTACGACAGAGAGACGCAGACGCTGACGCTTGAGTGCATCGTTGAGACCATGTTCCTTGAAAAGGCCGCGGCGGCGCTCGGCACGGACAGCTTCCCGCTTCTCGTGCATATGTCCGACAAGGATATCGAGATGCAGACCTTCGGGCCGGTGTCCTTTACGCCGGTGGACGAGCAGACCCGGTATTTTGACTTTGGTCGCGCCGTTTACCGCGATGCGGCATCGGGCAAGGAGATCGAGATCACCGGGCTGGAACTGACGCCGTTCGGCGCGGTGTGGAAGGTGCGCTACGAGGGAGCCGAGGCCATCCATTCGCCGAACGGCGATCCGGCGGACGCGGAAGTCTGGTCCATGCTGGAGGACAAGGTATGCATCGAATCGCAGCTCTTCTTCTCCGACGGCTCGGCCTTCTCCACCGGCGGCGCGCTGAGCGCTCCGTACACAAGCGGTGCGGTGGAACTCCATTGCGAATGGGGCAGCGCGATTAACATAGACGGTATTCAGAAGATCGTTCTGGGGGATCTAGTCCTTTGGAAAAACGACCCTTAACGAGAAATTTCAAGCCATTGCTGGCAAAGAGCCGGTATCCCCTTTTTTCGGGATACCGGCTCTTTGTCTGCGTCCGCATCTGTGATTTTATGTTTATGTTACGGTAAAGGACGCGTCCTTGAGCACAAAATATCGGAAGCCGTTCTCTTCCTTTATTAAGTCAAACTCACCGCTCACGGTGATATCCGTCCCCGGCTCGGGAAAATCGTCCGGATAGGCAAGCGCGTCGGCCGGAAGAAATTCCAGCCCCTGCGCGCAGCATCCGGCGGCATCGGCAATGTAGCAGGCATAATAGCTTTTCCCGCTCTTCTCATCCACATAGGCAGAAAACTGCCCTTTGACGCGGATCGTCCGGCCAAGATAGTCGTCCGGCTGCATCATCATGTTGTAGATCATCGTATAGAGCATGGTGCCGCTCATGCCCGTCAGATCCAGTTCGCCGGTCTCCGTCTCCGAAAGCGGCTGCGGTGTAGGCTCCGCCGTTGGGAGAGGCGTCGGCTCTCTTGTCGGCAGCGGCGTTTCCGCCGGGAGCACAGGCGTCGTCTGCTCCGGTGCAGACGCAGCCGCCGCGCCGCAGGCCGCAAGAGAGCAGAGCGTTATGACGATCAGCAATACGCAGAGCCGTTTTTTCATTTTCTCACACCTCCAACGACCGTGCCTGCCAGCCAGGACAGAGCGAAAGCAATGATCTGAACCGCGACAATGGTCGAGCCTACCGGCGTACCGGCAAGGATCGATACCAAAATACCTGTCAGCGAACACACGACCGACAGGATCGCCGCGCAGATCGTCACACTGCGGAAGCTCTTGAATACGCGCATAGCGGACAGCGCGGGAAAAATCACCAGTGCGGAGATCAGCAGCGAGCCGACAAGGTTCATCGCCAGCACAATGATGACAGCCGTAACAACAGCGATCAGCAGATTGTAAAGTCCTGCTTTCGTGCCGGTCGCTCTGGCAAAGTTCTCATCAAAGGTCACAGCGAAGATCTTGTTATAAAACAGGATAAACACTGCCGCCACCGATATCGACATCCCTGCGCAAAGCCACACCTCCGTCAGCGACAGAGTGAGGATGGAGGTGGAGCCGAACAGCGTACTGCACACATCGCCTGAAAGGTTGGATGAGGTGGAAAAGATGTTCATCAGCAGATATCCGACAGCCAGCGCCCCCACCGAGATCATGGCGATCGCGGCGTCGCCCCTGATCTTCGTATTCTGTCCGGTACGGAGAAGCAGCACAGCGCTGAGGATCGTAACGGCCATCACCAGCGGCATTTCGTTGGTGAGCTGCAGCACGGCGGCGATAGCCATTGCACCGAACGCCACATGGGAAAGCCCGTCGCCGATGAAGGAAAAGCGCTTCAGCACCAGCGTCACGCCCAACAGCGACGAACACAGGGCGATCAGCACGCCGACAACAAATGCATAACGGACAAACGGGTATGCCCAATAGCTGGCCAGTTTTTCCATAATTGCGGTCATTGTGTGCCACCGCCTTTCTCCGCGGCAAACAGCCGTCCCTGCGGGCTTCGGAGATACTCCGCCCTTGTTCCGAAGAAAACGGCGTCGCCGATATGCAGAATGTGGCTGGCGTATTTGACTGCTGCGGCAATGTCGTGGGAGATCATAATCACGGTGATACCGTCCTCCCGGTTGAGCTTTTCGATAAGCGCATACATCTCCGCCGTGACCTTGGGATCAAGCCCGGAGACCGGCTCGTCCAGAAGCAGCATTTTCCGTGTGGCGCACAGCGCACGGGCAAGCAGCACCCGCTGCTGCTGCCCGCCGGAAAGCTCCCGATAGCACCGCTTTGCAAGCTGCGCGATCTGCATCTTTTCCATAGCATCCGCCGCAAGCTGCTTTTCTTCTTTGTTGTAAAAGGGACGGCTGCCGCAGCGTCCCTGACACCCGGAGAGAACGATCTCTCTCACGGATGCCGGGAAGTCTTTTTGCACCTGCGTTTGCTGCGGCAGATAACCGATCTCATTTTTTCTCAGCCCGTCGAGCGTCAAAATCCTGCCGCGGACAGGCTGCTGCAAGCCGAGGATCGTTTTCATAAGGGTGCTCTTGCCGGAGCCGTTTTCTCCTACGATACAGAGGTAATCGCCGGAAAAGACCGCAAAACTGAGGTCTTGCAGAACAGCCTTTCCATCGTAGCCGACGCAGAGATCTTGACAAATGAGCTGAGCCATTATCCTGCCTCCTTAACCCAGTGCTTCCTTCAGCACGGAAAGGTTCCGCTCCATAACGGAGAGGTAGGTCGTACCGTTTGCCGCATCTTTGGAAGTGGTGGACTGCATGGAATCCATCGTCAGCACCTTTTGATTTTTCGCAGCTGTGTTCCGGACAATGGTTTCGGCAATCTTGTGCTGTACGCCCTCAATGGTCAGCACGCAGGGCAGGTTCAGCTCGTCCACCTTCCCGGCAAGGAACGAAATGGTCTCAAAGCTGGCTTCACTCTCGGCGGAGCAGCCCGCAAAGGCAGCATAGTAGCGCAAGCCGTAATCCTCCGCCAGATAGCGAAACGGGAAACGGTCGCCGAACAGGACGGTCTTACAGGCCGCAGCATCCACGGCAGCCTGATAGTCCGCGTCAAGAGCGGACAGCTTTTTGATATAAGCGGAAGCATTCGCAGCATAGGTATCCTTATTGTCGGGGTCGATCTGCTGCAGCACGGCGGAAATCGCGCTGCAAAGCGTTTGGGCGTTTTTCAGAGAGAGCCAGACATGCTCGTCGTACTCCGCTTCTTCCTCGTGGTCGTGTTCTTTTGCATCGTCATGCTCATCGGCATCTTCGTGATCATGGTCGTGGTCGTGTTCCTCTTCCTGCATACCCTCGACCACTTCTTCGGTTTTAACGCGCTCGCCAAGAGCTTCCAGCAGGTTGATGACCTTCATGTTCTTGTTGGCGGCATTTTTCAGAGCATCGTCCACCCAGTCATCCGACTCGCCGCCAACATAGATGAACAGGTCGCACTCGGAGATTTTGACGATATCATCCGCGGTGGGCTGATAGCTGTGCAGGTCAACGCCATTATCCAGCAGCATGGTCACTTCGGCGTTATCCGCCTTGTCACCGAGAATTTCTCTGACCCAATCGTATTCGGGGAAAATCGTGGTGACGACGCGCAGTCTCGTTTCATCCGAAGCCGCCGGCTCATTTTGCTTGCCGCAGCCTGCCAGCAGGCCAACGGTCATTATCAACGCAAGGCACAGGGGAATTATTCTTTTCATGGGTAAATAGACCTCCAGATCATAATAAGAACGTAAAAATGGGCGCAAAAATACAAGGGCAACGGCAGCGCCGCAAAAGCCTATCGAAAACAGATAGACTCCACCCTTGTAAAAATTCTTATATTTTAATCCGAAAGTTTGACCTTGAGCGATACCAGCGTAAAGGCGCGGGCAGCCTCCGTGCAGGAGGAAAGGATCCGGCACAGAATATATCGGATCGCCGCTGCGGCAGCTGCGGCGAAGCCGGCAAGTCCAATGCTCTTAAGCAGGTTTTCGCAGACATGGATCTGATGACAGATGGCGCAGTCTGCGCCGGTACAGTCATGGCCGGCTTCCGCTGCGATATAGGCAACAGAGGACAGCATAACAAATGCCAGCACCACGGCCAGCAAGCCCGTCATAAAACGAAATTTCTTTGTCATGGTCTGCCCTCCTTTGCGATTTTATAATTTTTTATACCTTCTCCTTACCGTTTTGTCAAGGTATTACTTCATCGAGAGCGCGAGCAGGCGCGCCGCGGCGCTCTCCTCGGCGCGGCACTCCGCGGCAAAGCGGCGCGCCGTTTCCGGCGCGAGCGGCAGGGCGTTTTCCTTCGCGCTCTCATAGAGCCGCACCCGCGCGCGAGCCAAAAGCACGATCTGCCGCAGCGCAGATAGAACGCCCGGCGCGGTGCCGGAGCGAAGCTGCGGCGCCCGCTCCCCTTCGCGGAGGAAGAACTCGGCGTGCAGCGCCCGCCGCCGCATTTCGCCGCGGCGCAGCGCTTCGCCGAAAGCATTCTGACACGCGCGGCTCGTGCGCATAAGATATCGCAGCCGTGCCGCGGCCTCCGCCTCAAGACGAATGGCCTCGCGCAGCGCGTCCGGTGGTTTTTTCTCCTCTGTCGGCGCAGCGGGCCCATATACGCGCGCCAATACGCGCTTCATGCGCTCGGTATCCATACGACCGCCTCCCCGGTACAGTCTATTCCGCTGCCGCGCTTCGGTTCCCGTCTTGCAATCCGCGCAAAACTATGCCATAATAAGAAATAATGTTATGTGTGGGAGGATGTGCTCATGCCGAGATTCTTTCTCTCCGGCGGAAGCTCGATCGCCGGGGGCACGGCGTTTATTCTGGGAGAGGACGCCGCGCACGCCAAGGTGCTGCGCCTTCGCGTCGGCGACACGATGATCGTGTGCGACGGCGGCAAAGACCACCACTGCACCGTTACGAAGATCACGTCCAACGAGGTCGAGGCCGAGATCTTTGAGGTCGTCCCCTGTCAGGGCGAGCCGAGCGTGCACACCGTCATTCTCGCGGGCCTTCCCAAGGGCAGCGACAAGACCGACTACATTCTCCAGAAATGCACCGAGGCAGGCGCGTCGGAGATCTATTTCTTTGCCTCCAGCCGGTGCGTGGCGCGCATCCAGGGCGACGCGGACAAAAAGATCGCCCGCTGGCAGCGCATCGCCGAGGAGGCCGCCAAGCAGTCCGGCCGCGGCGTGATCCCCACCGTCGGATTCCTGCCCGATCTCGCGGAGGCCTTCAACAAGGCGAATGCCACCGCGCTGCCCCTCTTTATGTACGAAACCGGCGAGCGCGAAACGCTGCGCGAGGCCGTGGAGAGCGCCGGAAATATCGCCTCCGCCGCCATTCTCACCGGTCCGGAGGGCGGCTTTGAGCCGTTCGAGGCGGAGCTTGCCCGCATTATGAAGCTGCACATCTGCTCGATGGGCCCGCGCATCTTCCGCTGCGAGACCGCGCCGGTCGCCGCGCTCTCGGCGCTTATGTACGCCACCGGCAATATGTAAAAAACTCCTTTCATTTTTCTGTATATTTCATCGAAACGCCCGCGAAAAAGCATTGCTTTTTCGCGGGCGTTCTGTTACAATACGTTCCATCGAGAACATTTGTTGTTAACTCAAGGACATTTGGCCAACCAGAGAAAGAAGGCGATGCCGTGAAAGTTGCGGTTTTGGGATACGGTACGGTCGGCGCGGGCGTTTATTCGATGCTGTCGGACGCCCCCGGCATGGAGGCAGGGCCGGTGCTCGTACGCCCCGGTAAGGCGGTCGAGAGCTTCATGGTGAGCGACGCCGCGCTCATTTTCGGCGATCCGACGGTCGACGCCGTAGTGGAAACGCTCGGCAGGCTCGACCCGGCATATTCCTATGGTATGCGCGCGCTCAAGGCCGGGAAGCACTTCATCACCGCGAACAAGGCGATGGTCGCGGCGCACGGTCTGGAGCTTGCGGCGCTCGCGCGGGAAAAGGGCGCGGCGTTTCTCTTCAGCGCGGCGTGCGGCGGCGGCGTGCCGTTTCTCCACAATCTCGCGCTCTCGGCGGAGACCGACCGCATTGAGGCCGTTTCCGGCATTTTGAACGGCACAACGAACTACATGCTCGACGCCATGCAGCGCCGCAGTCTTTCCTACGGCGACGCGCTCCGGAAAGCGCAGTCTCTCGGCTATGCCGAGTCCGACCCGACGGCGGACGTCTCCGGGCTGGACGCGCTGCGGAAAATGCAGCTCGCGTGCGCGGTCGCCTTCGGGGTGCTGCCGCAAAGCGGCATGCTCTGCGAGGGCATGGAGCACTTCACCGCCGCGGACGTGGAGGATATCCAAAGCCGCGGTCTCGTCTGCCGTCTTATGGCGCGCGGCAGCCGCGCCGGGGAGGGTGTTTCGGCGTATGTGGAGCCGGTGCTCTTCCCCCGTGCCGCGCCGGAGAGCTCGGTTTTCACGAATAACAACATGGCGCGCTATACCGGCAAACGCTGCGGCTCCATCGTGCTGATGGGGCAGGGCGCAGGCCGCTTCCCCACCGCTTCGGCGGTGCTGCGCGATCTTTCTGCGGCGCAGCAGGGCGCGCGCTCCATGTTCCCGGAAAACTGCCGCGCCGCGGAAGCCGATAACCGCGAAGCGGTGCATTCCTACTACATTCGCACCGGCGGCTTTGCCGCTGTCCGGCTTCCGCTCCGGTCGGTGCTCGCGCAGGGCGAAGTTGTCCGCGCCGTTACCGAGCCGATGAGCGCGGAGAAAATGCACGCGCTCGCGCAGAACATCCGCAAGGACGGAAACGATCTGTTCTTCGCGGCGCTGGAGGAAGAACTATGCTGAAAGTATGCAAATTCGGCGGCTCGTCCGTCGCAGGGGCGGAACAATTCCGCAAGGTGCGCGACATTGTCCTTTCGGACGATTCGCGCCGCGTCGTCGTCATCTCGGCCGCCGGAAAGCGCACGAGCGACGATCACAAGCTCACCGACCTTCTCTATCTCTGCCACGCGCACCTGACCTACGGCGTCTCGTGCGCCGACATTCTCGCCGCGATCCGCTCCCGGTTCGTCTCCATCCGCGACGAGCTGGGTCTTTCCTACCGCATGGAGGACGAGTTCGACGCTTACGCCGCGACGCTCTCGCGTGACACGAGCGTGGACGAGCTCGTCTCCCGCGGCGAATACTTCACCGCGCGGCTCATGGCCGAAACGCTCGGCTACGCCTTCGTGGACGCCGCCGACTGCGTGTTCTTCGGCTTTGACGGCCAGTTTGACCGCGCCCGCACCGACGCGGCCATCGCCGACGCGCTCGAAAAGAACGGGAAGATCGTCCTCCCCGGCTTCTACGGCCGCGTGCCGACCGGGAAGATCAAGGTGATGACGCGCGGCGGCAGCGACATCACCGGCGCGCTCGCCGCAGCCGCGGTGAACGCGGACGTATACGAAAACTGGACGGACGTTTCCGGCATATTGATGGCCGATCCGCGCATTGTGGAGAATCCCCGGCCCATTCCCCGCATCACCTACGCCGAGCTGCGCGAGATGGCGTTCATGGGCGCTTCGGTGCTGCACGAGGAATCCATTCTGCCGGTCAAGGAAAAAGGCATTTCCCTGAACATCCGCAACACGAACCGGCCGGACGAGCCCGGCACGTTCATCGTGGAGCACATCGAAAGCGAAAGCGAGCTCGAGCGTCCGATCACCGGCATTGCCGGGCGGCGCAACTTCACGATCCTCACGGTGCTCAAGCGCAACATGAACTCCTCCACGACGCTCTGCAACGCGCTGGAGATCCTCGACCGCTACCACGCAAGCGTGGAGCACATCACGCTCGGGCTGGACAGCTTCGCGCTCGTCGTTTCGTCCGCGGCGCTGGAAAATACGCTCTATGATGTGATCGCCGACATTCAGAAGACCTGCCGCCCGGACGATGTGCGCGTGCAGGACGGCATCGCGCTCGTCGCCGCCGTGGGCCGCAAAATGCCCGCCCGCCCCGGCACGTCCGGCAAGCTCTTCCAGGCGCTCGGCGAGCATGGGCTGAACATCCGCACCATCGCCCAGGGCGCGGACGAGCTTTCGATCATCGTGGGCGTGGAAAACTGTGATTTTGAAAAGGCGATCCGCGTATTGTATGACGGGTTCACCGGCTGACAGAAAGGAGATCCTCTTATGAAAAACTGCAATATCGCCATTCTCGGCGCGACCGGCGCGGTCGGCCGCGAAATGCTCAACGTACTGGAAGAATACGATATTCCCGTTTCGCGTCTCAAGCTCCTCTCGAGCGCGCGCAGCGCGGGGAGCAAAATTCCCTTCCGCGGGGAGGACCTCACCGTGGAAGAAGCGGCGGACGCCTCGTTCGAGGGCATGGACTTTGTCCTCGGCGCGGTAAAGAGCGGCATGTCCCGCGCGTTTGCCCCGGCCATCGTGAAAAGCGGCGCGGTATACATCGACAACAGCTCCGCCTTCCGCATGGATCCGGCCATCCCTCTTGTCGTGCCGGAGATCAACGGTGAGGACGCGAAGAGCAATTCCGGCATCATTGCCAATCCCAACTGCTCCACGATCATCACCGCGATGGCCGTCGGCGCGCTCAACCGCCTCTCGCCGATCGAGAGCATGGTCGCGTGCACGTATCAGGCCGTATCCGGCGCCGGACAAGGCGGACTTGAGGAACTCGAGCGCCAGATGGACGCGCTCGCCCGCGGCGAAAAGTGCGTGGCGAAGGTATTCCCCACGCAGATCGCGCTCAACGTCATCCCGTTCATCGGCAGCATGCTCGATAATCTCTATACCGACGAAGAAATGAAAATGCAGAACGAAGGGCGCAAGATCCTGCATCTCCCCGGGCTGCGCGTCACCTGCACCTGCGTGCGCGTTCCCGTTATGCGCTCGCACTCCATCGCCGTCACGGTGCGGACAAAGGAGAAGATCACCGTTGCCGAGGCCAATAAAGCCATCCGCGCTTTCCCCGGCTGCCGTCTGATCGAGGACTACGAGGGCCGGTGCTACCCCACCCCGCTCGACACAAGCGGGCAGGACCTCGTCTGGGTCGGCCGCGTGCGCGAGGATCTCACGCAGGAAAACGCTCTCACGCTCTGGTGCTGCGGCGATCAGATCCGCAAGGGCGCGGCGAGCAACGCCGTGCAGATCCTGAAATACCTTCTGTAATTCTTTCATTTATATGCAACCATCCGGCAGTCTTCCCTTGGGAAGGCTGCCGGATATTTTTTCGCTCGTTGCATACAAATGTGCACAAAGCGTTTGGATAATATTCCGTATTCGCCGTATATTATTTATAATAATACAATTATTCCGAATTTTTTCTCATTCTTTTGTTGACTCGCGTGGATAAGTATGCTAATATTCGCACCATCTTAAATAAAAATCCATCTCGCATCGGAGGCATACATCCATGAAAAAGAAACCATTTGTCAAAGTCCTTTCTCTCGCTCTCGCCGCTATTACGCTTTTCGTGCTCTGCGCCTGCGGCACAGCAGCGTCGTCTCCCGCCGCAGGGCCGGTATCGGACGCAGCCCCAACCGAAGCGAGCGCCGCATCCAACGGCGTTCTTGACGAGATCAAGGCCTCCGGCGAGCTGCATATCACCCTGTCCCCCGATTTTGCCCCAATGGAGTTTATCGATTCCTCCAAGGACGGGCAGGAGCAGTACGTCGGCTTTGACGTGACGCTCGCCAAGTACATCGCCGACTACATCGGCGTGGATCTTGTCATTGAGCCGATGAGCTTTGACGCCTGCCAGACTGCCGTTTACACCGGCTCCGTGCCGATGTCCATTTCCGGCTACTCCTGGACGGAGGAGCGCGGCGAGAACTACGAGATCTCCGATTACTACTACGCCGGCGATAACGAGACCGAGCAGGTCATCCTCATCAAAAAGACCGACGCCGACAAGTACACCTCCGCCGAGGACTTCTCCGGCGTGGATGTCGGCGCGCAGAACGCCTCGCTCCAGATGAATCTCCTCACCTCCCAGCTGCCCGACGCGAACCCCATCACCATCGGCGATCTCGGCGTGGGCGTGCTGGAGCTGCAGAACGGCAGCATCGAGGCGCTGGCCGTTGCGAAGGGCAACGCCGAAATGATCCTTGATTCCAACCCCGATCTTATGATCTGCTCCTGGGAATTTGAAGTTGCCGCCGAGTATGAAGCGAACGTCATTCTCATCACCAAAGGCGAGACCGCGCTGCTGAACGTTGTCAACGAAGCTCTCGCCAAGGCCTATGCCGACGGACTGTACGGCACATGGTACGAAGACGCCGTCGCGCTTGCCAAGTCGGAGAACGCCGCCGAAGTAAGCGTCGAAGACTGATTGCAAATAACAAGCCGCCCGCCGGGGGGGAAATCTCTCCGGCGGGCGGAGGGGAAGGATCCGTCCATGAGTTTCATAAAGTTTGAAAACATCGTCAAGCTGTTCACCAAATACTGGGAAAAGTTTCTGGTGACCGGCGTATCGTATACGCTGCTGCTCGCCGCGATCACGGTGGCGTTCGGCGCAGTGATCGCCTGCCTGCTCGCGGGAATGAAGCTTTCCAAGATCGCGCCGCTGCGGTGGCTTTCCACAGCTTACATCGAGATCATCCGCGGCACGCCGATGCTTCTGCAGCTCTATTTCTTTTACTTTGCCCTGCCCGCGCTCATCCCGGCGCTCAATAAGCAGAAATTTCTCTGCATCGCCATCGCGCTCGTCTGCAACAGCGCCGCCTACGTCTCCGAGGTCATCCGCTCGGGCATTCAGTCGGTAGACGCCGGGCAGAGCGAGGCGGCCATGAGTCTCGGCATGAATTCGTTCCAGCGCACCTGGTACATTCTCGTGCCGCAGGCGCTCAAAATGATCCTTCCCGCGCTCGGCAACGAGTTTATCATGATCGTGAAGGACACCTCGCTCGCGTCCACGTTCTTTATCGGCGATCTCATGACACAGTATCTCATCGTGCGCGGCGCAAGCTATCTGCCTCTGGAGCCGCTCGTGATCGTCGGTGTCATTTATTTTATTCTGACGTTCCTGCTCAGCAAACTGTTCGGATTCTTTGAAAGGAGGATGAGCCGTGCAGACCGGTGAAACGCTCATTGAGGTCAAAGACCTCTGCAAACACTTCCACGACGGCACGGTCAAAGCGCTCGACGGCGTGGATCTCACGATCCGCAAGGGCGACGTGATCGTCATCATCGGGCCCTCCGGCAGCGGCAAGTCTACGTTCCTGCGCTCGCTCAATCTGCTCGAAACGCCGACCTCCGGCAGCGTGATCGTGGAGGGGACGGACATTACAAAGAAGAAAAACGCGCAGGGAAAGAAGATCGATCTCGACGCTCACCGCCGGAAGATGGGCATGGTGTTCCAGCACTTCAATCTTTTCCCGCATAAAACGGTGCTCGAAAATCTGACCATCTCCCCCATTCTTGTAAAAAAAGCGGACAAGGCCGCGGCAAAGGCAAAGGCCGTGGAGCTTTTGGAGCGTGTCGGACTCGCCGACCGCGCCGACGCTTACCCCTCGCAGCTCTCCGGCGGGCAGAAGCAGCGCGTCGCCATCGTGCGCGCGCTCGCCATGGAGCCGGACGTGATGCTCTTTGACGAACCGACGAGCGCGCTTGACCCCGAAATGGTCGGTGAGGTGCTCGACGTTATGAAGCAGCTCGCCCGCGACGGCATGACGATGGTCGTCGTGACGCACGAAATGGGCTTTGCCCGCGAGGTCGGCAACCGCGTCGTATTCATGGACGATGGGCGCATCGTGGAGCAGGGCACGCCGGAAGACATTTTCCAGCACCCGCAAAGCGCCCGTTTACAGGATTTTCTTTCCAAGGTGTTGTGATATGAATGAAATCAAAAAAACCGCGCTGCACACGATCGACGCGCACGCAAATACTTTCACCGCGATCTCCGACGCGATCTGGGACGAGCCGGAGCTTTCGCTCAAGGAATTCAAGGCCGCCGCGCTCTATACGGACGCGCTGGAAAAGCTGGGCTTCACGGTGCAGAAGAACCTCTGCGGCATTGAAACGGCGTTTTCCGGCTCCTATGGCTCCGGCCGCCCGGTGATCGGCATCCTCGGCGAGTTTGACGCGCTCTCCGGCCTCTCGCAGCAAAGCGGCGCTGCCGAAGCGCAGAGCATCACCCCCGGCGGGAACGGTCACGGCTGCGGCCACAATCTGCTCGGCGCCGGTTCGCTCGCCGCCGCCGCGGCAGTAAAGGAGTATCTCGCCGCGAGCGGAAAGCCCGGCACCGTCGTTTTCTTCGGCTGCCCCGGCGAGGAAGGCGGCGCGGCCAAGGCGTATATGGCGCGCGAGGGGCTCTGGTACGGGCTCGACGCCGCGCTCACCTGGCACCCGTCCGACACGAACGAGGTATCCACCGGCACGAACAACTCGTGCATCCAGGTGCTCTATAAATTCCACGGCGTTGCCGCGCACGCCGCCGGAGACCCTCACAACGGGCGCAGCGCGCTCGACGCCGTGGAGCTTATGAACATCGGCGTGCAGTTTCTGCGCGAGCACATGACCGACGACTGCCGCATCCACTATGCCATCACGGACGCGGGCGGCGTGTCGCCGAACGTCGTGCAGGCGAACGCCTCGGTGCTCTACATGGTCCGCGCCAACAAGGTCGCCGATTCCGTAAAGCTCCAGAAGCGCGTGGACGCCATCGCCGAGGGCGCGGCGCTTATGACCGGGACAAGCTACGAGCGCGTATTCATCGACGGCACGGCGGAAACGCTGCCGAACTTCACGCTTGAAGCGCTGCTGCACGCCTCGTTCGCCGAAACCGGCGTGCCGCAGTATACGGCGGAGGAGCTTGCCTTTGCCTCGTCGCTCTGCCGGACGTTTCCGCCGCAGACGCGCGCTCCCGGCATCGGCGCAAAGTTTGACAGCGAAATCGCCAAAGAATCCCGTGCGCTTTCAGAGAATATGACCAAGCCCATGAACGACTTCCTCCTCCCTCTCTACTCCGGCGAGGGCTTTCTCCCCGGCAGCACGGACGTCGGCGACGTGAGCTGGCAGACGCCGACAGCGCAGGCGCTTATCGCCGCGTGGCCGGCGGGCGTGCCGGGCCATTCGTGGCAGGTCGTTGCCTGCGGGAAAACATCTCTTGCACACAAGGCGATCCTCTGCGCCGGAAAAACTCTGGCAACCGCCGCCATCGCGCTCATCGACGATCCCGCGCTGCTGCAAAAGGCCCGCGAGGAATACGCCGGGCGAGCCGGATCCGGCTACGTCTGCCCCATCGAGCCGGACGCCGTGCCGATCGCGATCTGATATCCCAAAGCATTTCCCGGCAAATGTCCGCCGGTTCTCTGTCCGCCGGACATTTGTTTTTATTCATTGTCAAAATCCACAGTATATTCATTTTTATTCGCGTTTCCCCGTTCACGATTCATAAATTTCATAATTTACTGAATTTTATTCGCAAACAGGCTTGACTTTGTGAGTGGCCGGTGTTAATATCCGTCCATACTAAATAATAATTCATTTGGAGGAAGAAACAATGAATACCGTTCCCAAGTACATGTCCACCGCCGTCACCGTCATTCAGTGCGCAACGATCGTCGCCCTGATCGCGATCTTCGCCCCGCTGTTCATGTAATGCACTGAAGGTCGTATAAAAAGGCCCCGCACACAAACCCCGTCTGCTTTCAAAGAGGCAGACGGGGTTTTTCAATGTTCTGATGAGTCAATAATTCGCCGCAAAACCGGCACAGCTCAGTTTTTGAGATGGATCAGCCCGCAGCGGTCAGTTCCTCCCAAGTGATAAAACTGCCGCACGCCGTGGTTTTTGATCCATGATTCAGCAAAATGGGCCGCTGTGCCGCATCGCCCAGCAGCGAGAAATCTCCAGTAACAGAATAGTTTCCGCCGGAAGAGTTTGCCCGAATCCGAATCGTGTCGTTATCTATATACTCCCATTTCATAGTGGAATACTTGGAATTGCTAAGGTTTTCAAATGAATCAAATACGATTCCCTCTCCATTCTCCCCAAAGACCATAAACTGATTTGCAATGACCCATATCCCGTTATCTTGTGCCAAAAGGTACTTTTCGACTTCCGCGCGGACCTCTGCGCCAGCAGCTTCGTAGTCATCCCGTCTCACATAGGGATATCTTTTCGTGTCGGTAACAAGTTCTGTTCGTCCCCCGAGCTCCAACCGCAGAGTAACATTTTCCTCCACGCCATCTTCCGAAACGATAATCGCCATGTTATTCTCATCTTCGCTCCGCGTGTAGGTGCAGGGAACATTGTCATGTGTCCCTTCTCCGGTACACTCGAAAACATAGATGTCACCGTCTGCGGAATTTATCCACTCATAGCTGAACGGTCGGTTACTGGCAGTAAAAGCCAGAAAATCGTATTTTTCTCTGGCGTCTCTCAAATCAGAGATATTCTCCACGCTCTCTTTTTCCTCATCGGAGAGTGCATCATACATTTTTTCCGCCTCTTCAATGGCTTCAAAACTAAGCAAAGATATTTTTCCCAAAGAAGAAATTGCCTCTTCCACGCTTTGAACCTGCCTGCTCTTCCCGCAACCGCATAAAGACACGCATAAAGCCAGTACTAAAATCGCAGATATTCTCTTTTTCATTCCATTTCTCCTCCTTAAAATAGAGACCGATATTGGTCATTATTGCTATACCACAAATTCGGTTATCATGTCAAGAGGTAAGGGAGGGACTTGGCATGATTTCGTATGATAAATTGTGGAATACCATGAAGAAACGCAAGATTTCACAATATGCGCTCAAGAAAAAATACGGCATCAGCCCCGGACAGATTACCCGCCTAAAGCGGAACGAAAGTGTCAGCACGCACACAATAGAAATGTTCTGCAAAATACTTTCCTGTGATATCAGCGATATAATGCAGTATATACCGGATGAAACGGACGAGAAATAAGGCCCTATTTTTGTTTTGATAAGACTAGAACGCAACCCTCCAAAGCAGCATTCTCCGGGGGGCTGCGCCATATGTGTTGCCACAGGGAGCTTTTCTTAACAGAAAAACGCTGTGCGAACTTTCGTTCGCACAGCGTTTTCTTTTCTATCGGTTTACCGGCAGACGAGCTCGTCGTTTTCGACGTCCACCGTGAGCGTGCTGCCCGCGGCGATGTCGCCGGAGAGGATGGCTCTCGCCAGCAGCGTTTCCACGCTGCTCTGGAGATACCGGCGCAGCGGACGCGCGCCGTAGAGCGGATCGTAGCCGCGCTCGATGATAAGCTCCTTCGCCTTGTCGGTGATGCAGAGCTTGAGCGAGCGGTCGGCCAGGCGCTTCTTGAGCCCTTCGACCATGATATCGATGATGCCGGTGAGGTTGTCCTTCGTGAGCGGCTTGAAGAGGATCGTCTCATCGAGACGGTTCAAAAACTCCGGCCGGAACGCGCGGTGCAGCTCGGCCATCACGGCTTCCTTCGCGGAATCGGTGATGTTGCCCTCCATATCGATGCCTTCGAGCAGATACTGGCTGCCGAGGTTCGAGGTGAGGATGATGATCGTGTTCTTGAAGTCTACGGTCCGGCCCTGCGAATCGGTGATGCGGCCGTCGTCGAGAATTTGCAGCAGGATGTTGAAGACGTCCGGGTGCGCCTTTTCGACCTCGTCGAACAGCACGACACTGTACGGCTTGCGGCGCACGGCCTCAGTGAGCTGGCCGCCCTCGTCATAGCCGACGTATCCCGGAGGGGCGCCAATGAGACGCGAGACGGAGAATTTCTCCATGTACTCGGTCATGTCGATGCGTACGAGGTTATGCTCATCATCGAACAGGCAGTCGGCGAGAGACTTGGCAAGCTCCGTCTTGCCGACGCCTGTGGGACCGAGGAAGAGGAAGCTGCCGATCGGGCGGTTCGGGTCTGCGATGCCTGCACGCGAGCGCTGGATGGCCTCGGTGACGAGACGCACGGCCTCGTCCTGACCGACGACGCGCTTGTGAATGATCTCGTCGAGGCGCAGCAGCTTTTCGCGTTCACCCTCCATCAGACGGCTGACGGGGATGCCCGTCCACTTGCCGACGATGTCGGCGATCTCGTTTTCGGTTACGGTGTCGTGCACCATGGAGTTGTCGCCCGTGTGCTTTTCGGCCGCGGCCTCGGCGTCCTTGAGCTGCTTTTCGAGGGCGGGGAGGTCAGAGTATTTGAGCTTTGCGGCCTTTTCGTACTCGAGGTTCGCCTGCGCGCGCTCGATCTCGCCGTGCATCTGCTCGATCTGGCTCTTGAGCTGCTTCACGCTGTCCACGCCGCTCTTTTCCGCCTCCCAGCGGGACTTCATGGCGTTGAACTGTTCCTTTTCATCGGCAAGCTCTTTCTTGAGCTCCTCGAGACGGTCGCGGGAGAGCTGGTCGTCCTCTTTCTTGAGGGCCATCTCTTCGATCTCCTGCTGCATGATCTTGCGGCGCAGATCGTCGAGCTCTGCGGGCATCGAGTCGATCTCCGTGCGGATCATCGCGCAGGCCTCATCGACGAGGTCGATGGCCTTGTCGGGCAGGAAACGGTCGGCGATATAGCGGTCGGAGAGCGTCGCGGCGGCGACAAGCGCGTTGTCGTGGATGCGAACGCCGTGATAGATCTCATAGCGCTCCTTCAGGCCGCGCAGGATGGAAATGGTGTCCTCGACCGTCGGCTCGTTGACCATGACGGGCTGGAAGCGGCGCTCGAGGGCGGCGTCCTTTTCGATATACTGGCGGTACTCGTCGAGCGTGGTCGCGCCGATGCAGTGCAGCTCGCCGCGGGCGAGCAGGGGCTTCAAAAGATTGCCCGCGTCCATGCTGCCCTCGGTCTTGCCCGCGCCGACGATGGTGTGCAGCTCGTCGA
>OGYE01000463.1_pt1 | contig 25791 bp, 27 predicted proteins | sample 1576471 | NCBI WGS metagenome assembly OGYE01 (sample SAMEA3541532, study PRJEB24748) | human gut metagenome | biome: human gut; feature: human-associated habitat; material: faeces | place: China | collected 2012
CACTTTTTTGGGCTGCGCCCAGCAGGGGCATGGTGGCCAGAATGCCGTGGCTACCGCTGCCGGTCAGGCTCATGGCCGGGGCCGAGTGCCTTACGGCATTTTACAGGAGGTGCGACAAATGAAAAGGGTTATCACAATAGGACGCGAGTTTGGGAGCGGCGGTCGTGAGATCGGCCGCAGAATTGCAGAGAAGCTGCAGATCGCCTATTACGATCAGGAGATTGTAACCGAGATTGCCAAGCGCACAAAGCTCTCCGAGGAATATGTGGAACGCATCACCGAAGACCGCCCGTATATATCTTATCCCATTCATGCCGGCATGAGTTTTCATACAGCATATTATGCTTATACTGAGATTGATAGGAGTCTTACGGTGTTTGCCGAGCAGCACAATATGATTAAAGAGCTGGCAGAGAGATCCGATTGTGTTATCGTCGGGCGATGTGCCGATTATATTTTGAAGGAAAAAGATCCGTTCCGTATTTTCGTCTACGCGGATGCAGAAAGCAAACTGAAACGCTGCAGGGAACGAAGTCCGGAGGATGAAATTTTATCCGATTCCAAAATACAAAGGAATATTCGTTCTATAGATAAAGGACGGGCAAGATATTACAACTATTTCAGCCGACAAAAATGGGGGGCGCATGAAAACTACGATCTGCTTATCAACACATCAGGTAAAGATGTCAAGCAGGTTTCTGAAGCGGTTGCCGATTATCTGAAGAGATATCTGTTTGAATGACGGATAATTCAGCCGCGCGGGGTGAAATTATGCAGAATAATTGGGAATCAAAACGGGATTGGATACTGTTCCGTGAAAGAATCGCAGGATGGCAGGAAGCATATATCGGGAGGCTGAACCGGGAATACATTGAGCTGCTCAGCCGTGACGGCCCGGAAGCGGAAAAGTTTTGGGAACTGTATAGACGCATATGCCGGGATAAACGCTGCACCGGAGTGCAGGCGGAAATGCGCAACTCGGAGATTCTCGCTAACCTTTGCCGCCTGGTCAATGAAGGGGCAATCGGTTATGACGATCTTGACGGATTCAGTGAAGAATTGCGTGAAGATGTGATTCGGATCACATCATACAATGCACATGAATTAGAATAATTCGGAGGGAATTGTGATGAAAACAAAATGATGGATGTCTGTTATTTTATGTCTGTCTGTTCTTGCCAGGGGTGATGAGCCTTTCCGGCTGCGGGACAAATAAGGCATATATCGCCGTGGACGAAAAAGGTACAAAAGCCAGTGCGGCGATCGCTGTGGAAACGGTATATACCGCCCTTGAGGAGGGTGTTTATAGAGCGACGACCGTCCGTTTGTCTATGCCGTTATAGACGACGCAGCCGGGCTGCCGGTTTATCGGCACAGTCACAGATATCGGGAAGTAATTACAGTTAACGGTTTGCTGAAAACAGGGGAGTGTGAAAGAAGTGAAACGAAAAGTAATCACAGTGATTTTTACGGTTCTGTTGCTCAGTACCGTATTTATTCAGTCGACTCATGCCAACTCCGCTCAGCGTCACTGGAGCGGAACAGACAGCACCGGCTCACTCATAAAAGACAAGAATTGCCCGCTCGTGGTGGATAGGGAGGTTTTAACCTTTGATGTGCAGGAGCTTCCGAAAAATTATTATAGCAGCGCCGAAGAATTCCTCGCTTATACCGGGAAGGTCACGGCTGAGTACACCTTCCGCAACCCCGCCGACTATACGGTGACCGCCACGCTTGTCTTTCCGTTCGGCAATCTGCCCCATTACGGGGAATATATCTACGATTCCCCGACCGATAAGTATACCGTCGCTTCGGATACCGAAAAATACGGTGTTAAGGTCAACGGCAAGCTGATCGAGGCTACCGTGCGTCATACGCTGAAGGACAGAGGAACACCGTTCTCTTTAGATGAGGATATGCCGAAGCTGATAAACGGATATATTGCGGACAGCTTTTTCCGTCCCGATCTCCCTGTGTGGGTACGGAAATATTCCGTTGAAGGCATCGATCCCGAAAACCAAGCCGCAACCGCCGCTTTTGTTCTGCGTGAGGATCCGACAAAAACACGGGTGCTGTGGGAGGAAAAGAGCGGCATAGCTACGCTGAAAGACGGTTTCCGAATATCCGGCTGGACAAAACCCGGTGACACACTTACCGTATATATTTTCGGCGAGCCTCCGAAGGACGGTATCGTCTGGTCACTTTATGAAAACGGCGCGTGTAAAAAGAAAATTGACGGCAATATTACATTGAAATATTCGGAACAGATGACCTTCCGGGATTTTGCTTTCAGAGAATACGACAATAGCTCCGGCATATCGGAGAGTGATTGGTATAATGCGCAGGTCGCATTTCTGAACGCCGGCACCGAAGAATGGCGGCGGGGCGGAATTTACACCGAAAAATCCGCCTTTTCACTAATGCGGTGGTATGAATATACCCTGACGCTGGAGCCGGGACAGACTTTGACAAACACGGTAATAGCCCCGCTGTATCCGGCAATTGATGCGGGCTACACGCCGAGTATTTATACCTACACCTATCTGCTCTCTCCCGCAAAAACATGGGCGCAGTTCGGAGATCTGAAAATCGTGGTAAACACACCGTATTACATGACCGAAAACAATCAAGGCGGCTTTTTAAGGACGGAAAAGGGGTATGAGCTGACCCTGCCGGGTCTGCCGGAGAAGGAGTTGACCTTCACATTGTCGGAATCAGAGCATCCCCGGCCTCCAAAGCTATCGATTCCGTTCCATCCGGTCTTCCTGTTTGCCGGCTTTGTGCTGATCGGCGGAGGTGTGATTGCCGTTGTGCTGATTATTAAAAGGAAAAAGAGCCATGGGAAAGAGCAGTCCTGAAAAAAGCGACGCAAGCCCGCTTTGCTGCAGGGCTCTGTTGCGGGGGCGTCCGTTGCACTATCTGCTGACGGCGGTTTTCGGAATACTCGGAGGCCTTTTGGTGGCATTCTTCTCTGAATTTCCGTCTGACGGGCTGTGGGCGGCGGCATATTGGAGCACTTCCGTTTACGGCTTCTGGATATTCACGACCTCGCTTCTTGTGCTGTGGAGCGAGAAGAGACATGTCGCCTGCATCGGTTCGGGGCTGTATATCTTTTTTATGTTCCTTGATCTGATAGAAAAACGATAGGAGGCGTTTTGGACGGCGCGGTATTTCGCTAGGAACCGTTAGATTCCAAAACTGATGTTCCATCCCTATAGATTCGAACGAAGCATACTCATTCAACCTGGAAAACGGCAAATATGTTTACCGTATTATCGCCGAATGGTATAGCGGCAACCGTGTGGAATACGGTTTTGCCTGACAACTGACAAAACTTCAATTTTGTTCGTATAAATTTGAATATGACACCGGTGCGACTGTATCGATGCCAAAGCTGTAAAGAAAATGACAGAAAAACAACAGGCGCACAGACCCGGAACAAAAGGGAGCTGTGCGCCTGCTTTAATATTTATCATACCGACTACCCGTCTAATGTGATGAAAGGAATAACCGATATGACCTATACGAAAAAAACAACGGAAAATCTGCGGCGGCTTGCTGCACTGTCTGATGAGAGAAACGGCATTACGCCGGATATGTATACCGAACACGCCGTGTTCAGGGGGCTCAGAGATATGAGCGGCAACGGCGTTGTGACCGGTCTTACCGAAATATCCACTATTAAAGCAAAGGAAAAAGCTCCGGACGGCAGCGTTCATCCCTGCCCCGGGCAGCTTTACTACCGCGGATATAACATCTGTGATTTGGTGGGCGGATTTTCCTCAGAAAACCGCTTCGGCTTTGAGGAAACCGCCTATCTGCTGCTGTTTTCCTCATTACCGGACAAAAAGGAACTGCAGCGGTTTGAAAAAATGCTTGCCGAATTTCGCAGCCTGCCTAAATCCTTTGTGAGAGATATGATTATGAAAGCACCGGGGCGGGATGTGATGAACATTCTTTCCCGCTGTGTACTGGCACTCTACACCTATGACGATGACCCGGACAATATTTCCACCGAAAATGTACTGCGGCAGTGTCTGCATCTGATAGCGGCATTCCCGATGCTGGCGGTATACAGCTATCAGTCCTATCAGCATTTTCACTGCGGACAGAGTCTGGTAATTCACCGACCGGAAAAAGGGCTGTCCACGGCGGAAAATACCCTGCGGATGCTACGCATCACCGGCGAATATTCACCGCTTGAAGCAAAGCTGCTCGACCTTGCTCTGGTGCTGCACGCCGAGCACGGCGGCGGCAACAATTCTACCTTCACCACGCATGTCGTGACCTCCTCCGGCACCGATACCTATTCCGCCATTGCGGCGGCGCTCGGTTCGCTGAAGGGACCGCGTCACGGCGGTGCTAACATCAAGGTTGTGAGGATGTTCGAAGATATGAAAAACAGCATTAATACCAAAGACGAGGACGCCGTTGCAGGCTATCTGACGGCACTGTTAAACAGGGAAGCCTTCGATAAAGCAGGTCTTATTTACGGTATCGGACATGCCGTTTACTCCGAGTCCGACCCGAGAGCCGGGCTTCTGATGGACTGTGCTGCGTCCCTTGCTGCAGAAAAGGGATATGAAGAGGAATATGCCCTTTATTCGCTGGTGGCGAGGCTTGCTCCGGAGATCATTGCAAAGAAGCGGAAGATGTACAAGGGAGTCAGTGCGAATGTGGATTTCTATTCGGGACTTATATATCGGATGCTGGATCTGCCATGCGAACTGTATACGCCGATCTTTGCAATGGCGCGCATTGCCGGCTGGAGCGCCCACCGTCTGGAGGAACTGCAGAATGCCGGAAAGATCATTCGCCCGGCATATATCGGCGTGAAGCCTGTTCAGGAATATGTGCCTATTGAAAATAGGTGATAAAATCAAAAAATTACGCCCTCGGAAACCGGACATTACGGAATCCGAAGACGTTTATCTTGTTTTGGCTTAATCGGCTTTTTCAGCCGCTTTGATTCTGCGGTACATATCCTGCATCTGTCGATCGATTTCCGCTATTTTTCCGGCGCAGTCGAACATTTCCTCGTTGATTCCCTCAGGCAGCTTGGTCTTATCCACCTTATACCGGATGTCGTGCTCAAGGCTTGCCCAGAAATCCATGGCAATCGTGCGAATCTGGATCTCCGCTACCACATACTCCGTTCTGTCAGAAAGATATACCGGGATACGGGTGTCGAGATGCAGGGAACGGTAGCCGTTGTAGTTCGGCTCCCTGATATAGTCCTGCTTTTTGAGAATCTCCACATCCTTCTGCCGTTCAAAAATTTCGGCTACACGGTATACATCATCTATATAGTTGCAGACAACGCGCACACCGGCAATATCGTTGATATTTTCTTTAGCGGTGGCAATGGTAAAAGGAATACCTTTCTTTGCAAGCTTTGCCATAATGCTCTGCGCAGATTTTACCCGGCTTTCAATATGATGAATGGGGCTGCGTGAATATTGTATGTTGAATTCGCTGTTCAGCACTTCAAATTTCAGTGCCAGCTGTTTTACGGCTGACTCATATAGGTTTCGCATGACAAGAAATTCCTGTGCACTCTCAAAGGGGCTGGTTTGTGTTTTATCCATTATTAAGAACCGTCCGATCTGTATTACTTTATCCTAAAAACAGAACCTACAGTACCTCGGTGCTGTAAGTCCTGTTTTCGGTTTACTTCTTCAGAGCATCCTTAAATGCCTTGCCGGCCTTGAAAGCCGGAACGGTAGAAGCCGGGATGTTGATCGTGGCACCGGTAGCGGGATTGTGTCCTGTGCGGGCAGGTCTCTTACGCGATTCAAATGTACCAAAGCCGGTGAACCGGACAGAGTCACCTTTCACGACAGCGTCGGTAATCGCAGCAAGCAGCGAGTCGATAACTGCGGCGGTATCCTTTTTAGATACACCTGCGCTTGCGGAAACCGCATCAACGATTTCTTTTTTGGTCATTTTCCGTGATCTCCTTTCTCGAATTGCTTTTCTGCTTAACCGATCTTGCCGGATAAGCAAGTACATTATACCATATATTTGTGACTTTTTCTACTGTTTTTGTTTTAATAGCCCTTTGGGGAGGGAGAAAGCACGGTTTTTTGAAGAAAAAACGATAAGATATTTCTTGCACAAAAAAAGTCCGACGGTACTGTTCCGTCGGATTCCCCACAACACTATTATTATATCATACAAGAAGCCGATTGGTCAATACATACAAAACGAAAAGGCAAAGTTCGTATATAAGCATAAAACCGAATGCCGGAATTCGTATATCCTGCCGATTGTTTTTTTGAGAAAAATATGCTATTCTATAGTTGAAAAGAGGAAGAGGTGATTCCAATGACCTAAGTACTCGCTCCCTTGTATATAAGCAGGGAGAAAACCCCCGGCACCGAAAGACGACATAACGCCTGATAGGTCAAGCCGCTTTAGTAGGCAAGTCCATCGCACTGCGGTGTTTATATATAGGAGAGGCGTAGATTTGGCGGACACAGCAAGGTGCCACCAAACAAGGAAAGAGAGGTACAAGAAAAGATGTTAGATATCAAGAGTGAGGGATAGCCCTTGATTGCTGAGACGTAAGGCAATCAAGGGCTATCTTTTTTGCTGTATTAAAACGGTGAGTTATAACGGAAGAAACCTGAACTGAAAGAATTCATATCGGATTTGTTCCGTTATTTTTGCTGTTCGAGATATGTGCAGGCGGAAACTGCGGCAACTGTGCCGTCGGAAACAGCAGTCGTGAGTTGACGAACACTTTTTATGCGGCAGTCTCCGGCGGCAAACAATCCGGGTGTTTCGGGGACTGCCATTTTTTCATCAGTAAACACATAGCCGTTTTCGTCAAGCGCATCAAGACCGATGAGCACTTGTGTGTCCGGCAGTCTGCCGAGGGCAGCGAACAGCCCGGATACCGGCAGCGTTTCGTTTTTTACGCTTTCGCTTTTCAGTTTTAAGCCTGTTAATTGTCCGTTTTCCTGTATCAACTCCGAAACGGTCGTGTCGGTCAAAAGAGATATGTTTTTGCGCTGTTTCACTCTATCAACAAGAATCTGCTCGGCACGGAAGCTGCTTCTCCGATGAATCAGTGTTACATGATGGCATCGTTCACTCAACAGCAATGCATCATCAAAGGCAGAATTTCCTCCTCCGACTACGGTCACATCCTGGTCTTTAAAAAAGCTGCCATCGCACAGTGCACAATAGCTGATGCCGTGACCGACAAGCTCTGCTTCTCCGGGCAATCCGAGTGTTCTCGGCTGCGCACCGCAGGCGTAGATAACGGCTTTGGCATAGCATTCGCAGTCGTCTGTATCCAGCCGAAAAATTCCCGAAGTTTCTTTTACTATCTTTTGTACATCCGTAAGGCTTATCACGGCACCTGCCGCCTCTGCCTGTGCCGCCATACTGTCGCCGAGCTGCAGGCCGGATACCCTTCCGGTGCCTGGGTAGTTTTCTACCTGCGGCGCGCGTGTTATCTGCCCTCCGATGCATTCCCGTTCATACACCGTCACGGACTTTCCGGTTCTTGCGGCATACAGGGCGGCGGTAAGACCCGCAGGTCCTCCGCCGATCACCGCTATGTCGGTCATAACGACAACTCCTTGAGCAAAGCTTTGATTTGCGCTACGCCGGTGTATAACACGGTTTTATTTCCCGATTGAACAGCAAGAATGGGCGCCTGCCTGAGTCCCAGAGCCGTTGCCTCCTCAATATATTCATCTACATCCCGTTCCGTATAACAAAGTCCGGATTTCTCCAAAAGCGGCTTGACAGCACGGCAATTCGGACAGGTGGCTGTGGTATACAGAATATATCCGTCTGCATCGCAAACCGACGAATCCTGATAATCCGACAGACGCTCGCGCATATGATTGAGAACACGGACGGCAAATTCCTGCGTCTCTTCATGGGTCAGATCCTTGCGCAGCCAAGCGGCGTTCAGCCCGGCCTCGTTCATACCGAGGAGTCCGATGGTCGAGAAGTGATTGTCAAAGCTGCCGAGATACCGTTTAGTATACGGATAAAGTCCTTCTTCCATCAGCTTGCCGACTGTCGTGCGTTTGATTTTCAGACTGCGCGCGGCAATATCCATCATCCGGTCAAGACGGGCAAAGAACTCTCCCTCGTCTGCCGAGAGATAGGCGATGCGCGGCATATTGACGGTAACGACGCCGATGGAGCCGGTGGATTCGCCGCTGCCGAAAAAGCCGCCGGACTTTTTGCGTAGCTCGCGCAAATCAAGCCGCAGACGGCAGCACATACTGCGCACATCGGACGGCTCCATATCCGAATTGATGTAGTTGGAAAAATAGGGCGTGCCGAATTTCGCCGTCATCTCAAATAACAGACGGTTGTTTTCGGTTTCGCTCCAATCAAAATCCTTGGTGATGGAATAGGTGGGGATGGGATACTGGAAGCCGCGGCCGTTGGCGTCGCCCTCGATCATAACCTCGATAAAGGCGCGGTTGATCATATCCATCTCAGCCTTGCAGTCACCGTAGGTGAAGTCCATCGGCTTGCCGCCGACGATGCAGGGCTGATCGGCAAGGTCCGCCGGCACGGTCCAGTCAAGAGTAATATTGGTGAAGGGTGCCTGCGTGCCCCAGCGGCTGGGCGTATTGACACCGTATACAAAGCTTTCGATACAATGCTTAACTTCGTTATAGGTCAGTTTGTCCGTGCGGACAAAGGGAGCGAGATAGGTGTCAAAGCTCGAAAACGCCTGTGCACCTGCCCATTCATTTTGCATAATGCCGAGGAAGTTGACCATTTGATTGCACAGCGTCGCCAAATGCTTAACCGGTACGGAGGTGATTTTGCCGGGAATACCGCCGAGTCCCTCCTGGATGAGCTGCTTAAGACTCCAGCCGGCACAGTAACCGGTTAGCATGGAGAGATCATGCAGATGCAGATCGGCGTTGCGGTGCGCGTCGGCGATTTCTTCATCGTAGATTTCACTGAGCCAGTAGTTTGCGGTGATGGCTCCGGAATTGGAGAGAATCAGTCCGCCCACAGAATAGGTGACGGTAGAGTTTTCTTTTACTCGCCAGTCGGAAACCTTCAGATAGCCGTCCACAAGCCCCTTGTAGTCCAATATGGTGGAACTCATATTACGGAGCTTTTCGCGGTTTTTGCGGTACAGGATATATGCCTTGGCAACCTTGTCGTACCCGGCTCTCTGCAGCGTTTTTTCAACGCTGTCCTGAATGGATTCGACATCGATCGTATCATCCTTCACCTTAGGAGCAAAATCCGCCGTCACCTGAAGGGACAGCAGGTTGATCACATCGGGACTGTAAGGAATACCGGTTGCATCAAACGCCTTGGTAATGGCGTGAGATATACGGGTCAAATTAAACTCGGCACTTCTGCCTGATGACTGTGTACATAGCTATTCTCCTCTGTTTATTGTATTGTTTTATCGTTCACACACCACGCAGCTCTGCGGCGGGTATATACGGTTTTACGGCACTCAGCAATGCCTCAAGCTCCGGCTTTGCCATAGCTGATATCCCACTGCCGAGCAGATTACCGGAATCGACAAACGGCTGGATATAATACTGTTTTGCATTTCGAAGCCATTGCCCGATTTCCTCCATGCATTTTGGCGAATGAAAGGGATGGCAAACCGTTGTACGGAACTCATAGTCGATATTGCTGTTTTTCAGCAGTGCAGCACTTTTTTTAACCTGTTCAATTACATCTGCACCGCAGATTTCTGCATACCGTGAGGGAGCGTTCTTGATATCGATTGCCACATAATCAAGCAGCTCTTCGCGCAGAAGATGTTCAAGCATTTCAGGGAGGGTACCGTTGCTGTCCAGCTTAACAAGAAAACCCATCTCCCTGATACGGCGAATCAGATCGGGCAGGCTTGGGTATAGCGTCGGCTCGCCGCCGGTGATGCAAACACCGTCCAGCTTACCCTTTCGGGAAAAAAGGAACTCAAACAGCTCATTTTCCGAAACGGGTTTTCAGTTATTTCGCGGCAAAACAAGCTCGGGATTATGGCAGTAAGGGCAGCGGAGATTGCAGCCCGTCAGAAAAACCGTACAGGCGACTTTACCCGGAAAATCCAGTAATGTCACCTTCTGCAAGCTGCCGATCATTTCATCACCTCCGATTTAAGAGTCTTGTACTATCAGTATACATGATGCAGTTGCAAAAGTCAATGAGAAAATCAATATATAGTAGATTTGCGAGAGCAAAATGACTAAATATGGTGCTTTTGCTATATTAACAGAGCGCTTTTGCATCGAGCCTTCAGCGAAAAGATGTTGCCCGATAGTTCGTTTCCTTATATGATTAAGCTCGACGAAGCAGGAGGGCTTGCCGTCGTCTCGTCTCTTTTTGTATGCCGATATGAGCGGAGATACGCTGCAGGCGAAAGAAGCTTTCCTCGAAAAGCGGAAGTATTAAGACGAAGCGCGGTGATGTGTTTTAACCAATTATATCAGCAAAAACCATATATAAGGAAAATGATTAAGACAGAATTTGTAACGAAAAAGCAGTGCCCCTACCGGATTGCACTGCTTTTTGCTGCCTTATGTGTTTAAGCTATTCCTGTTTTTCAAAGCATGAATGACTTCGCTTGAAGTTTTTGGTGTTTCTGACGGGGCTTGCTCACAGATGGTTGTATCACGCATCTGCTGTTTTCTTTTGCAGGGAGTATAAGCCCAAAAAGCAGAGTGCAGAGAAGGCGATGCCGCAAAGAATATATGTCCCGTTAAAGAACAGCAGGTTGACTGCGTACCGCATGGGCATCCGTGTAAAGAGTACCGCATACGGTTCGACCCTTCCGATTGCCTCCATGACCGCTGTGACACGGAATGGACTAACCCCGCACAGATACGCGCCGAGGAAATACAGCGTCAGCTTCTCGGCAACGGCAGGAAGCAGGAGTCCGAGTAAATAAAACCACGGTTTTTGCTTTTTGCAACACTTCCGTAAATACAGCGCACCGAAGATAAAAGGAAGCAACACAAGGCAGGTTCCCTGAGCAGTCAGGTGCAGCTGCAACCCGAATATAAGAAAGACCATACGGATCAAAAGGTATCCGCCGAGAATGGTCAGCCAGCAGATCATAAGAGAAATCCATTTATTCTGCCGGCGTGCGGTTTTTTCGCAGTTATACATATTCTTTCACCTCTTTTTTACAGATTTTCGTTTTTAAGCGCATCAATGGGATTGTCCTTTTTTACCTTGCTCATTGAATACATCATGGTGGCGAATACGACAAGAAACACGCTCATCACGGCGATGCCGATGGCTGCCCACGGCAGATGGAAGGAGGTTTCATAAGCCTGATTTATCGAGCGGTACATGAGGTATGTGATTCCGCAGGATACCGGCAAGCCGAGAAGCAGCGCCTTGGAGCCGTACAGCAGGCACTCGTAGTTCATCATCCTGTGAAAGCCCTTCTGCGTCATGCCCACCGATTTTAGCATGGCAAACTCCCGGCGGCGCAGGCTGATACTCGTGGAGATCGTATTGAACACATTGGCCGCGGCAATCAGGGAGATCAGCACAATGAAGCCGTAGGCAAACACCCGGATGATGGTCACAACATTCCGGTTCGTTTCGGCGTTTGCGGCGTAGTCAAAGAGCTGCCGGCTGCTGAGACCGTTTTCCGTCAGCACGGTCGCCAGATTTTCAAAGCTCGCGTTGTGATTGCTCGAGGTAAGGAAATACTCTGTATTGCGGAATTGATTCAGTGCCGCCTCGGGAATCACGCTCTCCAGCATGCTGTAGGGATAGATCATATTGATGGCCACCGGCATGCTGCGGCTGACAAAAAACGGGGCCTCCTCGATGGTTTTTTCGGACCGCAGCGTGTATTTTGCAAAGGACTCCTCGTAGGGCAGCTCGATGATGTCGTTCTCATTGTCTCTGTTTTGATAGAGGACGACCTTATTGCCGTTCTCATCGATCCGGCTGTCTTTTCTGTAATATCCGTCGATTTCTACATAGTAAAGGCCCTCGATCACGCACCCATCGCCCTGGAGCGTGTCCAGCGTGACATACTTCTCAAGCCGACGGTCAAACTCAATGTTGCGGTCAAGCGCGATGCCCAGGGGTTTGTCCCGGTCATAGTAATCCGCTTCCTTCAGGTTGTACTTTTCCAGTAACCTGTTGAACTCGGCGTCCGCAACAAAGTACAGATAACCGGAGATACCGAGTTCCTTCGGCGCTGCGTCCTCACGTTCCATGCCGAAGTCGGCAAAACGGCCGGCAAACATTGCCGTGACATATTCGCGGGAGATATCGCCCTGCAAAAACTGTTTCTTGGTATAGGTACCGCCGGTAACATTCTGCTCGGAGAAAAGCAGTTCCAGAAGCGCATCGGGCGTCATGGCGGCGGAAGCGTCCGACTCTGCCGCATAGATCAGGTCGAATTGATCGGAGGCCAACCCTCCCTCAGCGGATTCCATCATGTAGTCGGTGAACGCCGCCGCAGAAACAAAGAGGACGATGCTCATAAAGAGGCTGACAACGGTGGTTCTGTATTTTTTCCGGTTGCGCTTATAGTGCTTGCCGGCAAGGACGCCGGGAAGTCCGAACAGCTTGTAGGCGAGCTTCGAGGTTCGGACGGGTCTGCCGCTAACCTTGATGTCCATGCTCTGGCGGATCGCCTCCACGGCGGAAACTCCGGTTGCCCTTTTGGACGGTATCCATGCCGAGATCAGAACCGTGACAAGTGCAATGACTGCAGCAATGACGACAGCCTGCCACGACACGCAAATTCGCATGGGAATGTCCGCACGGACGATGGATGAGAATTTATCTCCGATCAGGAGAAGCGTTATGCCGATACCTCCGATACCCACCAGAATTCCCAGTGGGATACCGACGGCACTGACCGCCAGCGCCTCAAACAGAACCATTCTTCGAAGCTGCTTTTTTGTGGCGCCTACCGAGGACAACAGACCGAACTGCCTTGTCCGCTCCGAGACGGAGATGGAGAATGCGTTATAGATGAGCGATACGGAGCCGAACACGATCAGAGCGATGATGATGGCGGCAAGGCTGTAAAACGCGGTGAGGAAAGAATCAAAGCGGGCCGTGCCGGAATACAGTAGGACCTTTGTATTGTAGGCATAGCGATACTCTTGCGTATAGCCCATTTTCTTCATAAAGTCATACACCTCGGCGGGCTTGTGCAGCTTGAAATAGCAATGAATCGGAGACTGGCTGGCGGATTTGGTGTCCGCTGCCGTAAGCGCCGTGTACCCGGGCGCGGAATAGTCCTCAAAGGTGGGTCTTTCATAGATACCGACCACCGTATAAGTTCTTGATTCGGTGTTTTCGAGCCTTTCGCCGCTCATAATCTCCACCTGCGTTTCGCTGTCATAGGTGTATACGGGCGTGTCCTGTCCCAGCCTCCGACCGTCAAGCATTCTGTTACCCACGTCAAGCGTGATAGTGTCGCCGAGCTTATAATTCACCTTGCCGTTTGATGTCAGGTGCTCCGGCAAAATAATTTCCGTGGAATCCTTCGGCAGCGTACCCAGAAGGAGATGCACCGGCATCGTATCAAAATAGCCGGAGGCCATATCGCCGCCGAGCACATACAAGTAGGGCTTTCGCTCATTGGCGCTGTCGATCTTCGCGTAGCCCAGAACCTGCGCATAGACGGCGGAGGAAACCTTACCGGAATCGCGGATGTCTTCATAGTCCTTATATGCGGCGTCATAGACCGCTCCGTACCAGTCCCCGTCGATATGAATCGCACAACGCAGCACGAAATTTTGCATACTGGAGACAAGGGTCGTGGACGCGCAGATCATCGCCGCCGAGAGCATAATGCCGATGATCGTGACGACGGTCCTCGTCCTGTTTTTCTTCAGGCTCTCTAATGTTACCTTGTTGAAAACATTCATCTGCGGATCACCTCGTCTCTGGTGATTTTCCCGTCCTCTATGGAGAGGATGCGATCCGCCTGCAGGGCGATGCTCTCATCGTGGGTGATGACAAGGAGGGTCTGCCCGTATTTTTCATTGGAAACCTTCAACAGCTCCACGATCTCCCGGCTGCTTTTGGAGTCAAGATTTCCGGTGGGCTCATCGGCAAGCACCACCGCAGGCGCGTTCATCAGCGCCCGACCGATGGACACTCGCTGCTGCTGGCCGCCGGAAAGCTGATTCGGCAGGTGGTTTTCACGACCGGTTAGCTTCAGAGTGGTCATCAGCTCAGCAAGGCGATTTTGATTGACCTTCTGTCCGTCCATAAGCACGGGGAGCGTGATATTTTCCGTTACATTGAGTACGGGGATAAGATTGTAGAACTGATAGATCAGCCCCACCTGACGGCGGCGGAAGATAGCAAGCTGTTCCTCGTTTTGCGCATAGACGTCCTTGCCGTCCATAAGCACCCTGCCGCTTGTAGGCCTGTCCACACCGCCGAGGATGTGAAGCAGGGTGGATTTACCCGAGCCGGAGGGACCGATCACGGCAACAAACTCTCCCTTCTCCACCGAAAAGGATACGCCGTCCAGCGCCCGCACCTCGTTTTCACCTTTTCCGTATACCTTTGTCAGGTTTTCGACCCGCAATATTTCCATCCCGAAACACTCCTTTCGCTTTTTACACCATCATTTTACTATATACGGATGACACGACGGTGACTTCAAAGTGACGGATCCGTCACTTTGAAAAAAGGGAGCCGCCGGTCAGACGGTTCCCTTATAAAAGCGGAGAGTAAACATAGCGCCAGCGTTTTTCCGATTTTCCGCTTTGACTGTGCCTTTTTGTCCCGCAATGATCATGCGTGAAAGGGCAAGCCCGATACCGAAGCTCTTGCCGTCGGAGTCCTTGCCCTTATAAAAGCGCTCAAAGATGTGCGGAAGATCCTCCGGAGAGATCCCCGTGCCGTTATCCTTGATCACGATCTCGGAATACAGGGCGGTTTCGACTGCGTTGATCTCGATCCTGCCTCCGTCCGGCGTATGCTCCATGCAGTTTTTCACAATGTTGCCGACAGCTTCGCTTGTCCATGCGGAATCTCCGTAAAAATCCCCTTCGGCACGTATGATAAGCTCCTGACCGCGAAGCTCAATGGGTATGAGCAGAGGAGCGCAGGACTTGTTTATCAGCATTTCCAGGCTGACCGTCTCTTTGTTGAACTGTACTGTTCCGGCGTCCAGCTTCGATATTTTCAGCAGGGTGGTGATCAGCCAGTCGATGCGGCCGAGCAGCTCATAAAGCTCGTTTGCGAGCTGATGCCTGCACTCATCGGTCAGACCGGACGCCGACAGCCGTTCCACCAGCAGATTTATCGAGGTCAGCGGCGTGCGGATCTGGTGGGATATGTCGGCTAAGGAATCCGCCAGATATTCCTTGTCGCTTAATAGCTTTTGCTGCTGCTCGCGCAGCCGAACCGTCATCTTGTAGATCTCGCTGTGAAGAATACTTAGCTCACCCTCCGAATAGCTGTCAAAATCGATCGAGCTGTCGCCGTGCAGGACCTGATCGATATCATCCGCAAGGGAGGAGATCCTCTGATACCTCTTGTAAGTGCTGATGCAGAAGATCAGCATAAGGAGCAGAGATAGGACAACGGCGGTCAGTCCGGCGCGAACGTCGAAGAAAAAGCAGACGGTGCAGGCGGCTGCGGAGATCAGCAGCTGCCACAGCAGCGCGCCGCGTACCTCTTTGTTTTTCAGCAGCTTCATCATGCGTCCACCTTGTATCCGATCCCGCGAACCGTCCGAATAATCTTCGGGTCGGCAGGGTCGTCCTCGATCTTCTCCCGCAGCCGCTTGATGTACACCGTCAGCGTATTGTCGTTTACATATGTACCTGCAACATCCCACATTGAGTCAAGCAGCCGCTCGCGTGTCAGCACTATCCCCCGATTGTTGATGAAAGCCAGTAAAAGACGGTATTCCAGCGCAGAAAGAAACAGATCTTTGCTGTCCTTTATTGCCGTGCCCTTTTCGGTATCCACCACCACATCGCCGAGCTTTACGGTCTTTCCCGTGCTGCCTGTAAGACGGAGAACGTTTTTGATGCGGGAAAGAAGCTCTCGCGGACGAAACGGCTTCGGTATATAATCGTCGGCACCCAGGTCAAAGCCCGTGACGGTGCTGTACTCATCGCCGGAGGCGGTCAGGAAAATGACGGGGATATCAAATTCGGCCTTGATCGCTCTGCACGCGGAAAAGCCGTTGCCCTCCGCCAACGACACATCAAGAAGCACCAGACCCGCCTTTTCCTCCGCCAGTGCCGCCATAGCGGCAGCCTGTCCGGACACGCTTCGGACAATATATCCTGCACCGTTCAGATATTCGGTCAGGTTGGCGACGATCGTCTTATCGTCCTCCACTAACAGTATCTTGAGCATAATAATCGAACCTCTGTTTGTTAAATGATGAATAGGCGGGAATGAAGAAAAGCCGTGCCTGGTCTATAAAATAATAGAATCCTGATGCGATGACGGAGTGTGGGCAAACGCAGAGGCACGGAGTTGCCGGAACATATTTCAGACGGAAAGAGCGGTTAATCTGTTTTTATTATACTATAGCAACGGCAGAAAAGCAAGGAGACCAAGTCTGCTGTGATGTGTCGGGAGGAGTCGGTCATAATAGTTTTATAAATGATCACATCCTCCCTTAAAGTGCGCTGCCGGCTTTAGCCTTTTGCTTGACAAGCCAAGCGGTCATATCCCGCAGGGTCTCCTCGATCGGGCGCGGCCGATATGCGAACCGCTCCGTTGCGGCATCATGAGTAAACCGTCCGTTTGAGCCAAGAACAGCAATAGAATAAGGGGTGAAGAAAAGCGGCTTTTTTTCTTTCAGGCAACGGCGTTCATAGTACGGAGCCGCAAGCCGTGCAAGCTTTAACGGCAAGCATATGGGACGATATATCAGCCTGGCAGCCTTTCCGACGATCTGCAGCATCCTGCGGATGGTGATGTAATGTCCGGACAGAATGTAACCCTTGCCCGGCTCGCCGCTTTCCGCGCAAGCCAGAATTCCTTTTGCCACATCCCGTACATCTACAAAATCATACCCGCCGCGCACGGCAAAGGGCAGCTTACCGGTGAGAAAGGACTTTGCCATTGATGTAAAGCTTCCGCCGAGCACATCACCGGGGCCGATGATCCCGGAGGGAAAAACAATGCTGACGTTAAGTCCCTTTCGTGCTGCACTAAAGACCATTTCCGTTGCAGCTGCTTTACTTTTGGCATAATCGCCGTCTACAAGTCCCGGAGAAAATTCGCAATCCTCTGTAATGACGCAATTCTTCGGTTTTTCCGGTATGGCGTGTACAGAGCTGACATAGATCATTTTCCCTATGTGATGCTCCAAGCATTGCCGGACGACCTTACATGTGCCGCCTATATTGATCTGATAGAGCTTTGAGCCGGATCTTGAGGCGACGGAGATAATTCCGGCGCAGTGAATTACACAGGTTTTTTCATCAGCGTCTGCAAAGAACTGCTCGAGCGAGTCATCCTCGCATACATCGCCGATGACTGTATGAACCTCTCCCGGGAGCAAAGCCGCATAAGGGTCATTGTGCAGCACCAATGCGTCTACCCGTACATTGCGGCGCACCAGCTCCTCAACGATTGCCCGACCGAGAAAGCCGGTGGCGCCTGTAATCAAATATCTGTTATACATGTAGAAAACCCCCTTAAGATAACCGCACAGGTGTTGACTATCTTTCACAAGTATAGTATACTAAATATAAAGGATAAAAGCAATCGGCACTTATAGTCTATCTGAAAGAAAAGCAACATCTCCCTCGTAAGTGTCGCCAAACTTTGTAAACTTTTTTCGGAGGAAATTTTAATGGAGAAAACAGATGCCAGAAAACGCTATACACAGATGGTGCTTAAGCAGTCTTTACTAAAGCTGCTGAAGGAGAAGCCGGTCAACAGAATTACCGTAAAAGAGGTGTGCGAGCTGGCACAGCTGAACAGGGCGACCTTCTACGCACATTACAGCGATTGCTTTGCACTGCTGGGGAGTATCGAGAATGAGCTTATCGGAGCGTTTGAACAGTCCCTTCGTTATGTAAACTCATTTGATGTTACGGCTCTTATAGAAGCTATTTACGAAATGATCGATCAGAACCAGGAGGCTTGCAGGGCTTTGATTCTCGGAAACACAAGTTCCACAATCCTTAAGCGAATGATTGCACTTGCCAAAAAGGACAGTATTGCTTACTGGCGAAAGGAACTGCCTATGGCCGGGGATGCGGAGCTTGAGATGATGTATACCCACCTGTCAAACGGTTTGATGCATGTTGTTGTGGAGGGCTATGATCAGTATAGCAAAAAGGAAATCATTCGCTTTGTCAGCCGAGTGGTGAAGATCAGCCTTTCGCTGCTCAAAAAGCCCGCAGAGTCTTTTGCGTAACTCAAAGAAAAATTAGAGAGAGGAATAGTTATTATGAAAGAAATAAAAACTGTTAAGAGAGGTTCTGAACGATATCCGACATGATAAGGTAAACGCCATTCTCGCCAAGCAGTCGGCGCTCGAACGTCAGGTTTAGGAAAGCCGTAAAGAAGAGTCGAAAACAACCGAATAGTTTAAGGCGAGGGATATCCGCCCTCGCCTTTTTGAAAATAAGTGTTATTGACTTTGTGTCGGAAGATTGATACTCATCAGCCATTGCTGTTTGCAATGGCCTGATCGATAAGCTTTTGCAGCGTCTCTGCCTGTTTCTTGGCGGTTATCGCACCGACGATAGGCTCGCCAACGATGTTGCCGTTTTTGTCAACTACATATGTGGTCGGATAGGAGTACAGTCCGGAAGTGAATTCACCGGCCTCGCTTTTTGAATCAAACCAAATGTTTTTGTAGGATACGCCCTTCTTTGTCAGAATGTCCTTTGCATCGCTTATCGCCGTTTTATCCCCGTCAAGAGTGAATGAATTGATCCCGACTACCGCACCGCCTTTTTCGGCAAGCTGTTTGTTCAGTGCTTCCAGATCGGCAAGCTCGCCCACGCAGGGGCTGCAGGTGGTAAACCAGAAGTTTACTACGGTAACGGTGTTTCCCGCAAACAGTGTGCTGCTCTTCACTTCGTTTCCGTCAAGATCCTTACCGTCAAAGGCGGGGAATTTCATCAGATCGCCTTTTTCTGTCGGTTTGCCGTTCTCTGCCGGAACGCTCATATCGCCGTCGGACGGCTTTTTTCCGCAGCCGGGGAACTTTTGCTCAAGAACCGTCAGCTTTCCCTCAATCTCACGGATCTGTTCGGCGCCTTCTTTAAGCAGCTTCAGCTCATCTGCCTTGAACTGGTCCTTGGCGCCGTCGATCGTTTTAAGCAGGAAATCTCCGTAGTTTCCGCCGTCCTCGATCATCGCCGTGCCTTTATTGGCAGAGAGAAACACCTTCTCCCAAAGAGCGCTGTTTTCGGAAAGAATTGCATTTTCCTGCTCCATCAGTTTTTGATGAAGCTCGGTTGCTTCGTCCTTCGTGCCCGGTTCCATTGCCATAAGGGCTGCAATTTCAGACTTTTTGTTTCCATCATTTTTCTTGTTGTCTTTGCTTGTGCCGCAGGCAGCAAGGCTGACTATCAGCAGGAATGCGGTCAATACGGTTAAAATTCTTGTTGTTTTCATTGTGTTTACTCCTTTTCTGTATCGGATATTTGTTTTGCTGTTTCCGTCTTTTCTGCGGGACAATCGGTTTCTTTTCCCTTGCCGAAGCCGTAGCGGAAGCTTACGGCCTTGGTGGGGCAGGCACGGACGCACATGCCGCAGCGGATGCATTCGGTGTGGTTAGGCGCTTTGGTTACATCCACATCCATCTTGCACGCCTTTGCACATTTTCCGCAGGAAACACATTTGTGTTTATCAACTTTCATTCCGAAAAGTGATACCTTGTTAAGCAGCGCATAAAACGCGCCCAGCGGACACAGCCACTTGCAGAACGGGCGGTAGAAAAGCACACTCAACACGATTACTGTAATCAGAATACCGAGCTTCCACGAAAAGAGCGCACCGAGTGCGGCGCGTATGCCGGAATTGACGGCGGCGAGAGGTATCGCTCCCTCAAGTACTCCCTGCGGACAAAGGTACTTGCAGAAGAACGGATCTCCCATGCCAACATCGTTTGTGATAAGCATTGGCATCAAAACCACCATAAAAAGCAGAACAGCGTATTTTATGTAGGTCAGCGGCTTCAGCTTTTTGGTGGAGATCTTTTTGGTCGGAATCTTGTGCAGCAGCTCCTGAAACCATCCGAACGGACACAGAAAACCGCAGATGAAGCGTCCGAGCAGCACACCGAGCAAAATAAGAAATCCTGTGATGTAGTAGGAAAAGCTGAATTTCGATGATCCCACTACTGCCTGAAACGAGCCGATCGGACAGGCTCCCGATGCAGCCGGGCAGGAATAGCAATTGAGTCCCGGGACACAGACAGCCTTTCCTTTCCCTTGATTAATTCCGCCCTTCAAAAAATTGGGCAGATGAACGTTGGTCAGCAGCGCTGCACCTGCTTGAAACAGTCCCCGAAAGCGTGAAAGAAACTGCGATACGCCGCCTTTTTTCTTCTTCGCATTTTTGTTATCCAATTCCCACACACTCCAAACACAGCCGGATCGCCTTGCTTAGTACGGTATCCGCCTCTCCGCGTAATGCTCCCCAGCATAGCATCGCGGCTCCGCAGATAAGCAGTGCAACCTGAAAAACGGCTTTTTTCGATCGGATCAATTCGGTCACCCCTTCCTTTTGTGCTCTCATTGTAGCACAGAGGATATAAAATCCCCGTTAAGAACGAAAACTTAACAAAAAACTTATCTCTGTGTGGTATAATATCCGCAGAAAGTCTTGCTGCGCAAGCCCTTACGGCTGTCGCCTCCCCGTGCTGCGCACAGTTGTGGTATTTACGACCTTGCAAAAATGCCCTTGCGAGCAAGGATTTTTGCTTCGTGGTATAATAAAGTTGAAAAATCGGAAAAACAACGTAAGGAGATTTCCTATGCATATTTTAGTGGTTGAAGATGAACGCGCGTTATGTGAGACGATCGTCCGCAGTCTCAGGCGGCTCGCTTACAGCGTGGATTTTTGCTGTGACGGAAACAAAGCGATCGAGCTTCTCGGTGTGGAGCGGTACGATCTTGTTTTACTGGATCTGAATCTGCCGGGGGCGGACGGGATGACGGTGCTCAGAACGCTGCGGCAAAACGACAAAGATACGAAGGTGTTGATTTTGTCGGCGCGCAGTGAGGTCGCTGACAAGGTGGAGGGGCTGGATGCCGGAGCCAATGATTATCTGGCCAAGCCTTTTCATTTAGAGGAGTTGGAAGCAAGGATACGCAGTCTTACCCGTCGTCAGTTTACACAGAACGATGTGGTTCTTACCTGCGGTAAGATTTCCTTTGACACTAAGACCCGTATCGCCGCAGCTGGCGGACAGGAACTGTCACTTACCCGAAAGGAACTCGGGATACTTGAATACCTGCTGCTCAATCAGGGGCGCCCCGTCAGTCAGGAAGAGCTGCTTGACCATGTATGGGACAATAGTGTGGATAATTTCAGCAATTCGATTCGGGTACATATTTCCGCACTGCGGAAGAAGCTGCGTGCCGCACTTGGCTTCGACCCCGTCCGCAACCGAATCGGGGAAGGGTATGTTATGGAGGAAGAGAAATTGTGAAAAAGCTATCCTTACAATGGCGGATCACCTTAATGACGGTACTTCTTATCGGAGCAACCTGTGTTTTTATGAATGTTCTGATCGGATATTCCGGCAGGCATTATATGGATTCCATTGGATCTTATATTACGGGCTACGGGGATACGGACAGGGGAGAGCCGGAGTATTTTGATCCCGAGCAAAAGAAGCTCGACGAGGAATTGACCATTGTTGTACACGGGGCGCAGGAATCATTTATCACCACTAACTGGTATATCACGGTAGCGGTAACGGTCTTCGGCGGGGCGCTTGCGTATTTTTTAAGCGGACACTCGCTGAAGCCCCTGCGCACTTTTACTTCTCAGGTGGAAAAGGTTCAGCTGAACAATCTGACAGATATGAAGATCAACGAAGATGTCCTTCCGGAGTTCCGGCAGTTCAGCCGATCGTTCAATCAAATGCTTGAACGTCTTGATGAAGGCTTTACAGCACAGAGGCAGTTTACGGGGAATGCCGCTCATGAGCTGCGCACGCCGCTTTCGCTGATGCAGGCACAGCTTGAACTGTTTTCCGCGGAGCATCCCGAGGTATCGCGGGAAACGTCGGATTTTCTGCGCCTGCTGCGCGAGCAGACCGAACGTATGACGCAAATGACGAAAACGCTGCTTGAAATGAGTGAGCTCAAGACGGTACCCTGCACCGACCGTATTGAATTGGCTCCTATGGTTGAGGAGATCTTTGCCGACCTTGCTCCGCTTGCGGACAGAAACGGCATAATCCTTGAAAGTGAAGGTGACGGAGCTATGATCGGCAGTGACACGCTGATTTACCGTATGCTCTTTAATCTGACCGAAAATTCCATACGCTACAATCGCCCGAACGGAACGGTGCGTATTATGATTACCGATGAAAAAAATAGGTTAGTCATGCGGGTTGCAGATACCGGCTGCGGCATACCGGAGAAATACAGAGAAAGCATTTTTCAGCCCTTTTTCAGGGTGGATAAATCCAGGAGCAGAGAAAACGGCGGCGTGGGATTGGGACTTTCGTTGGTGTGGGAGATCGTCGCACTGCACGGCGGTGAGATTCGGGTTGAGGAAAGCTCGGAAAAGGGGACGACTATAGCGGTGAAGTTCCCGACAGACACGAAAATAAAGTAGCGGAGGTTATTTATGAAAACACTGATTGTTATCGACATGCAGAATGATTTTGTCACGGGAGTACTCGGCTCGAAAGAGGCGGTTGCTGTTCTGCCGAATGTCATACATTGCTGCCGGGGATGAGGTGATCTTCACTCGCGACACACACGAAGAAAACTATCTTGAAACCAACGAAGGACGGCATCTCCCTGTGCCCCATTGTGTCAAAGAAACGGAAGGTTGGCAAGTTGTAAAAGAAATCGACTGCCTCGACTGCGAACACATTGACAAGCCGACTTTTGGCTATATTCATTGGGCAGAGCAATTCAAAGACAGCAGAGTTTCGGGAATTGAGATTATCGGTGTATGTACCGATATCTGTGTGATATCTAATGCTTTGTCAATACAGTTAGGGACGGGCTCCGGCGCACCGGCGGATTTTGTCCCTGCCGCCGTGAGAAAAAAGAGGAATATAGGTGCATCTGCGATGAATTCAAAGCGCAGATTGAAGATCCGGCCTTTGAGGGCTACTGTCATTGCATGTTAAATTATAAATCCAACAAAGGATGAGGCTTGTGTGAAACCGGAATTGGAATTTACCGGTTCTCCTGCGTTACCGGGAGTGCCGTCTGCTGCTGATGACGGCAATAATGAAAAATGTACATACAGCACACTCGGTGCTATGAATAAAAAAGCACCTGAAAAGCTTTAAAAATCACTGACGGAGGTAAAAACAGATGCTGAATATTACAAAAAGCAATTTTGAAAAAGAGGTTATTTTCTCTGAAATTCCCGTTGTTCTTGATTTTTGGGCGACGTGGTGCGGACCTTGCAAAATGCTTTCTCCCGTTCTCGATGAACTTGCCGCGGAATACAGCGACAGGGCACGCTTTTGTAAGGTCAATGTGGACGATGAGCTGGAGCTTTCCGCCCGTTTCGGTATTGCAAGCATTCCAACGCTAATTTTCTTTAAAAACGGAGAAATTCTAAAAAAGACCGTCGGGTACCGTGAAAAAGACGAGCTTGAGGAGACGCTGAAGGAACTTCTCTGAGGTTGTTGCTGCGAGTTGAAAATGATGCTTATACGCGACTTTTGATTCTTACGGTTTTGTGACATTTTTCAAGCGTTTTTGCGGTGAATGGGCTGCTTTGTTTTGATATACTTATGTTGCGGAAAGGAAATTCCGCAAATAATAATAAAGGAGCACTTACTATGAAAAGCAAAAAACCGTATTTGCAGCAGTTCTCACTCTCGTACTTGCGCTGAGCATTGTTACTGTTTCTGCAGCTGCTGCTTCGGCAAATGTGAAGAAGTCGGGAGAACCTGTGAATGATCCATGCATTGCCGCTGCAGAGGTTTCCGGCGAATGTGTCGGACAGCCGCTTGAAGGCTTTGTTAAAAATCTGAGCTCACTAAGCGAACAGGAGAAATCGGCTCTGCTTGCAGACCTCGCCGAAATCGAAAGGTATGAGAATCAGATCAACGAAATCTACTCCCGCATGACCGACGAAAACGCAGAGCGACTCTACGCAGAAATCGACACCCTTGATGAAAAACTCACGGCGGTTCTCGAAAGAAACTCAGCGCTTTGGGAACGCGTCAACGATGAGTATGATGAAAAGATCGCGGCAAACGAGCCTGACATGACTTTTGAACTGAATGAAGCAGATTTTGATGACTCCTGCCCGGCAGAGGCATCCTACGAGGAATTCATCAAGGGTATGAGCTCACTGACCGAAAAGGAAAAAGAGGCTCTGCTTGCAGACCTTGCCGGAGTCGAATCGCTGGAAGCGCAGATTGATGAGCGTTACTATCGCATGACGGATGAGAACGCCGAACAGCTTTACGGTGAAATCGACGCTCTCTACGAAAAACTCGATTCGGTCCTTGACCGTAATGCGGAGCTCTGGGATCGTGTTGATGCCGAGTATGACGAGATGATCGCGGCAAGCGAGCCGGACATGACTTTTGAACTGAATGAAAACGACCCTGCGGTCTGCGAAAAAAACAAATAAACCACACGCGCAGAGCCGTGTCCGGACGGCACGGCTCTGTATCGGCTTTTGGGGGCATCATGAAACAGCTAATCTATATTGCAGAGGATGAAAAAAATATAAGAGAAACTCTTCGGAGCTTTCTTGAAAATGACGGATATGAGGTGTGCGCGTTTGAAACAGGCGACGCACTTTTAAGAGCGTTTTTTAAAAGACGCTCCGATCTTGTTATTTTGGATATTATGATGCCCGGAACCGACGGACTTACCTGCTGCCGCCTCATCCGTGAAAAGGATAGCGTTCCCATCATTCTTTTGACGGCAAAGGATACTGAATACGACTATGTCAACGGTATTCTGCAAGGCGGTGACGACTATCTGACCAAGCCGTTTCGCCCGACGGTTCTCCTGATGCGTGTTAAATCTCTTCTTCGCCGCGTGGAGATGGAAAGAGGCGTAGATCCGACGGACAGGGATATTGCCGTTGGAGATCTGCGCTTTTCGGGTGATGAGAAGCAGCTTTTCTGCAGAGAAAAACCTCTTGCGCTTTCCCCGAATGAGCTGAAGATGCTCCTCTTTCTGATGCGTGGCGAGGGCAAGGCCTTTTCGCGCGATGAGCTGCTCGCCCACATCTGGGGCTACAACGACGAGGTGGAAACCAGAGTGACCGATGAAACCCTGCGCCGCATACGCAGCAAGCTCTCCTCGGCAGACAGCAAGGTGCAGATCGAGACGGTCTGGGGTTACGGCTACCGCCTGCGATCGAACGGAGGAGGGAAATGAAGCATATAAGAAGAAAAATCAACGTATCCGTTCTCGGTACGATGCTGTTTGTTTTTGCGGCTCTGCTTGCTACTGTCAACATATTTATCCCGGAATATCTGACGTCGGAGGCGCAGAAGGCGATACTTTTGGAGGACGAACGTAAGGACCCTATCCCGCTTTCCGAAGCAATGGATGATGAAAAGGAGCGTTTTCTTACATCAAGCGTTCGGTATCTTGAAGTTGAAGAGGGTCTTACAGAGTCAGAACACCTTTCAAAAGCTGAATATCAATTGAGGAAATACTGCCG
>OGYE01000465.1_pt1 | contig 25751 bp, 19 predicted proteins | sample 1576471 | NCBI WGS metagenome assembly OGYE01 (sample SAMEA3541532, study PRJEB24748) | human gut metagenome | biome: human gut; feature: human-associated habitat; material: faeces | place: China | collected 2012
TGAGGGTCTCGGAACCGATGGTGCGGCCGATGGTGCGGTTGAAGCCGCTCATCCACAGCTTGACCAGAATGGAAGCGACCAGCACGGCAACGGTCAGCAGACTGAACTGCATCCTCTCCGGTTAGCTTGGCAGGCGCTTTGGATGAGATCGAGAGCCAAACCAATTATTCTTTTATTTATGACGCTCAGGTGATCAATTTATCGGAGAAAGTGCGTAAACCTTTATCCGGGCGTTCGGTTTTCGAGATCTTAAATTTATTGTTTAAGAACACGGAGATCGTCTATACGGTCATGAATGACCAGATCATCTTGAATAAGAAAGAGGCGATAATCCAAATGCAACAAAAGCTGGATGGTAAGGTAAAAGGTATCGTGACCGACCACAAAGGAGAGCCTATTGCTTGCGTGAATGTGGTGGAGAAAGGAACGAGAAACGGTACGATTACGGATATGGATGGCAGCTTTGTCTTGGAGCTTCCCGAGGAGGCTACTTTGGTTTTTTCTTATATCGGTTATCGTTCACGGGAAATTGAGTATGAGGGGCAATTGTCATTGAATGTGCAGTTGGAGGATGACGCCCAGATTTTGGACGAGGTAGTCGTTACGGCTCTTGGTATCGAGAAGAAAGAATCTTCCTTGCCTTATGCCACCCAGTTAATCACAGGTGGGGAATTGGTAAGGGCCAAGGATTTTAATTTTATGAGTACGCTTTCCGGAAAGATGGCCGGACTCCAGATTAACCGGACTTCCGCCGGTCTGGGTAGCTCGTCCCGGGTGATTATTCGAGGTAGTCGTTCCGCGTCCGGAAATAACCAGCCTTTGTATGTGATAGACGGTGTCCCGATCTTGAGCATTAGCAGTGAGCAAGCCTTGACAACGATCGGAGGTACGGCCGATGCCGGCAACCGGGATGCGGGAGATGGTATCTCTAATCTAAATCCCGATGATATAGAGAGTTTGAGTGTCTTGAAAGGGGCTTCGGCCTCTGCGTTGTATGGGGGACAAGCGGCGAACGGTGTGATCTTGATCAAAACGAAAAAAGGTAAGGCCGGGGTACGGAATATTCATTTCTCCTCGTCGCTGACTGTCGATCAAGCGATCAGTCTCCCCAAGTTTCAGAATGAGTTTGGACGGATGGAAGGGGCGGAAACTTGTTGGGGAGACTGGGCTTCTCTTCCGGTCTATGACCCTGTCGGCGATTTCTTCCAGACGGGTATTACCGCTATTAACTCATTGATATTTACGGCAGGGAATAGCCATGTGCAAAATTATTTCTCGTATGCCAATACGACCGCACGGGGTATCGTTCCTAAGAATAATTTAAGCAAGCATAATTTTAATCTCCGTGAAAGTTCTTCTTTCTTTGATGATCGTTTGATCTTGGAGGGGCAGGTAAACTTGATACTCCAAACAATCAAAGGAAAACCTACGGCCGGGGGATTTTATATGAACCCGTTACAAGGTTTATACACGTTTCCTAGAGGGATGGATATGGCGCCTTATAAGGAGAACTTTGAGGTATATAACGAGAAACGGAATATGAACGTCCAGAACTGGTATACTACGATTACTGATTTTGAGCAAAATCCTTATTGGTTGGTCAACCGTACGGAAAACGAGGACAAACGTGCCCGTGTGTTGGCGTTGGCTTCCGCTAGTTTCAAGGTAACAGATTGGCTTACGTTACAGGGCCGTGGAAATATCGATTATGTGAATGATAAGTATCAGCAGGAAATATACGCTTCTACCTCTCCGGGTATCGCCGGTGAGAACGGGCGTTACATTTATTACACCTACCAGACTACGTTGCTCTATGGGGACTTGATGGCCAAATTGAATAAAAGCTGGGATGATTTCTCCTTGAACGCCGCTATCGGTACGAGCATAACGGACACACGCACCAGTGCGTTGAGGCTGGATTCGAAAACGGCTTCCTTGTATTATCCGAATGTCTTTACGATCGCTAATATTAACATGTCGTCCAGTGCCTACATTGAGGAGTCGGATGACGCGCGCCGGCAAATGCAATCCTTTTTTGCTATGGCGCAGTTGGGATATAAGGAAAGCCTTTACTTAGATGTGACCGCACGTAATGACTGGTCATCTACCCTTGCGTTTACGGAACGTAAATCAAGAGGTTTTTTCTATCCTTCAGTCGGTCTTTCTTGGATTATCCCTAAATCCTTCTCGATGCCATCCTTGATATCTTTTGGGAAAGTACGGGCTTCTTGGAGTAAGGTGGGTAATGATATACCCTTATTCGTTAGCAATACGGTAGGCCATATCGCCGCGGGCGGGATTCCCCAGCCGAATGATACGGCTCCGTTCGGTACCTTGAAGCCGGAGATGAGCAGCTCTTTTGAGATAGGTACCGAATGGAAATTCTTTGATTATCGTATGGACGTGGATCTTACGTTCTATAAGACCAATACGAAAAATCAACTCTTCTCTTTGCCTTCTTCCGCTGGAGCCGCATACAAGTATTATTTTGTGAATGCGGGAAATATACAGAATATGGGAGTGGAATTGACGCTTGGTGCGGTTCCTATCTTAACGAATCAGTTTAAATGGAATACGACACTCAACTTTTCCCGGAATAAAAATGAAGTAAAGAAACTACATGATGATTTGGCTAGCTTTATTCAAGGAGATGAAGGATTCTCCTCTAGCTATACGATGCGTTTGGTGGAAGGTGGCTCGTTTGGTGATATCTATGGGAAAGCTTTTGAGCGGGATAAATATGGCGCGATCGTGTATGGTCGGGACGGCTTGCCCCAAGAGATCGGCAGCGGGAATACGGCTAAGGTGGGGAATTGCAATCCGGCGTTCTTATTGGGTTGGGGAAATAGTTTCACGTATAAGGATTTCTCGTTCTATTTCTTGATTGACGGGCATTTTGGGGGAGATGTACTGGCCCAGACTCAGGCTGTGCTTGACCAAACGGGAGTGAGTAAGGTTTCCGGAGAGACCCGTACGATGGGGTATGTGGATTTGGAAGGGCATCATATTTATAACATAAAAGGATTTTATGAGCAGGTGGGAGGACGAAACGGTGTGACTGAATATTATATGTACGATGCTACCAATATCCGTTTGCGGGAGTTATCTTTGGGATATACGCTACCGAAGAGATTGTTGGGAAGGAAACAATTTGTTAAAAAGGCGGAACTGTCTTTTGTCGCCCGGAATCTGTTCTTTATTTATAAAAAGGCTCCATTTGATCCGGATGCCGTCCTTTCGGCGAGCAATAGCAATCAAGGGATCGATATATTCGGGATACCGACTACGAGAAGTGTCGGCTTTAATGTGAAACTTTCATTCTAAGCGTATGAAGACGAGATTTCTGAATAAGATGGCAGGTCTGTTGGCCGTATTACTCCTTTTTTCCTGTACGGGTAAATTCGAGGAGTATAATACCGATAATACGGGTTTTACCGATGAGCAGAAAACGTATGATTATAATACGTTCGGTGTCTGGCTAAAGGTAGTCCAGATGGGGATTTATTTTAATTATGATTGGGGGAGTGGCAAGAACTGGCATTTCCAGACGATGCAAAATCTGAACGCGGATATGTTTTCCGGTTATATGCATGATTTTAAACCCTTCAACGCCGGATTGGGAAATACGGTCTATAATTTGCAGGATGGCTGGAATGGCACGATGTGGGATAATACGTATGGATATATCATGACGGAGATAAAGCAGACGGAAGATCATTCCCGTGATAAATATCCGGCTTTCTATGCGATCGCTAAAATACTGAAAGTAGAGGTCATGCATCGGATCTCGGATTATTATGGCCCGATCGTGTATACGAAGTTCGGGGAGTCGGATGCCGGGGTAATGCCGGATTCCCAGAAAGACGCTTATTATGCTTTTTTCCGGGATTTGGGGGAGGCTATTCACCTGCTGTCTGAATATGATGGAGAGGAAACCTTTTCTCGTTTCGATATGATTATGCCGGCGAATTACAGGACGTTTGGGGAATGGATGCGTTTCGCCAACTCATTACGTTTGCGCTTGGCGATTCGTATCGCTATGGCCGACCCTGATAAGGCGAGGGATGAGGCGCATAAGTCGCTGACACATCCAGCCGGTTTGTTGGAGGAGGCTTATGAGGTCGTCGCAGTTTCTACCGCCGGAACCGGCTACTCGAATCCGCTAGGGGAGATCAATAAGGCGTGGGGAGAGGTTTTTATGAACGCTAATATGGAATCGATCCTTAAGGGATATAAAGACCCTCGGTTATCTCGTTATTTTGAGCCTGCTACCGGACAGGGATATTCCGGGGAGTACCGGGGAATCCGGCAAGGGACAGGATTTAATCATTCCCGCTATAGTGAGCATTCGAGAAGCACGATTACCCAGAAAACGGACGCTATCTTAATGACGCCCGCGGAAGTTTGGTTCTTACGTGCGGAGGCAGCCTTGCGGGGCTGGTCCGGGGAGGACGCCGGGACTTGCTATGAGCAAGGCGTACGATCATCGTTCAGCCAATGGAGGGTAGGAGAGGCCAATGCTTATTTGCGGAGTGATCATGTAGCCGCCGATTTCGTGGATACGTTTACTCCCGAGTATTCGGCGAAGGCGCTTTGCTTGGTGTCTCCGGCATGGGATGAAGAAGCCTCTAGGGAGACCAAGCTGGAGAAGATTATTACCCAAAAATGGATCGCTTGTTACCCCGAGGGCTGTGAGGCTTGGGCGGAGCAGAGGCGTACCGGTTATCCTCGTTTGTTCCCGGTTTTGGTGAATAAAAGCAATGGAAAGATCGATACGCGAACGATGATTCGTCGCTTGAATTTCCCGGTTAGCATTATTTCCGGTAACCCGGCTCAGTATTCCGCCTTGTGTGAGTATCTGGGAGGTCCGGATACCGGAGGTACTCGTTTATGGTGGGATACCGGAGTGAATTTTCGTGATTAACGACTAATTTTTCCTCTTCCTGCCAATATAATACCGAGATTCCCCTAAAAAATACTACCTTTGACATCGAAAATTATAAAAAAAGGGTTTTATGTCTTTAAAACGTTTTGGTGTCTCTTTGGAAGACAATCTGTTGGAATCATTGGATCAATATGTGAATGAGAATGGTTTCGCCAATCGTTCGCAGGCGATTCGTTTTCTGATAGAGAAGAATGTAGCCGAACGTAAATGGCAATGCAACCATATCGTAGCCGGGACGATCGTGATCATGTATGACCAAGTCAAGAAAGAGATCTCATTGAAAATCACGGGTATCCAACAAAATTATAAGGATGTGATTTTGTCGTCTTCCCAGTATTATATCAATCAGAATTTTTGCTTGCATATAGTGACGGTGATGGGAACGGCTCACCGCTTGACAGAATTGTCGGATAAGTTGACGACAATCAAAGGCATTAAGCATGGTAAGTTGGTGATGAGCCGGGCGGATTAATGCTTTTTTTTGCGGGCTTGGTAACACGTTTTTTGGTAAACGTGCCACTACGGGATGTTTAAAATGATAAATATTATAGATGTAAGTAGTATATGAGAAAAGAACTTTTACTAGTTTCCGGACTGTTGATAGGCTCCATGGCGTTTGCGATAGATCCGGCAGAGATTGACAGTCTGATCAATTTGAAAGGGGTGGTGGTTTCCGCCAACAAGATCCATGTGAACCGGAACAGTGTGCCATTATCTATCTCGGTCATCGAACGGGAGGAGATTGAGGCTAGCAGTGAATCGGCGTTGCTTCCCGTATTGTCGGAGCGAGTACCCGGGCTGTTTGTCACGGAAAAAGGGATTACAGGTTTCGGCGTTTCCGAGGGAGCGGCCGGGACGGTTAATATCCGGGGTGTCGGACAGGGTAATAAGGTCTTGATGTTGTTCGACGGACAGCCTCAATGGGCCGGTATATTCGGCCATTCGCTTCCGGATACCTATGTGGCTTCGGACGTGGAAAGGGTGGAGGTGATCCGTGGTCCGGGTGCCTTATTATACGGTTCGAACGCTATGGGAGGTGTCGTGAATATCATTACCCGCCAGCATAATCAGCCGGGACGACGTACACAAGCCCGTATCATGTACGGCTCGTATAACACCCAGAAGTATATGATTAATAATGGGTACAATATCGGTAACTTTAGTAGTTATATCTCATTGAATCATGACCGCACGGATGGACATCGTCCGGATTCGAAGTTTCATATCACGAATGGTTTCGCTAAGTTAGGATATAAGATTGATGATCATTATAAGGTGACGGGAGACGTAAGCTTAGCTAAGTTCAAGAACCAGAACCCGGGAGAGATAACAAATCCGCTTATCGATAATATAATGAATATCCTGCGAGGTACTACCTCCTTCGCTTTAGAAAATAATTACGGGAAGACAAGTGGTGCCCTTCGTGCTTTCTACAACTGGGGCCATCATAGGATTGATGATGGGTATAATCCGGGCGGGACGCCTAATCCTTATCTGTTTTATTCGGACGATCATAACGCCGGTTTCTTGCTTTATCAGTCTTTCCGCTTGGTGAAAGGGAATAGTTTTACGGTCGGTATCGATTACAAGAACTGGGGTGGTAACGCATGGCAGGATAGTATCAATGGCAACCAGAATGAGTTGGTGAATAAGACCGTAAACGAGGTAGCCGGATACGTTATCATGCAGCAGGATCTATTTGACAAGGTAAGTTTGAACGCCGGAGTTCGTTATGAGCATAACAGTATCTTCGGCGGCGAGTGGATTCCGCAGGCCGGCTTCACGGTACGTCCGTTCGAGGGAAACGTGATAAAGGCTTCTTTGTCGAAAGGCTTCCGGAGTCCGAATATACGGGAGATGTACATGTTCCCGCCTCAGAACCCAGATTTGAAACCGGAGCGCATGATGAACTACGAGGTATCCATCGGACAGACATTCTTGGATGGCAACTTGTTTACGGAGTTGACCGCCTTTTTTATCGACGGGCAAGATATGATCGAGACGACACGTATAGACGGACGCCCTAAGAATGTCAATACGGGTACTTTTACCAATAAAGGTATCGAGTTCGATTCCCGCTACCAGATTCTCAAGAATTTAAGCCTCGATATGAACTATAGCTATTTGCATACGAGCAAGGCCCTGCTGGCGGCTCCGGCGCATAAGTTTTTCGCTGGCGTGATGTATGCCCCGGGACGTTTCACTTTCAACGTGAACGTACAATCCATTTTCGACCTTTATATCAATACGGCGGACAAGGTGAAAGAGGATTACACGGTTCTGAATGCGAAGGCAGCCTACCGTTTCGGTACACGTGATAAAGGCTTGAATCTATTTGTCAAAGGAGAGAATTTAACGGCTACCCGTTATTCCATCAACGAAGGATTCCCGATGCCGAAGGCGATATTCATGGGAGGTATAGATGTTACTTTCTAGCGTGGGTAGAAAAAGAACTTCCTCGAATACTCATATCTCCTTGAATTTTATGTCTACTTTCTAATATTTGTTTTATCTTTGCTTCATCAGAGTTTATTTGATTTTGATTAAAAGAATAAAACGTTATATATATGGATGTGAAAAATGATTTGGGTGGAGGAAAGCCCACGTTGCTAATCGCGGAGGATGAGGAAAGTAATTATTTACTTCTGAAGACCATTTTACATAAATATTGTAATTTGATCCGTGCTAAAACTGGTTTGGAAGCTTTGGCTCTCTTTAAGGAAAACGAGGTGGACTTGATCTTGATGGATATAAAAATGCCTGAGATGACGGGTATTGAGTCCTTGAAAGAAATCCGTAAGCTATCGAAAGATATCCCCGTAATCATGCAGTCAGCTTATGTATTCGACTCTGATATGGAAGCCGCTAAAGAAGCCGGGGCTTCCGGTTTTATCACGAAGCCGATCAATCTAAAGGTATTGAAAAATACGATATCGCAGTATTGTTCGTCAATCGTATGGTAAGGATTTATTAAGATGTTTTAGATTTGTATAAACGGCATTTTGCCGTATTTTTTGTTATTTTTGTAGAAAATCGTCAAGAGGACGCTTTACAAATGTATTCTAATCTACAAAAATGGCATGCTTATGATAAAAAAAGAACATCTTGTATCCGACATTTCTAAACTGAAAAAAGTATATAACCAGAGCTTCCCTTGGTTGGTGACCTTAGCGGAAGAAAGCGAGAACGCAAAGTATTTTAAGGATGCTTTGCGTTCTCTTATTTTATCCCGGCTCACGGAAAAGGAAAGTACCCAAGAAAACGTAGGAATGGCGGTGGCGATGCGTATCCTTCTTTTGATTGAGCATGATGATACTTTCGTGGACGAGCTGTCTACGGGCGAGCGTCTTCCGGTGCGGACGGTCACTTATCTTTGGCAGTTCCTGACCGGCCATTTGGAAAATGAGGTCTCTCCTGATTTATTTATCGACCTATACCATCAGTTTGATTTATTGGAACATCCGGTTGAGATCCTGCCGGACCGGGCATTGGTGAAAAGGCAGATGAACCGTTGGCCGACCGGACTCGGCCCGGAGGTGATCGCTATCCGTGAGAGGAACAAGGAGCGTATCATCGCTTGCTTGATCAAGAAGATAGAAAGACGCCATAGCCTTTCGTCACGTTTTCAGTTCGCCGAGGGCATCTCCTATGAGGAGAAAGAGGCTCGGGTACGTGAGTGGTGGAATACTGCTCGTTTCCATTTGTCGATGGCGATCAAGAGTCCTACGGAATTGAACTTCTTTTTGGGATATTCCCTGTCGGATGAGACGATGAGCTTATTGGCCCGTGCCAAAAAGAAGGGGATGCCCTTTTTTGTGACTCCTTATTATCTTTCCCTATTAAATATAGAACATGAGGGGTATGATGACGCTACGGTGCGATCGTACATCATGTACTCGAACGAGCTGGTAGATACGTATGGAAGCATTAAGGCGTGGGAAAAGGAAGACATGGTCGTCGCCGATGAGCCGAATGCGGCGGGCTGGCTATTGCCGGAGGGACATAATATACACCGGAGGTATCCGGAGGTGGCGATCTTGATCCCCGATTCGATGGGGCGTGCTTGCGGTGGATTGTGCGCTTCTTGCCAGCGCATGTATGATTTCCAGAGCGAGCGGTTGAATTTCGATTTCGAGGCCCTGAAGCCTAAGGAGAGTTGGGACCGGAAGTTACGTCGTCTGATGCGTTATTTCGAGGAAGACGCCCAGCTACGGGATATCCTGATAACGGGCGGGGATGCCTTGATGAGCCAGAACGCTACCTTGCGTAAGATATTGGAGGCGGTATATAAGATGGCGGTGCGGAAACGGAAGGCGAACGAGAGCCGTTCGGAGGGCGAGAAGTACGCCGAGCTGCAACGGGTACGGCTAGGTTCCCGGTTGCTGGCTTATCTTCCGCTGCGTGTGACCGACGAGTTGGTCGGTATATTGAGGGAGTTCAAGGAGAAGGCTTCCGCTATCGGTGTGAGCCAGTTCTATATACAAACGCATTTCCAGTCTCCACTGGAGGTGACACCGGAGGCGAGGCACGCTATCGAGGCGATCTTGGCGGCGGGCTGGACGATCACGAATCAGTTGGTTTATACGGTCTCGGCTTCCCGTAGGGGGCATACGGCGAAATTACGGCAGACCTTAAACGCCCTTGGGGTGGTTTGCTATTATACGTTCTCCGTGAAGGGATTCCGGGAGAATTATGCGGTTTATACCCCGAATAGCCGCTCGTTGCAAGAGGCTCGTGAGGAGAAGATCTTCGGGCAGGTGCCGGAGGAGAAACAGGCGGAGTTGTATGATATGATCCGTAACCAGCGTCCTTTAGGCAAGTGCTTGGTTCGTTTCCTGAAGGAGAACGGGTTGCTGTTCGCCGGGACGGATCGTAACGTGTTGAACTTGCCCGCTATTGGTAAGAGCATGACTTTCCATACCATTGGACTGACTTCCGAGGGAAAGCGGATTCTTAAGTTCGATCACGACGGGAGCCGTCGGCATAGCCCGATTATCGATCAAATGGGTGAGGTCTATATCGTGGAGAATAAATCCGTGGCCGCTTACCTTAGGCAATTGAAGGAGATAGGCGAGGATGTCAATGAGTACCGTACGATCTGGAATTATTGCGAGGGAGAGACCGAGCCTCGTTTCAGTATTTATGAATACCCGGCTTATCCCTTTAAGGCCACGGACCGAATGACTAATCTTGAATTATGAATTCTATCCTCATGTGTTTGCCTTGGTTTCGTATATTTTGCTTAATTTTGTTTCATTGAATTTAGAAGGATATGATACAGAACGAAAGAGAAATCAGGCATGAGCTTGTGTTACAGGCCGCACGCCGCATGATGACAGCCGCTCGCACGGCTCCTAAAGGCAAGGGTATTGATATCATAGAGATAGCGATGGTGACGGATGGGGATATCTTGCGCCTGTCCGATGAGATGATCCGGATAGCGGCCGAGACCGGATTCAAGTTCCTGCTTCGTGACGCCGAGAATATAAAGAGTGCCGACGCCGTGGTGATTATCGGTACCTCCCAGAAAGTACAAGGCTTGAACTGCGCCCATTGCGGTTTCGATACCTGCGTGGAGAAGCCGGATTTGGTTCCGTGCGCTATTAATTCCGTCGATCTGGGTATCGCAATCGGCTCGGCTTGCGCTACGGCGGCGGACTTGCGTGTGGATACCCGTGTCATGTTCAGCGCCGGCTTGGCGGCCCAGCGATTGGGGCTGTTGGAAGACTGTAAATGCGTGATGGCGATACCGGTCAGCGCCTCGTCGAAGAACCCGTTTTTTGATCGTAAACCGAAAGAAGAACCGAAAAACTAGAAACAAATGAGTGACTCTATTCTAAAATTCGCGAATAAGCTGGAGATACGTTATTCCTTTAATAATAAATCCAATTATATGGATGCCATGACCAAGCACCGGTGTGAGAAGGAGATTCTTACGCTGATACGTTCCTTGGCGGATATGCTGGACGTGAAGCTGACGGTTTACAACGAGCCTTACGATAAGGAGGGTGGTTTCCGTGAGAAGCTGGGCGTGGCCGGGGAGAGTAGCCGCTCTATCTCTATCGTGTTGAACTTGGTGATGCAGATATTGACCCGTCCTTCCTTGTCGGTAGGTGGACAACCGCTGATGGATCGTACGCCGGCGGACGAGGAGGAGATGCAGCGTGAGCTGTTCAAGTTACGCCGTGAACTACGGCTGAAGACTCCGGGGGCTACGCCTTCACACCGCTTGATCGACCTGTTGAACGCCTCGCCCCGTTTCTGTAAGTGTAAGTCTAATTTCTACGAGGCTTTGAAAGGGTATCCGAAGGTGACGAAAATCTCGGTACGTGAGTTGAACGAGAAGGATCGCAACCGTTCCGGTTCGCTGGAGGTGAAACGGGACCAGTTCGATTATTTTATCTTGCGTAGCGACGATCTGCCTACGGTCAAGGATAATAAGGCCACGATAGAGATCATCTCGCCGGTACTGAAAGATAGTAAGTATCGGTGGAAAGGTATCTACAACAAGGGAGGCGAGACGATCGATTTCTATATGCAAGATGAGGATTTCAAGAAACAGATGTTCGAGGACAAGATCTCGTTCACGAGCGGTATGTGCATCGATTGCGTCTTGGAGATCGCCCGCCGTCTGTCGGAGCTAGGAGAGGTGGTCAACGTGAGCTATACCGTGACTACGGTGATACGTACCCGTTTCGATAAGATGGAGATCGTCACCCCTCAAGGCAAGCGGCATCTTCGTAAACTGGAAGCCGCGAAGAAACAGCTTACGCTGGATTTGTTCGGCTAATCCGATTGCCGTATTCCCATCGCTCCCAAGCACTACAGTGTTTCTACTTGAACACAGTAATATTCATCAGCGAACACAATAGTATTCAATCCCGGACACAATAGTCTTTTTGCTTTGAATACTATTGTGTTTTCACATAGAGGATCTGTACGTCTTATTTATTCTTCTCCAAGCTTATCTTGTAATAGTTTGGGATTATTACGGCAATCCCAAACCGCAACGATATGACAGGTATCTTTCTCGTGGAAGTAAATTAATTTTATTTTTACCATGTTTCGGCTTCTTTTACTAGGTCGTCGTGACTTTGTCCTAGGCCTTGGCGGGCATCTTGTACACCTTGGCGTACACGTTGTGTCAATTCGCCAACGTCATATTTACAAGGGCTGTCCCGTTCGACTTTATTTCGCAGCTGGCACAGATATTTTTTCAGCTGTGTCATCGCCTCTTCGTTATCTAGCAGGAAATTAAGATTCTCGAAGATGTCTGCCCTTAATTCCATCGTTGTCATACGGATCCTCCTTATTCTTTAAATGAGTACTGTGAGCAAAGATAATGTTTATCCATTTAATTTACCGTATATTTCCTCGGATAATTGAATGCGATCGCCAATAAGGCGCCTGCTCCCAATAGATATGGGTAGTAAAGATATTGCATGATCTCGATAGGGGAGACATGCCCGAGTCCGGCGGCCATCAACATCTGGGCGCCGTAGGGGATGATTCCCTGTATGAAGCAAGAGAAGATATCCAATAGGCTGGCGCTGCGGCGGGGATCTATCTTGAACCGGTCCGCTATATCCTTGGCGATCGGGCCGGCCATGATGAGGGCGATCGTATTGTTGGCCGTGCAAAGGTTGGCGAAGCTCACCAAGGCCGCTATGCTCATCTCGGCCCCCTTGGAGGAATGGATGCGGGAGGTAAGCTTGCGGATGATCCAGTCGATACCCCCGTTATAGCGGATCATCTCCAACATGCCTCCTGCCAGAAGCGTCACGATAATCAGCTCGCCCATATTGGTGATACCTAATCCCATGGAGGCGTTCCAGCCCCAGATATCGAAGCTACCGGTCCACAAACCTACTATACCGGACAGGACGATCCCGATGAATAGCACCAGCATGACATTGATCCCGCAAACGGCGGTTACCAACACCACCAGATAAGGGATCACCTTGACCCATTCGATCGGGGCCGGGGCGTAAGCGTTCTCCACGCCGCTTCCCACCAGCACGTATATCAATCCGGTCAGGATCGCTATCGGGAGGGCGATACGGATATTCACCTTGAACTTATCGGACATCTGGCAACCCTGCGTGCGGGTAGCTACGATGGTCGTATCGGATATGAACGACAGGTTATCGCCGAACATGGCGCCGCTCACCACGACACCTAGCATAAGGGCGTCCGGCATCCCCGTCTTGTCCGCTATACCGACGGCTACCGGGGCCAAGGCCACGATCGTGCCCACCGACGTACCTACCGAGATGGATATGAAACAAGCGGCCAAGAAGATTCCGGCCGCCAACAGGTTACCGGGCAGGATGGACATCGCCAGATTCACGGTAGCGTCTACGGCACCCATCGCCTTGGCGGTCTGCGCGAACGCCCCGGCGAGGATGAAGATCAATACCATCAGCATGATATTGCTATTGGCCGCCCCCCGGCAGAACTGCTCGATACGGTTGCTTAATTTGCCTCCCTTGGAGATCGCTATCGCTACGATCGAGGAGATGACGAAGGCTACCGTTATCGGCATCTTATAGAAATCTCCCGCCACGATAGATATCACCAAATAAGTCAATAAGAATACCACCAGCGGCGTCAATGCCCATGCGTTCGGTCTGCGTTCCAACTCCCCCATTTTCTTATCTCTCCTACATTTAACTGTCAACTGTCAATTCTCAACTGTCAACTCTTAGAAGGAGAACCGCAGCGCTATACGCACGCCCCCCTTCTTGATATTCGGTTGGTCCAGATACGTCAACCGGCGGTAATAATCGATCCGTAATATCTTGAAGATGTTCTCCAGACCTACGCTGGCCTCCAGGTAAGGTGTACGGCCCATCGGCGAGGTTCCCTCGGGGAAGCGGTATAGTCCCGTCGGGTCCAAGGCCGGGTTATTCTTATCGGTCAGTCCTCCGTAGAAACCGCTGAACGATATCACCTCACGCAAACGTAGCCACTTCACGCCGGGAATACGGTTTAAGATCCATCCCTTCATATAATACGTGAAGTAGAACGAAACATACTGGTCGCTTACGAACTCCAGCGCACGCATCATGTTGAAGGCTTGCGGCTGGATCGTGATGGACTGGTTGGTATTCGGCATGATGAGCAAGGGGAAAGGGACCTTGTCCCATACCTTGCCCGCTGTCACCAAGGCGTCGATATGTCCGAAGGAAGAGAGCCAGATCCGTTTCTCGGCGCTGATCTCCGTATGGTTGTAGTTGAAGTCGCCCCCCAACACGTTCTTCAATCCCATCTGATGGGATAGCTTGAATACGGGAGCGTCTTTTGAGAGGTTGAAAAGAGAGTTCTTACCCTCTCGTCCGTTATAGGCACGCTCGCCCGGGGCGAAACGAAGCTGGGCCCCTAGCTCCGTGTTGGTGAAACTCTTTAAGTTCGTCAATGTCCCGTCGGCGTTGTAACGGTCGTAGCGGAGCGTTCCGGCCGCCTCGTTGTTCTCGTTACGTGCCCAAGTGGTAAGGGTCAGGCCATTCAGCCATTCCTTCTGGTACTGGAGCATGGTCTTGCGGATGTATTGCATCATGGTGACGGGCTCGCCCACCTTCCATGCCACGAACATATTATCCTTGCTGGTGAAGAGGAAGTCTTGACCGGGCGTATATACGTCGTACTCTTGGATAGCGGAGATATTGTTCACCGGGCTTTCTCCCTCGTGATATTTCTTCTTGTTCACGCTATACGTCAGCTTGGCGTTATACTTTAGCTTACGGTCGTTTACGCCATAGGCTAGATAACCGCTACCGAACCAGTGCGGGTTGAGGTTTGCCGTCGTCATACCTCCCACACGCATGCGGAAGCCCTCCAGATGGTTGGCGCTGAAAGTGGTATTCATCGGTCCGAAATCGAACTTGCTCTTATCCTTGTCCGCCGTGGTCGGGATATAACCGGTGATCAATATCTCGGCGGTCTTGATGATCACGTTGAAAGCCGGTACCTTGCGGAGTTGCGCCAGCAAGTCGTCCAAGGCGCTCTCTTTCTCTTTCAAGGGGACATGGCGGTTGTGTATCCAGAAGGTGTCGGTCTGGGCGGTGGCTTCGGGCAGCTCATGGATCGGACCGAGAAGGCCGAAGATCGAGTCGGCGTTCTGCACGTCGAACTGATACTTATCGAAATTCCTTAGCTGGTGGGCATAGAGCTGTTGCGCCCCTTTTACGATATAGAAATTAACGTAGGTATTCTCGTTGGCGAGCACCCAAGTACTATCCGGCATCCGCTTGAACTCTTGTTCGATCCGGAGCTTGTCCACCCAGTTGAGGTTGATGTTCGCCGGGGTGTTCAAGAGGAATTTCTTGACGGCGTAATTACCGTCCAGCGTGATGTACAAGCGGCCCGTGAAGCCGTAGCTCTGGCTGTTTACGGGCACGAAGGCGAGATCCACACATTTATCTCCGGCTACGTCCACCGTATCCATGATATAATATTTGTAATAGGAGACGGCCAGCGTGGAAGATAACGGGCTCACGAAACGGTTCAACAAGATATTGATATTGTTGTCGAAGATATTGACGCCCTTGAATATCTCCTCAAGGTTGGCGGTGATGGCGCCTCCATCGTCCAATGTCTTGTCGATACCCTGCTGGCGCTTGGCCTTGGTGATCGTCTTCTCCGCCTTGGGATGTTTGCGGTAGTATTGGTCGGAGATCGTCTCACGGACGGAGATCGTCAGGATCGGTTTCCCGTTGAACTCCGAGGTATCCAGATAGTTCTTGATGAACTTGAATTTCTTCAGGAACTTATTCTTCTCGAGATTGGGGTTGAAGTCGTCCAGCGACATGCTGAGCTTCTCGTACACCTCGCTTTGGTACTCGTCCTTCGCCTCGATGCGGTTGTCGTTCTTATGCTCTATGACTTTCTTGATCAGTTCCACGGCGGGGTTGTCCTTGCGGGAGTATCTCTCCTTGGTAGGCCTCACCTCTACCTCCGCGATCTGGAAGGAGGTGGGGCTTAATAATATATCCAGATTGTCGTTCTTTTGCCCGGCCTTTAGGTTTACGACCTTATTGTCATATCCAAGCGAGGATACGACCAGCCGGGTAAGCCCTTTGTCGTTCTGGAGGCTGAAAGCCCCGTCATCGTCGGTCATCGCCCCGATCGTCGAGTTTTCGAACATGACGGATACGTAGGATAGGGGTTCCCCGCTTACGGAGTCTCTCACGATTCCGGACGCGGAAGTTATGCTCTGGGCGTATAGGACGGAAATGCCGGTCACGAATTGTAACAGGACTAGCAAAGTGATATAGCGAATAGATCTTATCATGTAAATGTCTCGTTATTCCTTCACGGATAATACAGTTGGCAAAGGTATGTTTTTTTCGTGGGAGGGAGGGGGGAGAGGCTATTAATAATCATTAATCACCGGGTTTCCCACCGCTCGATGGGAAACCCGGCGGTAGAAAACGCGAGCTTCATTATTTAACGAAAAAGATCTTCATTATTTTATATCTCTGATGGCGAGTCGCTGTCGGTAGCGGGCTTGTCGCCTTCTTGTTTCTTGGCGGCTGCGGCCCTCGCCTGCGCTATGCGTTGGTTGTAGAGGGCGTTCGTCTCGTCGACCAGCGCGTTGAGGCGGTTGATGAAGGCGGCGGTCTCTTGAGTGGGCTTCACCACGCTTTGCGCGAAGGCGTAGGTGGACATCTCGTCGTATTCCTCGTCCATGCGTAGGCGGATTTTCTTGGCGCTCTCTACGGGGTCGTCCGCCTTGGCGTTGGCGCGTTGCTCGGTGAGCGTGGCGTATTGCTTGTTCTTCTCTTTCAGCGCTGCTACTACTTCGGTGAGGTTGATCGCCGCCAGCGCCTCGGGCATCCCGGCCTTGTCGAGGTCTACCAGCAAGCCCTCGATGGCGGCCGTCTCCTGCAAGTTGGCGAGGCGCGCGGCTCCGATGTAGGGCTTCACGGGAAGGTATAGCTTCTCGGCCGCCGTGCGTTGCGCCGCCAGCGGGCTTTTCGTCATTTGGGTAATGGTGGAAGTAATGAAGATCAAGAGATCATCCCTCTCCTTGTCGAGGGTGGACATCTGCGCGGTCTCCTCGCTGGCCGAGGATTGGTTCACGGCGTCGGTCAATAGGGCGAAATCGGCGGCGAAAGCTGTACGAACTTCTTGGGGGATGCCCAGCGGGTCGTTCGGATCGAAGCTGATCTCGTCGGGCGATTCCGAGTCGCTTCCGCCACCCGCGAGCAGGTTCCCGTAGCGGGCCATGAAGGTTCGGTACTCGGCGTTGTTCAATCTTTCTAAATATGCGCTCTTTACTTTCGTGATTTTTGCCATGTCTGAAAATTTTTAGTTGGATAGATATATATGATTTAATTGTGCTAATGTAAGAAGATTTCCGGATGTATCGATCAAGAGCGGCATTGTTTTTTTAAAATCGGGCTTACATCCGGTGCGGGGTGGATTTAAAAGTTTAAATCGGGCTTGCGTCGGGTGCGAGATGGAATTTAAAAGTTTAAATCAGGCTTGCGTTAGGCGCGAGATGGAATTTAAAAGTTTAAATCGGGCTTGCGTTAGGCGCGAGATGGAATTTAAAAATTTCAGCGGGGCCCAACCGTGGTGGCCGGGCCTCGCGATAAATCATTTCTTCTTGATCACGATGATACTGGTGCCGCCCTCGGGCTGCACCAGATCCCCGATCTGCTTGCCATCGTCGTCCAGCGTTGGGACGAGGAACGGATAATATTCCGGGTTGTAATACTGCTTCGTGCTTAGGGAGCCTTCCTTAGGATGCATGGAATAAACTAGTTCTCCGTTGATCCAGATCTGATCCATAAGGAGCAAGGATGAAGTCCTGTATAGCTGTACTTTTATCTCATCCTCGTTTCCGTCGGGATACTGGATATAGGTATAGGCGATATCCCTATTTCCTTCCGTCACGAAAGGGGATGCTTCGATGTAATAGTATCCCATCGTATTTTGATTTACCATTCCATATACTTCATCATCCTTATACGGTGGATAGATCGTGCTCCATTCTCCTAGGATGGCTCCTCCGTGTGTCTGGAGGGGCCAAAGTAGGGGAAGGGTTAATTTTTGATCTTTATACCGATACATGACTTCTATTCCTTGGGTATACTCTTCTCCAAGGAAGCTAGGGGATCCCGGGTTCAGGCGATCGTTCAGCTCCGGGTCTGTCAGTACGATTTGTATAACTATATCCTCTACACAAGAGATTTGACCTTCTTGTGGTTCCGATTCACAGGCGCAGAGGCCGGCTAGCGCTACGCAGCATAGAAAAAATATACTTCTCATAGGACTCTATATCTAAAAGGGTTAATAAATATAACTGATTATCTTATTATTCCGATTGTAATTGCTTCCAGTAGATGGCTTTTCGAAAATACCGCTGGTAAACCAACCATTGTCACTCAAGGTTCTTCCTCCCCAATCATACCGGACAGTTCGAAAGGAAGTGATGGAAGAATTGCCGGAAGCTTCAAACACTTTCCCGTTATATGTAATGGTATAGATATCGGTACTGGTAGTTTTCGTGATTCGTACCCCATCGATTACCCAAGCATGGCCTTCATCATCAGCTTTTATTCCCATTACATATGTAGGGCCATAGCTTAATGCGCTCCAAGCTCTGTCAAATGTATAATCTTGAGCGGATCCGGCGGTATAGCCATTATTGTTTAGGAAGTCTCTGGCTTTGGATATAGTGCTACTTGTCCCATGCCCATCATATCCTGTGTTCATCGTATTAAACAAATCAAGCATAAGGCGCTTTAGCTCTACGGATGTATATCTATTATCAATCATTGTAGGCCACATCGCCGCCGTGATATAATTGCTGTAGGGCTTTTTGTGATATGCCATGATTTGCGAGACGGCTATCATACCACAACCCACATAGGCTCTATCTGTATAATCTGGAGGAAGCAATGGCAGTAAGTCATTGAACGGACTTTCTTGATGCCATCCTCCGGGAACTAGCTTGATCCTTTCGGTGACTTCGTTTTTTACGTCTGTCCGGTCATAACTCCAAGGGCTGTTCGGGTCGTCGGGGTCAAATGGCGGGAGCGCTTTGGTGATTACCTTGCCTTTATTTGCCGCTTTTATCTTTTGATTAGCCGAAGAAGCCAGACTTTCTATGTCTAATTCTTTTTGAGTTTGCTCCTCCACATACAATTCGACTAGCTCTAGGCAGTATTTCAAGCTCTTGTTAAACGAGGTGTCCGATATAGACCCGTTTTCTGAGTAACAAAGTAGCTTGTCTACACGTTCATCTGCCGATAATAGGGAGAATCCCGTTCCTTTGTCGTTTTCGAATATAACTTCGTAATATAGGTTTCTCCCGTTTTTCTTGTTCTTCTTCAATGAGAGAGCTTTTACTTTTACGGCTTTCTCCTTGTGGATGGTCTTAGCATAGCTCTCGAAGTTCTTTTTCGCTTCTTTTTCCGAGATATTGTATGAACCTTTCTGTTTTACGGAAAGGGCGATTTGCTCGGAGGCGGTTAAGACCAACTCCTTGTCATTGTTTGTCGCCGCGTTTAACGCTTGGGCGCCAGCATCTATAAGATCTTCACTTTGTGAACATCCCGTCATGATTATTAAAGTAACGCCGATAATAATCGTACTCAGTAAAGTATCCGTTGCTTTCATGTGAGATTGGATTTAGAGATTAGCATGAGAAAAAAGTGATTATCAACCTTTGTTGATCTTGAGAAGGAACTCCGAAGAGACGGGACCATTTATTCTTTGAATAGAATAGGTAAATGTTGAGTCGTAAAGGTCTGGATTAAATCGGATAAAAACAAATTCTGTGATCAGAATCTTGTATGAAATCTCGTTATTATCCATTTGTCGCGACCCTCTTGAAACAACAAAGGCCTTGCCGGGGTAGCAAGGCCCATCGCGGGGGATGAGACGCAGCACGCCGCGTCTCTACAACGCCTCCTTGTTCCACTTGTTCTGCGGGTTCTTCCCCTCGGGGGTATAGAGCTGGGCGATACGGGCGGCGTAGGCTTTCTCTACCTTGCCCCGGACGATCTTCATGGTGCTATTTACCATGCCGTTTTGCTCGGTGAAAGGCTCGGGGAGGATGGCGAAGGTGGTCGGCAACCAACGATCCGGGAACATACTAGACAGGTCGCCTCCCTTGCGGAAACGGTCGATCTGGCGCTGGATGATACGGATGGCCTCTTCTCGGCCTTGATCGCTCGTGAGGTCCAGATTCTGGTGGGCCAGATGTTTCCGCAACCGTTCTTTGTTAGGGACCAACAGGGCGGTCGTGTACGGACTCTGGTTATTGTACAGGATCAGCTGGTCGATGCAAGAGGAATGCTCTACCAAGGCTTCCTCTATACCCTCCGGACTGTATTTCTCCCCGTCGCTTCCGATCAGCAGGCTCTTGAAACGCCCCAACACATAAAGAAGCCCGTCACGCATATATCCCATATCCCCGGTGTACAGCCAACCCTCCTTTACGGTATCGGCCGTCGATGCCGGGTTCTTCCAGTAGCCGGCCATCACGTTCTCTCCCCGGATGACGATCTCGCCTTTCTCCCCCGGAGGAAGTACGTTGCCGTCCATGTCGCAGATCTTTAGGTCGAGGGGCCGCACCAATACGCCGCTACTGCCGAAGACGTGGCGGCGGGCAGGTTTTCTTTCTCTTTTTTCAGCGGCGGCTTAATTTTTTTAAGTCATCTTCTCCTCGACGAAGCGCTGCACACACGGGGCGCTGAGCACCGCGCTGTTCCATGCCAAAACGGCATACGAGCGGATCGGCAGACCGCGCACAGGCTTTGCCTTTAAAGGTGCGCCCGGATGCGTGCTGAGGATGGACTTTGGCAGAAAGCTGATGCCAAAGCCCGAGAGCACCATCTGCATCGCCATGGGCGTATCGTAGCAGTGGCAGGTCACATTCGGCGTAAAGCCGCTGCGCTGGCACTCCTGCACCAAAAAGTCGTTGTAGCTCCACAGGTCGTCCGAGCGCAGAAGGCACATCGGCACACCCTCGAGCCGCTCGATGGGCACCTCGTTCAGTTCTGGCGCGGGGTCCAGATCCTCGCGCATGATGAGCTCGAGCTTATCCTCGCCCAGAATGCACTCCTGCAATCCGCTCGGCTCGCGCGCGGCGGTGCGCAGGAACAGCGCATGCAGCTCGCCGCGGTTGAGCGATTCAATGAGCTCCTGCGGCGAGCCCACACGGATGAAGAGCTCCACCTGCGGATAGCGGCTGTGATATTCATTTATATAATGTAACGCGTACGACATCGCCGAGTAGATGACGCCGAGCTTGATGCGCCCGCTCATGCCCGTCCCCACGCTGCGCACGCTGTCCTCCACGCGGCGGATGTCCTGAAAGATCTGCTGCGTCTGCTGATACAGGCTTTGTCCCGCGTCGGTGAGGGACATGCCCTTGCTGCCGCGCAGGAAGAGCTGCACGCCGAGCTCTTCCTCGAGCTGCGCGATCTGGCGCGAGATCGGCGGCTGCGCCACGTGCAGCTCGCGCGCCGCGGCGGAGATGCTTTTCTCCTCCGCCACCGCACAGAAGTATTCCAGCTGTCTGATCTTCATCGCTCGTCCTCCATGTCATACTTTTGCGGTATGGTATGCAGATAAATTAAGTACTTTTCATTATAGCACATCTTTGTTATAATGCAAGTTGTAAAGAAAAGTGAGAATTCCGTTTTCATTTTTATTGGTTTTTACAGAAATATTTTTATGAAAGTGAGGAACCCACCATGATCAATCTTGCAGACGATGCGATGACGATCAAGCTGGACTACGAGCTTCCTGAGTACCCGAAGTTCGAAGAGGGCTACCGTCGCGCACCCCGCCGCGAATCCCACCTGACCGAGGCCGATAAGGCGCTCGCCATCAAGAACGCTCTGCGTTACATCCACCCCGACCATCATGAGCAGATGGCCAAGGAGTTTGCGCAGGAGCTCGAAGAGCACGGCCGTATCTATGGCTACCGCTTCCGTCCCGAGGGCAAGCTCTACGGCAAGCCCATCGACGAATACAAGGGCAAGTGCATCGAGGGCAAGGCCATTCAGGTCATGATCGACAACAACCTCGACTTCGATATCGCTCTCTATCCCTATGAGCTCGTCACCTACGGTGAGACCGGCCAGGTCTGCCAGAACTGGATGCAGTACCGTCTGATCAAGAAGTACCTCGAGCAGCTGACCGATGAGCAGACCCTCGTCGTCATGTCCGGTCATCCTCTGGGCCTCTTCCACTCCCACAAGATGGCTCCGCGCGTCATCATCTCCAACGGCCTGATGGTCGGTACCTTCGATGACCAGGAGAACTTCAACCGCGCTGCCGCGCTCGGCGTTGCCAACTACGGCCAGATGACCGCCGGCGGCTGGATGTACATCGGCCCCCAGGGCATCGTCCACGGCACGTTCAACACGCTGCTGAACGCCGGCCGTCTGAAGCTCGGCATCCCCAACGATCAGAACCTCGCCGGCCGTCTGTTCGTCTCCGCCGGTCTTGGCGGCATGAGCGGCGCTCAGGGCAAGGCTGCTGAGATCGCCGGCGCTGCCTCCATCATCGCCGAGGTCGACGATTCCCGTATCGAGACCCGTTACACCCAGGGTTGGGTCAGCCACCGCACCGCCTCTCTCGAAGAGGCCACCAAGATCGCTCTCGACCACCAGAAGGAAGGCAAGCCCTGCGCTGTCGCCTATTGCGGCAACATTGTCGACCTGCTCGAGTACCTGTACAACAACAACGTCCATGTCGACCTGATGAGCGACCAGACCTCCTGCCACGTGCCTTATGACGGCGGCTACTGCCCGCAGGGCCTCACGTTCGAGCAGCGCACCGAAATGCTCGACAAGGATCCCGACGGCTTCCGTGTCCTCGTCGACAAGACGCTGCAGCATCACTATGAGATGATCTGCAAGTTCCACGAGCGCGGCACCTACTTCTTCGACTACGGCAACAGCTTCCTCAAGGCCGTGTACGATACCGGCGTGAAGAGCATCTGCAAGAACGGCGAGAACGACCTCGACGGCTTCATCTTCCCGTCCTACGTCGAAGACATTCTCGGCCCCTGCCTGTTCGACTTCGGCTACGGCCCGTTCCGTTGGTGCTGCCTGAGCCGCAACCCCGAGGATCTGCACAAGACCGACATGGCTGCCGCCGAGTACATCAAGGCCCACAACCGCCGCTATCAGGACTACGACAACTATGTCTGGGTCCGCGACGCCGAGAAGAACAAGCTGGTCGTCGGCACCCAGTGCCGTATCCTCTATCAGGATGCCATGGGCCGTATGAACCTCGCGCTCAAGTTCAACGAGATGGTTCGCAACGGTGAGATCGGCCCCGTCATCCTTGGCCGTGACCATCACGACACCGGTGGTACCGATGCGCCCTTCCGTGAGACCTCCAACATCAAGGACGGCTCCAACATCATGGCCGAGATGGCGACCCAGTGCTACGCTGGTAACGCTGCCCGCGGCATGAGCTACATCGCCCTGCACAACGGCGGTGGTACGGGCATCGGCCGCGCCATCAACGGCGGCTTCGGTATGGTTCTCGACGGCTCCGAGCGTGTCGACACCATCCTGCGCATGTCCATGCCTTGGGATACCATGGTCGGCGTTGCCCGCCGCAGCTGGGCGCGCAACGAGAACGCCATGACCACTGTCGCCGAGTACAACAAGATGTACGAGGGTCAGGATCACATCACCATGCCTTACGTCGCGGACGAAGAGCTCTGCGAGAAGGCCGTGAAGGAATACATGCACTAAAATTTACTTCAAAAAAGGGGCATAGAAATATGCCCCTTTTTTGAGCTGGATACACTCCGCTGCGCGCACTCGCTTTGCTCGCACACTTGCGGAGCGCAAAGAATCTTTCCGACGCACATGTCGTCGGAAAGATGATCTCAATTTATTTGCCGCCTGCGGGCGGCCTGGGCAGCCGCTGGCGGCTCTGCCGCCTTGCGGATGCCGCGTACCCCTTGCGGGTAAAACTCTGCGAGGCTTTTTTGACAAGCCATCGAACAGAATGCTCTTTCCAACAGTGAGAAAGGACAACATTTACTATGAAAAAGTTACTAGTCAAAAACATCGGCCTGCTGGCGACGCCTGAGGGCAGATCCGCCCATCGCGGCGAGGAGCAGGGCAAGATCAAATTCTTAAAGGATGCGTGGGTGCTCATCGAGGACGGCATCATCGCCTCCGTCGGTACCGGCGCGGTTCCCGCCGTCGAGGGCGCGGAAGTCGTCGACGCGGAGGGCCACCTCGTCACCCCCGGCCTTGTCGACGCCCACACCCACCTCATCTTCGGCGGCTGGCGCCAGAACGAGCTGGGTCTCAAGCTCCACGGCGCAAGCTATCTCGACATTCAGAACGCGGGCGGCGGCATCCAGTCCACGACGAACGCCACCCGTCAGGCCAGCGAGCAGGAGCTCGCCGCCAAGGCCTCCAAGGCGCTCGACGAGATGATGGGCTTCGGCACCACCACGGTCGAGGCCAAGAGCGGCTATGGCCTTGCCACCGAGCATGAGCTCAAGGCGCTCGAGGTCATCAAGGACCTCAACGATCACCACCGCATGGACCTCGTCGCGACCTTCATGGGCGCGCACCTTGTCCCCGCGGAATATAAGTCCAACCGCGAAGAGTACGTCCGCCTTGTGTGCGAGGAGATGATGCCCAAGGTCAAGGAGCAGGGCATCGCCAAGTTCTGCGACGTCTTCTGCGAGGCCGACACCTTCACCGTCGAAGAGTCCCGTCAGGTGCTCGAAGCGGGTCTCAAGTATGGCCTGCGTCCCAAGATCCACGCCGACGAGATCGAGGCCATCGGCGGCAGCCAGCTCGCCGGTGAGATCGGCGCGATCTCGGCTGAGCACCTGATCGTCTGCCCGCCGGAGGGCATTGCCTCCATGGCCAAGGGCGGCGTCATCGCATGCCTGCTGCCCGCGACGAGTTTCAACCTCGGCGCGGTGTTCGCGCCCGCGCGCGACATGGTCAAAGCCGGCGTGCCCGTTGCAATGGCGACGGACTTCAACCCCGGCTCCTGCCCGTGCCTGAACATGCAGTTTGTCATCAACCTCGGCTGCCTCAAGTACAAGCTGACGCCGGAGGAGGTCCTCACGGCTGTCACGCTCAACGGCGCCGCGGCGATCGACCTTGCCGACAAGGTCGGCTCTGTCGAAGAGGGCAAGCTGGGCGACCTTGTCATCTGGGACGCGCCCGACCTCGACTACATCTGCTACCGCGTTGGCAGCAATCTTGCAAAAACCGTCATCAAGCGCGGCGAGATCGTGTAAGAGAACGGTAGAGGGAGAACATGATGGATCGGACTGACTACCAAATCCTCAACCTCCTCCAGGACGACAGCCGTTGCACGCTGCGCCGCATGGGAGACCTTGTGGGGCTGACGCCGCCCGCCGTGTCGGAACGCATTCGCCGGATGGAGGAAAGCGGCGTGATCCGCGGCTATCACATCGACATCGACCGCACGAAGCTTGACTGTAACATCACAGGCTTTATCTCCGTTGCGCTCGAGCCGGACAAGTACGACAAATTCTGCGATTTCTGCGCCTCGCAGAGCGCCATCATCAGCCACTATCACATGGTGGGTGAGTTCAACGCGCTGCTCCGCTTCGCCGTGCGCGACACGCAGCAGCTCGACCAGCTTCTCTCCCTCATCAAGAAGTTCGGCGACTCGCGCACCTCGATCGAGCTCAAGACGCTCTTCGACAGCAAGGAGATCCCGCTGCCGTAACACAACATTCCCTTTGCACCAAGCAGGGCGGCTTTGGCCGACTCCGCATAAGAAAACATGCGCCGTAAAAGGCAAATTTTGCACGGAC
>OGYE01000470.1_pt1 | contig 25690 bp, 26 predicted proteins | sample 1576471 | NCBI WGS metagenome assembly OGYE01 (sample SAMEA3541532, study PRJEB24748) | human gut metagenome | biome: human gut; feature: human-associated habitat; material: faeces | place: China | collected 2012
CATATCCACGCTCATCCGTGAACATTTCTGTCTGTCCGTCTGCAGTCAGCACGACCGGAGTAGCGGATGTAAAATCATAGGAACCGTCCTTATTTTTCTTCAGGCTGCTCTCCAGATATGCACTGAATCCCACACCTTTTAACAGATCGGCATCGGTCTTTCCGTTGTTGGCGGCTTTGATGACCTGGAACGGCTGTTTGATCACATCTTCCAGAGAAGTTACGGTACGTTCTACCGTCTGAACCAGATCTCCCTCGTCATTGCACTCCAGATCATGTTCTTCCGTGTCTGCCAGATATCCGACAGGCGGAGTCAGTTCTTTAACGTAATACTTTCCGAGATAGAGGTCTGCGACTTCTGCATTTCCCTCTGTATCCGTAGTCAGGGTTGCAATCTGTGTTCCTGCCGGGTAAAGAACACCTGTCTGTCCATCTGGATGTACGATATCTTCACGGGCATACAATCCGTAAACAGCACCCTCAAGTGTTGCATCTCCCTGTGCGGTCTTTCCGGTTTCGGAATCCTCTTTTACCAGTTTGATCTTCGCATTGATCCGCTCATTCTGGAACGTATGGTTGAAAGAAACCGTTGCCTCTTTGTCTGTTGTGTACTGGAAGGTAAAGGAGTACACATCCTCGCCGTTTCTCACATATCCAGCTGGTGCACCCAGCTCTTTCATGTAGTAGCTGTTGGCGATCGGCAGGTCTGCCTGATATACGGCTTTTCCGTCTGTTCCGGTCACTGCTTTCTCAATGAGAGTATCTTTCTTGACCACAATGGTTCCGTCCGCTGCTTTGATGTCATTTCCGGCATACAGACCATAAGTGCCGCCCGGAAGGTATTTCCTGGTTTCCTTATCCTGCTTGTATACACTTACGCTTGCTTTCTGGCGGTCATTTTTGAATGTCACGCTTCCCATGACCTTTTCCACATTACTTCCGGCATAGGAAAGGGTGATCTCCTGGCTTTCACCAGTGCATACCAGATTTTGTGGTGCCTGCATTTCTTTTACCACATATTTCCCCAGATATAGCTTGTCCAGTGTGGCACTTCCGTCATCCCCGGTGGTGAGTCCGGCTTTAACCAGTGCATCTTTTTTGTAGATGATTGTTCCGTCTGCGGATACAATGTCCTCTGCAGCATAAACGTTGTAAACCGCGCCTTTTTGTTTCTGCTCTGTATAAACAAAGGAAACACCATCATCGGTCACCTTTGCTGTCTAAGAAATTCTTAGCCTTTTTGCAGGTCGAACATTTCGGATATTCTAAAAATAACATAATATCACTCCAAATAAAAAATACAACTATAGTATAAAATATTTTCGGCTAATAATCAACATTTTCGGCTCTTTGCTTGAAAATAATTTTGATTTTATATATAATATTTATTATGGATAAGTTTGAACTTCTAAAACAATACTTCGGCCACGATTCGTTTCGTGACGGTCAGGAAAATATAATAGATAATATTTCAAGCGGCAGAGATGCGCTTTGTATTATGCCTACGGGCGGCGGAAAGTCGATTTGCTATCAGATTCCGGCACTTATGTCGGACGGCATTGCAATTGTGATTTCTCCGCTTATTTCGCTGATGAAAGACCAGGTTACTTCGCTTAATCAAAACGGAATCAGAGCGGCATACATCAACAGCACGCTTACTCCCGCCCAACAGTCGAGAGCAATTTATAACGCTATGCGAGGCGAATACAAACTGATTTATGTTGCGCCCGAAAGGCTTGAAGCGCCCGCTTTTCTTAATCTTTGCAACAGTATAAAAATTTCTCTGATTGCGGTTGATGAGGCACACTGTGTGTCGCAATGGGGTCACGACTTTCGCACAAGCTATTTGAAAATATCCGATTTTATTTCTAAACTTGATGACAGACCGGTCGTTTCCGCATTTACGGCAACGGCAACCGACGCTGTAAAAAGGGATATTCTAAATCTGCTCGGTCTTAAAAATCCTTTTGAAATAACAACGGGTTTTGACAGAAAAAATTTGTTCTTCGCCGTAAAGCGTCCGCAAAACAAGCAAAAAGAATTACTCGCCATAGTGAGCGAACACAAAAAACAGAGCGGAATAATTTACTGTGCTACCCGTAAAAATGTAGAAAAAGTCAGCGATTTTCTCAATGAAAACGGCTATGATTCGCTTATTTATCACGCAGGATTGAGCAATGAAATACGAAGCAAAAATCAGGACGATTTCATTAATGACAGATGCAATCTGATTGTTGCAACCAATGCTTTCGGAATGGGAATTGATAAGCCCGATGTGCGCTTTGTGGTGCATTATAATATGCCGAAAAATCTTGAAAACTACTATCAGGAGGCAGGCAGAGCAGGTCGTGACGGCGAAAACTCCGATTGCGTTTTGCTGTACAGCCCCGGTGATGTTCATACACAAAAATTTTTTATTGAAAATAATGACGAAAATGATGAACTGACCGATGAACAGCGTGAAAAAATCAAGAAAAACGATTACTATAAACTTAATAAAATGGTAGGTTACTGTACATCTACCACCTGCCTTAGAAATTATATTCTAAACTACTTCGGTGAGTATCACACAAACGAGTGCAAAAACTGCTCGGCTTGCCTTAAAGAATACAAGCTGACAGATGTAACGGTTGATTCGCAGAAGATTCTTTCTTGCATTATACGAACAGGGCAGCGGTTCGGCACTTCTACAATATCCGCCGTGCTTGCAGGCTCAACAAGCGAGAATATTTACAAATACAGGTTAAATAATCAGTCTACATATGGCATAATGAGTGACAAGCGCAGAACGGTTATAAACGAGCTTATAACAAGGCTTATTGACGAAGAGTATATAACTCAAACCGAGGACAAATACCCTGTTTTAAAGGTAACGCAAAAATCGTATCCGATTTTGAAAGGGCAAAAAAGCCTTACAATGCGCCTCGCCGTTAAAGAGGAGCTGCACAGAGAAATTCAGCATACAGAGGTCAATAAGGTGTTGTTTGACAAACTTAAGGAGCGCAGAAAATATCTTGCGGATAAAGCCAGCGTTCCTCCGTATGTTATATTCAGCGACGCATCTTTGCGTGATATGTGCGCAAAACTTCCGACAAACGAAAATGATTTCTTGAGAATATCCGGTGTAGGTATTAAGAAACAGGAAAAATACGCAAAAGAATTTATCCCGATTATTAAGGAATATAAGGAAGAAAAGTTTTAAAATACGGCATACCGTCATAAAATGAAAATAGTAAATTAATCTTTTCTGTTTTTCTCATTTTCTCCATATATTAAATTATAATTTAGCCCCCTATTTTACTTTCACTAAAATAGGGGGCTTTACAAACTGAATCTTTAAAATAATTGTATTGGTAAGTATGCTTACAGATTTAGAATCTGATTTTTCATTAATTCAAATTCTTCTTGAGTTATAACTCCGTCATCTAAAAGTACTTTTAGATCCTTTAATCGTTCGATTTCGTTACTGTTTTTATTTATTGTGTTTATAGTTTGCGATGAAGTTTGTTGAGATTTAGTTATCAACGGTGTAAGAACCTTAATTATATCATTACGGTTTTTAAAACAAGGAAAAATACTTACACCGGTGATAGAAGAAATTAACACACCGCTGAAAGGCCAAGGTTTAATTGAGGTGATTTCATTCAAAGGTATATATACTTTTTTTCTAAAAATTCGCTTACCAAAAACAGCTTCGTCAGTTACTGTCAGCTCACACTTCTCTGTGCAAAGTTTCATAATAATGCCAACAATCACTATAAGCGCACCGATTATTAGCATCCAACCATAACAGTTGTAAACAAAAAAACTTTCTATATAGAAATTTACAAAAGAATGGTAATATATGCGTCGATAAGGAACATCCCACACATAACGAGGATAACCTTTAAGATATACATATATAGCAACATAGAAAGATGCCAAAATTAATAATACACCAATAATAGTGACTATAAGCGCAGATTTACTTTTTTGAGGTTCACCTTTGATTAAAATATTTTGATTCATAATGACACTCCTTTATAAGGTAAATATTTTTCATTAAAATTAATAACAGAAGTAAATAGATTTTTAAATATAATTTACATATCTTAATTTTTTTCGTTAATAGAAGAATAATTAACTAATAAGCCTGTTTCGGAATTATATTCCCAAGTCACCGAATATTTATCGTTTGTTTCAGATTGTATTCCCGACGAAGAAGTGGTTGCTACCATCTTATCATATAAGGAATCGTCAAAACCAAACTCTTTATTTGCGTATTTAATAGCCGGCAGTAGATGATCTTCCGGTTCTTTACAATAATAATTACTCAATTCACCCATAACCGTATATAACTCTGACTCAGAAAGATCCTTTGCATCAATATCACCATCAAGATAATCTTGTGTTATTTTTGACAGTTGAGGGTTTGCATACTGATTTAAAACAATTTCACCAGGGCTTACACTTATAATTTTTTCACAGCAATTTACCAAAATCCAATCCTGTACGCTTACAAATTTGGAAGGAAGCAAAAAAGCTATATAGGCTGAAGTTATTGCAACGTATGCGAGAATACACGCACATATTATGACCAGCTTTTTCTTAATTGTAAACTTCTTTTTATCTTTTTGCTTTTCTTCGTTATTTCCTGTTGCAATAGCATCATTTTCATGATCAATGATTGATTTTTGTAATGTTTCTTCTGTATTGACGGTTAATTTTTCCTCTGTATTATTCATTTAGTATTCTCCTTAATGTCTGATTTTTTCGATTTCAAGTGCATCTTTGCAGAGTTTCCGAATAGCACCGATAAATGATGACAGACCATGTGCAATTTGGTATTCTTTGATTTTTTTAACAAGTTCGGCATCGCTCTCAATAAATTTGACCGTTGGCATATATCTACCCCTCCTTTTATATGTTTCGTATAATAGAAACTATTAAAATTTAACATACATATTTTTATCCCTTTACTTGTCTTTTAATAGTAACAACATAATCTATATTATGTTGTAAAACATTTATAAAATGTAGTAGGTGATAACAGTGTGAGTTTAAAAAACTGAAAATTTGGCATAAAAATCAAGCCTTTTCACTTGCGTTTTTGAAAAGGCTTAGTTTTCTTGTTTTAAAATCGATATTTTTCTCTAAAACTCTTGCATTTTTTATAAATTAATGTATAATATGTAATATAATATAGTTGATTTTAATCCTTTTACTGTCAAATTTACAACATAATATAGATTATGTTTTACCGCCTTTTTAGGTGGCTTTTTGTTTTGTGAAAATTAAATTATCAACCGCATATTTTCCATACATCTACGATGTTCTGTACCTGTGGAAATAATATAAATTCTTGTAGTATCTATGCTGCTGTGCCCAAGAATATCCGCAAGTTTTGCAATGTCCTTTTCTATTCCGTAAAACACTCTTGCAAAAAGGTGACGCAAATTGTGCGGAAATACTTTTTGTGGATTTACATTTGCGTCTTTGCATAAGGATTTCATCTCTCGCCATATATTTGTACGGTTTATAGCTTTACCTGTTCTTGTAACAAAAATCATACCGCTTTTAATGTTTTGATTTTTAGCATAGCGAAGCAATTTTTTCTTTAATTCTTTTACGATAAAAACCGAGCGTGTTTTACCTTTAAGGGATACAATCGCTACATTGCTTTTTACCGCCTCAACAGTTATAAATCGTAACTCACTTACTCTGATGCCTGTACCGCATATTGTTTGTAATATCAAATTAAGTCTTTCGTTGTGCTTGCGTTCGGCTGTTCTGCAAAGTCTTATATATTCGGCTTTTGTAAGTTCCTTTTCTTCCGGATAATATATTTGCCGTTGCAGTTTAATATTCTTTGCTTTTAAATCCAGCCAACCAAGAAAAACAAATAAACTGTTGATTGATGCAATCATTGAATTAACACTGCGTATGGCATAGTTATCGCATATCAGTTTGTTTTTATAGGCAATAACTTTTTCTTTTGTGATTTCAACACTTTTCACATAAGCGAAAAAAAGTTTTACATCACGAATATATTTTTCTATTGTATTTTTACTTTTTTCTTCGTTTTTAAGATATATGGCGAATGATGATATTTTATCATCTGTTAAAACTCTTTCTTTCATCGTGTTTACCTCCGTTAAGTATTAATAATATTTTATACGAAAAACACGAATATAAATTAACGGCATACCATTTCTGTAATTTAACATTGAAATGGTATGCCGTTTCTGATTACAAATCCTGCAAATCTGCGCTTGGAATATCGCTTTCAAGATTATCTCTTGCTAAGTCATTGTCTATATAAGAATAAAAATTTGAAATAGGTCTTTCGCTGTGCGGTTTACTGTGATACACCTTTTGTGACGGCGGCTGTGTGCCTGCAATAATCGGATTGGCTTTTTCGTTGCTAAGTTTAGCTCCGCCCTGCAATTCGGGTACAATCTCTGCTCTGTTTTTATTTTTATCGTAAATGTTATCTGCCCTGTGCATTCCTTTTTTAGCCATAAAAATCACCTCAAAAGTATTTTGCACAGTAAAAACAGAATTATTAGCATATGAAATAAAGAGCCTTACAATAAAAGCAAAATAAACATATAAAAAATCCTGCCTGAAAAATCAGACAGGATTTTGAATTTATTAAAGGATTTAATTAGCAAACACCCTGAGCAATCATTGAATCTGCAACCTTCTCAAAGCCTGCGATGTTAGCACCTACTACATAGTTGCCCTCATAGCCGTACTTCTTAGCAGCATTGTCAATGTTGTGGAAAATATTAACCATAATGTTCTTGAGCTTAGCGTCAACTTCCTCAAATGTCCATGAAAGGCGCTGTGAGTTCTGTGACATCTCAAGAGCAGAAGTAGCAACACCGCCTGCGTTAGCTGCCTTACCCGGAGCGAAGAGTAAACCTGCCTCCTGGATGAGCTTTGTAGCCTCAAGAGTTGTAGGCATATTAGCGCCCTCTGCTACTGCATAGCAACCGTTAGCGATAAGTCTCTTAGCATCGTCAGCGTTAAGCTCGTTCTGTGTAGCACATGGAAGAGCAACATCACACTTAACTGACCAATCGAATTTACCCTCATGGTACTCTGCATTTGGACGGTAGTTCTTGTACTCTGAAAGTCTGCCTCTCTTAACTTCCTTGATTTCCTTAACAGCGTCAAGGTCGATACCCTCTGCATCGTAAACCCAACCTGTTGAATCAGAAAGTGTAACTACCTTTGCACCAAGCTCAGTAGCCTTCTGTGTAGCGTAAATAGCAACATTACCTGCACCGGAGATACAAACTGTTGCACCCTTGATGTCTTTACCGTTGCACTTGAGCATTTCCTCTGTGAGGTACAGAAGACCGTAACCTGTTGCCTCTGTTCTTGCTAAAGAACCGCCCCAGTTGAGGCCCTTACCTGTAAGAACGCCCTCGTATACATTTCTGATTCTCTTATACTGACCGAACATATAACCGATCTCACGAGCGCCTGTACCGATGTCGCCTGCAGGAACGTCTGTGTCAGCACCGATGTGCTTGCAAAGCTCTGTCATAAAGCTCTGGCAGAAAGCCATAACTTCGTTGTCGCTCTTGCCCTTAGGGTCAAAGTCAGAGCCGCCCTTACCGCCGCCGATAGGAAGACCTGTTAATGAGTTCTTGAAAATCTGCTCAAAACCGAGGAACTTAATTACGCCAAGGTTTACAGATGGATGTAATCTTAAACCGCCCTTGTAAGGTCCGATAGCGCTGTTGAACTGTACACGGAAACCACGGTTTACCTGTACCTTGCCGTTATCGTCAACCCAAGGAACTCTAAACATAATAACACGCTCAGGCTCTGTGATTCTTTCGAGAATTGCGTTCTCCTGATACTTAGGATTAGCCTCAAATACAGGCTCAAGTGATGTTAAAACTTCTGTAGCTGCCTGAATAAACTCAGGTTCATTTGGATTTTTTGCTTTAAGCTTTTCGAGCTGTTCACTTACATACGACATTGTATGTTCCTCCTTATTAATTCAAAACAATTTATCATTACCACAATTAAATATTGTTTGTGGCTTTCGACATATTTATAATACTACTTTTTTAACTGTTTTGCAAGTTTTTTAAATAAAGTTTATAAACTTGTTAATATTTAGCTATTATTTTGTCAAAAATAAAAATATTTTACCTAAGTTATGAAAGTTGCTTGTGCTCGAGTTGCTTTGAAATAAGTTTTTAACACTAACTTACCGTTTTGTATAGTTCGTCAGTTGAATTTTTAACATTTACTTTAGTTGCAAACGCACATAAACAATGATATAATACAAATAGTAATATTTTGAAATGCGGTGATTTTATGGACTACACTAAAAGATTAAGGGAATTAAGAATCGCAAACGGATATACTCAAGCGGAGATTGCTTTTCTGCTGCATACAAGGCAGGAACAGTACAGCAAATATGAAAGCGGAAAGCGTGAGTTGCCTATAAAGCATTTGATTTCACTTTGTATGATTTACAGAGTGTCAAGTGATTACATTCTCGGTCTTGATAAATTCAATAAATAAAGGTTATGTAAATTTTATAGATTAAGAATTAACTCATTGTTCGGATTTTAAAATGATAATTTTATTTTGAAATTTCAAGGAATAACCTATCCCCTTTTAAGACAAAAAATTACCGCCGACTGATTGTCAACGGTGTAAACTTTGATTTTTAATTGTATGTCTTGCAAAAAAACAGAATTCATTTTCTGTTTATAATGGCTATTTCACGTTATGCCAAACTATGAAAAAGCTTGTCCTAAATTTTTAAATCATTTAACTTAAGTTGTGTACTAAACCATAAATTTGCCTCATTGCGGTCTGCGGTTTTTAAGTCAGCAGTTGCTTTCATTACTGCAATATCTTTTTCTGTATATTTTGATTTTCCACTTTGACGGCAAAACCATTTAATATGCTTTGTCATCATTGATTTTGTGTAGTATATAGTCAGTTTATTCTAACTGCGGTTTATTAAAAATCCGCTGTACAGCAGCTTTTCTATTTGTTTTCTACCAAACAATCAATATATTTGCGTTTATGTATGGTTTATTTGGTAATATTGTGGCGCACATAAGTTTGTCTTTCAATAGAGAATATGAAATTTCAACTGTGACAAATTAATTTATTTTTTAAAATTCAGAAGTATGATTAACGATATATGAGAGAGTTTGACCGTCGATGCCACTTTTATATTGCCTCCAATAAACTGCTCTTGTTTGGTATGCAATTTTGGCTTCAGCATATTGATTTTTACATATTTCAATTATTCTCTTGCTGTCGGTAGTGTTTTGACCTTCGCTTTTTATTAATCCTAAATATTTATCCACATCTAAAAAGCATATTTTAAAATTACTGTATTCTCTGCCTATTTTACTGTATAGTGTTTTGCGGTAATTACCGTTATATACAGGGCATACATTCTCATAAAAAGCGCTGTTTTTATATCTTGTTACGCTTTCGTTATCATTATCAGAACTTTTCGTAATACAACCAATTATTTCTTTTATTTCATCAAAGGCATTTTCCTTACTTTGTCCTACCTGCAGACACTTCCATTTATTATTTTTTTCAGCAAATAAAATCCAAACTCTACTTATTTCTTCTGGTTGCTTTGTACTTATATTTTCTTTTTTAGAAAAGTTAATTTCACTCAAAAAATAATCTTTTATAGCATCATAACTTTTTATATTGTCTTGGTTATATATTTCTTTTAAACACATATTATTTACTCTTTCTTTTTATCAAAAATATTTACAGTAAAAGGTCACTTCCGATTTCTCAAAAGTGACCTTTAATTTTTTGTCAAATATCGTTTCTTACGATATCTTCGTAGCTTTCTCTCTTAACAATAACTCTTGACTTGCCGTTATTTACCATAACAATAGCAGGACGAGGAATTCTGTTGTAGTTAGATGCCATTGAGTAGTTATATGCACCTGTTGAAAGAACAGCAAGCGTATCGCCTACTGTAACTGGAGCTACCTGTGTGTGTTCCTGTACAAGGTCGCCGCTTTCACAGCACTTACCTGCAACGGTAACGGTCTGTGTAGCCTCTTTGTCTGCGTGACTTGCGTTTACTACTGTGTAATCAGACTGATAAAGCGCATATCTGATGTTGTCGGTCATACCGCCGTCAACAGATACATAGGTTCTGATGTCAGGGATTTCTTTGATACCGCCGACGGTGTAAAGCGTAATACCTGCCTCACCGACGATTGAACGGCCCGGTTCAATAAAGATGTAAGGTACAGGCACATTGTGTTCCGCAGCCTTTGCTTTTACGGCAACAGATACTTTTTCCATATAATTCTCATAAGGAACAGGCTCATCGCTGTTTACATACATAATGCCAAAGCCGCCGCCAAGGTTTAAGTTGCTGATTGTAACACCAAGCTCGTCTTTGATTTTACCGATGAAGTCCATCATAATTTCTGCAGCTGTAACGAATGGGTCAATATCAAAAATCTGTGAACCGATGTGGCAGTGAAGTTCTGCAAGGTTTACATTTTCATATTCAAGAGCCTTTTTAACAGCCTCAAAAGCCTCGCCTGTTTCAAGTGCAAAGCCGAACTTTGAGTCAATCTGACCTGTTCTGATAAAGTTATGTGTGTGAGCGTCAACACCAGGCTTGATTCTGAATGAAATCTTTGCCTTTTTACCGAGTTTGCCTGCAATTTCGTTTAAAAGCTCAAGCTCGTAAAGGTTGTCGACTACAAATGTGCCGACACCTGCGTTAAGTGCAAATTCAATTTCAGCGGCAGTTTTATTGTTGCCGTGAAAATGGGTTTTCTCCATAGGAAAACCTGCCTGCTGTGCTGTATAAATCTCGCCGCCCGATACTACATCAAGTCCGAGATGCTCTTCGTTTGCAATTCTGCAAAGCTCCTTACAGCTAAGCGCCTTGCTGGCATAAAGCGGCATACCGTTGCCGTTGTAGAACTTTTTGAAAGACTCAACATATGAACGGCAGGTTGTTCTGATTGTGTTTTCGTCAAGCACATAAAGCGGAGTGCCGTACTCCTTTGCAAGCTCAACTGTGTCGCAACCGCCGATTGTAAGATGTCCTTTTTCGTTAATGTTTAAGCAATCATTTACAAACATTCTCTCATACCTCCTGATATTTACTTGCGCAGCCTTTTATTCGGTCTGCAAAATATGTGACTCTATAAGAGCCTTTATTTTCTCTTTGCCATATCCATCCTGTGCCGAAAACTCTATCATAGGTAAATCTTCGATTGTGCTGAAAATATCCTGATAGTATTCAAGCTGTAGTTTCTGGTTTGTTTTGTTCAGCTTGTCACGCTTTGTAAGCACTACAGCAAATGGGTAATTACTTCTGTAAAGAAAGTCCACCATCTCAAGGTCGTCATCTGTAGGAGGATGGCGCATATCGAGAATTTGGATAATCAATTTTATATTTCTTTCCTGTGCAAAATATCCCTCTACAAGTTCAGCCCAGCGTTGCTTTTCGTTTTTTGAAACCTTTGCGTAGCCGTAACCGGGCAGGTCAACCATACGAAATTCTCTTAATTTATAGAAGTTTATGGTTGCTGTTTTACCGGGTTGGGCGCTGACTCTTGCGAGTGCTTTTCTCTGCACAAGTTTATTTATAAGAGATGACTTTCCGACATTTGAATGTCCTGAAAAAACAATTTCGGGCATATCAGATTTTGGCAGCTGTTCTTTTGTGCCGGCGGCAAATTCAAATTGTACTTCGTTAAAATTCATTTACCTCACCCCTACTGTCTGATGTTTTCCGATTTGGTAGTTACCGTATTATCGGCAACTGCGTTCCATTGCTTTTCTGAAATTACAGGTACATCGACTATTGCAATCGGGACTACCTGCGAGAAACTTGTAACAGGAATAAAACTTACTTTTTCCTTTACAACAGGGTCTATTTCCTCAAGGTCTGCTTCATTTTCCTTTGGGATGATAACGGTTTTAATGCCCGATTTATATGCAGCCATACTCTTTTCTTTTAAGCCGCCTATCGGCATTACATTGCCTCGTAGGGTAATTTCACCTGTCATTGCAACATCACGCTTTACGGGCTTTCCTGTTAAAGCTGAATAAATGGCGGTTGCCATTGTAATACCCGCCGAAGGACCGTCCTTTGGTACAGCACCCTCGGGAGCGTGAATGTGAATATCTTTATTTTTATAGAACTGCGGATTAATTCCGAGTGAATTTGCGTGACTTCTTATGCAAGTAACGGCAGCCTTTGCCGACTCCTGCATAACATCGCCGAGAGAACCCGTAAGCTCAAGTTTGCCCGTGCCCTCCATAACCGCAACTTCAATCGGTAAAAGTTCACCGCCGACGCTTGTCCAAGCAAGTCCGTTTACAGTGCCGATTTCGTCCTTTGACGGCAATTTATCGGTTGTAAATTTCTTGTGTCCGAGCATTTCAAGAATTTCTTTGTCTGTAATTTTAAAAGTTTCCTGTTCGTCTTCAAGTTTTTTAACTGCGCATTTACGGAGCACATTTCCGATTAATCTTTCAAGAGTACGAACGCCCGCCTCTCTTGTATAAAAATCAATTAGGAAATACAGCGCCGATTGAGTAAATTTAACCTCTTTAGCGGTAAATCCGCACTTTTCAAGCTGCTTTGGAACAAGATGCTTTTTAGCGATATTAAATTTTTCTTCTCTTGTATAGCTATCAAGCTCAATGATTTCCATTCTGTCACGCAATGGTGCGGGAATTTGTGATACATCATTGGCTGTTGTAATGAACATTACATTAGACAAATCAAAAGGAATATCAATATAGTGATCTACGAACTTATTATTTTGCTCGGAATCAAGAACCTCAAGTAACGCAGAGGTAGGATCTCCCTTGTAATCGCTGGCAAGTTTGTCGATTTCGTCAAGAATAAGAACAGGGTTGTTTGAACCTGCATTCTGAATGGCAGTCATAATTCTGCCAGGAATAGAGCCGATGTAAGTTCTTCTGTGACCTCTGATTTCTGCCTCGTCACGCACGCCGCCGAGGGCAATTCTTTGGCTCTTTCTGCCGATAGCCTTTGCAATTGACTGTGCAATCGAGGTTTTGCCGACACCCGGAGGGCCTGCAAAACAGATAATCTGACCGTCCTGCGAACCTCTCAATTTTGTAACGGCAAGCTGCTCAATGATTCTTTCCTTGATTTTAGCAAGTCCGAAGTGAGATTTATCAAGTTCTTTTCTTAACTTGGTAACGGAAATTTTATCTTTGGTAGCTGTGTTCCACGGAAGGTCAAGCACTGTGTCAAGATAAGTTCTGATAACAGATGCCTCCTGACTTCCGTACGGCATACGCATCAGCTTTTTGCACTCCTTGATAAGCGCATTTTCTGATTCCTCGGCAAGACCTAAAGCATATATTCTTTCAGCATATGCCTCCGCCTCGGCAGACGGATTATCGTCCTCGCCAAGTTCTTCTTCAATAATCTTTTTCTGCTCTCTTAGAAAATAATCACGCTGATTATCTTCGATTCTTTCTCTTGCTTTTTGAACAATATCTTTTTCGATTGAAAGAATATAAGTTTCATTTATAAGAATGTCAAGCAACATATCCAGTCGCTCGGTTTGGTCAAGTTCTTCAAGAATGGTCTGCTTTGCCTGATAATCAAGCACAATGTTGTCAGCTATGTAGTCTGCAAGCTCGCCGCAAGACTTACAAGAGGCAACTTTAAATATAATATCATTCGGAACTCGAGGAGCTACCTTGACATAGTTTTCAAATTCCAATCTGACAGCACGCATCAAACCGAGTTGTTCGGAGGTGTGCTTAAACTTTTTATCCGGATACGGCTCAACTTCGGCCATAAGACAATTTTTATCGAATACAGGAGTTACAATTCCGGCTCTGAATTTGCCCTCAATAACAACTCTTGTTGAGTTGTCAGGCTGTTTGATTACCTGAACTATTTTTGCAACTACGCCTGTTGAGTAGCATTTTGTAATATCAGGGTCGTTTTCGGCAGCGTCTTTCTGTGTAACAAGAAAAATAAGCTGATCGTTTTTCATAGCGGCATTTATAGCACTGATGCTCTTCTTTCTTCCCACATCAAAATGAATGAGCGCTTTCGGAAAAACAACAAGTCCTCTGAGCGGCAGAACGGGCAAAAGTATTAAATTATCGTTTCTATCGTCCATTTTCTATCCTCCCATCACAATTTATTTCACAATTAAATCTAATCAAAAAAAGCTGTATTGTTTTTTCGGCAATACAGCTTTAATTATTTACAATACTTTAAGAAGCTGTGCTTCGTTTTTGACGCTTCTTTGCATCTTGTTTTAAGTTTATCGAAACAGCCGCCTTGTCTTCATTTCTGAGAAGTTCGGGTTCGCTGCCCTCGGTTACAACCTTTTCTGTGATTGTTACCCTTTCAATAGTCGGATCGGACGGAATTTCAAACATAAGGTTTGTGAGTATTCCCTCCATAATTCCTCTTAGTCCTCTTGCACCTGTTCTCTGTTCCTGCGCTTTTTTGGCAACTGCCTTTAAAGCCTCATCTTCAAATACAAGTTCAACATTGTCAAGCTCAAAGAGTTTTTTATACTGCTGAACAATTGAATTTTTAGGAACTGTAAGGATTTGCACAAGAGCATCGGTATCAAGACCGCTTAGAGCCGTAATAACGGGAAGTCTGCCGATAAGCTCCGGAATTATGCCGTACTTAACAAGATCGTGTGCAGTAACATCTTTCATCCAATAGGTTTCGTCAAGCTCTTTTTTATCCTGAATAAATGACTCGAAGCCGATTACAGAAGAGCCTTTGCGCTTTGTAACAATCTTTTCAAGACCGTCAAAAGCACCGCCGCAGATAAACAGAATATTCTTTGTGTTTATCTGTAAAAATTCCTGCTGCGGATGTTTTCTGCCGCCCTGCGGAGGCACATTGGAAACAGTACCCTCAATAATTTTGAGCAATGCCTGCTGAACACCCTCACCGCTTACATCACGGGTGATAGACGGATTTTCCGATTTACGGGCAATTTTGTCTATTTCATCAATGTAAATAATGCCTCGCTCTGCTTTTTCAATGTCGAAATCAGCAGCCTGAATAAGCTTTAATAAGATGTTCTCTACATCTTCGCCGACATAGCCAGCCTCCGTAAGTGTGGTGGCATCTGCAATGGCAAACGGAACATCAAGTGCTTTTGCAAGAGTTTGAGCAAGCAAAGTTTTACCTACGCCTGTCGGGCCGAGCAAAAGAACATTACTTTTTGAAAAATCAACATCGGTTTCGTTTGAAAACACTCTCTTGTAGTGGTTATAAACAGCAACACTGAGCGTAACTTTTGCGGCATCCTGACCGATTACATATTCATCAAGAATTTCCTTGATTTCCTTAGGCTTAAGGAGCTTTGGAATAGAAACGGTATCATCTTTTTTAGCAAGCTCTGCGTCAACCGCTGTGTTCTCGAGTTCTTCTGTCTGCTCAAGAATATTCATACATAAATCAACGCACTGGTCGCAAATATACACGCCGTTGCCTGCAATCAGACGGCCAACCAATTCCTGTGGCTTTCCGCAAAAAGAGCAGTATATTTCTTTTTCGTTGTTTTTGTTTGCCATTAAGATTTCCTCACCTTATCTTTTTTCAATAACCTTATCGATAAGACCGTATTCAAGAGCCTGCTGAGCAGTCATAAAGTTATCTCTGTTAGTATCTCTTGCGATTACATCAATCGGCTGTCCTGTATTATCAGCAAGAATCTGATTAAGACGCTGTTTCATATCAAGAATGTGTCTTGTATGAATTTCCATATCTGTAGCCTGACCTTGTGCACCGCCTGACGGTTGGTGAATCATAATGTCACTGTTTGGAAGACCAAGTCGAAGAGATGACGTTGCGCTATGTGCGCCTGCGTCAACTCAATGGTGACGTGGTCTATGTGCCCAACGGAGCCATCACCAATCTGACAAATAAGACAACGGACTATTCGATGGCCGTAATCGATGTCGGTGTCGCCTATCGCGAAAACCTTCAGGAGGCATTGAACGTTATGGAGAGTGTCGCCCGTGAGCTAGCTTCGGAAACAACCTGGTCAACGAGAATATTAGCCGAGCCAGAGGTCTTTGGGGTCGAAACGTTGGGTGACTCTTCGGTTATCCTGCGTCTTCGCCTCAAGGTCTTGCCAGGTGAGCAATGGTCAATCCGGCGCGAATATCTGCACAGGATAAAACAGCGCTTCGACGAACTTGGCATCGAAATCCCTTATCCGCATCTGACGCTTTATGCCGGCCAGGACAAGGATGGAAAAGCCCCTGCCTTTCGGATCGAAGCTCCGGCTGGTGCCCAATGACACGGCCAAAATATACATATGAAGTGGAAAGAGATTTCTCGAACTGGGATGAAACGATTTTCGAGCGCTGTCTGCGGGATGGGTTCAATGTATTTGGCTCTGGACCAACCCCTATTCTCTTGCGGCCCGAAAAGGAGACCGAACCTGCCCCTGACACCCGTTCGCTAGGCAACGACAGCCATGATTAAGAAAGGCCAACCCATGAAGCCACCGGTAAAGACGAGCTTTCGCGGCAGGGACGTCGCCTACCTGGTAATTTCCATTGTTTTAGTGGGCGTAGGTTACGCAGCCTACCGCGGCTTATACTTTGTTGGTGAAAACGTTCCTTTTGCCCAAGAGATGATCCTAGTGTTCCTGGGTGCAGCTGCCACTATCTATCTGACAGCTGTGCTCCTCAATCGCCAGACTGAGCTTGAGTTAAGAAAAGAAGGGCAAGTTCTTCTTTTTCAACAAAAGCATGACACATATATGCGCGTCATCGAAAAGGTTGCTGAAATCGTGGAGCGTGAATGTCATGATTCTGCGCTCATTGATGAACTCAGGGTCATCAGCCACAAGCTTGCCGTTGTCGGCAGCGCGCCAGTTGTCGAAGCGTTCCGACGCGTTCTTGATCTGCTTGTTGATGGACTTGAGGATGGCCAGTTGAACGGCAATGACGCAGAACAGGTGATGCATGCCGTAGCTAAAGTCACGATTGCGATGCGTTCGGACATCAGCAGCGACAACGACCCTGAAGCGCTTCGGTCGGCTGCAGAAACGATCATGGCGAACTCACGCAAGATCGAGCGGCTGGACGACATCGAGCACTCAAAGTCCAAGCCAGACGCAAATGCAGCCAACAATAAACAGAAGAAAGGAGATTCGAAAGATTGACTTCGGTCTTCTGAAACATCTGTTCGCCGTCCTGGATCACGAAGTGGCAAACAGCCGGCAATTTGGCGAATTCGTTTCTCTGGACGCGCCGGTCGAAGCGGATGCCCAGGACGTCGCCGAGGCCATGGTGGAAGAGGAAGTCTTCGAATTTTATCAGCCCGATGACACACTCAGGCTGGCCGATATCATCGCTGACAGTCAGCATCCCGATGCCGCAACGATCGCGGAAGAGCAGGAGCTAGTTGATCGGTCGAGCGAGTTCGCTTTTGCATTCGACCTGCTGAAGGACATGCCGCGTTTGTGGCGGCGCATTTTTCTGCTTATCCGTGTGGACGGGCTGGATGCCAGCAGCGTCTCTGAGATCCTGCTGATTCCTAGTAAGGAAGATACTCTCCAAAGGTGGCTCATGCAGGCCGAAGCATTCATCGCTGCTCATCTGGAAGAGGCCGGAGTAAGCAAAAACGGGAACGATTGGCTCCAAGGCGTTGATTGGTCGGCATTGTCTGTGACCCGAAGCGAGGCAACCTCACCGCAGTCCAAGCAAGCGAACCATGAAAAATGAACTCCACATCGTCTGCCCACATTGCCAGTCCATCAACAGCGTGCCGGCCGCCAAGCTCGCGGATCGTCCCAACTGCGGCCGCTGCCAGCAGCCCTTGTTCACCGGCGAGCCCATCGAGTTGACGACGGCGACGTTCTCGCGCCACGTGGAGCGCAGCGATCTGCCGCTGCTGGTCGATTTCTGGGCGCCCTGGTGCGGGCCGTGCAAGATGATGGCGCCGCAGTTTCAACAAGCCGCGCGCCAGCTCGAACCCGGGATCAGGCTGGCAAAGGTGAACACCGAGGCTGAGCCCCACCTGGCCGCGCAGTTCGGTATCCGCAGCATTCCGACGCTCGCCCTGTTCCAGGGCGGACGTGAGATCGCCCGCCAGGCAGGCGCCATGGGCTCGCAGGACATCGTGCGCTGGGCCTCTGCACAGGTGGGACGCTGACCGATGCAGGATTTGTGCGGATTCCACGCTGACTCGGACACCCATTCCACGCACATCCGGACAGTGATTCCACGCTGATCCGGACACTTATTCCACGAGCATCCGGACACCGATTCCACGGCCATCCGGACACTTTCCAGGCAGGCAGCTACGCAGGATTTATTCACTACCATCGACCTCTTTTTCGAAGCAGAGAGGTCGTCGTGGAGCGTTTGTCCATGCGTAAAATCCGTGAGGTGTTGCGCCTCAAGTTCGATTGCGGGCTGTCTGTCCGTAAGATCTCCCGCAGTCTGGGCATAGGCCACAGCAGTGCCGGTGATTACCTCTGTCGCTTTGCCGCCAGCGGCCTCAGTTGGCCCTGTTCGTTGTCCGATGCGGAGTTGGAGCAGCAGCTGTTCCCGCCACCGGCGGCGGTACCCTCCGAGCAACGACCGCTGCCCGATTGGGCCATGATCCACGCCGAGCTACGCCGGCCGGGCGTGACCTTGGCGCTGCTCTGGCAGGAGTATCGCCTGAGCCAGCCGAAAGGCTTTCAGTACAGCTGGTTCTGCGAGCACTACCGAGCCTGGCAGGGCAAGCTGGACGTGGTGATGCGCCAGGAACATCGCGTTGGCGAGAAGTTGTTCGTCGACTACGCCGGGCAGACGGTGCCGGTGATCGACCGCCACAGCGGCGAGATCCGCCAGGCGCAGGTGTTCGTCGCGGTGCTTGGTGCATCCAGCTACACCTTCGCCGAAGCCACCTGGTCGCAGCAGTTACCTGACTGGCTGGGCTCACATGCCCGCTGCTTCTCCTTTCTCGGCGGTGTGCCGGAGATCGTGGTGCCGGACAACCTGCGAAGCGCGGTGAGTAAGAGCCATCGCTACGAGCCGGACATCAACCCGAGCTACCGCGATCTGGCCGAGCACTATGGCGTGGCGGTGGTGCCGGCGCGGGCGCGTAAGCCGCGCGACAAGGCTAAGGCCGAGGTCGGCGTGCAGGTGGTCGAGCGCTGGATCCTCGCCGCGCTGAGGAACCGCCAGTTCTTCTCCCTGGACGAACTCAACAGCGCCATCGCCTTATTGCTGGAGCGGCTCAACCGACGACCGTTTCGCAAGCTGCCGGGCTCCCGGCACTCGGCCTTCGAAGCCCTGGATCGTCCAGCGCTGCGCCCACTGCCGGAGCAGCCCTACGTCTATGCCGAGTGGAAGAAGGCGCGGGTGCACATCGACTACCACGTCGAGGTCGATGGGCACTACTACTCGGTGCCGTACCAACTGGTGAAGAAACAACTGGAAGTACGCCTGACAGCGCGCACGGTGGAGTGCTTCCACGCCAATCAGCGGGTGGCCAGCCACCTTCGCTCACCGCACAAGGGCCGGCACAGCACACAGGCCGAGCACATGCCCAAGAGCCATCGCGAGCACGCCGAGTGGACGCCACAACGGCTGATCCGCTGGGCTGAGCAGACCGGGCCGAACACGGCCGGCGTGATCAGCCACATCCTCGAACGGCGCATCCACCCAACCCAAGGCTACCGGGCCTGCCTGGGCATCCTGCGCCTGGGCAAGACCCATGGCGAAGTGCGCTTGGAGTTGGCCTGCCGTCGCGCCCTCAGCCTCGGTGCGTGCAGCTACAAGAGCCTCGAATCGATCCTGCGCCAGGGGCTGGAAAATCTGCCGCTGGCCCAGCAGCACCTGCCCCTGCTGCCGGACGACCACGCCAACCTGCGCGGCCCCGGCTACTACCACTAAACACAAGGAATCCCACCATGCTGCCCCATCCGACCCTGGACAAGCTCCAGACCCTGCGCCTGACCGGCATGCTCAAGGCACTCGCCGAGCAACTGAAAACCCCGGACATCGACAGCTTGAGCTTCGTGGAACGCCTCGGCCTGCTGGTCGACCGCGAACTGACCGAACGCGACGACAAGCGCCTCAGCAGCCGCCTGCGCCAGGCCCGGCTCAAGCACAGCGCCTGCCTCGAAGACATCGACTACCGTGCCCCGCGCGGGCTGGACAAGGGCTTGATCCTGCAACTGGGTAGCGGCCAGTGGCTGCGCGACGGACTCAACCTGATCATCAACGGTCCGACTGGCGTGGGTAAAACCTGGCTGGCCTGCGCCCTGGCACACCAGGCCTGCCGAGAGGGCTACAGCGTGCGTTACCTGCGCTTGCCGCGCCTGTTGGAAGAGTTGGGCCTAGCCCACGGCGACGGGCGCTTCGCCAAGCTGATGAGCAGCTACGCCAAGACCGACCTGCTGATCCTCGACGACTGGGGCCTGGCGCCGTTCACCGCCGAACAGCGCCGCGACATGCTGGAGCTACTGGACGACCGCTACGGCCAGCGCTCGACCCTCGTGACCAGCCAAATGCCCGTGGACAACTGGCACGAACTGATCGGCGATCCAACCCTGGCCGATGCCATCCTCGACCGCCTGGTGCACAACGCTTATCGGATCAACCTCAAGGGCGAATCGATGAGAAAGCGGGTGAAGAAATTGACGACACCGGGCACCTCAGACTAACAATGCAACCCCTGCGTCGCTGCGCTCCGACTGCCTGTCCGAATGGCCGTGGAACAGGTGTCCGGATCAGCGTGGGCTGAGTGTCCGAATGGCGTGGAATCCGCAGGATTTGCTCGGCACTACCCTGATCCTGCTGGCGGCGTGCAGCCTCTCGGTGGTGGCGACGGCGGCGTTCAGAGTACCCGCCTTGCTGGGTTACCTCGCCGTCGGCGCCTTGCTGGGCCCCTCGGTCAGCGGTGTGATCGCGCCGGGAGAGGCGTTGACTTTCATATCCGAACTGGGTGTGGCCCTGCTGCTGTTCATGGTCGGACTGGAATTCTCGCTGGGGCACTTCTGGCTCACTCGCAAGACCGTACTGGCGTCCGGCAGCTTGCAGATGGTCGTCGTGGCCGCGCCACTGACCCTGGTGCTGATCGGGTTGGGTCAGCCAGCTCAGAGCGCTGCACTGCTCGGCGCCGCAGCGGCCATGTCGTCCACGGCGCTGGTCAGCCGACAGCTGGCCGACCAAGGCGAGCTCACCACCCGCCACGGCCGCAGTGCCATCGCCGTGCTGGTCTTTCAGGACCTGGCCAGCGTGCCCCTGCTGGCCCTGCTGGCGATCTGGGCGCGCGGCGACTCGCCGAAGATCGAGAGCGTGCTGCTCGAAGTGTTGGGCGTGCTGGTGTTGTTCGCGGCAGCGGCGGTTGCCTCGCGTCGTCTGTTGCATGGCCTGCTGGGCTGGGTGGCGCGGCAGGGCCACGAAGAATCCTTCGTGCTGGTCTCCTTGTGCGTGGTCGTGGCGGCAGCCGCTGCTGCACACGCCGTCGGCGTATCCGCCGCCCTGGGGGCCTTTCTCGCCGGCATGGTCCTGGGCGAGAGCGACTTCCGGCACCACATGGAAAGCCACCTCAAGCCCTTTCGTGATGTGCTGTCGGGCCTGTTCTTCGTGACCATTGGCCTGCAGCTGGACACCGCGCAGATCGTGGCCGCACCGCTGGCGGTACTGGGTTGGCTGTTGGCCTTGGTGCCTCTCAAGATGGGGCTGAACTTTCTGGCGCTGCGCGCAACCCGCCTGTCGGCGCTCGACGCCTGGCGCGCAGGCATCGTGCTGGGTCATGGCGGCGAGTTTGCGCTGCTGCTCCTGGGCATGGTCATGCAGCAGCACCTGATCGCCGCCACCATGGTGCAACCGATGCTGGTGGCGCTGGTGTTGAGCATGGGGTTGGCACCGCTCCTGATCCGACACCATGACCGATGGGCGCGGGCTTTCAGCCGCTCGGGCGCACTCGGTCAGCCACCGCAGGCCGAAGAAGGCGAAGTCGCCGAGCGGGCGCGGTCGTTGCGCGACCATGTGATCATCTGTGGGGCGGATGACGTCGGGCTGCTGCTGAGCCGAACGCTGCGCCTGGCAGGCATACCGCATTTGCTGCTGGAATCGGACCGCCAACGGGTCGAAGCGGGGCGTGCTATGGGGGCGCCGGTGTCGTATGGCGATGCCAGTCGGCTCGACACCCTGGCCGCCGCCGGATTGGCCCATGCCCGCCTGGTGGTGCTGACGTTTGCCCGTCCGCAGACGGCCCTGCGTATCGCTCAGGCGGTTCTCGACCGCCGCCTGAGCTTGTCCGTGGTGGTGGCCACTGAGCGCGTAACGGATGCCCAGCTTTTGCGTAATCTGCCCAATGTCAGACTGTACCCGTTGTACCTGGCTGCGGGACTGGGACTGGCCGAGCAGGTACTGTTGATGTTGGGCATCAACGCCGACCAAGTCGACCACCGGATCGAGGAATTACGGCAGGCACTCAGTCAGTCAGGCGGGGATAGACCATGAACGGGCCGACCATCTGGCTGATGGTGTCGCTACTTGCCAATGTTGGCATGGGGTTGCGTTATGGCGTTTTGCTCGTACCAATCGCCACAGGCGTGACGAGCTGAAGCATCGCCAACAAGCGAAAATCGACGACAACGAACGGATCGCCATCGCCCTGGAAGGCGCAGAGTTGGGATTCTGGGAGTGGGATCTTGCCACCGACAGCTTCAGGCTTTCTGCCCGCAGTCTGGCGATGTTCGGCTTGACCTCCGACGAGGAGATTGGCGCCACCCATGCCGCATGGCAAGCGCGTATTCATCCGGAGGATTTACCGGTCGTTCTGGCAAAGGTGCGCGCTTACCAAGAAAATCCGTCGGAGCGATTGGAGTGCGAGTACCGCGTTCGTCATCGATCCGGCGTTTGGATTTGGGTGCTGGATCGCGGTCGTTGGCTGGGTGACACGGGCAGGCAATTGATGGTGGGCACTCTGCTCGACATCTCTTCTCGCAAGGAAATGGAGCAGCGGTTGCTGCGCATGGCGATCACCGACCCCTTGACCGGCTTGTCGAACCGGCGGGCTTTTAACGAACGATTACAGCTGGAATGGGCGCGCCTCAAACGCAGCCCGGAGATACAAGCAGCACTTGTGCTCTGCGATATCGATCACTTCAAGCGCATCAATGATACCTATGGGCACGGATGCGGCGATGAGGTGCTCAAGCACTTTGCTTCACGGTTGAGGGAACATGTTCGCGCAACCGACATGGCTGCACGGATTGGGGGGGGGAGGAATTCGCTGTGTTGTTGGAAGCGGCATCGATAGAAGACGCCCAAGTATGGGCGGAGCGATTTCGTCAGGACGTTGCGGCGACAGCGCTGGTGTGTGGAGAGGTGTCGATCAGCTATAGCGCCAGCATGGGGGTGGCTCCCCTCGACGTCCGCTTAAACTCTTCCGAGCAGGTGATGCAGCAGGCGGACAGCGCGCTCTACCAGGCAAAAAGACAAGGGCGCAACCAAGTTATGGTTGCCAATGTAAATTGAGGGAAATGGCGATGAATGAAAAGCAACCTACGCTGACGAAAACTTTTCGCGCCCAATGGGCCGTGATGACGTTCTACGAGCGCTTCGAGCAGGTCATCGCGCTCGTGCTGTCTGCGGTGATCGCCGTGATCATCGTGGTGTCGCTGCTCCAGCTCATGTCCATTGTCTTCACGCTGCTGATCCTCGACGCGTTCAATCCGCTTGATCACAAGGTCTTCCAGACCGTGTTCGCCATGATCATGACGCTGCTCATCGCCATGGAATTCAAGCATTCCATCGTGCGCGTGGCGCTGCGTCGGGACAGCATCATCCAGGTCAAGACGGTGATCCTCATCGGCCTGATCGCGCTGGCGCGCAAGTTCGTGATCCTCGACCCCGAGGCGAGCCCCGGCAAGATCGCCGCGCTCGCAGGTGCTACGCTGGCGCTCGGGGTGACTTACTGGCTGCTGCGCGAGCGCGATGACCGGACCGCCGGGGAACGCTCAGATGATCAGTCGTGATCTGCGCCACGCGCAGGATGTCGGCGCGCGGCATCGCTGGCTCAATCGCCTGCAAACCGCGCTGTTGGTGCTGACCCTGCCCGGGATTGCCGCCGTCGCTGGCAGCCTGCTGTTGGGTGACGGCGGGCTGTGGCTGGCGCTTGCGGCCGCGGGGTTCACCCTGCTGCTCGAACCGGCGGCCGCCTCCGGACTGACCTTGCGGCTGTATGGCGCACGCCCCCTGTACCCGGATGAAGCGCCCGATCTTTGGGCTGTGTTGCGCGAACTGGCGGCGCGGGCCGGGCTGCCTGCCGTGCCGGTACCGCACTACGTGCCCAGCGGGGTCGTCAACGCCTTCGCCACCGGTTCGAAGCATCACGCGGCCATCGCGCTGACCGACGGCCTGCTGCGTAGCCTCACGCCCCGCGAGTTGACCGGCGTGCTCGGCCACGAAATCGCGCATATTGCGAACGAGGATTTGCGTGTCATGGGCCTGGCCGATTCCATCAGCCGGCTGACCCATCTGCTGGCCCTGCTGGGGCAGCTTGCGATCGTGCTCAGCTTGCCAGCGCTGCTGCTTGGAGTCGCGGAAGTCAATTGGCCCGCGTTGCTTCTACTGGCGGTCGCGCCACAGCTGGCCTTGCTGGCTCAGTTGGGCTTGTCCAGGGTGCGCGAATTCGACGCCGACCGGCTCGCTGCCGAATTGACCGGCGACCCGCACGGGCTGGCCTCGGCGCTCGCCAAGATCGAGCGGGTGAGCCGCTCCTGGCGCGCCTGGCTGCTGCCCGGATGGGGCAATCCGGAACCCTCCTGGTTGCGCACGCATCCGGCGACGGCTGAACGCATTGAGCGCTTGCTGGAACTTGCTCCGCCGCCCGCGATGCCGCCGTTTCCATCGGCCCGTTTCGTCCCCGAGGTGACCGTATCACCACGTCCGCCACGCTGGCGCACCGGCGGCCTTTGGCGCTGATTTCAACATGGAGAATGACGTGACCTACCCCGACCCCTACAGCCGCCCGGCGCCGGACCGCTTCATCCGGCGCTGGCTCGTCATCACTGGCTGCATCGCCGCACTCATGCTGCTGTGGCAGTTCCTGCCCGCCATCGAAGCCTGGTTCAGTCCCCACGAAACGCAGGAGCGCACGGTGACGCCGCGCGGCGACCTGGCCGCCGACGAAAAAACCACCATCGAGCTGTTCGAGAAATCGCGCGGGTCGGTGGTTTACATCACCACGGCACAACTAGTGCGTCACGTCTGGTCGCGCAATGTCTTTTCCGTGCCGCGCGGCACCGGCTCCGGCTTCATCTGGGACGATGCCGGCCACGTGGTGACCAACTTCCACGTGATCCAGGGGGCATCGTCTGCCACGGTCAAACTGGCCGACGGTCGCGATTATCAGGCTGCGCTCGTTGGCGCTAGTCCTGCGCACGACATCGCGGTACTCAAGATTGGCGTCGGCTTCAAGCGCCCGCCGGCGGTGCCGGTGGGCACCAGTGCCGATCTCAAGGTGGGGCAAAAGGTCTTTGCCATTGGCAATCCCTTCGGGCTCGACTGGACGCTCACCACCGGCATCGTCTCGGCGCTTGACCGCACCCTTTCCGGCGACGCCAGTGGCCCGGCCATTGACCACCTGATCCAGACCGACGCCGCTATCAACCCCGGCAATTCCGGTGGCCCGCTGCTCGATTCGGCTGGGCGGCTGATCG
>OGYE01000475.1_pt1 | contig 25561 bp, 18 predicted proteins | sample 1576471 | NCBI WGS metagenome assembly OGYE01 (sample SAMEA3541532, study PRJEB24748) | human gut metagenome | biome: human gut; feature: human-associated habitat; material: faeces | place: China | collected 2012
CGAAGAAGTGGTTCAAATCACCACCCGTCTTGTCCTGCATGTTCAACTCGATGTCGCTTGAAGCCGAGTAACCCGGAATCATAGGCGGCGCGAAGAACAATACCTGCGCTTCCTTGATAATCTTTTGGGCGCGCATGTACAAAGTGGCGTACACAATCGTGGAGTTCTGCATCGTGGAACGTTCTTCCCAGTTCTTCAGCTTGATGATGAGTGAACCGTAGGAGGGGCCTTGACCGCCCAAGAAGCTATAACCTGAGATAACGGTACGTGACTGTACGGCAGGGTCTGCAGCAACCAAGCTGTCCACACGGTTCAAAATCTCTTGTGCGCGTTCTTGTGAAGTGCCCGGAGGCAGTGTCACAGCGCCCATGATGGTACCGGTGTCTTCGTTGGGCACCATACCGGTCGGGGTTATCTGCATGAATACGCCCAACAGTACAATAGAGCCGATAACCAGTCCTGCCGATATCCAGCGTTTCTGGATGAAGAACAGCACTTGTTTCTTATACTTGCCCAGGATACCGTTGTATGAGTCATTGAAGGATTGTTTGAACTTGTCGGTAGTCATACCTGCCAACGCCAGCACACTGATGATAATCATCAAGCTACACAGAATGGGGTGTTCGCTGAAGCTGAACAGACCGAAAATCATGCCCAGGATAGCTACCGTCACGAAGAGCAGTGTAATGCCGGGACGCATCAACCGGCCTATAGAGTCGGCATAACGTGCAATCATAATCTTGCGGGCTTCCTTGGCGGCAACGCCTACACGCTCTTTCAGACTTTCGTGTCCGCCGTTGTGAGGTTTCAGGAAGATGGCACACAGCGCAGGACTCAGGGTCAGGGCGTTCAGAGCCGAGAAACCGATGGCAATCGCCATGGTCAAACCGAACTGACGGTAGAAAGTACCTGCCGTACCTCCCATGAAGCTCACGGGAACGAATACGGACATCATCACCAACGTAATGGAGACGATGGCACCACCCAGTTCACTCATGGCGTCGATGGAAGCTGTACGGGCCGATTTGTAGCCCTGGTCCAGCTTGGCATGGACGCCCTCGACGACGACGATGGCATCATCGACCACAATCGCAATGGCAAGCACCATGGCCGAAAGGGTCAGCAAGTTGATACTGAAGCCAATCAGTTTCAATACAAAGAAGGTGGCAATCAACGCCACGGGAATGGCGATGGCGGGAATCAACGTGGAGCGCATATCCTGCAGGAAGATATACACTACGATGAACACCAGGATAAAGGCCTCGATCAATGTCTTGATTACCTCATGTATGGAAGCGAAGAGGAAGTCGTTGGCACTCTGTGCAATGTTTATCTTCAAGCCGGCAGGCAGTTTGCTGGAATAGTCGTCCAGCAGGGCCTCGATATCCGAGATGGTCTGCGTGGCATTACTGCCTGCCATCTGGAAAATGATACAACTCACGGCTTTATGTCCGTTTACCATATTGTTGAATCCGTATGACAGACGGCCCAGTTCCACATTTGCTACATCCTTCAGACGGAGTATTTCACCGTTCTCCAAGGCCTTGATGACAATGTTCTCGAACTCCGTAGTCTGTTGCAGACGTCCTTTGTAACGCAGAGTATACTGGTAGGTTTGGTTACCGCGCTCACCCAACTGGCCGGGAGCCGCTTCGATGTTCTGTTCGCTCAAGGCGGCAACCACATCGTTGGGGATAAGTTTGTATTGGGCCATTACATCAGGTTTCAGCCAGATACGCATGGAGTAGTCTTGTCCCAATACCATGGCATCGCCCACACCGTTGACACGTTTCACCTCAGGGATAAGGTTGATGTTGGCGTAGTTTTCCAGGAACTCGATGTTGTACTGGTCTTTTTCATCATAGATGGAGAATACCATCAACATGGAAGTCTGGCGTTTACGGGTGGTTACACCGATTTTGGTAACTTCGGCAGGCAGCAAGCCTTGCGCCATGGAAACGCGGTTCTGTACGTTCACCGCTGCCATATCGGGGTCGGTACCTTGCTTGAAGTAGATGGAGATGTCGCCCGAACCGCTGTTGGTGGCGCTCGAACTCATATACATCATATTTTCCACACCGTTAATCTGGTCCTCCAGCGGAGCGATAACGGAGTTAAGCACCGTTTGGGCATTGGCACCTTGGTAAGTCGCACTTACCGATACGGTGGGAGGTGCAATGTCCGGGTATTGGGTGATAGGCAAGGTAGCCAGACCAATAACTCCTAAGATTACTATCAGGATGGAAATTACCGTTGATAGTACCGGACGGTTAATAAATCTATCTAATTTCATTTCATGAACAATTAAGGAATTAAAAATTGAAGAATTTTTTTATTTTTCATTCTTTCATTGAAACGCAGTCTGAATATTGCCTTCTTTCTGGTCTTTTAGGGCCTTCTGGTATTCGGCTTCCTTTTCAGCAGGCGTGATGGGCGTGATGGACTGTCCGTCCTTCAGGTTCTGTACCCCTTCGATAACGATTTTTTCGCCTGCTTTCAAACCTTCCGTCACGTAATAATACTTGCCGTCGTCTAAGCTGAACACTTTGACTTCGGTATTTTTCAGCGTGTTGTCCGGTTGCAGTACGAATACGAACTGCTTGTCCTGGATTTCGGTAGTGGCAGACTGTGGAATCATGATGACATCATGCAGCGGGTTGGGGAATACCACATTGCCGGTGCTTCCACTACGCAGCACGTTGTGCTTGTTGGGGAAGAGGGCACGCATGGTTACCGAACCGGTAGTTTGATCAATGACTCCGCTGATTGTCTCCACGCGGCCACTGTCGGCATACATGGTTCCGTCGATGAGCTGCAACTGTACATTCGGCATCTTTTCCAGAATTTCCTTGGTGCTACCGCCTTCACGAATCTGTGACAAGAGTTGGCGTTCGGTCATGGAGAAGTAGGCGTACATTTCGGAGATGTCGGCAACGGTAGTCAGCGGGCTGGCTACGGAAGGACTAACCAAGCTACCTACGCGGTAGGGAATGCTACCTACTACACCGTCACTGGGGCTGGTTACACTGGTGTATGACAAGTTGTTCTTGGCATTGACCAATTGGGCATTGGCTTGTGCTAGTTGTGCCTTTGTCTGTGCCAGCTGGTTTTCGGCCATTTGCAAATCGTAGTCACTGATGATGTTTTTCTTGTTCAGTTCACGTTTGTTGTTTACAGTCAGTTCTTGTGTGTTTACGGCAGCTTTGGCTGTTTCAACAGCAGCTTTGGCCGAATTTACGGCTGCCTGATACTGTACGGGGTCGATGCTGAACAACACTTGTCCTTTGCGCACTGTTGCGCCTTCATCCACGTGCAATTTTGTGATGAACCCACTCACCATCGGGCGGATTTCTACATCTTGTTTACCCTTGATAGTAGCAGGGTAGCTGTTTGTCAAGTTGGCAGTGGTGGTCTTTGCCTCAATCACTGCAAATTCGGGAGCTTTACCCGTTCCTTTGTCGCCTTGTCCGCAACTGCTGAGCAGTGCCAGGCAACATGCCAATAATACTAATCTACTCTTCATACTCTTTTTTGTTCTCTGTATAATTTTATATTCTTCTTTTTTTCGATTCTTGAAAGGCGTTTTTGTGTGTAATTCATGATTTAGAAATAAGGCAGGAAAAAGAAAACTGAATACTCCTATTCAGTTTTCGTCTGCAAAAATATTCTTTTCTTAGTATATAAGGTGTGAAACACTTCCTTTTTTAACTATGTTTCATACATAGATGAGAACGAAAGGACATTTTTTGATTAAAATACTGTAAAGCATACCGCTAATTGGCAGATAACCTTTATTTTTGCAGCATGTTAGAACGTAAACGCCATACTAAAATGAAGCCGCTTTTCCGCAGGTTGTTGGGGGGTGTTGCCATAGCTGCCGCACTGTATTCTTGTGCCAGTGTGGGCCGTATTGAAGGAGGACCTTATGATGAGACTCCTCCGCGTTTTATTTCCGGTACTCCCACGCCCGGCGCACTCCATCACAATAAAAATAAACTTTCCATTGAGTTCGATGAATTTATCAAGCTTGACAAGCCGAATGAGAAGATTGTAATATCCCCTCCGCAGGTGCAGCAGCCCGAAATTAAGTCTAATGGGAAGAAGGTGGTCATCACTCTGCAGGATACATTGAAACCCAATACTACTTATACATTCGATTTTGGTGATGCCATCCAGGATAATAATGAGGGGAATCCCTTGGAGAATTTCTTCTATTCTTTCTCTACGGGCGACCGTCTCGACTCTATGGCTGTGGCCGGTACAGTACTGAATGCGGCCAATCTTGAACCGGTGAAAGGAATGCTGGTCGGTCTGCATGCCAATCTGGCCGACTCCGCTTTTACCAAACTTCCTTTTGAGCGGGTGGGGCGTACGGACAGTCGCGGACGCTTCTCTATCCGTGGAGTGGCTCCCGGCAAGTATCGCATTTATGCCTTGCAGGATGCCGACCAGAATTTTGCCTATTCCCAGCCGACGGAAGTGATAGCTTTTAATGACTCTATCATCATTCCTTCCATGGAAGAGCGCATGCGCCAGGATACGACCTGGATAGACTCGCTGACAGTAGATACGATTGTAGAACGTCAATATACCCACTACCTTCCGGATGATGTTCTGCTGCGTGCTTTCAAGGAGCTTTCCTTCTCGCAACGTTTTTTGAAGGCCGAACGGTTGACTCCGGAGAAGTTTTCGCTCTATTTCACTGCTCCGGCAGACACGTTGCCTTTATTGAAAGGATTGAACTTTAATGAGGAAGATGCGTTTGTTATAGAACAGCCTACCGGCCGGAACGATACGATTCATTATTGGATAAAGGATTCTCTGCTCTATAAGCAGGATTCCCTGAAAATGAGTATCACCTATTTGTATACGGATAGCCTGAAACAACTGGTGCCCCGTACCGATACTTTGAATGTGTTGGCGAAGTTGACATACGACAAGCAGCAGAAACAGAAGCAGGAAGCGAAGGAAAAGGAACAGAAAGAGCGTGAGAAGAAAAAGAAGAAGTTGAAGGAAGGTGAGGTGGAAGAGCCCGAGCCGACGGAATTCCTGGCTGTAGATGTGTATGCCCCTTCTGCAATCGATGTATATGATTATCTTACTCTGTCGTTTACGGAGCCGGTGGCAAGCATAGATACCACCGCTTTCCATCTGAAACTGAAAGTGGACTCGTTGTGGCAGGATATCCCGTTCGACTTTATGCGCGACTCTTTGGACTTGAAGCGTTATAATCTGTTTGCCGAATGGGCACCCGGCGAAAGCTATACATTTGAAGTGGATTCTGCTGCCATACGCGGGTTGTACGGGTTGTTCTCCGACAAGATAAAGAAGGACTTCAAGGCCAAGAAGCTGGAAGAGTACGGGCAGATATTCTTTAATGTGCATGGAGCGGACTCTCTGGCTTTTGTGGAACTACTGGACGGTCAGGACAAAGTGCTGCGCACGGTGCCGGTGGTGGATGGGAAAGCCGATTTCTATTTCCTCAATCCGGGCAAATATGGAGCGCGGCTGATAAATGATACGAATGGGAATGGCGTCTGGGATACGGGAAACTATGCCGAGAAGCGCCAGCCTGAAATGGTTTACTATTATCCGATGGTTCTGGAGCTTAAAGCGAACTTTGATTTGACCCAGGAATGGGATATTAAGGCCAAGTCCCTGGATAGGCAGAAGCCGGACGAACTAAAAAAACAAAAACCAGATGAAGACAAGAAAAAGCAAAACAGGAACAAAAATAACCGCAGTGGCAATAGCAGCCGCAACAGTGGTAGGGGCCATAGCTATTAGGCGGAAGCAATTGTTCATTCTATTAATGGTGGGAGCGGTCTGTTTGGGAACCTCCCAATCTGTTCAGGCTCAATGTACTGCAAAGAATGAAGCTTTCCAGTCGGGCGAGCATGTCATGTACGATTTATATTTCAATTGGAAGTTCATTTGGAAGAAGGTGGGTCTGGCAAGCCTCACTACCAATGCCACGACTTACCATTCCGAGCCTGCATTTCGCTTTAACTTGCTTTGTGTAGGCAGTAAAAAGACCGATTTTTTCTTCAAGATGCGTGATACGTTGACTTGTTATGTCAGCGATAGGTTGGAGCCGCTCTACTTCCGTAAAGCGGCAGAGGAGGGAAGCCGCCATACGGTGGACGAGGCTTGGTTCTCCTACTCGGACGGACTGGCGAATGTAAAGCAGAGACGCACCTGGCACAATCCCGTGCGTGAGGCTCAGGAGATGGAATACAGTGATAGTCGCTGTATCTTCGATATGTTGAGCATTTTGGCGCAGGCGCGCTCTTATGACCCTAAAGACTACAAGGTAGGGCAGAAGATACTCTTTCCCATGGCCACGGGACGCAGGGTGGAAGAGCAGACGTTGATTTACCGCGGCAAGGAGGAGGTCAAGGCGAATAACGACACCGTTTACCGCTGCTTGGTATTCTCTTTCGTAGAGTACAAGAAAGGTAAGGAGAAGGAGGTCATCACCTTCTTCGTATCCGATGATAAGAACCACCTTCCCATTCGCTTGGACATGTATTTGAATTTCGGTTCGGCCAAGGCATTCTTCAAGAGTGTCCGGGGCAACCGCTATCCGATGACGTCTGTGGTAAGGAAAAAGTGATGTTATCCCCTTTTCTAAATACACTGGATTCGAAAGTGGCAATCAGTTTTCCCTCCTGGTTGGTGACGTCGATCTGGTAATATCCGGTGGTGCGGCCGATGTAGCGTTCGCGTGCTTCGGCATACAGTACATCGCCCGGTCCGCTGCTGCGCAGGAAGGTGATATTGGACGAAAGAGAGAAGGCCAATGTTCCGTGGGAGTTGGCTGCTGCTGCCAGTGCCAGGTCGGCAAGGGTGAAGATGGCCCCTCCTTGCGTACGGCCTCCTGCATTGAGATGCTCTGCCGTGATAACCAGGCGTGCCTTGCTGTATCCTTCCTTTATTTCTATCAGTTCTACACCTGCATTCGTGGCGAAGCGGTCGTTCTTAAAAAACTCTTGTGCGGTCATGGGGAGTAATGATTAATGTTTAGTGATTAATGATTAATGGGTGGAAAATATGTGCTTCCGGACGCAAAAGTAACGATTTTAGCCATTAATTGAATTATTTAGGCGGGTCAAATCTGTACACTTGCTCTACTTTTGCAGCAGGAAAAATCATAAACTCTTAATAAATAAATCCCTTATTATGAAAACAGTCCTCACTACATTGGGAATCTCCCTCCTTGTATTGGCAGGTTGCGCAGGGCAAAAGCAGGCTGAAAGCAACTTTATCCAAGAAAACATTGATAATGCTGTGGCTCAGGAGACAATTCAGACAGACATTATCGAAAAATCCGGTAAAATCCTTAATCCCCGTACCATTGATAAGGATGGGAACATTGTCTATGTACCTATCGACGATTGGTGTTCCGGCTTCTTCCCCGGTAATATCTGGCATATGTACGAGTTGACCGGTGACCAGAAGTGGCTGCCGCTGGCAGAGAAGTATACCGAGGATTTGGATTCGGTACAATACCTTACCTGGCACCATGATGTGGGCTTTATGATTGGCAGCAGCTACTTGAACGGATACCGTTTTGCGGGTAAGGAGGAGTACAAGCCGGTCATCATACAGACAGCCAAATCATTGTCTACCCGTTTCCGCCCTGCAGCAGGCGTACTTCAGTCATGGGATGCAGACAAGGGGTGGCAGGCTGAACGTGGCTGGAAATGTCCCGTTATCATTGATAATATGATGAACCTCGAACTGCTGTTCGAAGCTTCCAAGCTGTCCGGTGACTCCACTTTCTACAACATAGCCCGGAAGCACGCCGATACGACTATGGCTAACCATTTCCGTGAGGACAACAGCTGCTATCATGTGGTGGATTATGACCCCGAAACCGGTGAAGTCCGTAAGAGACAGACTGCACAAGGCTATGCCGACGAGTCTGCTTGGGCACGTGGACAAGCGTGGGCCTTGTACGGCTATACCATGTGCTATCGCTATACACACGATGCCAAATACCTGGAACAGGCTGAAAAGGTCTACAACTTTATCTTCAACAACAAGAATCTTCCGGAAGACTTGGTTCCCTACTGGGATTTCGATGCTCCCAATATCCCGAATGAACCTCGCGATGCTTCGGCAGCTGCCTGCACGGCGTCCGCCCTTTACGAGCTGAGTACTTATCTGCCGGATAAGGGATACAAGGAAACCGCCGACCGGATTATGGAAAGCCTCGCTTCTCCTTCCTACCGTGCCAAGGTGGGTACCAACGGCAACTTCATCCTGATGCACTCTGTGGGCAGTATTCCTCACGGTGCGGAGATTGATGTACCGTTGAACTATGCCGACTATTACTTCCTGGAAGGATTGATGCGTAAAAGAGACTTGGAAAAATGAAAACTCAATTAAATATTTTGTTAGGTGGTTTAGGTTTGTTCGCCTTGCAGGGCTGTAAAGCCCCGCAGGCGGAACAATCCGTCCAGCCGAATGTCATTTACGTTTTTCCCGACCAATACCGTAATCAGGCGATGGAGTTCTGGGGCCAGGAAGGTTTTCGCGAGAAAGTGAACTTTCGGAATGACCCGGTGCATACCCCACGCTTGAATGATTTTGCCCGGGAGTCGGTGGTATTGACATCTGCCATGAGCAACTGCCCGTTGAGCAGTCCCCACCGTGGTTCTCTGTTGACGGGAATGTATCCTAATAAGAGTGGTATTCCATTGAATTGCAATTCGAGCCGTCCCATCAGCTCCCTGCGTGAGGATGCTGTGTGTGTGAGTGATGTTTTCTGCAATGCCGGATATGACTGTGCCTACTTTGGCAAACTGCATGCCGACTTTCCTACCCCCAACGACCCCGAACGTCCCGGACAGTATGTGGAAGACCGTGTACCTGCATGGGATGCCTATACGCCGAAAGAACGTCGTCATGGGTTCAATTACTGGTATTCTTACGGTACCTTTGACGAACACAAGAATCCGCATTACTGGGATACGGAAGGCCGTCGCCACGACCCGCGCGAGTGGTCACCGTTACACGAATCGGGCAAGGTGGTGTCTTATCTGAAGAACGAGGGGAATGTACGCGACCCGAAGAAACCTTTCTTCATTATGGTAGGCATGAATCCTCCCCATAGTCCGTACCGTTCTTTGGACGACTGTATGGAGGAAGATTTCAATCTCTATAAAAACCAGCCTCTGGACAGCTTGCTCGTCCGTCCGAATGCCGACTCCAAGATGCTCAAGGCAGAGAGTGCACGCTACTACTTTGCTTCTGTGACGGGTGTCGACCGTGCTTTCGGTCAGATACTCGATGCCTTGAAGGAACTCGGACTGGACAAGAATACCATTGTCGTGTTTGCCTCCGACCATGGAGAGACCATGTGCAGCCAGCATACGGAAGACCCGAAGAATTCCCCGTACTCCGAGTCCATGAACGTTCCTTTCCTGGTGCGTTTTCCCGATAAGATTAAGCCTCGCGTGGACGACTTGATGCTTTCCTCGCCGGACATCATGCCTACCTTGTTGGGGCTTGCCGGTCTTGCCGACTCCATTCCGGCCGAGGTGCAGGGGCGCAACTATGCACCGCTTTTCTTCGATGAAAAGGCGGATATTGTACGTCCCACCGGCGCTCTCTACATCCAGAACCTGGACGGTGAGAAGGATGCGGAAGGCATGGTCCGTTCCTACTTCCCTTCGTCGCGCGGCTTTAAATCGGCGCGCTACACGCTGGCGCTCTACATTGACCGCGAAAACCATAAGCTGGTCAAAAGTTTGTTGTTTGACGATGAAAAGGATCCGTATCAGATGAATAACCTTTCTTTGGAAGAAAACCAAGAAGTCGTAAAAGACCTTTGCGCAGAGATGGGCAAAGTGTTGAAAGAGATTGATGATCCTTGGTATAAGGAAGGTATCTTGAAGGATATGATACCTTATTGATTGGAAATGGGTTATAGATAATCCTCCATAAATTGCTTGAACGTTTTTTGCGACCCGCTTCGACTGATAGTGAACTATTTGTCGGAGCGGGTTGTTTGATTCAGAATGGAATAAATTACCAATACGTATTAAGTAAATGATGGAGATGAAGTACAGACTATGGGCTTGTTTGTTGTTTTTGCCGATGGTCCTTTGGGCGTCCGGGCGTCCGAAAGTGGCTGTCGTACTCAGTGGGGGTGGCGCCAAAGGGACGGCGCATATCGGTGCTCTGAAAGTAATTGAAGAAGCGGGTATCCCTATAGATTATGTGGTGGGCACTAGTATGGGGGCCATTGTGGGCGGTTTGTATTCTATCGGATATACCCCGCAGCAATTGGACAGTATGGTGAATGCCCAGAACTGGAAATTCTTGCTCTCGGATGCCCCCAATCCTAAGGATGTGTTGCTGGATGACCGGTTGAAGTCGGAGCGCTATGTACTCTCCATTCCGTTTTCTTTGAAATCTGCCGCTGTTTCGGATGCGGGTATCATAAAAGGGAAGAACCTGGCACGTTTGTTCTCCACGTTGACAGAAGGTTACCAGGATTCTGTGGATTTTAGCCGTCTTCCTATTCCGTTTGCCTGCGTGTCGGAAAATCTGGTGAATGGCAGCGAAGTAGTGTTCCATGAGGGAATACTGGCCACTTCCATGCGTTCCAGCATGTCCATTCCCGGTGTGTTTGCTCCGGTAGACCTGGATGGAATGGTGTTGGTGGACGGTGGAATGGTGAATAACTATCCGGTAGATGTGGCGCTTGCCATGGGGGCCGACTACATTATCGGGGTGGATGTGCAGAGTCCGCTGCTTAAGGCTTCCGAGCTGAAATCGGTGAAAGACATCTTCGGGCAAATCATCAATCTGCAAGGAGAGAAGAAATACCGTGAGAATCTGCGTAATACCGACGTGTTGATAAAGGTGGATGTCACCGGCTATTCGGCTGCAAGTTTCACCAAAGAGGCCATCGACACTTTGATGGTGCGGGGAGAGCGTGCTGCCATGGACAGTTGGGACGGACTGCTTGCCCTGAAACGGAAGCTGGGACTTGCAGAAGATTATCAGCCTCGCCGCCCGGGACCTTTCCGCTTGCCCGGCGCGGCTGTTGATAGGGAGATTCCCGTTGATTCCCAAATAGCCGCCCCTGCTGTACGGGAGAACAAGCTGAATGTCGGTTTTCGTTTTGATACGGAAGAACTGGCGGCGTTGCAGGCAAATACGGACTTCTATTTCGGCCGGCAGCGGGAGTCGCTGGCCAGCCTCACCGCCCGTCTGGGCAAGCGTACACTGGCACGACTCGGATATAGTTATCAGTGGGACGGTGGATGGCAGGCAGGACTTGCCTATCAGTTCGACTATAAAGATATGAATATTTATAATGAAGGCAAACGGGCGCTGGATTTGACTTTTACACATCAGCTGGTCCGTATGGGGGCGGCGAAGGACTGGAACAATATCCAGGTCAGTTTGGGCATTGACTTTGATTACTACCACTATCATGATTTGCTGTCGCTCGACCCGTTGGCTTCGGCACTGTTTGAGAATTCGTCCTTATTCAGTTACTTTGCCGGACTTGTGTTCAACAACTTGAATGAGAGGAGCGCCCCTACAAAAGGCATGTCGTGGGCGGTATCCTACCATCTCTATACGGATAACCTCTTCCAGTATAAGGACAACAATCCTATTTCTGTTTTCGATGCCCGTTGGCAGGGATGTTTCTCTCCGTCGAGTAGGCTCACTGTCACTCCTTCGTTTTATGGACGCGTATTGTCCGGAAGCGATAATTATCCTTTTGCCATCATCAATATGGTGGGGGGGACCATACCGGGGCGCTATATGCCACAGCAGATACCGTTTACGGGTATCAACCGTGCGGAACTGTCACAAGCCGCATTGCTGGTTGCAGGGCTGAACCTCAGACAGCGTATCTTGAAAAACCAGTATATATCAGTGATGGGCAGTTATGGGCGAAACTCCGGGAAGTTTCATCAGATTCTTGACTCTTCCGAATCGGTTGATATGGCAGGGGTAGGCATCGGCTATATGTACAAGAGTTTTCTGGGACCAGTGGAGATACAATTGAATTGGTCCAACCAGACGAAGAAAGTAGGGTGGTATGCCGGGTTCGGATTCGTATTCTAACAGGGATGTATCAAAATACACAATCACCATAGGATTATACAGATTTTATTTTTCAGTTAAAAGAACAGAAGAACAAGAGAGAGAAATATGTTCTTTTGTTCTTCTGTCTAAAACTTACCCCAATCTGTAATGATTCTGTGGTGAGTTATGATACCTTCGTTATTTATTCAGCTTCCATTCGCTTCCGTCCTTACCGTCCTTAATCTCGAAACCGAGCGCGGTGAGTTCATTGCGGATTTTGTCGGATGTAGCCCAATCTTTGTTGGCTTTTGCCTTTGAACGCTCTTCCAATAGCATGTCCACTACCTTGCCGAAGGCAGCTTCACGCTCTTCGTTGGAGGCGTTGTCTTCTTGTAATCCTAAGATGTCGAAGCAGAAGAGGTGGAAGGTTTCCTTCAATTCTTTCAGGTCTTCGGCTGTGATGGAATCGTTTCCAGCTAGGATATTGTTTACCATCTTGGCGCCGTCGAAGAGGTGGGCGATGACAATCGGTGAGTTCAAGTCATCATTCATGGCTTCGTAACACTTGGCACGCAGGGATTTCACGTCTATGGTGGAGGTTGCAGCAGGGGTAATCTTGTCCAGTCCATGTACAGCATCCATCAGTCTTGCCAATCCCTTTTCGGCGGCTTGCAGAGCTTCGTTGCTGAAGTCTACCGTACTGCGGTAGTGGGCTTGCAGGGTGAAGAAGCGGATGGTCATTGGGCTGTAGGCTTGCTCCAGCATGGGGTGTGTGCCTTTGAAGAGCTCTTCCAATGTGATGAAGTTACCGTAAGACTTACCCATTTTCTGTCCGTTCACGGTCAGCATGTTGTTGTGCATCCAATAATGTACCATATCTTCTCCTTGGGAAGCTACGGATTGTGCAATCTCGCATTCGTGATGCGGGAAGATAAGGTCCATGCCGCCACCATGAATGTCGAAGTGCTCGCCCAAGTATTTCTTTCCCATGGCTGTACATTCGGCGTGCCAGCCGGGGAAGCCGTCGCTCCACGGGGAAGGCCAACGCATGATGTGTTCCGGTTGCGCACATTTCCAGAGGGCAAAGTCTGCGGGGTTGTGCTTCTCGCTCTGTCCGTCCAGTTCGCGGGTGGTGTTGAGAACATCATCCAGGTTGCGTCCGGAGAGCTTGCCGTAGTGATGGTCCTTATTGTATTTTTCTACATCGAAATAAACGGAACCTTCACTTTCATAGGCATATCCGTTCTTCAATATCTCCTTTACAAGTTCTATCTGTTCGATGATGTGGCCGCTGGCATGTGGCTCGATACTGGGAGACAGCACATTCAATGCATCCATCGCCTTATGATAGCGGTTGATGTAGTACTGTGCCACTTCCATTGGTTCCAGTTGTTCCAGACGGGCTTTTTTCGCAATCTTGTCTTCACCTTCGTCGGCATCGTGCTCCAGATGGCCCACGTCGGTAATGTTGCGGACATAGCGCACCTTGTAGCCGATGTGCGTCAGGTAGCGGAACAGCAGGTCGAAAGTGATGGCAGGGCGTGCATGTCCCAAGTGCGGGTCACCGTACACGGTCGGTCCGCAGACATACATGCCTACATGCGGTGCATGCAGCGGTACGAACAGCTCTTTTTTTCTATTTAAAGTGTTGTAAATGGTCAGTTGATGTTCCATAACAGTTGATTATTAGTTCTTTTAGGAGTACAAAGGTATAATAAATCTGTGAAAATCTATAATGATATTCTGTTTTATAAGAGTAAATGCAACGGATTTCACCTTCGTTTATTACTTTTGTATCCATGAAGTCAGATAAACGTGTATTGCTTGGCATGAGTGGCGGCACGGATAGTTCCGTGGCCGCCATGAGGTTGCAGGAAGCCGGTTATGAGGTGACTGGCGTGACTTTCCGTTTCTATGAGGCAGGAGATGAGACCGGGTATTTGGAAGATGCACGGGCTCTGGCCCTGAAGCTGGGGATGAAACACATTACCTATGATGCACGCGAGCTTTTCCGTTCGCGTATTATCCGCTATTTTGTGGAAGAGTATCTAAGGGGACGCACTCCCGTTCCTTGCACGGTCTGCAATAATGAGCTGAAGTGGGCGCTGTTGGCTAAAATAGCCGATGAAAAGGGGATTTATTGGATTTCTACCGGACATTATGTGCGTAAAGTCTTGTCCGGAGGAAAGTATTACATAGCTCCTGCCGCAGATAAGGACAAAGACCAGACTTTCTTTCTGTGGGGATTGAAGCAGGACATTCTGCAGCGTATGTTGCTTCCGATGGGAGATATTACGAAAAATGAGGCGCGCTCGTATGCGGCGGAGCGTGGTTTCGGGCAGGTGGCTGCGAAGAAAGACAGTATAGGGGTGTGCTTTTGTCCTTTGGATTACCGTTCCTTTTTAAAGTGTGAAGTCCCCGAAACACTATTACCCGGTAAAGGTAGATTCGTCGATGAAAAGGGGGATTTCTTGGGATGGCATGAGGGCTATCCGTTTTATACCGTAGGGCAACGTAGGGGCTTGGGTATCCATCTGAACAAGGCTGTTTTTGTGAAAGAGACAAGAGTGGAAAGCAATGAAGTCGTTTTAGCTCCGCTCTCTTCCCTCTACAGGCAGGAAATGTGGCTGGGAGAGTGGAACCTGGTGGAGAATAGTCGTGTGCTGGGTGCAAACGAGGTTATTGTGAAGATACGCTACCGTAAGCAGGCAAACCGGTGCAGGGTGACTCTTACGGTGGAAGGTCTGTTACGTGTCCGTCTGATAGAGCCGCTGGAATCCATTGCACCCGGGCAGGCAGCGGCTTTCTATGATAAGGACGGATACTTGTTGGGCGGTGGAATTATTCTCTGAACCTTACATTCGTTTTATAGCTTCTCGAACAAAAGATAGTAAATGTTGTTAATTTTATGAGACGTCTTTTTATGAGAAACTTTTAAAACGAACTGTAATATGAAAAGGATATATATTGTAATGTTGTTTGCTGCTTTAGCAACCATAACTTATGCTCAGACGGATGATAAGGGTTATCAGGAGGGAGCTTGGGTATTGAAAGGAGTGACTGGTCTGAATATGTCACAGACTGCCATGGCCAACTGGTCGGCAGGAGGTGAGAATTCCATTGCTGGAAATGCCTACTTGAATGCATCACTGACACACAAGAAAGGAAACTGGCTCTGGGTCACCAACATGGTGCTGGACTATGGCTTGTCGAAAACCAAATCTCAGGGGATGAGGAAAAGTAGTGATAAAATAGGGCTTTCCACTCAGTTGGGATATTCTACCGACAACGTCTGGTTCTATACGCTGATGGGTGATTTGAATACCCAGTTTGCCAAAGGATATGACTATCCCGACAAAGAGCACCAGATTTCCAATTTCTTTGCTCCTGCCTATTCGAATATCGCCCTGGGTATGGAATGGAGGCCTAAGAGTAACTATTCTCTACTGCTTTCACCCGTTTCCACCAAGATGACTTTCGTGACTGATGACTATCTTTCCGATTTGGGCGCTTTTGGTGTAGACCCGGGTGACCACTTCAAGATAGAGGGTGGCGCTTTTGTGAAAGCCCGTGCTGAATTGCCCGTGATGGAGAATGTGAATCTGATTACTACGGCTGATTTCTTTACTCCTTACAGCAAAGATTTTGGAAACATAGATGTGAATTGGGATGTACTTATCAGCATGAAAATCAATAAAGTATTGTCGGCTACCATCAATACAACTCTGAAGTATGACAATGATGTGAAAACGTTTGATGACAATGGAGTGAAGAAGGGTGCCAAGGTGCAGTTTAAGGAAGTGCTGGGAATTGGGCTGGCATATAATTTCTAATCCTTGAGGCTGATTGTTGAAATGAAAAAGTAAAGTCAAAACGTACTGACTGATTTGTAAAACGCGGATTACGCAGATTACATGGATTTATTAATTTATCCGCGTAATTTGCGTAATCCGCGCTTGATTTTTATGATATAGTAATTTACCGGTTCAGTTCCAGCATTTCCTCTATATACTCCCTCGTGTTGCTGAGCCGGGGCACCTTATGCTGTCCGCCGAGTTTCCCCTTGCTATCCAGCCAGTCGTGGAAGAGGTTGGGGCGGGCAACGATGATTTCCAGCGGTTGCAGCGCCAGATTATTCTGCCTTTTAGCCTCGTAGTCGGAGTTCACCTCTTTCAGGGTGTCGTCCAATACTTTGGCGAACTTCTCCAGGCTGTCCGGCATTTGTGCAAACTCTATCAGCCACTGGTGGCGGCATTTGGCATGCTTGTCCATAAACACGGGAGCAGCAGAGTAATCTACTACTTGTGCACCGGTCTCGGCACATGCCCTGGCAAGTCCTCTTTCCGCGTTATCCACAATCAGTTCTTCGCCGAACGCGTTGATAAAGTGCTTGGTACGTCCGGTGATGACGAACTTATAGGGGTTCTTCGATGTGAACTTCACCGTATCTCCAATCATATATCGCCACAAACCGGCAGAAGTGGAGATTACCATGGCGTAGTTTTTGTTCAGCTCCACCTCCTCGAGGCAGAAGGTACGCGGATTCTCCTTGCCTACATCTTCAAGCGGGATGAACTCGTAGAAGATACCGTAGTCAATCATCAGCAACATGGCAGGGTCGGCAGGGGCGTTCTGCGTGCCGAAGTAGCCTTCGGAGGCGTTATAAGTCTCTACATAATGCATCTTGCTGCTACGGATCACGTCTTTGTATTGCTCGCGGTAGGGAGTGAAGGCAACGCCGCCGTGGAAGAATACCTCCAGGTTGGGCCATATCTCTTCGAGGCTCTGCTTTCCCGTCTTTTCCAATATATGTTTGATGAGTACAAGCATCCAGGACGGTACACCGGAAAGGTTGCTTACATTTGCATGGATGGTTTCGCGGGCAATGGCCTCCATTTTGGGCTCGAAGTGCTCCATCAAGGCTGTCTGCTTGCTGGGTACGCGGACAAAGTTTACCAGTGGGTTGATATTTTCTATGAGGATGGCGGAGAGGTCGCCTACAAGACTGTGGTTGGTGTTCAGGTTGGGAGCGTGGCTGCCTCCAAGGATAAGCCCTTTACCGGAAAAGAAACGACTTTCGGGATTCTGTCCCAGATAGATGGCAACGGCATCCCGGCCTCCCTTGTAATGCGTGTCGTGCAAGGACTCCCGGCTGACGGGCAGGAACTTACTCTTGTCGTTGGTGGTACCCGATGATTTGGCAAACCAACGTATTTCCGAAGGCCAAAGCAGATTCTGCTCACCGGCACGCAGGCGGGTTACATAAGGCTTTACTTCTTCGTAAGTTTGTATGGGAAGGCGCTTCTTGAAATCTTCATAAGTACGGATAGAGGCATAGTCATGCTTCTTTCCCCATTCCGTGTTTGCCGCTGTCCGGACGAGGCGCTGCAGTACAAGCTGTTGCAATTCACCGGCATGGCTGGTGTATTGTTCGATTTCTTTCAGACGGGGAGCAAAATATACCTTATTCAGAAACTTTGTAATATTCATCGTTCTTTGTGAAATCTTATTTTAAACCGCAAAAATAATCTTATTTATCGGCATCTCTATCTTTTTTCTCTTTTTTTTCTATCTTTACGGACCTATAGAACAATAATTCAAACAAAAATATCATGAGAATAGGTATTTTGACTTCAGGAGGCGACTGTCCCGGCATCAACGCTACCATTCGCGGTGTATGCAAAACAGCTATCAACCATTATGGAATGGAAGTAATTGGCATTCACAGCGGTTTTCAGGGGCTGCTGACCAAGGATGTGGAGTCGTTTACCGAAAAGTCCTTATCCGGTTTGCTGAACTTGGGAGGTACGATGCTCGGTACTTCGCGTGAGAAGCCCTTTAAGAAGAACGGCGTGATGTCCGACGTGGACAAACCGGCACTGATAGTGCGGAATATCAAAGAGATGGGACTTGATTGTGTGGTCTGCATCGGTGGAAACGGTACGCAGAAGACAGCCGCCAAACTCTCCGCTATGGGGCTGAACATCGTATCCGTGCCAAAAACAATAGACAATGACATTTGGGGAACCGATTTTTCCTTCGGATTCGATTCTGCCGTCAGTATTGCTACGGATGCCATCGACCGGCTGCACAGCACGGCCAGCTCGCACAAACGGGTGATGGTGATTGAGGTGATGGGGCACAAGGCAGGTTGGATAGCCTTATACTCCGGTATGGCAGGCGGTGGTGACGTGATTCTGATTCCGGAGATTCCCTATAATATCCACCGTATCGGAGAAACGATTCTGAATCGGCTGAAGAAAGGAAAGCCTTACTCCATCGTGGTGGTAGCCGAAGGTATACAGACGGACGGGCGGAAGCGTGCCGCCGAGTATATCGCTCAGGAGATAGAGTATGAGACGGGTATCGAGACCCGTGAGACTGTGTTGGGTTATATTCAGCGGGGCGGCTCACCCACACCTTTTGACCGTAACCTTTCCACACGTATGGGCGGACATGCCACGGAACTGATTGCCAACGGGCAGTTCGGGCGGATGATTACCTTGAAGGGGAATGAAATAGCTTCTGCACCGCTGGAGGAGATTGCGGGCAAGTTGAAGCTGGTGACGGAAGACAATGACTTAGTTGTCCAGGGACGTCGGATGGGAATCTGTTTCGGCTAATTTTTCTTGTGGGGATTCTTCAACAGCTTCTGCCATGGGATTTTCTTCTGTGGAGGTTTCTGTTGCATGGTTTCGCTCCTTGGCTGCCTGGACTTCCTCCTTGAAAGCGGCATCCTTAATTTTTTTCAATGCCATCTGTGCCGCATTTTGTTGCGACTCCTTCTTGGAATAACCGGTGCCGGTACCTGCCGATATCCCTTCGATGCGGACTTCGGTGTGGAACATCGGATTGTATTCTTCGTCGAGAAACTGCTCGATAAGCTCGAATGACACCTCCATTTTGTTCTTCTGGCTCCATTCGATGAGTTTTGACTTGAAGTTGACCTCTTTGCGAGACATCTTGTCGAGGTCGATATAGTTTTTGAAAATCTTCTCTTCCATGAACTGCTTGCAGCGGTCGTAGCCCTGGTCCAGATAAATGGCGCCGATGAAGGCTTCGAATGCATTGCCGTACATGTAGCTGTTGTGGGATGAGGAGCGGGTGGAGTATTTCACCAGTTTGTCCAGTCCGATTTCCACGGCCAGTTTGTTGAGTGTTTCCCGCTGTACAATTTTGGAACGGGTATTGGTAAGGAAACCTTCGCGGCGTCCTTCGAAATGGCGGTAGACAATATCTCCTACAATGGCGTCGAGGATAGCATCGCCCAAGAATTCCAGCCGTTCGTTGTTGATGGGACGTCCTTTTTCGGAGCGCATGGAGATGGATTTATGCAGCAAAGCCTGCTGATAGACCTTGATGTCACGTGGAAAGAAGCCGAGAATTCTGTAAAAACAAAAATAAGACTCTCTATCCTTGCGGAACAAGAGCCTTATTTTATCTATTTGGTTACGTAACACGACCTTATTATTCTGCGTATTTCTTGAAAATGACACACGCATTATGACCACCGAATCCAAAAGTATTGGACAAAGCTACGTTCACTTCGCGCTTTTGTGCTTTGTTGAACGTGAAGTTCAGGTCATAGTCGATGTTTTCGTCGTTATCACCCTCTTCGTGGTTGATGGTCGGAGGAACAATGCCATTCTTGATGGCGAGGATGCTTGCAATGGATTCTACCGCACCGGCAGCGCCCAGCAAGTGGCCGGTCATGGATTTTGTCGAACTGATGTTCAACTCATACGCATGCTGTCCGAATACCTCTTTGATTGCTTTTGCTTCCGAAATATCACCTACGGGAGTAGATGTACCGTGAACATTGATATAATCTACTTCTTCGGGTTTCATTTCTGCATCTTCCAACGCATTCAGCATCACTAACTTGGCTCCCAAACCTTCGGGGTGAGAGGCTGTCAGGTGATGAGCGTCGGCAGACATTCCTACGCCGGCAACTTCCGCATAGATTTTGGCACCGCGTGCCTTGGCGTGTTCCAGTTCCTCGAGAACGAGACAACCGCCACCTTCACCCATGATGAATCCGTCACGGCTTGCGCTGAACGGACGGGATGCAGTTTCGGGAGAATCATTGCGGGTTGACAATGCATGCATGGCATTGAAACCACCTACACCGCAAGCGGCGATGGCAGCTTCCGAACCACCGGACACGATAACATTTGCCTTACCCAAACGGATGAGGTTAAACGCATCGGCAATGGCATTTGTGGAAGTGGCACATGCAGAACAAGTTGCGTAGTTGGGACCATGGAAACCATACATGATGGAAATTTGTCCGGCAGCAATGTCCGAAATCATCTTGGGGATGAAGAACGGATTGAATTTGGGGCCGTTTTCCTTACCGGTCAGGGCATAGTTGCCCGCCTCTTCTTCGAATGTACGGATGCCACCGATACCGGCGCCGAAGATGACACCGATTCTGTTTAAATCCTCATTTTCGACGTCAAGCCCAGAGTCACCTACCGCTTCTTTGGCTACTGCAATGGCATATTGTGTGTACAAGTCCATCTTGCGGGCCTCTTTGCGGTCTATATATTTGGTAGCATCGAAGCCTTTTACTTCGCATGCAAACTGAGTCTTGAAAAGCGATGCATCGAAATGAGTAATAGGTCCTGCTCCACTAACCCCATTCACAAGATTTTCCCAGAATTCGGGAACACTGTTGCCAATGGGAGTAATGGCGCCGAGACCTGTTACTACAACTCTTTTTAATTCCATGTTATAAACGAATGGATAAGATTACTTAGTATTTTAGTGCTTTCGAATAGAACGTTTTCATATTCATATCGCTGTTTTAGTATTTGATTGAAACTCCGAAGAATACGGACCGTGCGCGCGGGTAGTTGGTGTAGTCCAGTCCGGGAATCAGGCGGTTCCAGAACGACACCTCCGGGTCATAGCCCGAATAGCCCGTGCAGGTGAAGAGGTTTTCGGCCGTGACGTAGATCCGCAGGTGGGTGAGTCCTATTTTGCGCGTGATGTGCGTGGGCAGCGTATAGCCCACCGTCAGGTTTTTCAGGCGGAGGTAGGAGCCGTCCTCGACGTAGTAGCTCGACATTTCGGTCTTGCCCTCGCCGTTGAGCGACGGATACCTGTTGCCCGGACGCTCCTCCGTCCAGCGGTTGCGCCAGTAGTCCGTCGAGACGTTGTTGTAGCCCACGAAACCCTCGTAGCGGTAGCGGCCGATGTTGATGATGTCGTTGCCGTAGGACCACTGGAACATGAAGCTGAGGTCGAAATTCTTGAACGTAAAGCTGTTGGTCATGCCGCCGAAGTGCTTCGGGTCGCTGTTCGCAATGACCGTTTTGTCGTTGTTCGGGTCGATGACGTTGTCGTTGCCGTCGGCGTAGTTGTAGCCATAAGGAATACTGTGTCCTTAGAATTCTCGTCCATAACGATATATTTATCTTTAGGAGAACGTCCAGTGTAGATACCTGTCATAACGTTAACTGCACCAAGCTCTGTCTCCTTACCAACCTCGTAACCCTCAAGGCCGGCTTTTGTCTCTTCCTCGAATAATGTCTCGTAAGAAGGATTGTGAACGATCTCTGTTGTTCCGGTAATGCCATACTTTGTTAAATCAACATTTGCCATTTGAATAAACCTCTTTTCTATAAATTATGGATTTACATCCATTTCTTTTGTTAGTATATATGTTTGTTAAAAAAAAATCAATATCTACTTTTCAATTTACACTTATTTCACACTTTTTCGACATGTATAATATATTTCCCACACATCAGCCTTTCGCATATCTGGTGAGGAACTGCCTGGTACGCTCCTCCTTCGGATGGTCAATCACCTCATGTGGGTCGCCATGCTCAACAATCACACCACCGTCCATGAAGATCACCTGATCCGCAACATCACGCGCAAAGGCCATCTCATGCGTGACAATAATCATTGTGGTATTCTGCTGCGCAAGGGAACGTATGACCTTAAGCACCTCTCCGGTAAGCTCCGGGTCAAGAGCCGATGTAGGCTCATCAAAGCAGAGTATATCAGGCTTAAGTGCCAGTGCCCTTGCTATAGCTACACGCTGCTGCTGTCCACCTGAGAGTTGATGCGGATAATGGTTCATCCTCTCAGCAAGCCCCATTCTGTCCAGAAGCTCCTTTCCATGCTCATCAATACGTGTAAGGATTGCTTTTTTATCCTTTTTAAACTCAGGTGTCTCCTGTGCCAGAAGGCGCTCTGCCAAAGTGACATTCTCAAGCGCTGTGTACTGTGGAAAAAGATTAAACTGCTGAAACACCATACCAAAATGCAGTCTCTTTTTGCGAAGCTCTGCGTCTTTATCCTTGCCCGCTTCGGAAGCATCAAAAAGAGTCTCACCATTTACAATAATCTGGCCACTGTCAGGTCTCTCAAGGAAGTTAAGGCACCGTAACAGCGTAGTCTTTCCTGAGCCTGATGAACCGATTATGGCAAGAGCATTGCCCTCCTCCATGGAAAAGCTGACATCCTTAAGCACATTAGTCCTTCCAAAGTGTTTTTCTATATTTCTAACCTCTAAAATTGCCATGTCTTCCTCCTACCTGAAATAATCCAGCTTTTTCTCGATATAATTAAATAAAAGTGTAAGGATTCCGACAAATACGAGATAAAATACACCTGTATAAAACAGCGGCCATGTAAGTCCGTCAGACTTCATAAACGCCGCTCCCGCAAAGGTAAGCTCGTATGCCGCAATAATTCTGGCAAGAGAAGTATCCTTTACAAGAGTGATTATCTCATTTGACATAGGCGGAACAACACGCTTGATCATCTGAAGCAGAGTGATTTTAAAGAAAATCTGCTGCTTTGTCATGCCTAACACCTGTCCAGCCTCTCTCTGACCGGCCGGAACACCCTCTATGCCCCCTCTGAATATAACAGAGAAATAACATGCATAGTTGATGACAAACGCTACAACCGTCGCTGTAATACGTCCGGTCTCGTCACCACTCCATATAGCCTGATGAAGCCAAAGCCCCGGTCCGTAGAATATAATGATAAGCTGAAGCATAAGCGGTGTGCCGCGGATAACCCATACAAACACATTCATGACAGCCTTGACAGGCTTAAACCTGCTCAAAAGCCCAAATGCAAATATAAGCCCCAGTGGCAGTGAAAATATAAGTGTCAGTATAAATATTTCAAAGGTGGTCCACAGACCACTCATTAGTGCTTGTGTAACATTCCAGAACATTTTATTTCTCCCGCTCAACAACTACCTGTGCATTGTTACAGTATGCATTTGTGCATTCCATAGACTTTGTAACCTCATCTGTGAGTGTCATACCATTCCAGACAACGTCAATCTTCTTTGAATCAAGCTCCATAACCTTGTTGTCCCAGTCGATAACTACAAATTCAACATCCACACCGAGCTTCTCACCGACAAGTCTTGCCATATCAGCATCAAAGCCAATCCATTTGTCATCCTTATCCTTGTAATCCATAGGCTCAAACTCTGTGATACCGACAATCATCTTGCCCTGTGACTTGATATAATCCACATCACTGTCGCTGTCAGACTGCTTGAACTCGCAAGGCTCCTGCTCAAGAAGTGAATCCTGTACTCCGTATTTCTTTGCAATCTCCTGCGCGCTGCCGTCAGCATATGATTCTGCGAATACACTGTTGATATATGAAGCAAGATCAGAACCCTTACGGCATCCGACACCATACTTCTCTGATGTAAGCTCTGTTGTATGTACTAAATCAGGGTAGCTTGTGCCCTCTCCAATCATGGCTCCTGCCATTAAAAGGTCTATGATTGCCGCATCAGATGTACCTGATTTAACCTCCATAAGCGCATCAGCCTGTGATGAAACCGAATTGTAATTAAAGCCCTTTTCCTTTGCCACAGCCTCCCCTGCTGAGCCTGCCTCAACTGCGTAGGTCATGCCGTCGCCCTTTTCGCTTTTTTGTGTTCCCGCACCCTTGCTGCCACCACAGGCAGTCATTGAAAGTGCTAAAGTTGCTGTCAAAAGAAGTGCTAATCCTCTTCTCATGCTCATTTCCTCCATATGTTAAATAATCATTGTAATTATTCAAAATCATCCAATAACTACAACCTTTTAACATATTAGCAAATTATCACGCTAAAGTAAAGAGGAATTATCCACCAAATCAACAGTTATGTTCTTCCATTTTATACAAGCCCCAGACTTTTAATTATATAAAGCCAGAGTGTCAGCGTAAACGCACTGAGCAGTGTCGTGAGCATTATCGTGGTCGATGAGATAACGCCCTCATGCCCCATATTTCTTGCCATGACAAAGCAGCTTACTGTAGTAGCTGAGCCAAGCATCACAAGAATTGCAATAAGCTCACTGTCCCTGAACCCGAAGGCTACCGCAATAGGAAGAAATACTGCCACAAAGCCTACAAGCTTGATAAATGTGGCTGCAAATGCAGGCTTTGCCTTTGCTGATGCTTTTTTCAAATCAAAGGTGGCACCCATGGCCATAAGTCCCATAGGCGTTGCCATATTGCCAATGCTTGTCACTGCCTTTGCCGGTATTCCCGCAAACGGCAGACCAATAGCTGACCACAGAAGTCCTGCAACAATTCCTAAAATAATAGGATTGGTCACTATTCCCTTAAATGTCTTTTTGAGCACTGCCCTGTCTATGCCGTTTTGCCCCGGCTTAAAAAATGAAAGCACTATAACAGCCATCACGTTGTAAAGCGGTACGCTTCCTATAATCATGACAGGTGCCATGCCTGCGTTTCCATAAATATTCTGGATAAAGGCAATTCCAAGCAGTGCCGCACTACTTCTGTATGAGGCCTGTATAAACTCGCCCCGTATAGATTTATCCCTCCACAGACATGATATGAGCGTTGAGATTGTGATGCTTATCAACGTAACCACAAAGCAGAATACTATAAATTTAATGTTCCAAACCCTTGAAAAATCAACTGACGCAAGATCACTAAACAGTAAAAAAGGTAAAGGTATCTTAAACACAAACTTATTCATCCTGTTTGCAAAGTCTTCGTCCAAAATCCCCACCTTGCGAAGAAAAAGTCCAAACACCATCATCAGAAAAATAGGTCCTGTGGCATTTAGACAAAACATTAAATTTTCCATCTCAAATTAAGCCTCCGTCATATCAGTAATCTGTAGTTTATAATTATACTATTTTGTACATTCCAGCTACCACAATAAGCTTTGAACTTAGATATGTCAACCTTTTATTGCACTGTAGATTATTTTAAAAAATTATGGTACACTTATCGCATATTTTATTTAGGAAGGAATTAAACGGTTTGAAAATTCTTATTTTATCCTGTGACACCGGCGAGGGACACAACAGTGCCGGTAAAGCTATAAAAGAAGCGGCAGAGCATAAAGGACATTCTGTGACAATGATAGATATGTTTCTCTTATCGGGTAAAGGAACATCGCACGCAGTATCAGGAGCATATATAGGCATTGTAAAGCATATTCCGTTTTTCTTCGGACTACTCTATAAGGTTGGCATGCTGATAT
>OGYE01000478.1_pt1 | contig 25524 bp, 33 predicted proteins | sample 1576471 | NCBI WGS metagenome assembly OGYE01 (sample SAMEA3541532, study PRJEB24748) | human gut metagenome | biome: human gut; feature: human-associated habitat; material: faeces | place: China | collected 2012
GCAAATTTTGTTGCATACTGCGTTAAAAATTCTTGCCATACGAAAGTACACGCACGGTAAACGCGGCGCGTAGCCTCGATGCCTGGTATTTGCTTGATTGCCTCAGTGGTATATTCCTCCCTGTATTTCTCGCCAAGAGCTTCAATTTCAGCCCACAGCTCCGCATTGTATCCGCTGTTGACAACCTCTGCCTCTACCGCCGCACCGACAAAACCCGGGCAGACTTGCTCTATTTCTGTTGATACAATGATTTTCACGTTTTTTATTTATTTTCTTATGCAACTGTATTTTTTATGGCTTACAATAAACAAAACAAACCTTTAACGCTCTGCGTGTCAGCCAAAATTGAAGTCCTTGTCCTTTCTATAGGCCATCCCCGTGAACGCGCAAACAAGCTCGCCACGCTGGTTGCGCACCTTGACTTCAAGATACGGAACTTTGGGATGATTAAGTGTTTCCACAGCTTCCGCCGTAAGTACGTCACCTTCAACGGCTGAATGCAGAAATGAAATGGTGCTTTCAATACTGAACGTGAGCTTGCCATGGCTGTTCATCACTGCGGCCAAAGCAAGGTCGGCAAGTGTGAACAACGCCCCTCCCTGACAGACCCCGAGAGCGCGGGGTGCTATTGTAAAATAAACTCATATCTTAAAGAGGTTACTTCTTCCACTTCCGTCAACCGCGCACCGACATTAGCCGCAAAGCGGTCTGACTGGTTAAGAAACTCTTTCAACTTCATATTTCACATCCTTTTATTTTCATCTTCATATAACATTGCAGCCAAGATGTCATCATCAAACAAAAAAGGCCGCCTTTACAACGAACGTAAAAGCAGCCTGTCTTGGCATGGTAATTTGTCTTTTATGTATCAATTACTTGGCGTAAGCCACGCTGCGAGTCTCACGGATGACGGTAATCTTCACCTGTCCGGGATAAGTCATCTCGTTTTGAATCTTCGTAGCGATTTCGCCTGAAAGTTTTTCAGTATCCTTGTCGTCCATCTTGTCCGCACCGACAATCACACGGAGTTCGCGTCCAGCCTGTATGGCGTATGTCTTCGTAACGCCAGGATAACTCATGGCTATGGCTTCAAGGTCGTTAAGACGCTTGATGTAAGCCTCTACGATTTCACGACGCGCACCAGGACGCGCACCGCTTATGGCGTCGCACACCTGTACAATCGGCGCAAGCAGCGTGTTCATTTCCATCTCGTCATGGTGTGCGCCTATGGCATTGACGATATCGGGCTTCTCCTTGTATTTCTCTGCTATCTTCGCTCCATAAAGTGCGTGAGGAAGTTCGCTCTCCTCGTCAGGCACTTTTCCTATGTCGTGCAACAATCCGGCACGCTTTGCCTTCTTCGGATTCAATCCAAGTTCCGATGCCATCACTGCGCAAAGATTGGCTGTTTCACGTGCATGCTGCAAAAGGTTCTGACCATAACTTGAGCGATACTTCATCTTACCGATAATCCTGATAAGTTCTGGATGCAAACCATGTATGCCGAGGTCGATTGCGGTACGCTTGCCTGTTTCAATTATTTCATTGTCAAGCTGTTTCTTTACCTTGGCAACGACTTCCTCTATTCGTGCCGGATGGATGCGCCCGTCTGTCACAAGCTGATGTAAAGCGAGACGGCAAACCTCACGCCTGATTGGGTCGAAAGCTGAAATCACAATAGCTTCAGGAGTATCGTCTACAACAATTTCAACACCAGTCGCAGCCTCCAAGGCACGTATGTTGCGCCCCTCGCGGCCGATGATGCGTCCTTTAACCTCGTCATTATCAATGTGGAACACACTTACAGAATTTTCAATCGCCGTTTCCGTGGCCACACGTTGTATTGTCTGTATGACTATTTTCTTGGCTTGCGCATTGGCATTGAGCTTTGCCTCGTCCATTATCTCGTTGACATAGCTTGCCGCATCGGTACGAGCCTCGTCTTTCAAGCTTTCAACAAGTCTGTTTTTCGCCTCTTCCGCACTGAGCCCTGAAAGCTCTTCAAGCTTCTCACGCTCCTGCAACTGCATCTTGTCAAGTTCCTCTTGCTTAATCTGCAACAACTTCTTTTCATTTTCCACACGCTGTTGTTGCTGGTCAAGGTCTTGCTTTTTGCGTCCAAGTTCTTCCTGACGCTGGTTCAAGGAAATCTCGCGCTGCTTCAAGCGGTTTTCGCTCTGCTGTATCTTTTGGTTGCGACTTTGCACCTCTTTTTCCAATTCAGACTTTTTGTTAAGGAATTTCTCCTTGACTTCCAGCATCTTTTTCTCTTTCAACACATCCGCTTCTTTCTCCGCGGCACCTATCATTTGATTATATTTCCCGGTAACGACATACCTGAAAATACAATAACCCGCAAGGCCTCCTATCACGAGAGCCACTACGGCAATAACAATATTCAATATCATTTGTTTATTTATTTTTAGTTAATATTCTCACTTTTTCTTGTCAAGTGACAAGTTGTTCACGCCCAATGCTTCTTCAATCTCTGTGGTAAGCTTCGTGAGAATACCATTATACGGTTCGGTGTCATTATGAGTCTTTTCAAACTCCAAGGCAATGGCTATGTCCAACATAGCCATGAAAAGTATTTCTTTTTCGCTTTTTGATGTCCTGTAACGTTCGGACAACATGTTCACCTTTTCCGTGATAAGCTTTGCTGCGTTACGACAATAAGACTCGTCTTCCCGCATTATAGTAACCGGGATGTCCGTATCGTAAACATGCAATCTTATATGTAATTTGTCGTTCTCTCCTGCCATCGCCACCAGTTTATTTTCCGCTCAGCAGCGTGATACACTTGTTCACCTCCCTTATCAGGCCGGACAACCTGCGCTTTGCCGATTCAATATCGCCATCGCTGATTTCCATCATCTTAGCCATCTTGAGGCTTTCATAATCCTTAGAAGCCTGCTCCCGACTTTCCTTGAGACGTTTTATCTCATCTTCAAGCTCTCCAACCATCGCATAAAGCTCCTCATTCTCCTTCTTCAACTCTTCATATTGGAGAATCATCTGCCTTACACGAGTGGTAAAAAGCGTTAGGATTTTGTCATTGTCAGCCATCTAAATGGATTTTGTCTACAAAAGTAGACCTTTTTTGTCACATTGCAAAATTTATTTAGTCGAATTTAAGAAAATTCATGCTTTAAGGCAGTTACACACACCTTTACAACTTGCTTAAACTCAAATAATTTTACTTTTTGCCCGCATCATCGTCTGTATTTGGGCGCGGTTCTTTCTTAGCAAGCATGACAACTTGATAAACGAAATCAGTTATCCACTTCTCACTGAAGCCCAGACGTTTGTCGTATGTGCGGATTGCGACAACCGTTTTCATCACTCCTGCATCCTTGAAATCATTCTTGTGGAAAATATCTGAAACAGTCTTTTCCGTCATCCCATAAATAGCCTTCTTCATAAATGACGGCATGCGGAGCTTGAACTTCATCAAATTGCCCATCAACATCATTATGTCTTGGGTGAAATTCTGGAACTGTATGAGGTATGTCTGCACATCCTGTACTTTCCTACAATTCTTGCGGATACTTTGGTCAAGCTCTTTGAAGAATTCATCGTTGGTCTTGTACAGGTCTTTCAGCATCTTTTTACAGTGTTTCTTCTCTCCCACTCCCAACTTGTTGTTCACCGTAGGGACATGCAGGGTTGTCTTGAACATTCTCAAATCCGGCAAGACCGCCAAATTGGTGATGCCGGCATTCTCTGCAATCGCAGCCTGAAGATAAACACGGACAAGTGTCATATAATCCTCCATTCCGCCGATTTTATGTTCTTTCGTATTGTTCTTTCCGAACAGTTTATTAAAAAATCCCATATCAAAATTTAATTATAAAATCTATAAAGTCTATGCTCATTTTTTAAACATAAGTGCAAAAATACATCAAATGCGCCAAAAACCAAAATAAAATTTGATTATTATCCATTTTTATTATACCTTTGCAACAATGACGGCGGACATGTCGCCATGTACAATTCACAAGAACATGTTTAACATCGGCAAACCGCGCCCTGCGGAATGCCACTTTTCACATCAACAAAACATATCGCAAAATGAAAGGAATAGTACTTGCGGGTGGTTCTGGTACAAGGTTGTACCCTATTACTAAAGGCATCAGCAAACAACTGATACCAATATTCGACAAGCCAATGATATATTATCCCATCTCCGTACTCATGCTTGCGGGAATACGGGAAATCCTTATAATATCAACCCCTCATGACCTCCCGGGGTTCAAACGCCTGTTGGGAGACGGCTCTGACTTTGGCGTAAGCTTTGAATATGCCGAACAACCGTCACCAGACGGACTGGCCCAAGCTTTCATCATTGGCGAAGAATTCATCGGGAAAGACAGTGTATGCCTTGTCCTTGGAGACAACATCTTTCACGGAGCGGGGTTTACCAGCTTGCTGAAAAACAGCGTAAAGAACGCCGAAGAAGAAGACAATGCTACAGTTTTCGGCTATTATGTAAACGACCCGGAACGTTATGGCGTCGCCGAATTCGATGCAAACGGTAATTGTCTCAGCATTGAAGAAAAACCGGCTCATCCCAAAAGCAACTATGCCGTAGTTGGTTTGTACTTCTACCCAAACAGCGTTGTCAAAATAGCCAAAACAATAAAGCCGAGCGCACGTGGAGAACTTGAAATCACAACAGTCAACCAAGACTACCTAAAACAAGGCCGCCTGAAAGTGCAGACTTTGCAACGTGGTTTCGCATGGCTTGACACTGGCACCCATGACAGCCTCAGCGAGGCATCGACATTCATTGAAGTCATCGAGAAAAGACAAGGCCTGAAGATTGCGTGTCTTGAAGAAATCGCATTCAAAAGCGGTTGGATAGACGCAAACAAGCTTAAAGCCGTGGCGCAACCGATGCTAAAGAATGACTACGGAAAGTATCTTATGAATTTAGTAACTGAAAACAACTAACCATCACAAAAGCAGAAATTGATGAACGAGTTAAACAACGACCAGAATGTTCAAGAAATAGCAGAAGAGCATTCTTCATTTAATTTCCAAGCCATTTTCAAAGCTTTGATTCTCAATTGGAAATGGTTTCTCCTGTCAATAATTATATGTGTGGGATTGGGACTGATTTACCTGCGCTATACCACACCAGTGTATAATGTCACAGCAAAACTGCTTGTCAAGGACGACAACAGCGACAAGCGCAGTGGCGGAGGAACATTGCAAGCACTGGAAAGCATGTCCAACCTCGGCATCATAAGCAACAACTATGGCATCGAGAATGAACAGCAGATATTAACTTCTACGATTGTGTCCGAGCAAGCCGTGCGCGACCTGAAACTTTACACGGCCTATTATATTAAAAGCGGTATAAAGAAAAACCTTCTTTATAAGACACAGCCTATCAACGTTGACCTCGATTTTGAACATCTTGAGAAGCTCAACATGCCGATAGAACTGAAAATAACACACCGCCAAAACCAATTCGAAATAAAAGGCACCTACTATATCGCTCAAGACCAGGTTACATCAACCGGCCCTTACGAGATAGAGAAGACCATAACAAAATTACCGGCAATAATACACACACAAGTCGGAAACATAACCCTGACCGCCAACAGCCGCAATAAGCTTGAAGACGGACAGACGCTAATCGTAAGCATAAATTCACCGCGCAACACGGCACTCAGCTACATCAAGCAGCTTTCTGTTGAACAGACATCAAAAACATCATCGGTATTCAACCTGCAACAAAAGGGTGAAAACATAGACCGCTGCATGGATTACCTGAAACAACTGGTAATCTGTTACAACCGGCAAGCCAATGAAGACAAAAACGAAATAGCAGTCAGGACAGAAGAATTCATCAACGACCGCTTGATGAAAATCGATGCGGAGCTAAGCACCACTGACGGCGCACTTGAAAGCTACAAGAGGCGCAACAAGTTAATGGAGCTAAAACTCGACGCTGCCGCAACATCTACAAACACTTCAACCTACGAACAGAAGCTGAACGAGGCCAACACCCAGATTTCATTGATTGGCAGCCTCATAAATTTTGCTAACCGCCCAGGCAACAAGCATCAAGTATTGCCGTCAAACATAGGACTGCAAGACGAGGCTTCAACATCGCTTATCAATGAATACAACAAAATAGCGCTGGAACGCAACCGCTTATTGCGCACGGCATCTGAAAGCAGCCCTGTCGTCACAGAGCTTACCTCGCAACTCGACGACATGCAGGAAAGCATCAAGCAAGCATTGCAGCAAGCAAGGAAAGGCCTTGTCATCCAACGCGACGCCGTACAAGAACAGCTCGGCATGTATAGCAGCGAAGTGACAAAAGCCCCTGAACAGGAACGCATACTTACCCAAATAGGCAGGCAGCAAGAAGTAAAATCAGGACTTTACCTAATGCTCCTACAGAAACGCGAGGAAAACTCCATATCACTTGCCGCCACGGCTGACAAGGCAAAACTTATCGAAATGCCACAATTTGACAAGAAGATAAGCCCGAAAGGCAGTATTATCTTGTTGGTTGCCTTGTTCTGTGGCATAGCCATACCGTCGGCTATACTTTACTTAATAAGTTTCCTCCGTTACAGGATTGAAGGGCATGAGGACGTTGAAAGCCTCACAAAATTACCCATCGTGGCTGACATCATGGTTGCAAGCGACCAAACAAAGACAAGGGCGGACATCGTTGTACACGAGAACCAGAACAACCAAATGGAAGAAATATTCCGCTCTATGCGCACAAACATACAATTCATGCTGCAGCCTGGGCAAAACGTATTGCTCTTCACGTCATCCACGTCAGGAGAAGGCAAGACGTTCACAGCTTCAAACCTCGCCGTCAGCTTCGCCCTGCTTGGAAAGAAAGTCGTACTTATCGGCCTTGACATACGTAAGCCGAGACTGGCCGAACTGTTCATGATAAACAACTACACAAGCGGAATAACACGTCTTCTCACAATGAACGATGTGACATGGGACGATGTCAAATCCCAAATAGTGTCTTCGGAGATAAATTCAAATCTCGACCTGTTAATGGCCGGCCCGATACCTCCAAACCCGGCCGAGCTTGTGTCTCGCCCAGCATTGGAGCAAGTCATAACGCACCTGAAGCAGCATTATGACTATGTGCTGATTGACACAGCACCCGTCGGACTTGTGACCGATACGCTACAAATCGGCAAGCACGCCGACATAAGCATCTATGTATGCCGCGCCGACTACACATTGAAAGCAAGTTTCAATATGATAAACGCCTTGGCGCAAGAAGAAAAGCTGCCCAACATGTGCATAGCCATAAACGGCATTGACTTGTCCGAAAAGAAATACAGCTATTACTACGGATACGGCAAATACGGAAAATATAGCCGCTACGGTTACGGCAACGGCAAGTCTTACAGCTCCTACGGAGGTTACGGCAGCTACTCGAACAGCCATTACGGAAACAAAGACGACGACTCTGTAAAACGGTAACAGCCATATCTTCCATAATTCTTAAAACCACTAACATCAAAAAGGGAAATGACAATAGCAGTTGACTTTGACGGAACTATAGTAGAACACCGCTATCCGGAAATCGGCAAAGAACTACCTTTCGCAACAGAAACGCTGAAAATGTTGATAAAAGACCGCCACAGGCTTATACTGTGGTCTGTGCGTGAGGGGAAACTCTTGGATGACGCCGTAAATTGGTGTCGTGAACGCGGAGTCGAATTCTACGCAGTCAACAGGGATTATCCGGAAGAACGCGGAACAGAGAACAACAACAATTTCTCACGCAAGTTGAAAGTTGACATGTTCATTGACGACCGCAACATAGGCGGACTGCCAGACTGGGGCACAATATACCGCATGATAAGCGAAAACAAGTCATATTACGACATCATGATGGAACGTGCCGGCAGGGCGTCACACGATGACACGCCAAAGAAGAAACGCTGGTGGCAGAGATAATAAAAACAAAGCATTAAGAGTCAAGAAAGCCTCGACAACCAAAGCAGCAGGCATTCTTGGCTCTTATTTTTCAGCTCATTTTCTTGAACACAAACCTTACTATAAGGAAATTCGTTGGTATGGCGATGCAATACACCGGCACGGGGGCCAAGGCCTTGCTGACACCAAGCCAAATGAAAAAGTTCAACAAGCAGATTTGCAACAAGTAGTTGAACAGGTGAGCCCCACCGCTAACCCGGAGGTGGGGAAAAAGGTCTTACTTTTAGCCGTTTTTCACAGACTTTTTCTTGCGGAAAGTGAAACGCGCCGAAAGCACATAATTGAACACGAAACTGATGAAATACCCTAAAGTGTAAGCCACGTTGACGTTCATCAAGTCATGCAGCAACCAATAAATTCCATAATGCAGGGCTGTGGCAACCACGCCTACCACCCCGAAGCGCACAAGCTCAAAAAACGTTTCTCGTGTAAACAGCATAAGTCCTGTAATTTTCAGGCGCAAAGATAATGCAAGTATGGCGCAACACAAAACAAAACGAAGAAAAACAATTAACAAACAAGCCTTTCAAGGCTTTACGCCAACACACGGCTATAAACCGTCTGCCTGAATTTTACAGACACGTTGAAAATATGTTAAATCATGTTTGGATTTCCCGTTGTTATCCGTTTATAGTACAGAAAGCAATTTATGGAACAGGCAGAATTTGAACATATAGCAACACGAATCAGGCAAAGAGCCATGGCAACAGCTCTCGCCTTCGCCGCCGACAGCGACGAGGCTGAAGACATTGCACAAGAAGTGATGCTGAAATTATGGACACTGCGCACAGACATCAACGGTCTGCAACATGCGGAAAAACTGGCATCGTGTATTGCACACAACCGTACCATGGACAGCCACAGGCGATACCACACCGTGCCATTAGACTCTGGCAAATGCATAATTGACGAAAAGTCGGCAAGCCCAGATAATGCCATTGAAGACAAAGAAAACATGGCTTGGCTGACCAAACGCCTCGCCTCACTGCCATCCACCGAGTATCAGATACTAAAATTAAGACAAGTGGAACACAAAAGCCATGAAGAGATAGCCCGCATTGTAGGTGTAAAAAAATCATCAGTAGCCACAATTCTCTCACGCGCAAGGACAAAGATGTTAAACGAATTCAAGAAAAGGACAAGATAAGATTATGAAAAACGACATACGCACACTGATAGAACGCTTCATGGCTGGACAGACTTCAACAGAAGAAGAAAGCCGCTTGGCCGAATATTTCCGCACCCATGATGTAGATGCAGACCTGCAACCATACAAGGACATGTTTGGATGGTTTGACGATGGGATGCCCGTCACGGAACATACAGTCGGACATACAAGCCTAAAAGGTTCGCCACAAGCCCCGAAAAAAAAACATACACACAGGCCGCTTTATTTCTTTGTCGCTGCGGCTGCCACACTTGCGCTGCTCCTGATATTGGCATGGCCCACAGCGGAACAGCCACGGACGGCCGACAACAGGTACAGACAGCCACAGACAGAGAACAGATTGCCAAAAACGACACAGGACACAATATCCGCCGACACGGCCACTACGGCCACGCCCAAAAAGAAGACGCAGAAGCATGGCATAAGGATAGACCGATACAAACCAATGCCTCCGAAAACATACATGGCCGACAAACGCCGCGACTCGACCTATGAAGCCGAATACCTGATGGCGGAAAAGAAAATAAACGAAATACTGCAACAACAATATGATACATTGAAAGAGATGGAGAAAATGTACCGGCAGATGGACATCGGCTTGGACATTTACACCATAGCCCTCGAAAACTACGACTGTGTGGAAGACGAATATTATTAATTCCATGGAAAAAATGAATTGAAGACAGACGCAACCTCCACATTCGCAGCTAAGAAACAAATGGTTGCAAACACTAAACAACACCATACATAAACCGTAACAAAAAATACAGCAATATGAAAACAATCAAATTATTGGCCGCCATTCTGCTATGTGCGGCAATGCCGGCAACAACCAATGCGCAGGAAAACCTGAAAAAAGCCATCGACGACTTTGTAAAAGCAGCGGACAAGGCAAAATACAACAGGGTAAGCAACATGAACAAAAACACTGACGACAACGGGGTAACCACGTCGTTCCTACGCCAATATCTATATGAACTGCCCAAAGACATGAACAAGGCAGTAAAACCGCTTGCCAAAGCATTCGACAAGGACGCCGGCTCAGCTTACGCCGCATATACAAGAGACGCCTATGGCACAACAGGCGATACCCATATGAGGGGTGAGGAACTTGTGAGAATAACCTACGGCGAGAAACTCGACAAGAGTGTAAGCTACGGTTCTTATACCAACCGGAATTACAAGGTGATGCTAATGCGTGACAGCCAAGACAGCCTTCGGCGTTATTGCTATGCCATAGTGTGGTATGAAGACACTAAAAAAGACAAGTTCTGCGTGGCCATCGACGAAATCTACAGCCTCGACCCGCAACGCAACAAGTCAACGGGAACAGACGGATTCGACCAAGGAAAAACCATCACGGTAGCTGAACCAGGAGTGAGGAGAACCATTACGATTGCTTCTGACGGCACTACTTACGCCTACGACAGGTCAACAGGCGAAATCAAGGCACTTAACACCGACATAAAGGAGGATGCGGACGTCAAGACAAGCTTCGACTTCCTAAAACGCTTCGGCACGCTAAGGTCTACATTCCTCAGTCCAGACCTCACGGCGCAAACAACGATGCTGACCATGATTGCCACAAAAATCGCCGAGCTGTGCAGCAACTATAATGGATTGCTAAGAGACGAGGAACAGAAGTTTTGCATAGAAGCACTTAACGAATTGAAGAAAAGCGACCGTGCCAACCACGACAAATATATCTCCGGCCTGTTCGACCTCGCCATATCAAGACTAAAAAGCGTGCCTGTGCAAATCCGCCCTTAGCACTCACCATACTCTCTCGTTAAATTTTCCATGAATAGGCGGTGCTGACATAACATCGCCCGTGCCGCCTACGTCATTTTCCATGCTGTTTTGCAAAAGGTCGTCTTCCGCATTGTGAAAGACGGCCTTTTACAGTATGATTTGATGCCTTTTACAAGGCAAAAGGCCACCTTTCACAACACCACCCTACTCACCATGCGATTTACGCAAGTCAGCCCCACGCAGCAATTCCTTTTCAGCCACAAGGTCGTCAACGGTCATCCTCGGCGACAACACGTCCCTCATGCGCACCACGTCTTCCTTGCCGCACGTGTAGTCGTAATACATCTTCTCTACGTCTGACAACTCATCGTATTGCTTCAGGCAACCTTTCCGCTTCATGAAATCCTCACACGAGAGGCTGTCCGATGTCTTGACAAACAATATGCGGCGGGCTATGGGGTTGTGGTTGTAGTCGAAACAGGTGTAAAGTCCGCGCAGGTATGGCGGACAGTCATACATGGGAATTTTCAGGCAAATGTTGAACAAGGCGAACTGCGGATAACGGTTCTCGTTGAACATGATGTAAACGTGGGTCATGCCGTTCATCAAGGCAAACCCGTGATGCGTCGAACCGTATGCGTTGTTGTGGACAACCTCGACATATCCCCCGCCGTCAGCCGGCAATATGAGGTAAGGCTCTATCTTCATCGCGTCAGAACCAGACGACACGCTGTAACTCATATACTCGCCGCTGATACATGTTGACATCGACACGGCATTCTTCATGCCGTTCTCAATTGCGGCGAGGTAAGGGCAATCCCGCCCCTCGTCTTTCGGCTGAGGCGCGGCCTCCATGGCAAACAGCGCGGCCTTCATCTTGTCAAGCGAACCAAGCAGTTTCTTCTTCGACACGTTGTTCACCCATATCAGGGCCTCGTCCAGCGCGTTGTCTTCAGGCATGCCTTTATCCAAATTCTTGAAATATGCCGGCATAACCGTGGTGAACAACGCCGAAAGGACACTCGGCGTAAACCCTGTAGACGATGCTATCTCCTTCATCTTCACCCCCTTGTGGCGCAAGAACTTTATCCGTTCGTATATTTCCTTGAGGTCATCCATTATCATTCAGTTTGACAGTTTACAGTAAAAGGCAAACGGGCTTATTTTCATGTAATGTTTGCTTAGTATCACATTGTTTGTTGCAAAGGTAACAATTTCAATATACACACACATTGCAAAGATGTTACATTGAGGTTTCATTGTGGTTGATTATCCGTTATGAAAGTTTTTCATTCATTTTAATGAATTGTTACGCCCATATTATTCATCCGATATTCATTTTTCATGTCACGGAGCGGCGGTAATTTTGCAGCGTAAAAAGCAAGGATGGCAGACGAGTGACAAGTCGGCAAACAGACAAACCGCCGCACATATCCACTCGTTGACTTGTTTGCCTGTAAACTTGCAAACTAACAAGACTAACGATGAAACCAAACTTACACAAACTGCAAAACATGAAAGCAGCAACGCGCAACATGCCCGACTGGCTGTTCGTACTCTGGGCCGGAGGCACGGCCTTGCTGTCTTACTCGCTCGTCTACGCCCTGCGCAAACCGTTCACCGCTGCGGAATTTGACGGGCTTGAGGTGGCCGGTATGGACTATAAAATAGTTGTAAGCATCATCCAGCTCGTAGGTTACGTGTGCGCCAAGATGCTCGGCATCAAGTTCATATCGGAACTGAAGCCGGAATGCCGCCTCAAGTTCATCGTCGGTTCGGCCGCGCTTTCTGAAGTCTCACTCCTTGCCTTCGGCCTGTTGCCTACGCCTTACAACATCTTCGCGTTGTTTTTCAACGGCCTTTCGCTCGGCTGCATGTGGGGAGTCATCTTCAGTTTCCTTGAAGGCCGCCGCACCACAGACATCCTTGCCAGCATCATGGGCGTAAGCATGGCGTTAAGCTCTGGCGTTGCCAAGTCACTCGGCCTTTACGCCATGCACGACCTCGGGGTCAGCGAGTTCTGGATGCCTGCGCTCATCGGGGCGTTCGCCTTCCCCTTGCTGTGCCTTATGGGATGGATGATGACCAAGTTCCCCGCACCGACGGCCGCCGACATCGCCGCCCGCACAAAGCGCGTTACACTTGACGGACACCAGCGTTGGCAACTGTTTGTCAAGTTCATGCCCCTGCTCCTGATGCTGTTCGGCGCGAACTTGCTGCTCACCGTGCAACGCGACATAAAGGAAGACTTCATCGTCTGCATCATCGACGTAAGCACAGTGTCATCCTGGGCGTTCGCCTACCTTGACTCGATAGCCACCGTCGTGCTGCTCGGAGCTTTCGCCCTGCTGTCCGCAATAGGCAACCACCTGCGCGCCTTGTGCCTAATCCTCATATTCTCGGCCATCGGCATGGGCACAATTGCCTTCCTCGGAGCTGAGGGAGCGGCGTTGGGCATGCCAACAACGGCGTGGCTTTTCCTCCAGACTTTCTGCATAGACATCGCCTATTTGAGCTTCCAGACCATCTTCTTCGAGAGATTTATCGCCTGTTTCAAGGTGAAGGGCAACGTCGGCTTCTTTATCATAACGATTGATTTCATTGGCTACCTCGGCACGCTCGCCCTGCTGCTTTACAAAGAATTCATGGCTCCGCACATTGACTGGACGTCGTTCTACAACGACATGAGCGTCTACGTTGGCATAGCTTGTTGCATAGCTTTTGCGGGTTCGATAATCTACATCATTAACAGGAAATACAAATTGAACCACTTTTTCGTGATAAAAGGCGGAGCCAACAAGGATGACGACACCCACGCATGCAACCTTTCGGCGGGCAAACAGCAAAACCTCACCACCGCATAACCGCCTGGACACACAGTAAAACATCAAGACAAAACAAGCGCACAAGCGCGAAACAAGACCACATAACCGTAAAACAACATATATGAAAAAGATTGAATGTATCATCATGGATTGGGCCGGAACGGCCGTCGATTATGGATGCTTCGCCCCGGTGGCGGCGTTCGTGGAGAGTTTCAAGGCCATCGGCGCGCCTGTCACGGCAGCCGAGACGAGGGCGCACATGGGACTCACAAAGATTGAGGAGGTGCGCGCGCTGTTCGCAATCGACCACGTGAAGGCCGACTTCCGCGCAAAATACGGCCGCGACTGGAACGAGGACGACGTACAGGAATGCTACAAGAAGTTCCAAAAAGAGCTTTTCAGCACGCTCGAAGACTATTCACGGCCCATTCCGAAAGTTGTAGATGTCATATCATCACTGCGCAAGCAGGGCATAAAAGTCGGCTCAACCACGGGTTACACGCGCGAGATGATGGACGTAGTGATACCCGCAGCGGCCAAGCTCGGCTACGTAATAGACAACTGTGAAACGTCTGACAACCTGCCAGGAGGCCGCCCGAAACCATACATGATATACCTTGCAGCAGGGCAGTGTACTGTGCAGCAGGCAAGTGTAGCAGAGTTGCCGTTTGAAGCGGAGCAGTTTGATGTAGTGACCGCATTTGAAACGGTCTATTTCTGGCCGGATCTTGCGCAAAATTTCAGAGAGGTCTATCGGGTGCTGAAGCCCGGCGGGATCTTTTTCATCTGCAATGAAGCAAACGGCGAAACAGCAAAAGATGACAAATGGACACAAATTATCAATGGTATGACCATCTACACGGACACTGCACTGAAAGCATATCTGGAGCAAGCAGGATTTTGTAGGATTCAGAGCCACAAAAACAAAAAGGGGTGGCTGTGCGTTACAGCGCGGAAATGAGAGGAAAAAAAGCCATGAGCATTTTTGCATCCATCCTACGGGCAGTGTATAGACTCTCCGGAGTGAAAAAGTCTTTCACGCTGCCAGAGAACGAACTGCGAAAGGAAATTGAAAAGCAGAACAGACATCGCGGCGTTTTTACGCCGACTGACCACAAGGCATATTACGAGATGGATGTTGCACCTTACGAAAACAGCAAGCCCATCTATTATGAATTTACGGCGTGGACGGCTGCCGATGCGACTATACCATCTGCGGCGATAAGGATCCATACGTAAAGGAACATCCCGAATACCGGGATGAAAACGGATACAGGAGGAATAAGTAATGCTTTTACAGGTGATTCTGGAAGGTCTTGGGTTGGGGGCTTTGCTGGCTCTTGTCTGTGCTGTGGGCATCCGCAAGGGGGCTGTTGGGATGGTGCATCTCTACAGCCCGGCAGTGCAGCAGCGGTGCGTGAAGCTGGGACTTACGACACACGAGAAAATCAAGCGCAATTCTCAACTTTTCAAAGCTGTTTGCATTCCCGGCTATATTGGTTATGTGCTGGTCTGTGTCTATGGGATAAACGGTGCGAAAGGCTTTGCGGCGGGCTTCTGGCAGCTGCTTGTCATCTTGTCCGTTATGAATCTCATTGACCGCTTTTTGATCGATGGCTACTGGGTGGGGCACACGAACGCATGGACGATTCCCGGAACAGAAGATCTGAAGCCCTACATTACTGCAAAAGACAAGCAGAAAAAGTGGCTTTTCGGCACGGTGGGTATGGCAGGTATAGCAGCGGTGCTGGCGGTCCTTATGACGGCTTTTATTCACTGAGGAAAGGGGAGACAATGAAGTTTAAGACATTGGGAAATCGGAATGCTCCCGCTGTTTTGTTTTTTCATGCAAGGGTCGGTGACGGCATGATGAAAATGCAGATCGTGAAGATCGGATTTGGAGGCAAGCAATGAAAATGAGCAAAGAAAAACGAGCACTCATCGCAGGTATGATTGGGTGCCTTTTATATGTGATCGGCGACTTTTTGTTTGCGGCGACCGGGAAAAGCCAAAGCACAGAATCCATTGGGCTGATGGTCAAGGTCGCCTATCTTGATATGGCAACATGGCGCATGGTGGTCAGCATCATCTGCGGTGTTCTCGGAACGGCACTCTATTACATCGGTTTTCACCAGATGTGGAAGCTTTTGAAGCAACGCCTCACCCAACCGAAGCAGCAGAAATGGGTCAAGCTGTTTCAAATCGCCTATCTCACCGGCACGGTCTGCTGGGGCTATGTTCATGCTATGTTCATGAATGTGGCGCTGATCTTCAAGTTTACCTTTGAGAAATACGGCGATATGCAGGCGGCAGCTGAAATTGCCAACAAGGTGTTTTACTGCAACGCCGCGCCGCTGCTGGCAGCATATATCCTGTGTGATGTACTTCTTTCCGTCGTGATGCTCGTTATGATCTGGAAAAGGATGCTCCCGCTGAAAAACACAGCACAGCGGATATTGGCATCCTTCTGCAACCCCATCGTTTTTACGGGGATTGTGGGAAATCTCTTCACGCTTCTGCCGTGGCCGCTGGATCAGATCGATCACGGCACGGAATCCGCCGGACACCTGCTGGTTTTGGTATTGGGGCTGGTGTTGCTGCGGGAGAAGGCAAAATGCGGAGAATGTAAGGAGGCAGTGCAATGAAATACATGGGTATGCCAATGGGAATGTGGGCGTTGTTTGCAGGCTCATTCCAAAAGCAGTTGACGGCGGTGTTCGGCTATGATGCCGATGCGGCACAAGCGATCACGAAAAAAGCAAAGCCGAAGTACAAAGCAATCATTGCAGACCTGCCGGAGTTTGAAAAAGCGGACCGCTTCAAGATGAACATCGTCAACTGCGCAATGCTCGGCGCGTTCATTCTCTCCATGCCGCAGCGCCCGGCGGTAGACCGCCTGACGGATTACTACGCAAAGGCGATGATGACAGCGCCCATGCAGTGGTTCTGCCGTAAGAGCGGAAAAAGCAAGTTCACCGCAAAGGATATCGCTGCCATGAAAGCCACTGCCGCTCTGAAAGCCGCCGACCGCAACCCCTATTCGTGGAACATGGAGTTTTACGAATACCCGGATGGCAGCGGCTACGAGGGACGCTTTACCAAGTGCGGCATCTGTGTGCTGATGAAGGAGCTAGGGCTGTACGACCTGACCCCTGCTTTGTGCCGTCTGGACTACACCATGAGCGAAGCGGGCGGCGTGACAAATTTTGTGCGGCAGTACACCCTTGCCTCCGGCGGGCCCTACTGCGACTGCGGATACAAAAAGAAAGGGTAACGGACGATGAAGAGGAAGGAAACCTATCTTTCCCGTGATTTCCGGGAAACTGCGGCACTGCGCTTTCCCGCGCAGGCAAAGGAACTGAACACCGCTTTCGATATGCGCCTGAGTGCGCTGCTGGCTGAAAATGCAGATGCAAGCAAGGAAAAGCAATACCACCTCAAGCGGCAGATATTGCCGGGCATTGCGGCCTACGAGACCTTGCAGCAGGTCATGCCGAAAGAGGAGGCACTGCAAACCGTTCACGGCTATGTGGAGCGGCTGGCGAGAACGAGCCATAAACAGCTTGCCTCCCTGCTGCACATACCGGGGCTTTACCGCCTTGTTCCCGGCGTTTTCGTCAAATCCACCCGGAGCGTTTTCGGCCCGGCGGCGGGCTTTGCCCCAAAAGAACTGCAGACCGGTAACGGCGTCTGGCGTGTGGATATGATGAAGTGTCCCTATCACGACATCTGCACAGAATATGGCTGCCAGGAGCTGTGCCGCTGCTTTTGCGACAGTGATGACATCAGCTATACCGGGCTGCATCCGAAGCTGATCTGGGAGAGAAGCATGACGCTGGGGCGTGGAAATGACCGCTGCGATTTCTGTATGAAGGTCAGATAATAGTGGGCGGCATATTGGTATGCAGCAAAAGCAGTATCGGACATGAAGCGCCTTCTGCAGTTTGGTATCGCTATCGAGCGGGGAGGGGCTTGTCTGTGTGCGGGAGAAATATCAGCGGCAGGGCTATATGCGAAAGGTGCTGAATATTGCCTTTGCCGAGGGCGACCGGCTGGGCGTGCCGATGATTCTGGAAACGGATGCGAAAAACAAGTGCGACAAATATGTGCATCTGGGCATGGAACTTGCCGGAACGCGGGATCTTGGCATGTTTGGCAAGCTGCGCAACTGTCCGACATGATTCTGTTCCACACTAGGGTATGCGAGAATGGGAAGAAGATGGAGCAACCCTTGGAGAATAAGTGATGAACAATGTTCTGGGGAATGGCCCTTTGATCAGGACAAGGTGTACGGGGGATTTCTAAGAGAAAATCAAATCGGAAATGCAGGATTGGCCTGGAGAACAGAAGATTGTGCAGGAAATCTTGAAAGAGGACGAGCAGAAGAAAGAGAAGCTGCATGAGCAGGAAGTGCAGCAGGAAGAAGAAAATAGACAGAGCAGTTGATAATGTTGATTTTCAACTGTTCTTAACTCAAATATTGTATCTTAACTCAAAAAGAGTTAAGATTGGAGGCACACAGGAACTATCTACAAGTAAGCCGCGAAGAACTTGGAACTGACACCTACTTCTATATCAAGGGCATCGAAACAGCTTGAAGAAATGGGATTGCTGCATATAAAGAAAGAAGGTGTGCCGCAGTTTTATCGGTTTAGTCACCCAATTACAAATCAGTATCCTGCGATGATTGAACTTTTCACGCGAAAGCTGGATGCCATCCAACTTCCAGAAGATGCAGATGAACAAGTTGAAGAAGCCATGGAAGAATGCTGAAGGAACTGTGGAGGAATAGGACCATGTCAAAAGATGAGTATTTGATTACCGATGCACCGCTGAAAGCGCTGACGGTTTTTGCAATGCCGATGATTCTCGGCAGCTTTTTTCAGCAGGTATACAATATGGCTGACTCCATTATCGTCGGTCAGTTTGTGGGTTCCTCTGCACTGGCAGCGGTTGGTGCCTGTGCAGCCCTGACGAATGTTTTCATTTGTGTGGCACTGGGTGCCGGTGTCGGTGCCGGTGTGCTTGTGAGTCGCTATTTCGGCGCCAAAGAGTATGGCAAAATGAAAACCATTGTGTCTACGTCACTGATCAGCTTTTTGCTTCTGAGCATCCTCCTTGGTATCTTTGGCTTTTGCTTTTCCCATGCGATGATGAGCGGGTTACAGACCCCTGCCGATATTCTGGACGAAGCGGTACTGTACTTGCGGGTCTATTTTGTGGGCTTTCCGTTTTTGTTCATGTACAATATTCTCTCCACCATGTTCACTTCCATCGGTGAATCAAAAATTCCGTTGGGGCTGCTGATCTTTTCCTCCATTCTGAATATTGTGATGGATCTTTGGATGGTAGCCGTTCTGGGGCTTGGTGTATTCGGCGCGGCGCTTGCAACCCTGATTGCCCAGGGAATTTCCGCTGTTTTTTCACTTTTGATTTTCTTATACCGGATGCGGCGATACCAAAGCCCATTTCAGTGGTTTGACGGGCGCAAGCTGCGCTCGATGCTTCGGATCGCAGTGCCCTCGGTCCTGCAGCAGTCTACCGTGTCGATCGGTATGATGATCGTACAGGCAGTGGTAAATCCCTTCGGCACACAGGCACTTGCAGGATATGCGGCGACGATGCGGGTGGAGAATGTTTTTTCTCTGATATTCGTGTCCATCGGTAATGCAGTTTCGCCGTATGTTTCCCAAAACCTTGGGGCAGGCAAAACCGAGCGTATCAAAAAAGGTTATCATGCGGCATTGGTGTTGGACGTGTGTTTTGCGGCGGTTGCCTTTCTTGTCATTGAAACACTGCACACGCAGATTTCTTCGCTATTTCTTGGAAAAGACGGAACAGCGCTGGCTTATCAGGTGTCCCGAGATTATATGAGATGGCTTGGTTACTTCTTTATCTTTATGGGAATTAAAATGGCAACCGACGGAGTTCTTCGCGGACTCGGCATCATGCGCCCATTCCTTATTGCCAACATGGTAAACCTTGCGATCCGCTTGTCTGTGGCTTTGATCTGTGCACCGCGTTTTGGCATCGACTTTGTCTGGCTTGCCGTGCCGGCCGGCTGGCTTGCCAATTTCCTGGTTTCCTATGCGGCACTCAGAAAATCCTGGCCGGGCGAGAAAGTGGAGTCATCTCGAATATTTTCATAATCCTTGAAAATGTCCTTGAAATATGTCATCATTAGTTCATGGGATGCAAAATCATAAAAGGTTGAGAAAGAGCAGGTATCATATATGAAAAAGAAGATCATTGTTGCAGTAGTGGTAGTTGTTTTGATTTTGGCGGCGATCGCGATTATCTCTGTTCTGGCACAGACACCGGCGCTGATCTGACCGGAAAGGAAGCAGGACAACGCTTATGAAACTGTTATACGGTACCGGCAATCCGGCAAAGGCAGCTGCCATGCAGAACCGCATAGCCGGACTTGGCATCGAATTGATCAGTCTGCAGGATCTGCGGGCACAGGGGGTGGAGATCCCCGATGTCCCGGAGACCGGCAATACGCCTCTGGAGAATGCCAGGCAGAAAGCGCATGCTTATTATGAAGCTTTTCGTATGCCAGTATTTTCCTGTGATTCCGGGTTGTATTTTGAAGATGTCCCGGAGGCGGTTCAGCCCGGGGTACATGTGCGTACGGTGAACGGTGTGTATCTGACGGATGAGCAGATGCTGGAGCACTATATCGGACTGGTCAAACGCTATGGAAGGCTTACGGCAAAATACCGCAATGCCATCTGCTATGTGCAGGATGAGGAACATGTATATGAGGCAATGGAGCCTGACATGGAAAGTGAGAAATTCTGGCTGGCGGATGTACCCCACAGCAGCATCCGCAGAGAGGGGTTTCCACTGGACAGCATTTCCCTGGATCCCGGAACCGGAAAATATTTCTATGATCTGCCTGAGACAGCGGTTGACCGGGTGGCGGTAGAGGAAGGGTTTCTTACCTTTTTCCGGAGGATCTTACAAGAGGGAACGGTGAATATAAACGGCAGCAGACGGTGAAATAACAAGTGCGCAGAGCGTCCCGCGGCGCTCGGATAGGAGAGTATATGACAGTAACAAATGCAGTGGAAACAACAATGATCTGGGGAACCGTAAGCGGTGCAAGCATGGTGGGGATGGTGATATCTCTGCTATTATCCGTGGTTTTACCCATATTTTTAGGTATCTTTATTTATAAGAAGACAAAGGCATGGGTGCCGGCGTTCTTCATCGGTTGTGGAATTTTCGTGGGCTTTGCCATGATCTTAGAGCAGATCTGTCATGCCATCGTGCTGACGGTGACTGGAAGCGCGATCCGGGACAATATCTGGCTGTATGCGATTTACGGTGGGCTTGCAGCAGCACTTTTTGAGGAGTGTGGCCGTTGGATCGCTATGACATTCTGCCTGAAAAAACATCTTACCCGGGAAAATGCATTGATGTACGGCGCCGGACATGGCGGCATTGAAGCTTTTCTGATTCTTGGTATGTCTTCTATGAGCAATCTCCTTACCGCAGCCATGATCAACGGTGGTCTGATGGAGAAGACTATGACGGCATTGGAGCCCGCACAACAGGAGGTAACCTACCATCAGCTCTCTGTTCTCTGGACCACACCTGCTTACCAGTTCTATCTCGCACCGGTGGAGCGGATCAGTGCGATCGCTCTGCAGATCGCATTGTCGATTCTTGTATACAGTGCGGTGAAGACAGGCAGAAAGCTGCATTTGGCAGCAGCCTTCGGACTGCATTTTGCAGTGGACTTCTTAACCGTGATATGCGCCGCTGCCATTCCCACCTGGGCATTGGAACTGGGACTGTTATTGGTGGTTGCAGTGATCTGTGTAGTGGTATACAAGCTGGTCTATCTGTCGCTAGCAGAGAAAAAAGTCTGACGGAGACAGAAGCCTGCAGATAAGAAGGAATGGATTAAAAAAAGGCGAACGTGTCATGAGTCATAAAATATGATATAAAAGATATGAGGCAACGAACAATGAAGATTAACAGAGAAAAAGCACTGGCAGCATTTCAGGAATACACGGACCGTTATGATAGCAGCCGGGACATGATCCGTCTGAAAATAGAACACACCTACCGGGTCTGCGGATTGTGCCAGCAGATTGCCAGATCTCTGGACCTTCCGGAGGAAGAGGTGGACATTGCGTGGCTGACCGGACTGCTCCATGATGTGGGGCGCTTTGAACAGCAGCGGGTATATGGTACCTTCACCGATGCAGATTCCATCGATCATGCGAAATACGGAGCAAGGATTTTATTTGGTAAGGTCTGGGAAGAGAAACACGGACTTGCTTCCGGAAGCGAAGAAAGCCTGTCCGAGGAAATTCAGGCAGACGCCGGAATCAGTATCCGGGATTTCGTGGAAGATGCTTCCTGCGATGAGCTTCTGTGGACGGCGGTGTTTTATCACAGCGCCTACCGGATTCCGGAAGAACTGGACGAACGTACGGCAATGTTCTGCCATATCTTACGGGATGCGGATAAGATTGATATCTTGAAGGTCAATGTAGAATTCCCGCTGGAGGAGATCTACAATGTGGACACCGAGGTATTATATCAGGAGGAAGTGACGCCGGAAGTGTTGCAGAGCTTTGATGAGGAGCACGCTGTACTGCGTTTCCTGAAGAAAACAGCGGTGGATAATGTGGTGGGACATATTTCGCTGGTGTACGAGCTGGTCTATCCCGAGAGCTGCCGTATTGTGAAGAGACAGGGGTATCTGGATAAGCTGATGAATTTTGAATCACGGAATCCTCAGACGAGAAAACAGTTCGAGCATATCAGAGAACATATGAGAGAATATCTTGCCGGAAAATAATGTTGGATACCTGACAGATAGAAACAAAACTGAAAATCTCACGGATGGCGGAGAATACCGTTATTCGTGAGATTTTCATTTACAAAGAGCGAGTTTTCGTTTTGTATATCGCAGATTCCTCCTGCACAGACTAAACAGTAGCACTTGATCGATAACATATGCAAAATTATGTTATCGATCAAGTGCACGATTGTTATGCAAAAACAGGATGCCTGTAAAATGAGGCATCTTCGCAGAACGCGGGAAAGGAGTTTGCAATGGATGGATTGACTGGGGGAAGCGGCGGAACAGAAGCGTTTCCCTTGAATGAACTGCCGGTAGGATTCGGCATGGCGCTGGCGATGAATGAACAGGCCATGCAAGGCTATGCGGCACTGACAGAGACGGAGAAGGAACATCTGATCCTCCGGTGCCGGGATGCTGGATCCAAAGAAGAGATGGAGCGGATCGTGGCATCACTGGTACCGGGAGAATCGGCGGAGAGTGTTATTGCCAGCCTCCGTCAAGAGTAAGGATCTGTCCGGTGAGATAGGTTGGCGCCTGGATGAGCTGGAGGACAAGTTTTGCAACTTCCTCCGGCTGGCCCAGACGGTCGGCGGGAATCTCTTCCCGGAGAGCGTTCATTTCCTCGGGGGAGAAGCAGTGGTTCATGGCAGTATCAATAACACCGCAGGAGATGGCGTTGACCTGGATATTACTGGGCGCCAGCTCCTTGGCGAGAGCTTTGGTGAAGCTGTTCACGCCGCCCTTGGAAGCGGAATAGGCGACTTCCATGGAAGCTCCGACGTTTCCCCAGACGGAAGAAATATTGATAATGCGTCCGCTGTGCTTCAGCAGCATCAGAGGCACTGCCAGACGGCTGGTGTAGAAGCAGGAGCTTAAGTTTGTATTGATAATATGCTGCCATTCTTCGACACTCATATCCGTGAGCAGACCAATGTAAGAGATTCCGGCATTATTGACCAGAACGTCCAGATGATCCAGGGAAGCAAATAATTGATCCATGGCAACGGGATCCGATGCGTCTGCCATCTGCGCGGTGCAGTGGATCCCGTATTTCTCTTCCAGAGAGATAGCGAGACCGGACAGCTCCGGGAGAGTGCGGCTACAGGTCAGGACAAGGTCGTAACCGGCTCCGGCGAGGGTCTCTGCGATGGCACGTCCGATACCGCGGGAAGCACCGGTGACAAGAGCCAACGGTGTGTTCTTTATTGTATTCATATAAAGTATCCTTTCTGAATTCTACGGCACCCTTTGGAGATAAAACAGTGCCGAATGCAAAAAACCTGTAAAACGAGTGTAGCACAGATGGACTTGCTTTTCCATAGGGGAACTGCTACACTGAACAAAAGGAGAGAAAATTATGTACGATTTGATTATTATCGGTTCCGGTCCCGCAGGACTGTCCGCAGCAGTCTACGGAAAGCGTGCGGGGCTGAACCTACTTATTATAGAAGAAAAGCCCATGAGCGGCGGACAGATTCTTAATACTTATGAAGTGGATAACTATCTGGGACTTCCCGGGATCAGTGGCTTCGACATGGGGATGACTTTCAGACAGCATGCAGAGAAGCTGGGAGCGGAATTCTTAGAAGCCACGGTACACAGTGTGGAAGAACGTGGCGATTACAAATGCGTCTACGCAGGAGACCGGGAACTGGAGACCCGTACGGTGATTTTTGCTACCGGTGCGGAGCATGCGAAGCTTGGTGTGCCCGGTGAGGAAGAATTAAACGGCATGGGTGTGTCCTACTGCGCTACCTGCGACGGAGCCTTTTTCCGAGGGAGAACGGTGGCTGTGGTCGGCGGCGGAGACGTGGCGCTGGAGGATGCCATCTACCTGGCGAGAACCTGTGAAAAGGTGTATCTGATCCACAGAAGAGACAGCCTGCGGGGAGCCATGGTATTGCAGGAGGAATTAAAGAGCCTTCCCAACGTGGAGATCCTTTACGACCATGTGGTCACGGAGATCTGCGGTGAGGATATGGTGGAAAAGCTGCGCATCAAAAACGTGAAGACGGAAGAAGAGAAGGATCTGGAAGCAGCGGGCATCTTTATCGCTGTAGGTATCCATCCCAACACCGAACTGCTGCAGAGCCTGGTGACAGTCGGTGAGGATGGCTATATTCCGGCAGGCGAGACCGGAGAGACTGACACCCCCGGCATCTATGTGGCGGGTGACATCCGTAAGAAGCCTCTGCGCCAGGTCGTGACGGCAGTGGCTGACGGCGCTAATGCGGCGGTCAGCGCCGGGAACTATTGCAACCGTTTTCGTAAACAGTCATAGATTAGTAATAGATTCATTAAGAAATTTGAAAGAAAATTGAAAAATATTTAAAGAAAAAAGTCACCCTTGTGGTGGCTTTTTTTATGTAAAATATCCGTAAACCCGCATGTTCTCCACGCCGTTGTCCAGGCCGTAGAGGTAGTGGCTGAACCACTGGTTCAGGATCGCATCATAGGACTCCTCCCCGATGAGGAAGGACAGGCCCCCGGAGGGATAGGTGGGGGTGAGGTGGCCGTCCTGGTGGAGAAGGATCTTGGCGGGAATCCCGGCCTGTTCATAGGCCTGGTACATCAGGTCAAATTCCTTGGTACGGACGTTGTAGTCGTTGAGGCCATGGACAATCAGCGCAGGGCACTGGATGTTCTCGGCGTTCAAGGTGTAGTCCCGGCTGACCCAGTGGTCGCTGTAGTCGCCGTTGCTGGCCTTTTGGTCATTGCGGATCTGGTTGAGGTAGTTGCCGTACTTCTCCTCGATGGTGGCCCAATCCTCCGGGTCCAGGTACCGGCCAGAACACATCCAGGCCAGGGAGTCAGAATAAGCAGTGTTGGAGCGGGTAGAAATTCCCTGGGAATTGGTATACTCATACCAGCTGGCGATGCCGGCCACGGGGACGATGGTCTCCAGGCCCTTCACGCCGGTGGTGGCCAGGCCGAACTGGGTGGTGCCGGCGTAG
>OGYE01000489.1_pt1 | contig 25320 bp, 20 predicted proteins | sample 1576471 | NCBI WGS metagenome assembly OGYE01 (sample SAMEA3541532, study PRJEB24748) | human gut metagenome | biome: human gut; feature: human-associated habitat; material: faeces | place: China | collected 2012
GTAAGGTTAATATTTACTTTGATGAAAATGATACTGGTGCCAACAGCCAGGAACCAAAACAAGCAACAGAAATACCGTACCAGCCTGCCCATTTCCCCCACCTCCGTCACCTGTCTTTCGGTACACACAGTCTTTCCTTTTTATTAATTATAACATGATTGTCATACAGCTGAATAGACAAAGAGCTTGTCGCAAGATGACAAGCTCTTTTTGAGTATTAAGTTTGCAGTTTGTAGTTTTTAGCCCATGGCAAAAAATTTAAAGCCAACTTCTACAAACTACAAACTCCCTACTACAAACTAGAAAAAATTACGGGCCAAGGGTAATCCGTCCCTGTCCGGCCGGGTTCCCGTAGTCAGCAGCCAGGGTATCTCCTTTGTGGCGGAGATAATCTGCCAGGGCGTCGACATCGGACAATCCCGTGTCTTCCAGCAGGATGCCGCCTTGCAGGCTGGTCTGGCCGTCACCGCCATTTCGCAGGACGTAGGCCGTACCGCCGACGCGGTAGTCTTCATCGGCCTCGATGGCCTTGCCGTTGACTTTGACGTCTTTGACCCGCCGCGGGCCGGCCACTTTGACGAAGCGGCCTTTGTCGTCAAGGACGACGGAACTGGGAATCGCCGGATCGATGCGGTAGGTCAGGCCGGACACGTGTAAAAATCCGCCGAATTCCTGAGGATACCGCGAAGCCCCCATTTCCAGGGCATCGAGTAGCTGCTGGCCCGTTACGCTGCAGACGACGAGCTGATTGGAAAAGGGAAAGACCCGGTACAGCGTTCATAGGTCACGACACCGGCTGATAGCGGAGCCCGGAAGGAGCCGCCGTTCAGGACAGCCACATCGGTATGCAGGCGGTAACGGATGGCATCGACAGCTAAATCGGCCAGATTCGTTTCTCCGTTGCGGACGCGCCGCTGGCCCTCGATGTCGGTCACGAAATCCACCGGTGCCGTGGCGACCGGCTGCTGGAGCCGTTCCCGGACGACAGCCATCCCGCGCTGCACGACAGCTTCCGTCGCCGCATCGGACCCATCCAGCCGGGTCACTAATTCGCCCCGCACATGGCCGTAATCATCGATGACCAGCTTGCCGACGGATTGGAATTTCGTTCCCGTCTGGGCGATGAGGACAGGCTGGCCTTTGCGGTTCTTGACCAGCCGTTCATAGCGTTCATGGGAATGACCGTCGATGATGACTGCCACTTTCTGCGTATGTGCAGCCAGGGCCTCGCTGGTCCAGACCGGGAGCGACCCATTCTGGCCCAGGTGGGTGACCAGGATGATGGTCCGGGCCCCTTCGTCCCAGGCCTGGTCGATGGCCTTTTGGACCTGTTCATAGAGTTTCTGTCCTGTCTCATCTTCGGAAAAGCCGTAAATGAACTGCCCCTTATCGTCCTGGAAGTAGCGGGGCGTCGAGGAAATCAGGGTCTGCGGCGTCGTCACGCCGATGAAGGCCGCCTTTTTCCCGCCGTCATACGTCACCATCTTATACGGTGGGAAGACCGGTTTCCCCGTCCGCAGATCGATCAGGTTGCAGCTGTAATAGCCTCCGTTCAGCTGCGGCGCCAGTTCCAGGAAGCGCGCCATGCCGTAGTCGAACTCATGATTGCCGGGAAGGGCGAAATCATAGCCGGCGACATTCATGATGTCGATAATGGCCTGTCCCCGGGTCAGGCTGCCCAGGGGTTCGCCCTGGATGGCATCGCCAGCATCGACGAGCTGCACCGTATCGTCAGGGTTCTTCATCAGGTCCTTCTTATATTGAGCTACCTTGGCATAGCCAAGTTGATTTTCCACACCACAGTGGACGTCGTTAGTGTGTAAGACGACGAGGTCGGCGCGGACCTGGCCCGAACCCTGCAGGGCCAGGCAGAGGGCCAGGACCAACCAGTATTTTCTGCCAAAAGCCATCCGATTCCCTCCTTCTTAATAGACCTTCAATACATAGACAGTGATGCCTTTCGTAGAAATCCGTTTGATTCCATTAATAATCAGTCCTAACCAAACGCACTCTTACGGCCTGCATAAATGTCATAGCTGTCCTGAAGCATCATTTCGACGATGTCTGTACGGCCCACCCAGGGACCGGCCGCCGTTTCAGGATGCATGACGAACCAGGCGATATCATGCTGGAAAACGTGCCGGTAATACCATTGCCTGCTTTTCAAGGTCAGGCCCTGGCGCTGCGGGTTCACTTCATAGACTAGGGGAACGGTTTTTCCTTTCCGGGCCCGCGTCAGGATTTCCAGCAGGCCGTTGCCGTCGAGGTCGGTGACGGCAAATTCCTTTAACCGGTTCCCGTCCATGGGGTAAATGGTATCCCAGTATTGCGTAAAAACGTGAATCTGCTGTGCCTCATCAGACTCCAGGCGCACGGACTGAGGTCCTGCCCCACAGGCTAAGGCACTGCTGCCGATCAGGCAGGCTGCCATCAGCAGGAGCTGTATTCGTTTCCCATATCTCATAACGAGCTCTCCTTAAAACTTCCCGCCGCCACCGCCGTGCTTCTCATCAGTACTGTCATTCCGCTCCGATTTTTTCGCTTTGGCTGTGCGGGATACATTCATGAACAGGAAGATATCTTCTTTTTCCGTAAGATTGAAACTGTTCTCATCGAGGTAGGCCGACGCTGCCAGGGCCGGGGCTATATTGCTCATGGTGCTGATGAGATAGCGCCAGATGAGGAAACCGCCGCCGATGCCGAGGACCAGAGCGATGAGCAGGGCCGTCCAACTGAAGGCGTCATGCGGGTCGTAAGCCTTGCCGTTAGCTTCATAATAGGCCAGCAGTTCGCCCGTCTCCAAGGCATAGGCTTTGAAAGCGTCGGCATATTTCTTTTCTTTCAGCAAGGGCAGGCATTTTTCTTCCAGGGCCGGGATGCCGCCTTTATCGCTGATGCGCTGACGCATGGCCGTATCGGTGGCCAGGTAATAGTCCCGCGTATCCATGGCCAAGACCAGGACCATATTGCCGTTCTTCCCATCCTTATAGGTGCTGTCCAGGAGCTGGTTGGCATAGTCGCCGATTTTCACGTTATCCGTCGTCTTTACCGTGACGACGGCCAGGCGCACGCCGTATTTCTTCTCGATGCTGCCGATTTCATTCATCACGGCAATGCGCTCGCTGCCCTTCAAGAGCTGGGCCCCGTCAGCCAGGCTGGACGGATTGGCGGCCAAGGCATTCATTGTCAGGAAGAACAGGCAGGCCAGGAACAGCAGACTTTTGGTTACATATCCTTTCATGGCTCTCCCTCCTTACATGAACCACTTGGCAATGAAGTAGAAAATCGTCGTCAAAATCAGGGCACTGCCGGCCCAGTACAGGTTGGCTTTCTGCTTGTCATAAGGCAGGCTGCCGACCATCTTGTCGGTCTGGCCGTTCATCATGAACGTATACGGCTGGTCCTGATAACGCGTCGTCAGGATCCACACGGGCGCCATGGCATAGGACACAGCCCCTTCGTTTTTGCTGATGACATCGTCTTTGAGTTCTACCCGGTCATAGCCTTCGACAGTCCCTTCGAGGACGCCGAGGGCACTCTGGCGCACCCGTTCGTCGGCCCTGGGCACGGCCGCTTCGGCATCGACATCGTATTTGTCGGCCAGACAGCCCGTCAGATAGGCACTGCTAAAGGCCGTCATGTCGCCATAATCATAGGGCTCGATGCTTTCCATGTAGGTATCGTCCATCTTCTGGCTGCCGTCGACGGGGATACGCTGGAAGCACATGGTCCCCTGGCGGTCGCAGCGGTAGACGCTGGTCTCGGTCACGGTCTCATCACTCGTGTCATAGACCGTATCGGTCTCGGCCCGGAATTCGGCCGACGCCGTCACGTCGGAATCGAAGAGCCAGAAAGGCACGTACATGGCCTGGATGGCTTCGACGCGGTTATTCGCCGTGAAGGCCTTGGGCAGGAGCCTTTTGCCCTTATAGAAATCTTTCAAAGCCGCTACGGCTTCGTCTTTCGTCTTTTTAAAAGGAATGACGAAATCGGGTTTGAGCATCCCCGAAAAACGGCTGGGAATCATGGTCGGGTTGCCGCAGTAGCAGCATTCCGTCGCCATCGTATTGCCATCGCTGACGATTTCGGCGCCACAGGAGGAACAAGTAAAGGTCTGCAGCCGGGCCGCTTCGTCTTCGCCCCATTCACTACCGGCATCGGCCGTATCCCACTTGGCTTCTTTTGCCGCCTAGGCTTCGGCAGCCAGCTTTTCCTGTTTGGCATAGAGTTCCTCGATCTTGGCGACTTCAAATCCCGTATCGCAGTACGGACAGGTCACTTTTTCGGCCCCCGGCGTAAAGGCCAGGGGACCGCCACAGTTCGGGCATTTATAGCCTACGGAAGTATTAGCCATAAGCTCACCTCATTTCTTACGCTATTGCTGGTCGTGCTCATCGAAAGGGTCCCCGCATTGCGGACAGAATTTCGGCGGATGATGCGGATCCGGCGGCTGCCAGCCGCATTTGTCACACTGAAAGAGCGGGGCGCCCGCCGGTTTCTTCGTGCCACATTCCATACAGAACCTGCCCTGGTTGACAGCGCCGCACTGGGGACAGGTCCATCCCGCTTCCGCCTCTTTCTTTTCGGGCTTGGCCTTGCCGCAGTTCATGCAGAATTTTCCCGTATTGCCCGTCTGGCCACAGTCGCAGCCCCACGTATCTGCCGGCTTGGGCTCCGGTTTCTTCGTGCCGCAGTTCAGGCAGAACTTGCCCTGATTGGCCGTACCACATTGCGGGCAGGACCAGCTTCCCGCCGTCACACCGGCAGCGGCTCCGCCTGCCTGCGCAGCTGCTGAACGTGCCGCTTCTTCCTTCAGGCGGGCCACTTCGGCTTCGAGCTGCTGTCGGGCCATCCTGTCTTGCTGCTGAGCCATCTGCTGATACATGCCGGCACCGGCATTGCCGGCCATATTCATGTTCATGAAGCCGAACGCCGCGCCGCCACCGCCTTCATTCTGGGCCGCCATGCGCAGGGAATCGCTGGTGGCATCGGCCATGGCACCCATGGCCAGCGACGGGTCCGACAGGGTCTTTCCCATCTGGACTTTCTGGATCTTCGCTTCATCTTCTTCATTGGCCTTGATGCTGTTGATGCCGAAGGATACGATTTCCAGACCGCGCAGTTCCCGCCAGCGCTTGGACAGGACCTCATTCAGGGCGTCGGCGATTTCAAAAGTCCGACCCGGCAGTTCGACGTAGTCGATGCGCTGGGCGCTGAGCTTGGCGAAGGCCGGCTGCAGGGCGTTGAGCAGCTCCGATTTCAGCTGACTGTCAATCTGGCTGCGTTCATAGCAGTCGGCGACGTTGCTCGCCACGTTGGTATAGAACAGGACCGGGTCGACGATGTGATAGCTGTATTCACCGAAACAGCGCAGGCGGATCAAGAGGATCTGGCCCGTATCGGGGTCTTTCATCTTGAACGGGACTTCCTGCGGTGTGCCGTACTTGTTGCCGATGAGCTCTTTCATATTGAAGTAATAGACCCGCTGGTCCTTGCCCGTATCGCCGCCAAAGGTGAAGCGTTCCTTCATCTGGCCCCACATATCCCGGAGCCCCTGTTCAAGGCCGCCCGTAAAGATAGACGGTTCCGTCGACATATCGTAGATATATTCGCCCGGTTCGTTGCAGACGTCGACGACCTTGCCCGATTCGACGATCATCATGCACTGGCCGTTGTTGACGGCGATCTTCGAGCCATTGGAAATGATGTTGTCTTCGCCGCTCGTATTGGAACTGCGGCCGCGCGAACTCGTCCGCTTCTGCCCTTTCATCATGAGAACGTCAGGGGGCATACTGTCACAATAGAAAAACTCCTTCCACTGGTCGGCCAGGACACCGCCGGCTGCTCCCATTGCCGCTTTAATCAAACCCATAAGACTCCCTCCTTTTCGTAACATTTCTTGTGAATTCCTTTTCTTACCTATAGGATAGCTTATTTTCAAAAAAAATCACCTGTATTTTACTACAGGTGATAGATATAAAATATACATAGTACCTGGCGATTCCGCCCTTTACTATTCGTTTCAGTCATTATTTAATTTTATTGAGCTGCGTCGCCAATTCTTCTGCCGACGGGTCGCCGTTGACCGGCGTCATGATGTTCTGCGGCCCCAAGTAGAGGGTACCGCCGGACGCCGTGGCCTGCTGCTTGCTGTGCCCGTTCTGGTAGGCTGCGGCCAGGTTGCCCAGGACGAAATAGGACCGTTCGGCACTGCTCATGCTGGACGTAGCCGCGGGCTTGATGAATTTCTTGCCGTTGACGTAGACCGTGCCGTCTTTGACGCTGGCGTGTTTGCCGCTCATTTCATAGAGCTTGTTGGCATAATTGTCGCGCCGTTCCTGATTCGATGGATGGTCAGAGGGAGAGAAGATTTCACCGACAAAGTTGCTGGCATTATCACCCTGTTTTTCCATGACCCGCTGCCAGATAGCCGCCGTCGCACCGGGATTATAGCCGGCCCGGGTGATATACCCAAAGGACAGGTTGTCCGCTTCCCATTCGGCAGCCCTGTCGATATGGACCGTTTCGATCTGATTGCTGACCGTGTTGAGGATGAGGTTGTTCAGGCCCGAGCCGCCGATCGTATCGGCCAGGACCATCTTGCCGATTTCGACATTGACCTTCTTCTGCGTCGAATTGGCGACGTGGTGTTTCTGGCCGTGGCCCATTTCATGACCTAAGACGACAGCGATTTCATCATCGTTGCTGACCAGGTCGAACATGCCCTTATTGACGACCATGACGTGGCCCATGGTGCAGGCCGCATTGAACGTCGTGTCCGGGCTGACATACCAGCGGTAGGGCAAGGTCTTGATGCTGGGGTCCGTCTGGGCGATACTGGCGCTGAGGCGGTTCATGATAGAAGCCAGCCGTTCATTGTAATAAGAATTATTGAGGACGCCGGTCTGCTTGGTGACGGACTGGTAAATCTCGTTCTGCCCTTCTTTGGTCGTATCATAGTGCTTGATCTGCTTGCTCAAGGCCGATTTCACCTGGAAGCCGCCGATGACATCGGTAATGAGGTCAGCCTGGACCGGCTGGACCGGCACGATGCCCATAGGCAGTGAGAACGCGGCCATGGCTGCCACACAGGCAGCGGCTATTTTTTTCTTCATGTTCATAAAAATCACCCTTCCCCTGTACTGGAAATCTATACTTCCATTATACAAGGAAAGGGTGGACTTGCAAGCCTAATGAGCCGTGATTTCTTCGTAGTCGACTTCTTCGCCCTGTTTTTCGCGGACGACGACTTTTTCCTGGAACTCGAAACATTCCTTGGCAATATCCTTATTCAGCCAAATGAGGCAGATGAGGTTCGGAATGATCATCAAGCCATTCATGGTATCCGAGAAATTCCAGACCATATCCAGCGTCGTCGTAGCACCGACGAAGGTGATGAGGCTGAAAATGATGCGGTAGCCGACGATGACGGCCCGGGCCTTGATGAGGTATTCCAAGGCCTTTTCGCCGTAATATTCCCAGCCCAGGATGGTCGAGAAGGCGAACAGGGCCAGGGCGACGGACACGATGAGTTTGCCGTATTCACCAAAGACGGAGCTAAAGGCCAGGATGGTCAGCTGTGCGCCAGTGACGAGTTTGCCTGTCGACGGGTCGATGGTCCCCAGCGTCCCGGACGACGCGATGACCAGGCCGGTCAGCATACAGATGATCATAGTATCGAAGAAAGTCCCGGTCATATTGATATAGCCCTGGCGGGACGGATGGTCCGTGCGGGCTGCCGCAGCGGCAATCGGAGCCGAACCGAGGCCGGCTTCATTGGAGAAGACACCGCGGGCGACGCCCCAGCGCATAGCCTGGAGAGTCGAAGCAACGACGGTACCGCCGATACCACCGGCGACGGAATCGAAGGAAAAGGCCATGCGGAACATTTCAGCGACGCCGGCCGGCACAGCGGCCCAGTTGGCGACGATGACGATGATAGATGCGACGAAATAGAAAGCCGCCATGAAGGGGACGACGACACTGGAAACACGGCCGATGCCCTTGATGCCCCGCAGGAAAATGGCCAGGGACAAGACGGTGATGACGGCGCCGACGAGATACGTCGGGATGGCATAGCTCGTAAAGAGGGCTGCCGAAATGGAATTGGCCTGGGTCATATTGCCGATGCCAAAGGACGCGCAGACGGCAAAGAAGGCGAAGAGCCAGGCCAGGGTGTGCCCGCAGATTTTGTTCTTGATGCCATTCTTCATGGCATACATCGGACCGCCGCACATTTCACCGACGCTGTTCGTTTCGCGGTATTTGACGGCCAGGACCGATTCGCCGTACTTCGTCGAAAGGCCGAAACAGGCACTGATCCACATCCAGACCAGGGCGCCCGGTCCGCCCAGGACCATGGCCGTCGCGACGCCGACGATATTGCCCGTGCCGACAGTAGCCGCCAGGGCCGTCATGAGCGACTGGAAGGGCGAAATGTCACCGGCATGTTTGCCGTTGCGGAAAATCATCATGATGGAATAGTGCAGGTTCCGCCAAGGCAGGAATTTCAGACGGATGGTCAGGAAAATGCCTGTCCCGACCAGAAAGGCCAACATGACAGGCCCCCAGACGAAATTATTGACATCCTTCAAAATCATACCGACATCCATACAAACTCCCCCTTTACGAAGACAGTATCTCAAGTCATTAATAAAAACAAGTAATTCTATACTGTCCATTTAATATACTAGGGATTATACCATTATATATTAAATATGTAAAGTGTCAAACGTTTAATTAGTAAAAAAATGGTCTGTCGCATGTGCGACAGACCATTTTAGCGGGCTGCCTTTCAGGACGGCCCCTACGAATCACGAGCTACGAGCCACGAACCACTAAAACTAAATCTGGGCAAAGAGTTTCTTCCGGGTCCGTTCGGCTTCGGCTTTGATCTTTTCGATGTCCAGTTTGGTGAATTCTTTATGACGCAAGAGGACTTCGCCATTGACCAGGACCGTATCGACATCCATGCTGTTGGCACTGTAGGCCATGAGGCTCAGGGTGTCGTTCTTGGGGTACCAGTGCAGGCCTTCGCGGTCGACGAGGGTGATGTCGGCTTTGTAGCCTGTTTCCAATTTGCCGACGTCCGTGTAGCCCAGGCACTTGGCGCCGCCTTCGGTCAGCATATTGATGGCCGTTTCGGCCGGGATGACCAGCGGGTCCAGGGTATTGGCCTTGTGGATGAGCGTAGTCAGGCGCATTTCTTCGACGATGTCCAGGTTGTTGTTGCTCGATGCCCCATCGGTACCGAGGCCGACCGTGATGCCTTTGGCCAGCATCTTGGGGACCGGCGCGATGCCACTGGCCAGCTTGAGGTTGCTGCCCGGATTGTGGGCGACGCGGACGTGTTTTGCCGCCATGATATCCATATCGTCATCATCGACCCAGACGCAGTGAGCAGCCAGGCAGCCGCAGTCCAATACGCCGATTTCATCCATCAGGGCAATGGGCGATTTGCCGTATTGCTGCTTGATGTTTTCCACTTCCCCTTTAGTTTCACTGAGGTGGATATGGATTTCGGCGCCCAGTTCCCGTGCCTGGTCGACGAATTTATGGAGATAATCAGGCGGGCACGTATACGGCGCATGCGGCCCCATCATGACCGTGATGCGGCCATCGGCCTTGCCGTGCCAGTCGAGGAAGAGCTGGCGGTTTTCATCGAGGCCGGCCTGGGCATTCGGCCCGATACCGATACTGCCGCGGCACAAGCAGGCGCGGATACCCGATTCTTCGACGGCGCGGGCTTCCTGGTCCATGTGGTCGTACATATCGGCATAGGCCGTCGTACCGCAGCGGATCATTTCGGCAATGCCCAGCATGGACTGGGCGTAAATGACATCGTCTGTCAATTTGGCTTCAGCCGGCCAGATTTTCTTTTCCAGCCAGTCCATGAGCTGCATGTCGTCGGCATAACTGCGGAAAACCGTCATGGCTACATGGTTATGGGTGTTGACGAAACCCGGCAGGGCCAGCATGCCCTTACCGTCGATGACTTCGTCGTAATCCGATGCCTTCGGCGCTTCGGGAAATCCTGTGATGCGCGAGCCGTCGATGGCGATGTTCTGGCCTTCTAAGACGCCGTGGTCCTGGTAGAGGGCTACGTGCTGAATCAGTTTTTTCATCGTTTCCCCTCCTGGTCCTTAGTCGAGATTCAAATATTTACGCTGTTCTTCGCTGAGCGTGTCGATGGCATAACCCATGGAAGCCAGTTTGATCTTGGCGATTTCCGTGTCGATTTCATGGGGCAGGACATAGACATGATTGCCCAGTTCGGCATGGTGTTCGAGGATATATTTAGCAGCCAGGGCCTGGACGGCAAAGGACAGGTCCATGATTTCAGCCGGATGACCGTCACCGGCAGCCAGGTTGACCAGGCGGCCTTCAGCCAGGAGGTTGATGACATGGCCGTTCGGGAGTTCATAGCCTTCGATGTTGTGGCGGGCTTCAAAGTGGCGGACTGCCAAGGCTTCCAATTCGGGTTTGTTGATTTCTACGTCGAAGTGACCGGCATTGGCCAGGACGACGCCGTCTTTCATGTTCTTCATGTGTTCGCCGCGGATGACGTCCTTGTCGCCGGTCAGGGTGACGAAGATATCGCCGACTTTAGCGGCTTCAGCCATGGGCATGACTTCAAAACCGTCGAAAACGGCTTCGATGGCTTTGATCGGGTCGACTTCGGTGACGATGACATGAGCGCCCAGGCCTTTGGCACGCATAGCACAGCCCTTGCCGCACCAGCCATAGCCGGCGACGACGACTTTCTTGCCGACGACGGTCAGGTTCGTCGTGCGCATGATGCCGTCCCACGTGGACTGACCTGTGCCGTAGCGGTTATCAAAGAGGTATTTGCAGTACGAATCGTTGGCTGCGACCATGGGGAACTTCAATTCGCCGGCTTTGTCGAGGCCGTGGAGACGGTTGACGCCTGTCGTCGTTTCTTCTGTGCCGCCCAGGAGATTTTCCATGGCATCGGCCCGCGTCGTGTGCAGGAGATGGACCTGGTCGCCGCCGTCATCGATGATGATGTCCGGATGATGGTCCAGGGATTTATTGAGGAAATCGAAGTATTCTTCGTCCGTTGCGCCATACCAGGCATAGACAGTCAAGCCATCTTCGACGAGGGCTGCAGCGACGTCGTCCTGCGTGGACAAGGGGTTGCTGCCGGTGACGATGACGTTGGCGCCGGCGCGATGAAGGACTTCTGCCAAATAGGCCGTCTTGGCTTCGAGATGGACGCTGACGCAAATCGTTTTGCCTTTAAAGGTCTGGTCGGCTTTCAGTTTGTCGCCAATAGCATTGAGGGCCGGCATGTGACGATCGACCCAGCTGATTTTTTCATGACCGCTTTTAGCTAACTTGATATCGCGAATAATAGATTCCATACGAGTAAGACCTCTTTCTGTAATGAATTAGTGTTGGAAAAACGCCGGTACGGATATGGCATCCGGCCGGTGGATGATGCCCTGTTCCGTCACGATGGCGCGGATATTTTCATGAGGCGTCACATCGAAGGCGGGATTGAAGACGGGCGTTTCGGGGAGGGCTGCCGCCACACCCCGGAAAGAACGGACTTCATCGTGATTCCGTTCTTCAATAGGGATCTGGCTGCCGTCGGCAATGGACAAATCGAAAGTCGAAGCCGGCGCGGCGATGTACAGGGGAATATCCAGTTCCCTTGCCATCAGGGACAGGCCGTAAGTCCCGATCTTATTGGCCGTATCGCCATTGGCGGCGATGCGGTCGGCACCGACGATGATGGCATCGACGCCTTTCGTCTTGAGCGTCCAGGCCGCCATGTTGTCGGTAATGAGCGTCACCGGGATATGGTCAGCCATGAGTTCGAAAGCCGTCAGGCGGGCGCCCTGCAGGAGGGGCCGCGTTTCATCGGCGTAGACCATGGACACCAGCCCCCGGCGATGGAGCTCGCGGATGACGCCCAGCGCCGTGCCGACACCAGCCGTAGCCAGGGCCCCGGCATTGCAGTGCGTGAGCAGCGTCAAGGGACGGCCTATCTTTTCCAGCTCGTCGGCCCCGAACCGGGCCATAGCCGTATTGATGGCAATATCGGCTTTATGGATGGCCACGGCCTTTTCTTCCAGGGCTGCCGTCGTGGCTTCAGCGCCGTCGGCTTCATGCTGGCGGGCACAAGCCATCATCTGGGTCAGGGCCCAGTGCAGGTTGACCGCCGTCGGCCGGGCCGCATCGAGGTCCCGGCAGATAGTTTCCAGGTCCGTCAAAAAGGGCGTATCTCCCCCTTTCTGGCACAGGGTCCGTGCCGCCAGGACGACGGCATAGGCCGCAGCGACGCCGATAGCCGGCGCCCCGCGGACAGACAGGACGGAAATGGCCTGGCGCACGTCCTGCCAGGAATGGCAGGGCAGATAGATTTCTTCAAAGGGCAGCTTCGTCTGGTCCAGGAGGAACAGCGTGCCCGCTTGCCAGCGCAGTGTATCCATTATACCGTAAACCCTCCATAAGCCTGCAGGGTGTGGCGGCAGGCGCAGTCCTCATTATCATATAATTCGATGCTCTTCAGGATGAGCTGCTGCAGGCGCTGGGAATTCTCTGCCATAGCTTCGACGACTTCCTCATGGGTCAGGGGCGTCGGCGAAATGCCGGCGGCAAAATTGGTGACCATGGAAATCGTGGCATAGCAGATTTCCGCTTCCCTGGCCAGGCAGACTTCGGGGACGTTGGTCATGCCGACCAAATCGCCGCCGAGCTTTTCATACATCCTGATTTCAGCCGGCGTTTCGAAGCGGGGTCCTTCCGTGCAAACATAGGTTCCCTTATCGTGGAGCGTATAACCGCCAAGGGCCTGAGCCGCAGCCGCTACGGTCCGGCGCAGTGTCGGGCAGTACGGTTCGGTCATGTCCACGTGGACGACGCCGTTTTCGCCGCCGTCGAAGAACGACGTATGACGGCATTTGGTGAAATCCAGGAACTGGTCGGGCAGGACGAAATCGCCCGGCTTGTCATCGCGGTTCAGCGAGCCGACAGCCGTCGTCGACAAGATGGCCGTGACGCCCAGGCGCTTCAAGCCCAGGATATTGGCCCGGTAATTGATGAGGTGCGGCGGAATGGAATGATTCCGGCCGTGGCGGGGCAAAAAGACGAGTTCCTTATCCTTATACGTCCCCTGCCAATAATGAATGGTCCCGTAAAAGGTATCCATATAGTCTTCATGGACATTGGACAAAATCTTCGGGTCGCAGACACCGGTACCGCCGATGATGGCAATGAGTCCCATCGTAAAACCTCCTTCGGAGAATCAATTCTTCTTATGGCGCTGGGCAGCCGCTTCATACAGCGCTGCCAGTTCATCGTGAGACAATACGTATTTGGCCCCGCAATACTGACAGGTCATTTCCACCTGCGGGTCCTTCAAGAGGGCTTCCTTATCTTCCTGACGCAGGGACAACAGGGCATTTTCAAAGCGCTGGCGCGAGCACGTGCAGCGCCAGTACAGGTTCTGCCGGTAGAGTTCCTTGAAATGCATACCGCCGAGGATGATGTCGATGAGGCCTTCACCATTGGGATGGTCCTGCAAATACGTCGTCAAAGCACCGACCTGTGTGATATTGGCTTCGACACGGGCCAGGTCTTCATCCTTCGCGCCCGGCAGGGCCTGGACGAGGAAACCGCCGGCTGCAGCAATGGTGTAATCCTGGCTGACCAGGACGCCCAGGCTGATCGTCGACGGCACCTGTTCCGACGTGAACAGATAGTAAGCGATGTCTTCGGCGATTTCACCGGACACCAAATCGGCCTGGCTCGTATAAGTCGTCTTTTCCGGCGTGAAACGCGTCACCGTCAACTGGCCGTGCTGGCCGACACCGGCTGCCACATCGAGCTTGCCATTGACCTTCAGCGGCAGGTCGACCTGCGGATTGTCTACATAGCCGCGGAGCTTATTCGTATCGAAGCAGTCTGCATGGACGGCGCCTAAGGGTCCGTCACCGGCGACCTTCAGGGAAACGCCTTCGTGGTTCTTATAATCGCCAGCCAACAGGGCTGCGCCGGTCATCGTCCGGCCCAGAGCCGCACTAGCCACAGGCGACAAATTATGGCGCTGCCGTGCCTTCTCAACGATACCCGTCGTCAAGGCAATAGATACCCGGATGAGCTCATCCGATGTATAATGAATGATCTGGTTGCGTGTAATCATGTATGTTCTATCCTTTCTTTACAAATCCAGTCTCTATTATACAACATCGGTGCAGACCTAGCCAGTGCCTTTTGCATGTGTTTGGGGGCCTATCGGCCCCGCCGGCCGCAGGCCGCCGTTCGCAGGCCGCCTCGGACTCAAATGCCGCTTCGCGGCAACAGACTCAAAAGAACAACATCGCCGCGAGTGACCCTCGTCTCGTGAAAAAATAGTGGCTCGTGGTTCGTGGTTCGTGGCTCGTAAAAGCCTACCATTATACTCGAATGGGCTGTGATGAAATCTCTCTGGCGGGCTTCCCACGGGAAGCCCCTACAGTTCCGGCCATGGGCCGTGTATTTTTTGTGGCCTGCGGATCACGCTCTTTTTTCATCGCCTGGCTGCGATTCCGTAGGGGCCGTCCCAACGGGCGGCCCGCGTGAATCCTATGCATATCCGGAATTTATGACGGACGGCGCATGGTCGTAATACAATCATGAGTCTGTCGCGGCGGAACGCCGCATCTGAGTCCAAGGAAAGGCCGTGGCGTGTTATTCGTAATCAAAAAACATACCATCAAAACCGAATGGGCTGTGGTCGAATATCGCAGCGGGCTGCCCTCATCGGGACAGCCCCTACGCACAAGGCCGTTGGCCGTGTATTTTTTGCGAACTGCTAACTGCTAGCCGCTGACTGCAAAAAAAGGGGCTGTCGCACGTGCGACAGCCCCTTTTTCACTGCAAACTATATTCTATTTATCGATGACTTTCTTGACGATGCTGATGGCTTCTTTCAATTCATCCCAGGGGATGTTGAGCGGCGGCAGGAGGCGCAGGAGGCCATTGGCTGTGAGGACGAGGACGCCGTGGTCGACGCAGCCTTCTACGACGTCCATGAGGGCTTTATTCTTGAGGGTGACGCCGATCATGAGGCCCATGCCGGATACGTGGTCGACGTGTTGGCACTGTTCCAGTTCTTCTTTGATGTATTTCCCTTTTTCCCGGACTTCTTCCATGAGGGCGTCGTCGAGGCGGTCGATGATGGAGATGCCGCCGGCCGTACAAATCGGGTTGCCGCCGAAAGTCGAACCATGGGTATGGTTGGTCAGGGTATGCTGTGTCGAATCGGCGAACATCGTAGCGCCCAAGGGCAGGCCGCCGCCGATGGCTTTAGCCGTCGAAACGATATCGGGCTGGATGCCATAGCCCATGTAAGAGTAGAGATAACCCGTCCGGCCATTACCGGTCTGGACTTCGTCGACGATGATCAGAATATCGTGGGCATGCGCATATTCTGCGACCTGCTGGACATATTCTTTGTCGAGGGGATGGACGCCGCCTTCGCCCTGGACCATTTCCATCATGATGGCGCAGACGTTATTTTCTTCGCAGAGCCGCTTCATATCGGCAAAATCATCAGGTTCGGCATAGACGAAGCCGTCGACGAAGGGACCGAAGTCTTCATGGAGCGAATCCTGGCCGCAAGCCGTCAAGGTGGCAATGGTCCGGCCGTGGAAGCTGTTCTTCAAGGTGACGATGGTATAGCGGCCGTCGCCATATTTGTCGTGCGAATATTTGCGGGCCGTCTTGATGGCACATTCATTGGCTTCGGCACCGGAGTTCGAGAAGAAGACCTTCTTCATGCCCGTCTTCTGGCAGAGTTTTTCGGCCAGGACGGTCTGGGGTTCCGTAAAGAAGACGTTGGAAATATGGCTCAATTTATGGAGCTGCGCTTCAACGGCTTTGATCCACACGTCGTCACAGACGCCGAAGATGTTGACGGCAATGCCGGCGCTGAGGTCGATGTATTTCTTGCCGTCCACATCATATAAAATCGCGCCTTTGCCGTGGTCCAATACGGCACCGACCCGGTTGTATACATTGACGATATATTCTTTATCAAGGGTTTTATAATCTTCTGCCATTAGGGGATTCCTTCTTTCTTATAATATGGGAGCCTGACGGCTCCGCAGACCGCTCAAAGAGACCGTTTTTCGTTCGTAGTTCATCGTTCATCGCGATGGCTTGGTATTTTTAACTCCCATACGATGAACGAGGAACGACCTACGACCAACGAAAAAAATTTATTTTCATGTGCTAGTCGCATTTATTTGCCGATTGAATAGTGCCCTACGAACATGGTACCCAGACCTTCTTCGGTGAGCATTTCTATGAGGATGGCATGGGGAACCGTGCCGTTGATGATGAACACGCGCTTGACGCCGGCCTTGATGGCATCAGTGCAGCACTGGACTTTAGGAATCATGCCGCCGGCGATGATGCCATCGTTTTCCAGCTGCCGTGCCTGGTCGAGGGTGATTTCCGTGAGCAATGAATCGGGGTCGTCCTTGTCTTTGAGGACGCCGTCGATATTGGTCATGGACAGCATACATTCTGCATTGAGGGCGCCGGCAATCTTGGCGGCTGCCGTGTCGGCGTTGATGTTATAAGCCTGGCCGTTGGTGTCGGTCCCGATGGTCGAAATGACCGGGATATAGCCTTTATCCAGGTTGTCTTTGATGATGGAAACGTCGACGTCGGTAATGCGGCCGACGTAGCCCAGTTCATCGCTCTGTTTCTGGACTTTGATCATCTGGTCATCGATACCGCAGAGGCCGATGGCTTTGCCACCAATGGTCCCGATGAGGTTGACCAGGTCCTTGTTGACTTGACCGGCCAGGACCATCTGGACGACTTTCATCGTTTCTGCGTCAGTGACGCGCAGGCCATTGAGGAATTTCGATTCCATGCCCAATTTATTGAGCGTCTCTTTGATGTGCGGGCCGCCGCCGTGGACGAGGACGACCTTGACGCCGATGAGGTTCAAGAGGACGATATCGCCCATGACCGATTTCCTCAGGTCTTCGTTGATCATGGCATTGCCGCCGTATTTGACGACGACGATTTTGTTGCTGTATTTCTTGATGTACGGCAGGGCGTTCATCAAGATCTGCGCCTTCTGGGCATTGGTTACGGATTTGACATCTTCCGAGACGAGTTCGATTCGTTTAAACATTACAATAGATTCCCCCATTAACTGCAGGCCTTCAAGGAATTTTGAAAGCCTAATTTTTTCAATAACTGTTCCAGTCCATCAGCCAGTGCCTCCTGACTGCACGGGCTGATGCCGGCCATGCCGTTGGCCATCACGATAAACGTAAAGTTTTCCGTGTCGATAGCCGCCTTGGCCTGAGCCAGGGCGCCTTCGATGACAGCGCTGCCGGCCTGAGCATCGGTCATGATGACACATAAGCCGTCGCTGTCAGCCGTGCCGTCGGCGGCGACACCGCTCAGGGAACAGCCGGACGTCCCACTGGACAAGGCTACCTGATAGGCCGTGACATCGCCGGCATTATCCAGGACCGCTTCCAGCGGCTGGCTGTCGGTCCCCAATCCTGCCGTCAGCGTCTTGAGGCTGTGGATGAGCAGGGACGGGCGGAAATACTGGCCTTTGGCCCCGCTGGCGACCAGGGCGATATCGTCCGGCGCTTCATCCATGCATTTCCCGGCGGCCTGGCAGACTTCCTGAGAAATCTCATGACCCCGCGGCCCATCGGGAAGGGCCGTGCCGTTGTGCAGGAGCAGCACCTTACCGGACTGAGCCATCAGGCCCTGACTCGTGGCGGTAACGATGGAGCAGTCGCGTCGGCTTACGATCATGGCGACATCCAATTTCACACGGCTGCTGCATAATCCACTGTACGTACCGGCAGCCTGAAATCCTTGCGGTACGCTGAGGCTATCATAAACCTGACTCATACTGACTCCACCTTTCATCTGATTCATCTAATACTTTAAATTCAGCCCCGTCGTGGGATCAATGCCCATCATGAGGTTCATATTCTGGATAGCCGCACCGGAAGCGCCTTTGCCGAGGTTGTCGAACAAGGACGTGACCATGATGCGCTGGTCATTGCCGGTGACCAGGATTTCCATATCGTCGTAGCCGCTCATATCATTGGCTGCGATGAAGCCGCCCTTGTCTTCGCCAAAAGGAAGGACGTGGACGAAGGGGCAGCCGTCGTAATGGCTGGCCAAAACCTGCCAGACGTCGTGAGCCGTCACCTTTTTCGCCAGCAAGTGGCTGAAGAAAGGAATCATGACTTCCATGCCGCTGTAGTAGTCGTCGACGATAGGCGTAAAGACCGGTTCCTGCGTCAAATGGCAGATAGTGACGATTTCCGGCAGGTGCTTGTGCTGCTGTACCAGGCCGTACTGGCGCGGTGCATATAAATCCTGCCCTTTGTCGCCTTCGTACTGGGCGATCATCTTCTTACCGCCGCCGCTGTACCCGGTCAGGGAAAAAGCCGTCACCGGATAATCGGCCGGAACGATGCCGGCTTCTGTCAGGGGCTGTAAAATGGAAATGGCGCCGCTGGCGTGGCAGCCCGGATTGCCGACGCGGTCGCTCTTGGCAATGGCTGCGGCCTGCTGGGGCGATAATTCGGGGAAACCATAGGTCCAGCCCGGTGCTACCCGCCGCCCGGTCGACGTATCGATGAGGCGGACATCACAGCCTTCGGCCAGCGTTACGGCTTCGGCTGCGGCACCGTCAGGGAGACAAAGGAAGGCGATGTCGGCCTGTTTCATGCAGGCCCGGATGGCGTCGGGATCCTTGCGGACATCGTCGGCAATGGGAACCAATTCGATATCCTGGCGGGTACTGAGCCGTTCATGAATCCGAAGGCCCGTCGTCCCTTCATGACCATCAATGAATACTTTCGTTTTCACACTTCATCACTCCTATATCACATGGGCTGTGCCCTGACTATTGTTTGAATTTTTATTCATTATATATGCATTTTAATATTTTGTCAAGAATTATGCACGATTTTTTACATGAATATTAGTAGGGGCTCGCACGTGGCGAGCCCGCCTGCAATTGAATACATCTCCTTTATATGAATAAATGGACTACATGTAACCCCATCTGGCAAGTAGTGTTCATCCCCCTAGTTCAGAAGCGGGCGCCCCGCGTGGCGCCCCTACAAATCGCACTCAGGCGATGATTTATGTTCGACATGCATATATTACAACGGCCGTGGACCACAAACATCAAACATCAATAAAGGTAAGCGATGCACCATCCCTGTCGGCATCGAGGCGGACTTTGACACCGTAAGGCACGAAAGCCTTGTCCCTGGTATGGCCGACGGGCAGTCCTTTGATGGCGGGTTTCCCGGCCAGATGGGCATAATAATCCAGGACCTGGTCCGTCGTGAAGTCGCCTGGGTCGTTGGGGCAGTCGGTGAAATCGCCATAGGCGATGGCGGCGACGCGGGACAAAAGGCCGCTCTGCCAGAGCTGGTTCAGCATGCGGTCAATGCGGTAAGCATCTTCGCCAGTATCCTCCAGGACCAGGATACAGCCAGTCCCGTCGAGGGCATAAGGCGTACCGACAAGGGATGTGAGAACCGTCAGATTGCCGCCGACGATCGGCCCTTCCGCCTGTCCCGGAACGACGGTCGTCAGCTTCCGCCCGGCCGGCAGGGCCAGGGAGCCTCGCCATGCATCTGTCGTAAGGCCCTGGAAGAACTGACCTGCCGTATAGGCATCGGAGCCGCCGAGGGTGACCATGAGCGGTCCATTGGCTGTGACTAAGCGGCATTTTTCCCAGAGGGCAATCTGCAAGGCCGTCACATCGCTGAAGCCGATGACCAGTTTGGGATGAGACGCAATATAGTCATAATCCAGCTTATCGAGGATACGCGCCGAGCCGTAGCCGCCATTGAGGCAGATAATGGCCTTGACATCATCGTCGTGGAACAAGGCATTGATATCGCGGGCCCGTTCCGCATCGGTCCCGGAAAAGAAACCATAATTCCCAGTGACCGTCGGCATCATCTTGACGCGATAACCAGCCCGTTCCAACCGGGCTACGGCCGCAGAAATATCCTGGCCTTCATCGTGCGTGGCCGGCGCTGCGATGCCGATACAGTCGCCGCGATGCAGTGCCGGTCCCCGAAGGGCCGTTCCCGCCGTTACTCCCCCTTGTAGTAACGCTCCATGCCCTTGGCATAGCCATAGTCGTCATTCAGATATTGGCCCGTCTTCTGCTTGTAACAGAGATTGACGGCGACGAAATCGGCAATCTGATTGTGCTTGATTTCCTTCTTGCGCATAGGGATTTCCTGCCAGCTATGGGTCGAATCATTATACAACCAGGCCTGGCCATGAGCCACCTTATAAGTCAGGGTGTACGTCCCTTCAATATTCCCCGAATCCTCTGGCGACCGGAAGAGATTGACCTTAAAAATCCAGCCCTGACCGTCATCCTTCACGGTTTCCAGCGAACTCAAATCGACGTACATTTCATAACCCATGCCAAAATTAATCGGCCGGTAATGACTATTCGCAGCCAAAGGACTGTTAAAAAAAGCCTGACCGCTGCCAAAACCTCCGAGGGCCACCGCGGCCCCTAATGATAGAATCATTAACCCACGTTTCATATTCATACCAAAAACCTCCCTTCAAAGTATGCCTTTATTATACGACAAAAAAGGGCTTGTCGCACGAAATCAGTAATTTACACAGAAAGCCAGTTATTATTTCCAGATCGCCTGTCTGCGATTCGTAGGGGCGCCACGTGGGGCGCCCGCTTCTGAACCAGGGTGGATGAACACCACGTGCCTGACGGGTTTATATGTAGTCCCTTTATTCATATAAAGGAGATGTATTCAATTGCAGGAGGGCTCGCCCTCTACTACGGTCCGTTTCAGCAGCCGTCCTGCCATTCATTTCATTCATGTCCTGACGGGTTGAAAAGGCACGTGCGAGCCCCTATACGTATGGACTACGATAATTTTTATATGAATGCAAACATTAAAAATTCTAATGAATACTTTGTGAATCATCGTTTATTTTCATCATATTCTCATATGCCTTTGATAAAATCAAAAAAAATTCTCCAGGAGGCATATTATGTTACCGAAACGAAAAAATATCCGACTCCCTCATTACGACTATGGTCAAAATGGAATGTATTTCATCACGATATGCACAAAATATAAACGTCATTTATTTGGGGCGATCCGAAATTCAACAATGCACCTCAACTCCCTAGGAAATTTAATCGCCTTACAGTTAGCCGCGGTTTCTGATTACTACAACAATATTCAAATAGTTCACTCCATCATCATGCCCAATCACATTCATTTTATCCTAAGTATCGAAACCAACAACAATGCCATCCGACTAGGGCGCATCATCAATAGATTCAAAGGAATGGCAACAAGTAAAGCAAAAATGTCTTTATGGCAACGGGGATATTTTGAACATGTAATCCGCGACGAAAAGGAACTATTAGCCATCATGGAATATATAGAAAACAATCCGGCACGATGGGAATTACGCCATTTATAAAAAAAAATAATCAGCGATTTGTAGGGGCGCCACGTGCCTTTCTGGCCCGTCTGGTGCCGACCACAGGAAGGCGCAGGACGGCCTGCCAGAACGGACAGCCGTAGTGGGGCGCCCGCTTCTGAACTGGAGTGGATACCCCTTACTCATTCGACGGGTTTATATATAATTTCCATTCATTTATGTAAAGGAAATGTCCCCAATTGCAGACGGGCTCGCCCTCTACTGCGGTCCGTTTCAGCAGCCGTCCTGCCATTCATTTCATTCATGTCCTGACGGGCTGAAAAGGCACGTGCGAGCCCCTACGATATCGGCCCTTATGCATAAAAGAGAGGCCATCGCATGAGCGACAGCCTCTCTTCTTCGAGTTTATTCCTCTAAACTACAAACTCTGAGCTGTAAACTATAAAGTTATTCCATATCATAATCCTGCAAGGCAGCGACGTGGTGGTAGCCTTCGTTTTTGCCTTTGTTGGCAAAGACGCGGAGGACTTCACGGGCTGTATCGAGGGAGGTCAGGCAGGGAACGGCGAGTTCTACGGCCATGCGGCGGAGGTTGAAGCCGTCGCGTTCCGGGTGTTTGCCATAGGTCAGGGTGTTGAGGACCAAGTCGATTTTGCCGTTGCGGATCAGGGTGGCGATATTCTGGCCGCCTTCGTGAATCTTGCGGACGATGTCGACGGGCATGCCGTGGTCGTTGAAGTATTTGCCTGTCCCTTCGGTGGCGATGATGTGGTAACCCAATTCCTTGAAGCCTTCAGCCAGCTGGAGGGCTTCGGCTTTATCGCGGTCGGCGACGGTGACGAGGATCGTGCCGCCAGCGGGAATCTTCATCTTAGCGCCATTGACGGCTTTGTACAGGGCTTCGGAGTAAGAATGGCCGATACCCATGACTTCGCCAGTCGATTTCATTTCCGGCCCGAGGGCGATTTCAGCCAGGCCGATCTTGCTGAACGAGAAGACCGGAGCCTTGGCGGCGACGTGTTTCTTGGCCGGCATGAGACCGCTGTGATAGCCCATGTCCTTCAAGGTTTCGCCGAGGGCGATGCGGGTTGCGATTTCGACAATCGGGAAATGGGTGACCTTGCTCAGGAAGGGAACAGTACGGCTCGAACGCGGGTTGACTTCGATGATGTACAACTTGCCGCGGGAAACGACGAACTGGATGTTGACCGAACCTTTGACCTGGAGTTCCAGGGAAATGCGCGTCGTGTAGTCGACGATCTGGTTGATCATATCCTGGTCCAGATGCTGCGGCGGATAGACGGCGATGGAGTCACCGGAATGGACGCCGGCCCGTTCGACCTGTTCCATGATGCCCGGGATGTAGACGTCAGTACCATCGGCAACGGCGTCGACTTCGACTTCACGGCCGACCATGTATTCGTCGATGAGGATCGGGTGGTCCGGCGAAGCGATGACGGCTTCACGGAGATAGCGTTCCAATTCTTTTTCGTTATAGACGATTTCCATAGCCCGGCCGCCGAGGACATAAGACGGGCGGACGATGAGCGGGAATTCCAATTCCTTGGAAACCTTCATGGCTTCTTTATCGCTGGTAGCGATGCGGCCGTCCGGACGGGGAATGTTCAATTTGGCCAGGACTTCGTCGAAGCGTTCGCGGTCTTCGGCGCGGTCCATGCCGTCAACAGACGTACCGAGGACGGTGACGCCCCGTTTGGCCAGTGGAGCTGCCAGGTTGATAGCCGTCTGGCCGCCGAACTGGCAGATGACGCCAACCGGTTTTTCCTTGTCGACGACAGCCATGACGTCTTCGACGGTGAGCGGTTCAAAGTACAGGCTGTCCGACGTATCAAAGTCGGTGCTGACCGTTTCCGGGTTGTTGTTGACGATGATGCTGTTCATGCCGGCTTTGCGCAGGGCCCAGGCCGAATGGACCGAGCAGTAGTCGAATTCGATACCCTGACCGATGCGGATCGGGCCGGAACCGAGGACGATGACGCTCTTCTTGCCCAGGGGCTTGACTTCGTCTTCGTCGGCATAGCACGAATAGTAATACGGCGTAGCGGCTTCAAATTCGGCAGCGCACGTATCGACCATCTTGAAGGTCGGCGTAATGCCGTGGTCGAGGCGGAACTGGCGGACTTCGTCTTCCGTCTTGTTGGTGAAGCCGGCGATGACGGCATCCGGCATGCTGTAGCGTTTAGCCAGGCGGATGTTATCGACCGTCAGGTTGTTGCGCTTCAAGTCGAATTCCAAGTCGATGATGTTCTTGATCTTATGGAGGAACCACAGGTCATAGCCCGTGATGTAATGAATCTTTTCTTCACTGATGCCGAGGCGCAGGGCCTGAGCGACGACGAAGAGCCGTTCGTCATCCTGTTTCTGCAGAAGTTCGACGATGTCGATGAGGGACTTGCTTTCGAGCTTCTTCATGGAAATATAGTTGACGCCGATTTCCAGAGAGCGGACGGCTTTGAGCAGGGCCCCTTCAAAGCAACGGTCGAGAGCCATGACTTCGCCCGTAGCCTTCATCTGCGTGCCCAGGGTCTTGTCGGCGAGGGCGAATTTTTCAAAAGGCCAGCGCGGGAATTTGACGACGCAATAGTCGAGGGTCGGTTCGAAGCAGGCCGTCGTCTTGCCCGTAACGGCATTGGTGATCTGGTCCAGGGTCAGGCCCGTAGCGACTTTGGCGGCAACTTTGGCGATAGGATAGCCCGTCGCTTTGGAAGCCAGTGCCGACGAACGGCTGACACGGGGATTGACTTCGATGACGTAATACTGGTTGCTGTTCGGGTCCAGGGCATACTGGACGTTGCAGCCGCCTTCGATCTTCAAGCGGCGGATGATGGCCAGCGATGCCGTACGCAGCATCTGGTACTGCAAGTCGTTCAGGGTCTGGCTCGGTGCGACGACGATGGAGTCGCCCGTATGGATACCGACGGGGTCGATGTTTTCCATGTTGCAGACGATGATGCAGTTGTCGGCCTTATCGCGCATGACTTCGTATTCGATTTCCTTCCAGCCGGCAACGGAGCGTTCGACGAGGATCTGGTTGATCGGGCTGAGTTTGATGCCGCGCGTGGCGATCATGAACAATTCGTCTTCGTCGTGGGCGATGCCGCCGCCGGTACCGCCCAGGGTAAAGGCCGGACGGACGATGATCGGATAGCCGATTTTGTCGGCGAATTCAATGGCCGACGGGACGTCTTCAAAGATATCGCTTTCCGGAACAGGCTGGTTGATATCTTTCATGGCTTTCTTGAAGAGTTCCCGGTCTTCGGCTTCTTCGATAGCCGACAGATGCGTCCCGAGGAGCTGGACGTTATATTTTTCCAGGACACCGGCGTTAGCCAGTTCGACAGCCATATTCAGGCCGACCTGGCCGCCAAGGGTAGCCAGCAGGCCGTCAGGCCGTTCTTTTTCAATGACTTCCGTCACGTAGTCGAGGGAAATCGGTTCGACATAGACGCGGTCGGCAATGTCTTCGTCGGTCATGATCGTCGCCGGGTTGCTGTTGATGAGGACGACTTCCAGTCCTTCTTCCTTCAAGGCACGGCAGGCCTGGGTGCCGGCATAGTCGAATTCAGCGGCCTGACCGATGATAATAGGGCCCGAACCGATAACGAGTACTTTCTTCAATCCTTCTATCATGTTAGTTTTCCTCCATCATCTTGACGAATTGTGTAAACAGATACAAATTATCAGTCGGTCCCGGCGAAGCTTCCGGATGGTACTGGACGCACATGATCTTCTTGGACGGGACTTCAAAACCTTCGAGGGTGTTGTCGTGGAGGTTGCGATGGGTGATGACGACGTCATCGGGCAGAGAGGCTTCGTCGATGACATAGCCGT
>OGYE01000495.1_pt1 | contig 25153 bp, 20 predicted proteins | sample 1576471 | NCBI WGS metagenome assembly OGYE01 (sample SAMEA3541532, study PRJEB24748) | human gut metagenome | biome: human gut; feature: human-associated habitat; material: faeces | place: China | collected 2012
TCGATGTAGGTGTGTGTGATGACTGGAGAAAAAGTATCGGTGATAATTCCGGCGTATAACAGCAGCAGAACCATTTATTCTGCGGTGGATTCAGTTATGAAGCAGGGGATTCCTGTGGAGGTCATAATAGTTGATGACTGTTCGACGGATGATCTGACAGGAGCACTTGATGGATACGCGGAAGATGACCGTGTGAATATCATCAGAAATGAAAAAAATATGGGAGTTGCAGCTTCGCGTAACCGCGGGGTCGCGGCTGCAACTTGCAGATACGTTGCATTTATAGATTCGGATGATCAGTGGCAGCCTGATAAACTGGCTAAACAGTTGAAGCTTATGGAGCAGACAGGTGCGGTTCTGTGTTCTACGGCCAGGGAGCTTGTGAACGAAGACGGATCCAGAACGGGAAAAGTGATCGGAGTTCCTGAAAAGGTCACCTATAAGATGCTGCTCAGAGGAAATGTGATCAATTGTTCATCGGTTGTGATGGACAGACAGGTTGCACTCAGATATCCGATGGGCAACGACGATATCCATGAGGATTATATTTGCTGGCTGCAGATACTGAAGGAATACGGAAGCTCGGTTGCGATAAATGAGCCGTTGCTATTATACAGACAGATGAGAAACAGTAAGTCTGGTTCAAAACTGTCGTCTGCAAAAAAGACATTTGCCGTATACAGAAAAGTTGGATATGGAGTTACAAGAAGCTGCTTTTACTTCATGTGTTATGCGGTAAATGGTGTTGTAAAATATCTGTTCTGATAGGAATAAATTATATGGCGGAGAAAAGAAATGACGGATGACAATAAGAAGAGAGGCCCGGGAAGGCCGACGGAAAAGAGAAAAGATACGATCCTGAGACTTAGGATAGATACAGATACTCATCGGAAGCTCAGTGAATGTGCGGCGGTGCGACAGGTATCTATGTCAGAGCTTGTCAGGGAAGCGATAGATGAGATATTCCGAAGAGAAAAGGAAAAACAGCAGAAGAATGAGGCAGAATAAAAATAACAGGTCGATGGCATATACCATCGACCTGTTATTTTGTTATATATTCATGGATTAAAGTGTGTAGCCGTTCTTTTTGAGGAGCTCTCTGGCTGAGTCTATAGAATCATTTCCTGTAGCATTCTTTATAGGAGCAAATTCCTTCTCTCTGTCGACCTCAAATGGAAGACATGTTCCCATATAAGCGATCATATCGAGAGCCAGTGTCTCAAATTTGTAGCCGTTTGGCTCTGATGGCTTGACGATCTCTCCATCCTCACCGACATAAGGGATAGCCTTCTTGACGATGTGGAGAGGCATACTTTCATTCATGATCTTCATCAGTCTGTCAACCGGGAAGATATAGTTTAATGTAACTCCATAGTTGTAAGCGTAATCGCCGTTGGCATCGCGCTCATCACGCATGGCATCTGTGAGTTCATAATACTCGACGATATATGGCTTTCCGTGGTTAGTACACAGGACGCCAACCTTCTCGTCAGGGTATGCTTTTTTGACAACCTTTCCGCCGGAGAGGAAGCCCTCTGTGAGAACTGCTCCGAGGAATACTGGGTCTGCAATTCTCTGAAGTACATTGTCAACTGAGAATACATTTATATACTTGATTCCGTATTTCGTGAGCTTGTCGAGGTGGCCGGCCTTGCAGAGGGATGAGAACCATCCACCGTTGCCGTTAGGAGACATGGCAACCTTTCCCTTCTCCTCGAGATATATCTTGCCGTTGAAGTCCACTGAAGGAACCATTTCCTGTTTAAAGAAATGAACATATTCAGGATTGTAACCGAAGTAGTCATGCTCTTTGAAGAATGATGTTGTGTCATCGTGGTTCTTCTCATTGGTCATGATGAAGAAATGGATCCAGGTATCTGCCATCTTCACAATATCGAGGGTGTGCTCGATGAGAAGCTGGAATATAAACATATCCTTGGTGACACCGACGTTGAAGGTTCCCTTAGGACCGGAGAATCCAAGACGGGTGCCCTGACCACCTGCCAGGAGGACCAGTGCCAGATCGCCAGCTTTGATGGCTTCAAGGCCTGCGTTCTTGTATATATCATATTTTTCTGCAATGCTGTCCATCTGGAGAGCTGCAACGGGAGCGATATCAGAATCACTTCCTGATGAATTGTGTCCGATCATATCGATAAGTGAGAAATCAATTTCACTGATCTGGTTCAGGAGTGCTGCCTGTTCAGCCTCGCTGAGAGTATCATAATACTTTAATAAGTGTAGCTGTCCTTTTTCTTCGAGAAGCTTGTAAGCGTTTTCGTAATTCATAAAAATCTCCTTAATAAATGTGTAGTTTGTATTTATTTTCTCTATCCGTGTATAATCCCTAAATTAATGATATTTCTTCTTGATCTCAATAGTGTCTGTGAATACCTTCCAAATGTCCTTGATCTTGATCCTTCTTCCATCTGCTGCATCGTCCCTGCTGTAATTCAGGACGATAGGAGCTTCGGATATCGAATATCCCTGTCTGTGTGCAGCCACAAGGATTTCAATATCAAAGGCATAGCCCGATATGGAAAGGTTCTCGGCAATAGGCTTTATGACTTCTGCTTTGAAAAGCTTTATACCGGTCTGGGTGTCATGGATACCAAGATGAAACAGCATTTTGAGCATAATATAATAGCTGTAGCTCATGACTTTTCTAATAGGAGGATAATCAAGCTTGGATTCAGGGTGAAGCTTTGATCCTATGACTATGTCAGAACCGGTGTCCCTCATCTGCTTCATAAATGGCTTGAGAAGAGATGGACTCAGTTCAAGGTCTGAATCAAGGAATGCTATATATTTGCCGGAAGCTTTGGCAATTCCGGTTGTGATAGCATGTCCCTTTCCCTGATTGACATCATATCCTGTATCTACAATATGAGAATCCATTTCGGCTGCCTCGGCAATAAGTTTGCCTGTGGAGTCCTTGCTGCCGTCATTCACAGCGATTATTTCATAACGATGAAGAAAACGGCTGAGTATTCGGCTAGTCTCAAGAAGATTATCTTTGATGTGCTGTTCTTCATTGTAGGCGGGCATAACCACCGACAAAGTAATATTGTTATTATCCATTTCCTGCTCCTTAAAAAATAAGCATTGATATTTAGACATTATTAATACGAGTATACTTTTTTATACATCATGTGTCAAATAAAATAGTGTTAATATGAAGGTGTTTATACTAATTAAGATATAATACATGTTGTAAAAGGAAAAAATATAATGTATTATAAAGCGAGGTAACGACATTTTTAGATATTTGAAAAAGGAGTTCCAATGGATAATAAGAAGAAAAATGGAATGAGATCCAGGTACGATGAGGACATGGATTGGCTGGATGACGATGATGATTATCTTGATGATGGTGGATTGATAGGATCATTGTTGTTCGGGGATAAAAAGAAGAAAGAAAAAAGACGTGATCCTGAGCCGGAGAGAAAGGCTGATAAGAGACCGGAAAAGAAGCCGGAAAAGAAGCCGGAGAAGAAGCCTCAGAAGAATATTTCCAGACCTGTGAAGCCGGAAGAGGATTATGACGAGTATTATCACGAGGACAGCAGGGCAAGAAGAGTGAAGAGTGAGGCCCGGGCAAAGCAGAGACAGACCGGACAGCCTGTAGCAGACAGAGCTGTGGACAGAGGTCCGGTGAAGAGGACACAGGGCACTGTACCGAGGACACAGAGCAATCAGAGTACCGTGCAGAGACCTTCAAAAGCTGCCCAGAGACCACGCAGGAGTATACAGAGCACAGGAAGCTCATCTGTGGACAATCTGCTCAGAGAAGTTGACAATATTGAGACAGATGTGCAGACAAGACATGAGGAGCTTAGACGTGAGGCGTGGGAACGCACCCAGAGAAATGTTGCAAAGGCAAAGGCTGAGGTTGAGAGGCTGGAGCTCGAGAGAGAGCAGAATGCCCGCGAAGAGGCAAGAAAGCTTAAGGTTCAGCAGGAGCTTGAGCGCCGCCAGCAGATGAAAGAAGCTGAGAAAAAGGAAGAGCCTGTTGAGGAAGATAACAAGATCACTGAGCCGCAGGAGAGTGATGCGGAAGTTGTAGAAACTGCCACACAGCCAGTAGAAGAGCATGAACAGAAGACTGAGCCGGCAGATATTCTGGAGAAGAATACGGAGCCTGTCCTTGACGATGATGTCGAGGAAGCTGCAGAGGCAGAGCCTGTTGAAGAGGCTTCGACAGTATCATCCCGAAGAACAGATGACATGCTGGACATGGATGAGCTTGAGCGTATAGAGAATGATATTGATGAGGATAAGCTCAGTTATTCGGAATCAGATACGGCTGATCTGGGACTTGGAGACATAGGCAAAGCATTGGGCTTCAATGAAGTGGAGCTTGAGGATGATGAGGAAGAGCCTGAGGAGGACGAGGAGTCAGACAGCGAAAAGTTCTTCAGGGAGAATCTTCTCGATGAGGCTGATCCAAAGGTTGTCAATCCGGAGAGAAAGAAGCTTAACATCAGTACAAGAGTGTGGGCGATAGCGTTCTTTGTCCTGCTTGCACTGTTTATACTCATATGTATAATATATGTCAAGAATTATGCCAGAATGAAGTATAATGAGATGGATATCAATGAGATAAGTGCAGATCAGATACTTGTCAATGACGGTGTCAAGGATGCGACCAAGGGATATCGTGCCATTGCACTCTACGGAGTGGATTCCAGAGATTCGAATATGAATTCAGGAACTAACAGTGACAGTATAATGATAGTGAGCATCAATGAGAGCACCAAGGAGATCAAGCTTGTATCTGTATACAGAGATACTCTGATGGAGATAGCAAGCGGTTCCATGGATACCACACAGAAGGTGAATTACGCATACCAGCTCGGCGGTGCGGTTACAGCTATCAACACACTGAATACCAATCTCGACCTGAATATCACAGATTATGTGGCAGTTGATTTCAGTGCAATGGCAAGTATAATCGATGCTGTTGGAGGCGTTGATGTCAAGGTCGTTGATGAAGAGGTGAACAACTTCAATAAGAACCTTGCAGAGCAGATAAGCCTGTCAGGCAAATATTCATCAGGAATAACTGAGGCAGGAGAGTATACTCTTGATGGACAGCAGGCAGTTGCATATTCAAGAATACGATCCACTGGCCAGGGAGATATAACAAGAACCGAGAGACAGAGAATAGTCCTCATGAAGGTTATAGACAAGCTGCTCAGTGCAGACACAGGTTCACTTGATTCATTTGTTGATGTTTCATTTAAATGTATATCAACAAGTCTTAACAAGGACGATATACATGCTCTTGTCAAGGATGTGGCTGGATATAAGGTTGTAGATACCGCAGGATTCCCATTTGCATATGAGGCAAAGGAACTCTCGGACAAGGGTAACTGCCTTGTGGCTGCTGATATGGCATCCAATGTGGAGGCATTACATGAATATCTGTATGGTGCTGACAAATACGTCATATCAGGCACAGTAAAGCAGATAAGCAGCAATATAGAGAGCATATCAGGTGTTAAGGCACAGAAGGTCAAGGTGACGACGGAGGCTCCGGGTGATGGAATATCAGATGGAAGCGACGAGGATGGAGATCTTAGGACGATAACAACTCCTCCAAAGGGAATGATCGTCGAGGAATAAAAAACTAAACATAATAATTAAGCAAGGAAGCTTCAGATATGGGGCTTCCTTTTTTTATGCATCGGAGACATTGAGATATGAGACATCCGATGCTTAAAGAAAGGCTACAACATAAAGAATTGTATATACATTACAGAGCATTGTTTTTTAATCGAAAACTGTCAGATAATTTATTGAAAAAAGTTGTTTACAAACAGTGTAAATGGTAGTAATATATCAAAAACGATAAACAACTTGAGAAAAATACAAAAATAACAATATTTACTTGAGAAACAAAAGCTAAAAGCAAAATATCGTTGCGAATGACAAAAACATGGAAAGGACGGAACAGGACATGATTGAAAATAAGAGAGCGGAGAATACCGGATTATACGACCCAAGCTTTGAGCACGATAACTGTGGTATCGGTGCCGTTGTCAATATCAAGGGTATAAAGACACATGACACAGTGAACAATGCACTCAAGATTGTTGAGAATCTTGAGCACAGAGCAGGAAAGGACGCAGAGGGCAAGACCGGAGACGGTGTAGGTATACTCCTTCAGATATCACATAAGTTCTTCACCAAGGCTTTAGCAGAGCTTGGATATGACCTTGGAAAGGAAGGCGATTATGGAATAGGAATGTTCTTCTTTCCACAGAAGGAGCTGGCGCGCAAGCAGGCTATGAAAATGTTTGAGGTCATAGTGGAGAAGGAAGGACTGGAGTTCATTTGCTGGAGAGAGGTTCCCACAACACCTGGAATCCTTGGCAAGAAGGCAATAGATGTCATGCCATGCATCATGCAGGCATTCATCAGAAGACCTGAGACAGTGAAGGCCGGTATGGACTTCGACAGAAAGCTCTACTTCGTCAGACGAATATTTGAGGAGAGTAATGATGACACATATGTTCCATCACTTTCCAGCAAGACTATAGTATATAAAGGAATGTTCCTCGTCGGTGAGCTCAGAATGTTCTACAACGACCTTCAGGATCCTGACTATGAGTCAGCCATAGGACTTGTTCATTCAAGATTCTCAACGAATACAACGCCATCATGGCTCAGAGCTCATCCGTACAGATACCTGTGCCACAACGGTGAGATCAATACAATAAGAGGAAATGAGGACAAGATGATCGCCCGTGAGGAGACCATGGAGTCCACCATCATGCAGGATGAGATGTACAAGGTTATGCCTGTTCTTGATCCGGATGGATCGGATTCAGCAAGACTTGACAACTGTCTTGAGTTCCTTGTACTGAATGGAATACCACTTCCTATGGCAGTCATGATCACGATCCCTGAGCCATGGGAGAACGATAGAGCCATGAGTCAGGAGAAGAAGGATTTCTACCAGTATTACGCAACCATGATGGAGCCTTGGGATGGTCCTGCTTCTATATTATTCACAGACGGTGAGCTCATGGGAGCAGTTCTTGATAGAAACGGACTGAGACCATCGAGATACTATATCACAGATGATGATTACCTTGTACTTTCATCAGAGGTCGGAGTTCTGGACGTAGATCCATCCAAGATCGTAAAGAAAGACCGACTCAGACCTGGCAAGATGCTTCTTGTCGACACAGTGAATGGACGTCTTATATCTGATGAGGAGATCAAGGAGAAATACGCGCTGGCAAAGCCTTACGGAGAGTGGGTAGACAGCAATCTTGTACATCTCGCTGATCTGAAGATTCCAAATATCAGAGTTCAGGAGTATACAGACGAGGAGAGGGCAAGACTTCAGAAGGCATTTGGATATACCTACGAGGATTTCAAGAATACCATATATCCTATGGCAGAGAAAGGTGCAGAGGCAATCAGTGCCATGGGTACTGATACACCACTTGCGGTTCTCTCGAACAGCCACAAGCCACTGTTCAACTTCTTCAAGCAGTTATTTGCACAGGTTACAAACCCACCTATCGATGCGATCAGAGAGGAAGTTGTCACATCCACATCGGTATATCTCGGAAAGGACGGAAACATCCTCGAGGAGAAGCCGGAGAACTGTCATGTGCTGAAGATCAACCATCCAATACTGACAAATACGGATCTTTTGAAGATCAAGAATATGAATGTACCGGGACTTAAGGTTGCGACACTTCCGATTCTTTATTATAAGAACACATCCATGGAGAAGGCTCTCGACAGACTGTTTATCGAGGCCGACAAGCTCTACAGGGACGGTGTAAACATCCTCATCCTCTCAGACAGAGGTGTGGATGAGAACCATGTTGCAATACCATCACTCCTTGCAGTATCAGCTATGCAGAAGCACCTGGTAAGAACCAAGAAGAGAACAGCGGTTGCGATCATCCTTGAGAGTGCTGATCCAAGAAATGTTCACCACTTTGCAACACTTCTCGGATATGGTGCATGTGCAGTCAATCCATATCTGGCAATAGAGACGATCAAGCAGATGGTAGATTCGCATCTGCTGAACAAGGATTTCAATGCGGCTGTCGATGATTACAACAGTGCAATATGCCACGGAATAGTAAAGATCGCATCCAAGATGGGTGTATCAACGATCCAGTCATACATGGGATCACAGATATTTGAGTGTATCGGTCTTTCAAAGGACGTTGTGGACAGATACTTTACAAATACAGTAAGCCGTGTTGGCGGTTCTGGTATAAAGGAGCTTGAGAAGACAGTTGATGATCTTCACTCATCAGCATTTGATCCGCTTGGACTTAACACAAACCTTGCCCTTATGCATCAGTGCCGCGATCCGCCCCGCCGCCTGAACGCCCCGGCGGGAGCAATCACTGACCAGAATTGCCACATCCATGGTGGGAAGCAGGCCACGGCTAATATGCTCCATGCCCGCTTCGTTATCCACCACAAGATAAGGGTAGTTGGCTTGCAGTCGCTGAATTTGGGTCTGCACCAATCCATTCACAAAGCAATAGCAGCCCTGGCCCTGGGTGCGGCCCATGACCATCAGGTCAAAATCCTTTTCCTCTGTAATGGCATCCTCCAGCCGCATTTGCAGGTAGTCGCCCTTGGCCATGCCTGCAGGGATGGGAGAATTTTGTGCCATTCCTGCCCGTTCGATTTCCTCCCGGATTTCTCCCAGGGTGGGCGGAGCTTCCACACCCAGCACCTCATTCAGATTGGAATTGGCATCCGCATCTACCGCAAGAATGGGTGTTTTCCCGTTCTCACACAGGTATTGAATCATCAAACCGGTCAGCGTGGTTTTTCCAACGCCGCCCTTTCCGGCTACAGCAATAATCTTCGCCATAGTTTCCTCCTCATATTGTTAATTAGTAGACATGCTGTTGACTTTTTAGTTCAATATCATTATACTGATTGTCGGGAGATAAACAATAATCAGATTATGGAAGTTGTGCAGAAACAAAACAGTTTCCAGAATCTGTTGAGGAAGGTGTCATATTTTGCAGCGAAAAGAAATCAATACCAAGGATCGCCGGACGAAGTATACGCGCAGTGTCATTCGGGAGGCTCTGATGGGGCTTCTGCGGATCAAGCCCTATTCCAAAATTACCGTGACGGAGCTCTGCCGCCTGGCAGACATCAACCGAGGAACCTTTTACATCCACTACTTTGATGTAGATGATGTGCTGGACGACATTGTGACGGAGTCCTTCTCGGACGTGAGCCAAACCATAGGTCATGTACTCTGCCCCCAAAAAGAAACCTGTACCTATCCGTTTTGCCAGAAGGTACAGGAGAATGAAGCGCTTTGGCCCCTGTTTATGGATGAGACTGTCTCGGAAAGGATCATAAAACAACTGGCGGGCAAAAGCAAGGAAGGCTTTGTCAGTTATCTGATGCAGCACAGCGATTTGACCTTTGAACAGGCAGAGAGCATTTTCTATTTCCAGATTCACGGCTGTCTGACCATTAACCGGCTGATGCTTCAGAACAATTGCCGGGACTGGCACAACGTACAACAGACCATTGATCGGTTCATTCGGGCAGGCTTACAGGAGTTTTTGCAAGATGGAGAATAATAGGCAGTTTGAATTGATGCGCTCTGCCGCCAGGCAGAAATTGGAAGGCGCAGATCCTGTTCGGCTTTCCGTACTGACCGGACTGTGCTGGGATGGAAGGACATTTGACACGGAAACTTTGGGAATCCCTATTCGGATCAGTTGGCCGGAATGTCAGATTTCTCCGGCACTGGAGATGTGGCACGACCTGACAATTTTGCAGTATCTGGCAAATACGAAAGGAACTACGCTCATGGGGAAATTCCTTGTGGCATATATTGCGTTATACCGTAAGTGGAGGCCCAGGAATTTTGAAGATGTCGTCGGCCAGTCCCATATTACGGAAACCCTGCAAAAAGCGATAGATACGGACAAAGTAGCCCATGCTTACTTGTTCTCCGGCCCCCGCGGGACGGGCAAGACGAGCACGGCTAAAATTTTTGCCCGGGCCATGAACTGTGTCCACGGGCCGACGTCCCACCCGTGCAACGAATGTGAAGTCTGCCGCCACATCATGAGCGGCGAATCCCTGGATGTCGTCGAAATCGACGCCGCTTCCAACCGCAGCATCGAAGACATCCGGACCCTGCGGGAAACGATTAAATTCATGCCTGCCGAAGGGCATAAGAAAATTTATATCATCGATGAAGTGCACATGCTGACGACAGAAGCTTTCAATGCCCTGCTGAAGACCTTGGAAGAACCGCCGGCCCATGTCATCTTCATCCTGGCGACGACCGAACCGGAACGGATTCCCATGACCATCCTGTCGCGGTGTCAGCGCTATGAGTTCCGGCGCATTACCAGTGACGATATTGCCAAGCGCCTGCTCTACGTGGCCGGTCAGGAACAGATCGACCTGACCAAGGGTGCGGCTCATATCCTGGCCGTCCAGGCCGACGGCGGCATGCGCGATGCCCTGAGTATGCTCGACCAGTGCGTCAGCAACACGAGCGGCACTATCGACGAAGGCGTCGTCCGCGATTTACTCGGCCTCATCGGCAAAGACTGGCTGTTTTCCCTGGCCCAGGCTATTTTCGATGGGAAAGGCGATGTCATCATCAAGGCTGTCGATGACGTCATCCACATGGGCAAGGAGCCGCGGGTCATCCTGACGGAATTGCTGGCCCATCTGCGGGCTGTCATGCTCTGTCAGGCTGCGCCTTCGTCGGATACTCTTTCAGCCTATGATGACTGCCTCGATGAACTTCGCAGGCAGGCCGGCGAATGGACGGCAGATAGTGTTTTTCAGGTCCTGGCGATTTTGCAGCAGGCCTTATTGACGGCCAAGACGTCGCCGGTTCCGCGCATTGCCGTGGAAATGGGCCTGCTCATGGCAGCGCGGCAGCTGACCCAGCCGCCTGCCGTCAGTATATCGGCTGTGGCTCCCCAGGCTTCGGGGAGAAAAGCCAAGACGGCGGCTGCCACAAAGCCGGACGTCATCCCCGTACCGGAAGAAGACGATTACAGCGGGGCTTATGGTCCGGAAGAAGCGGTCCCCTTCCCGGAAGATGAGTTTACCTCTCCCGAACCGGCTCCGGCCATACGTCCGGCCGCCCGGGAAGCGGCAGCGCCAGTCCCCCAGCCGGTGCGCCCCGTTGAGCCCGCAGTTCCAGCCCCGGCGGCACCTGTCGTAAAGGCCGCTGTTCCGGCCGACAACAAGGCGCCGGCAACGCCGCCTGTTCAGGCAGCACGGCCCGTCGAGTCGGCAGCCTACCAGGACGTCTGGAAAAAGATGTGTGCCATTCTCGACAAGGAAAAGAAGAAAGCCGTCTTGTCCTGTATCCGCAATGGCCGCGTCGTTTACATCGGCGAAGGCCAGGTCATCGTAGCCTTTAAGACGGCCTTCATGGTGAAACGGGCCAATCGGGAAGATTACTTCAAGTTCACCGATGCCGCTTTATCTCAGATACTGGGCGGCACGTACCACATGCAGGGCTTTTTGGAAGGCGATGCGGAACTTTCGGGATACGAAAAAAAAAAGAGTGAATTGCCCCCCGTAAAGGCCGTAGAAAAAGCCCCAGTACAAACCGAAGATATTCCAGCTCCTGCGCCGGCTCAGGAAGCCAGCGGGCCAGGCGATGAAACGGCGTGGCAGCCGGCTTCGTTAGACGATATGGACGAAGCGGAAAGAGCCGCCCTGGAACCATTGCTTAAAAACGTAGGAGACTGTAATATATATATAGAAAATAAAAAATAAGTTTACACGAAAATTAGGAGGAAACGCACATGTTTGGTGGAAATATGCAAGGTATGATGAAGAAAGTACAGAAAATGCAGAAGGAAATGAAGAAACTCCAGGATGATTTGAAGAAACGCACCGTCGAAGCTACCGTTGGCGGCGGCGTCCTGACTATCGTCATGAATGGTGAAAAGAATGTCGAAAGCGTCCACATCGACCCGAGCATCATCGACCCGGAAGATGCAGAAATGCTGGAAGACCTCATGGTCGCAGCCGTCAATGAAGCCAACAAGAAAGTCGACGACATGATGGCTCAGGAAATGAGCAAAATCACGGGCGGGATGCACCTGCCGGGCATGTTTTAATGGATACGCCATTAGATAAGCTGACCGAGCAGTTCCGCCGCCTTCCCGGCATCGGCGTCAAGACGGCCCGCAAGCTGGCCTATTATATCGTTCAGCAGCCCAACAGCCGTGTCGATGAATTCGTCGATGCCATCCGCGATGCCAAGCAGAATATGCATTTTTGCTCGGTCTGCTTCAACTTGTCGTCTCAGGACCCCTGCCCGATTTGCAGTGACATCAGCCGCGACCGTTCGACCATCTGCGTCGTCGAAACGCCGCAGGATGTCCAGGCCATTGAACGCAGCGGCGATTATCATGGGCTGTACCACGTCCTGCACGGTGCCTTGTCGCCATTGGATGGCGTCAATGTCGAAGACCTGCGCATCCGCGAGCTCCTGCAGCGCCTGGGCAATACGACGGTCAAGGAAGTCATCCTGGCGACGGATCCCGACGTGGAAGGCGAAGCGACGGCGTTATATCTGGCCCGCCTCATCAAGACGGCCGGCATCCGCGTGACCCGCATTGCCCGCGGACTTCCTATGGGCGGTGACATTGAGTATGCTGATGAAGCAACCCTGGCTGGTGCCGTTGCCAATCGGCAGGAAATGTGAGGGTATTATGGAATATCTATGGATAGCCGCAGGCGTTTTCGTCCTGTTCTTAGTGCATAAGCTCATCCTGGCGCCTATGCGCCATTTAGTGGTCAACGTCGTCGTCGGGCTCATTGTCCTGTACGGCGTCAATCACTTTGGCTATCTTTTTGGTTTCCAGCACGTCCCGATTACGGTTGGTACAGGCCTTATCATCGGTCTGTTCGGCCTGCCAGGGGTCATACTGGTTACCTTGTATTACACGTTTTTTTAACCTACGCGAAGAGGGGATATCGTGAAATTAAAGAAATGGGCCGTCCTGGCCTGTACGGCTGCCTTGGCTGTATCAGTCCTTTCGGGCTGCGGCAACAGCGTGTCTACCAAAACTGAAACGGTTTCCAAGTCGGACCACCCTGTGGCCCTGACCCTGGATGCCAATATTACGGCCTTACATATGACCAATATCGTGCCGAAGTTATCGGGGAAACTCGTATCGACACCGCTGGCCGTAGGCCAGGAAGTCAAAGCCGGTGAAGTCGTCGTCCAAGTCGATTCGGCACCGTATCAGCAAAGCGTCAATCAGGCCGAAGCGGAACTGGTAGCTGCTTCTTCGGCGTCGACGCCGACGTACAAGACCGTTACCGTACCGGCTGCCAGCAGTGGTGGTGGCGGCGGTGGCGGCGACAACAGCGGTCACCGTGCTGAATTGAAGGCCTGGTATAATATGGGGGCCTTATCGAAAGTTGAATACAACCAGATGATGGCTGATTCCGGCGGTTCTTCTTCTCAGGGGGAAACGACGCAGACCGTCCAGGTCCAGGAAGCTCCGGCTGTGGACCACGAAAAGATTGCCCAACTGCAGCAGGCCGTCCAGGCTGCCCGCGATATGATGGGGAATACGACGATTTATTCGCCTCTTGACGGCCGGGTCACGGCCGTAGCCGATAATCCGTCCGTTGCCGTTGCCGGCAATGTCCTGGCTACGATTCAGCAGATGTCTCCTTTGGTTGCTACCTTTGCCATTCCTGAAATGTACATCCAGGCCTTGCAGGACGCAAAAAAAGACGGCAGCCTGCAAGTATCCATCATCGCCGCTTCGGGCGAAACCGAGACGGGGGAACTGACCTACCTGGCAACGGAAAAAGATCCATCCACTGGCTCTTATATGGCCAAGGTTACATTCAATAACGCCAAGAGCCTGTTCGTTCCCGGTGAATTCTATCACGTCCGCATTGCCACGCCGAAAGAAGTCTCCCAGATTACCGTCCCCAAGACGGCAGTCCGCACGAAGGACAGCGGTGACTTCGTTTACATCGTCAATGACAGCGGCCTGGCTGATGCCCGTTCTGTCCTGACTGGCGATGAAGAAGACGGCCGCGTCGTCATCCTTGATGGTCTCGACGAGGGGGATATCGTCGTCGCTGACCCGCCGGATTCGCTGGAAATCGGCATGAAAGTTAAATCGTAATTCCAAGGAAGGGTGAGAGCCATTGGTAAAAGAAGAGCATCACAGCAGTTTATTGAAATCCTTGGAAAAGAGCCTCGACGTCCTCGACCTCTTCGTCGAATGTAATACGGGCATGACCTTGAAGGAAATCGCTGAGCATACCCATCTGAATACGTCGACGGCTTTCCGCATTGTAAACACATTGGAACGGCGCCAGTATCTGACCCGCAACGATACGTCCAAGCAGTACCGCCTGGGGCCGCGGGCCCTGGCGCTGGGCTATTCGTCTCATTGGACGGAGAACGTCATCACCCTGGCCAAGCCGTATTTACGGCGTTTACAGCAGTTGTTTAACGAAACGGTCAGCATTTACATTGCCGAAGGCGACTGCCGCATCTGCCTGGACCACGTCGAAAGTACCCATTCCCTGCGCCGGGTCATTCCCATCGGCGAATCACTGCCTTTATATAAGGGCGCTGCCGGCCGGGTCCTGCTGGCCTGGGCGAGCGATGACGAACGCCAGCGCTATATCGAAAAATACGGCAATATTTCCGAAGAGGAATTTGCCACGATCCGTCATAACGGTTATGCCATTACCCAGGATGAAAGCGAGCATGGACTGTTCGCCCTGTCTGTGCCTATCTTCAATTTTGAAGGCCAGGTCATCGCCTCGTTGACCATTGCCGGGCCGTCTATGCGCTTTTATGATTCCATCCGCCAGAAGATGTTGTTTACCATGAGCCAGTATGCCTATGAAATTTCCCATTCCTTAGGCTACCGCAAGAAAGAATGATAGGCCGCAGATGGAGGGCTGACGAGTTTCGCATCGACGCCAGCCTGCTGGCCCCACGCCTGCTGGGCCAGTATGTCATCCATGAAACGCCACAGGGCATCTGCGGCGGCCGTATCGTCGAGACCGAAGCCTATGGCGGTTCTTATGACGGCTTTCCCGACGATGGGGCCCACAGTTTCCGCGGCCTGACCAAGCGGACGGCACCGATGTTCTATGCCGGCGGTATCAGCTATGTTTACTTGATTTATGGCATGTACTGCTGTTTCAATGTCGTCGCCGGTCCCGAAGGCGAAGGCCAGGCCGTGCTCATACGGGCCATCGAACCCATCTGCGGGACAGACCTCATGGCCGCACGGCGGAAGGCCAGGAAAGCCGGCAGGAATCTGACCAATGGACCGGGCAAGCTCTGTCAGGCCATGGCCATTACGCGCGAGGAAAACGCTTTAGATTTGACGTCTTCCTGCCTGTATATTGCCCATCCCGAAGGAGAGGTCCCGTTTACAGTGGCCGTTTCGCCGCGTATCCATATTGATTACGCCGTACATGGGAAATATTTTCCCTGGCGTTTTTATATCCAAAACAATCCTTATGTATCTAAGGTGTAAATATTTTAGGGGGAGATTACCATTATTGAATTCAGAGACTTTCGCTTAGAAGATAAACCACTTATAGATGACTATTTTCATCAGAAAAGATATGAACAGGCCGACGCTACCTTCATGACGCTCTTTGCCTGGCAGAAGCCCTATGAAATCCAGTGGGCCGAAGAAGACAATGTCCTCTATATCCGCTCAGGCCGCGGCAAGAAACAGTTCTGGATCCCGCCCTTCGCCCGCAAAGACGGCAGTTTCGTCAAAGGCGTCCTGCGCATGCACGAATGGTTCGATGAACACGGCTATCCTTTCTTGATGAAAGGCGTTACGCCAGAAGCTGTCGAACGTATCAAGGCCCTCTGTGAAGACTGTTATGACTTCACGCCGGACCGGGACAATTATGAATACGTCTATCTGACCCAGAGCCTGATCAACTTGTCGGGCAAGAAATACCGCCAGAAGAAAAACAATCTCAACCACTTCCGCAATCAGTATTTCGGCAACTGGGAATACGTCCCCATTACGGAAGACATCTTCGATGAATGTCTGGCTGCGGAAAAATCCTGGTACGACCAGCACGAAGCCGGTGACGAAGATGATGAACTCTTGGGCGAACGCCATGCCATCGAAACGGTCTTCAATAACTGGGAAGTCCTCCAGCCGACGGGCGGTGCCATCCGCATGTACAATAAGATTGTCGCTTTCTCTATCGGTGAGATGCTCAACGATGATACAGCCATCATCCACTTTGAAAAGAGCGACCCGACGATCCGCGGCCTTTATCAGGTCATCAACCATGAATTCGTCGTCCATGCCTGGCCGCATACGACGTATATCAACCGTGAAGAAGATATGGGGATTCCCGGCCTGCGCCATTCCAAGGAATCGTACAATCCGGATCACTTCGTCGAAAAATATGACGTCACACTGCGCCAGAAATAAGGGGGCTTTTCTATGCACTTCCGCTTAGCGGCTGAATCGGACCGGGGCCTCGTCGAAAGCCTTTGGGACTACTGTTTTGAACATCGGGAAGATCCTTTTTTCCAGTGGTACTTCAACCATTTCTATCAGCCTGAAAACGTCCTCATGGGCTTTGAGGGCGACGATATGGCCTGCCTGACCCATCTCAACCCGTACACCCTCTGTCTGCGCGGCAAAGCCGTAGACACGTCGTATATCGTCGGTTTGGCGACGCACCCGGCAGCCCGGCGCAGCGGCGTCGGTGGGAAACTGCTGACAGCAGCCCTAAAAGAAATGAAGCGCCGCGGTCATTATATCCACATCCTCATGCCCAGCAAGGCCGGTTTCTACCAGCCCTATGGCTATGAACTCTACTGCCATCAGTGGAAAGAGACGATGAATCTGGAAGCCCTGCGGCCGCTGACGGACCGGACCGTGCGCTATGCTTTTGTCAACAGCCCGGACCAGTGGCCTTACCTGGCTGCCATTTATAAAGGTTATACGAAAGGCCTGTCAGGCTATGCCCTGCGCGATGAAGCGAGCTGGCGGAGCCATATCGAAGCCCAGTTGGCCGAAGGCAATATCGCCGTCTGCTTCGATGGCGATGAACCCATTGGCTATGCCTTCTATCAGCTGGGAGAACCGACCATCATCAGTGGTGAATTCGTTTACACCTGCCGCAAAGGCAAGCGCGGCCTCTTAGGCTACATGTACAACCACCGTTCCCAGGGCGACGCCTTCCAGTGGAATGAAGGCATCCATGACCAGTCCTATCGCTTCTATCCCGACGGGAAACAGGGCCATGAAACGATGCCCTTCATGACAGGCCGTATCGTCGACGTCAAAGGGGCGCTGGAACAGCTGCCTTATCGAGCTGACGGGACCGTCACCTTCCATACAGAAGATCCCCTGGCAGACTGGAACTGCGGGACCTTTACCCTGACTGTAAACAATGGTAAACCCAAAGTAACCCAAGAAGAAAATAAACAACCGGACGTTACCATGCCCATCGGCACCCTGGCCCTGCTGGCCTTCGGCGCCATGGATGTAAACGATCTGGTCTTCAACGAAAAACTCCAGGGAAACGAAAAGGCTCTGCAAACCCTGCAGGACCTCTTCCCGACCGAAAAGAACTGGATCAACGAATGGTATTAGGGTTAGTGGTTCGTGGCTCGTAGGAGCTGTTGCACGAATGTTTCTGCCATCATGCATGGTCCCTTTCTCTTTATCGTTTGTAGTACGGAGTTTGTAGTTTGTAGAAGATGGCTTTAAATTTAAAACCATTCACTGCAAACTACAAACTTAACACTCAAAAAATAGGCTGTCTTAATACGACAGCCTATTTTTTCATCAATAAAACAGCAGAAAAGTCCTTTGCAAAAGACTACCGATTTAGTATAATAAGAAAATCAATGTATGTTGGTTATTGATTACTAGGGGGAATTCAGTATGGAAAGTCAATTTTTTACGTCCTTCCTGATGATCAGCGATTGGCGGACAGTCTTATTCTTAGCTGTCCTGGCTGTTCTCTTCGGACTTATTCATTATCTCTATCATAAGCGCAAGATGGGCTTCTCGCTCGTCGTCTGCGTCGGCATGGTGGCCGGCGCTTTATTGGGCCTGGTCATGCAGCTGATGGCTGGCTTCCCTGATGATCCGACGAAAGTCGTCTTCATCAAGGAAACGACGAACTGGTTCCAGCTCTTTGGCAATGGCTATATCGACCTCATCAAGATGATCGTCATTCCACTGGTCATCATTTCTATTGCCCACGTCGTCATCAATATGGATTCTGGCAAGACCATGAGCCGCCTGGTCAAGCGGACATTGCTGGTGACCTTGATCATGACGGCTATTGCCGCCGTCATCGGCATCGTCTTCGGTATCCTTTTCGATGTCGGTTCGGGCAGTGCCATCAGCAGTGAAGCTGCCAAGGCCAAACCGAAGGATGTCGTCAGCGTGGCTTCGACCCTGCGGGCTCTCATTCCGGGAAACCTCGTCGATTCCATGGTCAAGAACAACGTCATCGGCATGGTCATCTTCGGTGCCGTCTTTGGCCGGGCCATCTGGTGGATCAAGGCAGATAAGCCCGACATGGAAGTCTTCTTGCATAAACTCATCGACGGCCTGCACAAGACCATGATGAACATGGCCCTGCTCATCTTGGACTACATGCCCTGGGCTGTCATTGCCTTATTGGCTAACACCATTGCCCAGAAAGGCCTGGCAAGCATCCTCGACGTGGGCATCTTCATCATTGCCCTGTATGTCGCCCTTATCGTCCAGTTCATCATTCAGATACTGGCTGTCATGCTGCATGGTGTTAATCCCATTCACTACTTGAAGAAAAGCGTGGCCCTGCTCATCCTGGCCTTTACGTCCCGGTCCAGCGCCGGTTGCCTGCCGGTCACCATTGAAACCCTGGTTACCCGCCTCGGCGTCAATCAGGGAACGGCGAGCTTTGTCGCCGGCTTTGGCACGACAGCCGGGATGCAGGGCTGTGCCGGCGTCTTCCCGGCTATGCTCATCGTCTACGTCTGCCATCTGACCGGGACGCCGCTGGATATTACCATGCTGGTCATGACCGTCATCGTCGTCACTATCGGCTCACTGGGCATTGCCGGGATTCCCGGTACGGCGACCATGGCCGCTTCAGTCAGCCTGTCCGGCGTCGGCATGGCCTCGTCGTTCAGCCTCATCGGCCCGATACTGGCCATCGATCCCCTCATCGACATGATGCGGACCATGGTCAACGTTTCTGGTTCCGTCACCAACTCCATCATGATCGATAAACAGCTGGGGACACTGGACATGACAAAATATAATAGCCATTAATCACTAAAAGGCACTGTCGCATGAAGACAGCGCCTTTTTTAGCAGTCAGCGGCTAGCTGTTAGCCGTTAGCAGATGGTTTTAAATTTAAAAGCCTTAACTAAAAACTACAAACTGAAAACTTAATACTCGAAAAGGGGCTTGTCGCACATGCGACAAGCCCTTTTCCTTTTTGCCAAATAGGTGTAACATAAAATTATAATTACCTTATCTTTATGGAGGTGTTTCTATGGATTCTTTAGGCTATTTTGGCAAGTGGTTCCCGACGGAGCATAAGAAGTACACGGCTATCATCGCCATGATGTATGTTGGCGTCGTGACGACGGTCCTGGGCGTTTTGTTTGAAATTGCCCTGCGGGGACTGGCTATGATCGGCCTGTTCGGCGGTCCTGCTGGGATACGGCGGACCATGGATGTCCTGACCTTTTTCAGCGGCCTCAATACGCTGGTCATGCTGGCTCTTCTGGTCATCATGATTTACCTGCTCTATAAGACGCGGGCTCTGGCTTATCTGCTCAAAATGTTCCTGGGCTATTTTGTCGTAGACCTATTGTTGATCTTGATTGCGGAAATTTTCAATGGGACTGTGGCTGCGATTCTCTGTATCTTAGGTATCATCGCTACTATTTATGTGAATCGCAAGCGCTGGCACTATATCAGTCAATACCGCCGTTATATTTACTACGTCATCCTCAGCTGGCTGGTCAGCGCCCTTTGTACAGCTGCCGTCGTCGGCCATATCGTCTATAGTATGACCCAGCTGATGTTCGGCATGACCCGCGGCGGCTATGGGACCTTTATCGGCTATGCCGTCCTCCTGGTTCTGGTCTGGATGATTCCTGTTTTCTGCCAGCACTACATCTATCGCCGGGAAGAACGGCTGGGGACTTCCTTCTATCAGGCCTTTCGCCTCATGTGTACCGTTCCCATGACAGCCCTGTTCTTCATCTTCGGCATTTCCTCCCTGGCGTCGATTGGTACCTTGAGCGGTGAAAACATGTTTACATCATTTGACTTTGACGATACAGGCGACAACCAAGCCAATCATCAAAGTGATGCAAATGCAATGTCAACGCAAAATGTAAACGGAGTAAATGGAAAATACTGCCCTCATTGCGGCCGTCCCGTAGCGGCTGATGCGGCCTTTTGCAGTCATTGTGGCAAACCCGTCCATACGTGCCCGCAATGCCACCAGCCCGTCGACCCGTCGGCGAAATTCTGCCCGTCCTGCGGGGCCCCGCTGCAGGTTCCGCAAGCCCAATACGGTCCTCTGACCGATCGGACAGCCGTACAGCAGGAGAAAAAGGTAGTGCGGCCTGAAAGCCGACCGGCAGTACATCCTGTAGTTATGCCGCAGCGGCAGAAAAAAGAAGTTCCTTTAAAAGCGCAGCTCCAGGAGCATCGCAATCTCCTCATCGCCCTGGCCTGCGTCCTCGTCGTGGCCGTTGCCGGCGGCATCTGGTACGCCCATGAACAGAAAGCCGTACCGGCCCAGGGGAGTACCGTATCGTCGCAGCCTGTCAAGACGGCTGATTCGGAACTCTCTTTAAACGGCGTTTATCTGGACCAAAGCTGGGATAAAGCTAAAGATGGCCTGGGCCGGGAGCTCAGCACGTCGGATAGTAAAGACGGTGCCGTTCACCATAAGTTTACCGATATGGATGTCGTCGTCAAAGACGATAAAGTCATCATGCTGACATCCTCCTCGTCGGCAGCGCAGAGCAAGCGGGGCATCCATCAGGGCAGTTCTTTGGATGACGTCGTCAATGCCTATGGTGACGATTACCAGGCCTCGGAATACGGCGCCCAGATTCATTATGAATATACCTTTAAGACCGATGACGGGAAACAGGGAATCCTGCGCTTTGCCGTCAGCAAGAACAGCCAGACCGTCGAATATATCAGCGTCCGCCTGGCCGATGAAAAGACAGATGGCGCGAAACAGGCTTTCCTGGCTTACCATAAGGCCATTTCCAATCACGACCTGCAAGATGCCTTCCAGATGCTGACTGGGGAATTCCAGAATTCTGTCGGCGGCTATGATGGTTACGCGCCGGGCTATGCCAACACCTTGTCCAGCGACGTGTCCAATCTCCGCAAAATCGCTTCCGGAGGCGATAAGACGACCTTTTCCTTCACCTTGAAAGCGCGGGACCGTATCCCAGGCAGTGCCAAGGTCAAAGTCCAGTATTTCAACGGTCAGGTGACGATGGTAAAAGAAGGGAACACCTGGAAAATCAGTGATATGAGTGCAAAGAAGACGGGAGAACATGTGGAATAAATGGTATGTCCGACATAAACGAAAACTGAAACGCATGGGGGCGATTACCTTGATCGCCGCCGCCGTCCTTTACGGACTCTGTTTCTACATGAGCTACAAAGCGGCGGATATCTTCAACCAAGTCGTCGCAGAACGCCAGCTCTTTCCCGGTACGGTCACGGTGGAACGCCTGACGGCGACGCCAGGCGGAACCGTGTCCTTTGAGGGCCTGGTATGGAACGATGAAGATGGGGATACGCTGGTCCAGATACCGGAAGGCCAGTTTACGGTCAAACTGAGCGATGTCCTGACCGGTCATATCGGTACGCAGACTGTCGAAGACGTGACTTTGAATAATGCCTATATTCATTTGATCTTTAATGATAAAATGGAGTTACAGCATATCAAGAAGGCCAGTGACCATCACAGCAGCGGCCCGAAGGATTTGGTCAAGGTCACAGGGCCTAAGAGCAACCGACCCTTTAACTGCCACGTCGCCCTGCATCAGAGCGTCATCGAAGCTGAAGCGCCAGGCCGTTATTTCAAGATCGGCGATGTCGAGTTCTCTTCGGCCATCCATACTAAAGGCAAGACGAAAATCGACTTGCGGGCCGGTCACTTTTCCGGCATGATCGATGCCAAGTCCCTGCGCATCCGCGGCAGCCTGGATTTCAAAGAAGAAACGCCGCAGTATAACCTGTCGCTCTTGCTGAGCGACTGCAATCCCCGTTCTCTCGGGGCCGGCCTGGATATCGACGACCCGGCGACGGTTTCGGCCGACATCCGCGGCCCTTTATATGCCCCGGTCATCGACGGCACTTTGAAGATGGACCGTCTGGATATTACGGCCCTGGTCTTTACGGATGTCGTAGGACAGGTCCATTATGAACAGGGCCTGCTCGATATAAACGAAGTCACGGCCGGCGTCTTCGGCGGCTCCATGAAAGGTCATGGACAGGTAAACCTGGACGATAAATCGTATACGGCGGACATGACCGGCTCCCAGCTCAAAGGCGGCATTGCGGCCCATGACCTCTTCCTGCGCTGCAACGTCGACTTGAATCTGCACATGGAAGAAAATAAAACGACCGGCACCAAGGCGATTTACGGTGATTTCCAGTCCGGTCCGGGACGCTATCACCAGCTGCCCTTCCGGGGCATTTCCGGCTCTTTCGCTCAGGATGGCAAGACCTTGAACTTCCGGGACGTCGTCATTTCCATGTTCTTTGGTGACGTATCGACGGACGCTTTTTCCATTGTCAATGGCAAAGTCAAGATAGGGTCCATCAACATCAACTATAAAAACGGAAAGCGGAGCCGCTGGGGAAAAGGCGGCCCACAGCCAGTCCCGTGAAAAGCACTATAGATAGAGAAAGGAGTTTTTACTATGGATATTTCCCGATATTTAGCTGAAGAAGGCAAAAAAATCGATTTGACCCAGTGGTCGACGACCTGCGATGTGGACATCGACAAGAAGAAGGTCAAAGGCGAACTGCTGGACCAGACGATTTCCGAAATGCAGGATTTACAGGAAAAGCTCTGTGCCGACAATCACTACGGCCTGATCATCGTCCTGCAGGCCATGGATGCGGCCGGGAAAGACGGTACGGTCAAACACGTCTTTGCCCACCTCAATCCGGCTGGCGTCAAAGTGCACAGCTTCAAGAAACCGAGCTCGGAAGAACTGGATCACGACTATATGTGGCGCATCAATAAAGCCCTGCCCGGCCGGGGTGAAATCGGCATCTTCAACCGCTCGCACTATGAAGAAGTCGTCGTCGCCCGCATCCACAACCTCATCAAAAGCGACGGTATGCCGGAAAAACTGGTCCGTAAGGATATCTGGGAAACGCGCTACCGCCAGATACGCGACTGGGAACGATATTTGTCGGAAAATGGCTTCCCTATGGTCAAGATTTTCCTCCATTTGTCGAAAGATGAACAGAAGAAACGCCTCATCGACCGCATCCTGACTAAGCAGAAAAATTGGAAATTCGACATGTCTGACATCGAGGAACGGCAATATTGGAACCGCTATCAGAAAGTCTACGGCGAAGTCTTATCGGCCACGTCGACGAAGTACGCTCCCTGGTACATCGTCCCGGCCGATGACAAGTGGTATACGCGCTATGTCGTCGCCCAGATTGTCCTCAAGGAACTCAAGGCCATTAACCCGAAATTCCCGAAATTGTCACCGGAAGTCGAAAAACAGCTGGCCCGGTTCCGCCAGCTCATGAAAGAAGTCGACATCAAGGACTTGAAGAGCATCAAGAATGCCATTGATGAACAAAAAGTCAAATAAGAAGTGTTCCTGATAGGGTCAAATGTGATATAATAAGGACGGTTCAAGAAAACCGATGAAGTTCTGTACACGTTTTGAGACATATCTCAAGGAGGTACCGTTATGCTCGATGCAAAAGTAAAAGAATTAATCAATACCCAGATCAATCAGGAATTCTATTCGGAATATTTGTATTTAGCTTTTGCCAACTATTTCTATGACAATGGCCTCGACGGCTTTGCCAACTGGTATGATGTCCAGGCCCAGGAAGAACGGGATCACGCGATGCTCATGCGGACATATCTGCATAACAACGGCGAACGCGTTACCTTCTCGGCCATCGCCGAACCGCAGAACGACTTTGACAGCATCAAAGCGGTCCTCAAAGCCGGCTTGGCTCATGAACAGTATGTCACGTCGCTGATCAACAAAATCTATCAGGCTGCCGATAAAGTCCACGATTACCGGACCATGCAGTGCTTCGACTGGTTCGTCAAGGAACAGGGCGAAGAAGAAAAGAATGCCGACGATTTGATCAAGAAATACAAGATGTTCGGCAGCGATGCCAAAGGCCTCTATGCCCTGAATCAGGAATTACTGGCCCGTACGTATGTCGCCCCGACGTTAGTCCTGTAAGGATCCATACAATTCCATAGTGCAATCAGGTGCGTAAGCTCAATAGAGAAGTCCGGTGCAAAACCGGCGCGGTCCCGCCGCTGTAAGGAGGAGCCAGGCTGCAATGATGTCACTGTACGTCCGCGTATGGGAAGGCGCAGCCATGGCCATGAATCCGAGCCAGAAGAACTGCCTGATTAGGATCACCGGTTGACCTGCGAGCGATGGGGATGGCGATTTTTACGGCGAGCCGCTTTTTATGAGCTGCTGGCCGTGAAGGACTCGTATGTAAGGGACTGTCGCATGAAGGCTTCTGCCATCATGTGACAGCCTCTTTTTTTTATTTTTTTATCAAAGGAGAGATGATTATGTTCTACAAAAAATTAAAGACCGCGCTGATTTTATCTTTGGCCCTGACGTCGTTTGGTGCTTTTTCGGCGCCTTCTTTTGCTGCCGGCTATACGCTGAACCCGGAAGTCAAGGACGCTACGCCGGCTTTGAAACAGGCCGCAGAAATCGGGGTCCGCACGTACAACAACCCGGACATGCAGAACGAAGCCAATAAAGATGCCATCCTGGTATTGAGCTTCGGCACGACCTATAAGGACAGCCGCCAGAAGACCATCGACCAGACTGTATCGGCTATCAAGGCGGCCCATCCGGACCAGAAAGTCGTC